>Ga0156246_1195_pt1 | contig 1382 bp, 2 predicted proteins | sample RifCSPlowO2_12_FD_107893 | JGI IMG/M metagenome (GOLD analysis project Ga0156246, IMG submission 107893) | Candidatus Rokubacteria bacterium RIFCSPLOWO2_12_FULL_73_47 | reverse complement strand
GCACGGTCGCGGAGAACGGCAACCGCGGCACCGACCACGGCCACGCGACCGCGATGCTCGTCCTGGGCGGCGGCGTGCGCGGCGGGCGCGTCCTCGGGCGCTGGCCCGGCCTCCTGTCCCACCAGCGCTTCGAGGGCCGCGACCTCGCCGTCACGACCGACTTCCGCGCGTTCTTCGCCGAGGTCGCCGCGCACCAGCTCGGTGTCCAGGCAGCGCCGCTCTTCCCCGGGTTCAAGACAACGTCGCCCCCGCTCGGCGTCATCGGATAGTGGTAGTAGCCAAGCAGCACTGTCTGAGAGCGGAGACATTGACTACGCCAGGAATCAGTCTGTAAACTGGAATCGTTCACTAGATGGATTCCTCCCCGGCGTTGGAAAACAAGAACGCCGGGTCGATTCATCCCGGGGGTTGGGCTCACACTCAACCCCCGGTTGTCTATCCGCAGTGGCCAACCCGTCGCGGTCTGGAGGAGCTCGATGGCGTTCATCGATCTGATGAACCTCTACGAGAGCCTCGGCCAGCAAGGCCTGAACACCAATCTCGACTACTACCGGTTCTCCTGCAAGATGGCTGAACCTCACCGCCGGCTCATCAGATGCCACGTCTATACCGGAGCGTATGACCAAACCCGGGAGCCGGATAGGTATGGCAAGCAGGTAGCGTTCTTTAACCGCGTGCATCGGATGCCTTTCGTCACGCTCAAGACTCGACCGTTGCTTTCTCGCGGCGGCACGTACATCCAGAAGGGTGTCGACACGCTCATCGCTACCGACATGGTCTCGATGGCCTTCTTGAACCACTACGACATCGCCCTCCTCGTGTCCGGAGATGGCGATCTTGCGCCGGCTGTCGAGGCGGTGAAGGCAGCGGGGAAGCAGATCGTTGTCGCCGCCTTTCCGCGAAGCCGCTCCACGGCGATCGGCAATGCCGCCGATTACGAAATCGTTCTCAATGCGGCCTATCTTCAGGAGTGCTACCACGACCACATCGCCCGGCACGACAATAAGCCGGACTGGAAATTTGATGCTGACGGTGGGACCGGACGATCGAGTGAGGGACTGGTCGTACCGAGACTAGTGAGCCGACCGGACGATCCTTCCGCATCACGAGAATCCGAGCGATCACCTCGTCGCGGCTGATTGCGCCGTCGTGGGCGGTGTGCTACCGTCCGCGCGACATGGGCGACAACGTCACGCTCAGGCGCGACGGCGCGATCGCGACGGTCACGCTCTGCCGGCCGGAGCGGCGCAATTCGCTGAGCGACGCGATGCTCGCCGAGCTGGCGCAGACGTTCGTCGCGCTGCGCGACGACGCGGCGACGCGCGTCGTGGTCCTCACGGGCGCCCCGCCGGTCTTCTCGGCCGGCGCCGACGCGCCGCTCA
>Ga0156246_1032_pt1 | contig 2260 bp, 2 predicted proteins | sample RifCSPlowO2_12_FD_107893 | JGI IMG/M metagenome (GOLD analysis project Ga0156246, IMG submission 107893) | Candidatus Rokubacteria bacterium RIFCSPLOWO2_12_FULL_73_47 | reverse complement strand
GAGCGTCGGCGGCACCAGGTAGGTCAGGAAGATGCCGATGCCGAGCTGCTCGCCCCAGCGGCCGGCCAGCCGCGCCAGCGCGTAGCCCGCGGGCAGGGAGAGCAGCAGCGTGATCACGACGACGAGGAGCCCGACGAGGAGCGTGTTCGCGAGCCAGCGGCCGTAGAGCGTCTCCTCGAACAGGATGCGGACGTTCTCGAGCGTCGGCGGCTCGTTGTAGATGAAGGGGTTGTTCGCGCGCTTGAGCAGGTCCCGCTCGGCCTTGAACGTGGTGATCAGCATCCAGTAGAAGGGGAAGGCCGTGAAGACCGTGAAGAGGCCGACGATGCCCAGGTGCCCGGCCCGGAGTCCCCAGCGCCGCGCCGTCCCTGCGGCCATCAGTGCACCTCGGCCCGCCGGGCCACGCGCAGGAACACGATCGCCACCGCCACCAGCAGCGGGAACAGGAACACCGCGATCGCGGCGCCCTCCGCGAGATCGCCGCCCTGGATGCCCGTGAAGAACGCCAGGCTCGCGAGCACCTGGGTGGTGTCGTAGGGGCCGCCGCGCGTGAGCACGAAGATCACGATCATGTCGGTGAAGGCGAGCACGAGGCCGAAGAGCCCCGCGACCAGCGCGATGGGGCGGATCAGCGGCAGCGTGATCTGGAACAGGCGCCGCGAGAAGCCCGCGCCGTCCACCTGCGCGGCGTCGTTGATGTCGTGCGGGATCGAGGTGAGGCCGGCCATGAGGATCACGGTGGCGAGCGGCAGGATCCGCCACACGTGGATGGTGATGACGGAGCCCATGGCGAGCCAGGGCACGCCGAGCCACATGTACCAGCCCGCGGGGCCGATGAGCCCCAGGGCCTCGAGCGTCCAGTTGATCACGCTGTAGGTGGAGTCGAGGATCCAGAGCCAGCCGATCGTGCCGAGCGAGATCGGCGCCACCCACGGCAGCAGGATCAGCAGGCGCACGAACCACTTGCCCCGGAAGTCGCGCGAGAGCGCCAGCGCGAGCACCGTGGCCAGCACCATCACGAGGACCTGGGAGACGATCGCGAACACGAACGTGTTCCAGAGCGAGGTCTGGAACTTGGTCGTCTGGATGACGCTCGCGAAGTTCTTGAGCCCGACGAAGTTGAGCGTCCGGCTACCCATGCTGATGTCGCTCACGCTGTAGTAGAGCGCGAGCAGGAACGGCACGCCGAGGACGAGGACGATGTAGAGGACGGCCGGGCCGATCATGAGGGGGCCGAGCCACTCGGCCCGGTCCACCCAGGAGGCCCGCTGGCGCGGCTCGCCGTGCTTCACAGGGCGCGAGGGGCGGTCCGGAGCCCCGTGGCCTTGTCGAAGAACTTGAGGTCGCGGGTCCGCGCCGCGAAGTCCTGCGTGCGTCCCGCCTGCACCTTCGCCTCCACCGTGGTGGCGAGCCGCGCGACGACCCGCGCGCCCTCGAAGCGGCCCTCCAGGACCCCGTAGAGGATGCGGTCGGCGCCGAGATACTCGATGCGCGTGATCCGGAACGGCAGCGTCGTGAGGCCCGCGGCGCCGGTGTGCGTCTCCCGCGGCAGGAAGTGCTCGGGGCGGAAGCCCACCAGCACGTCGGCCCCCTCCACGAGGTTCGTCGGCGGCGAGCCGAGGAAGCCCGCCACGAACGTGTCGGCCGGCTCGTCGTAGACCTCCGCGGGCGTGCCGATCTGCCGCACGCGGCCGCCCTCCATGACCGCGATGCGGTCGCCGAGGCCCATGGCCTCGACCTGGTCGTGCGTGACGTAGATCGTCGTCGTCCCGATCCGCCGCTGGAACTGCTGCAGCTCGTCCCGCGCGGAGGCGCGGAGCTTGGCGTCGAGGTTCGAGAGCGGCTCGTCGAGCAGGAACACCGCGGGCTCGCGCACGACGGCGCGCGCCAGGGCCACGCGCTGGCGCTCGCCGCCCGAGAGCTGGCGCGGCTTGCGCTCGAGGAGGCGCTCGATCCCGAAGAGCGCCGCGGCCCACTCCACCTTCTGCGGGATCTCCGCGCGGGGCATGCCGGCCGCCTTGAGGGGGAAGGCGATGTTCCGGAACACCGACATGTGCGGGTAGAGGGCGTAGGACTGGAACACCATCGCGATCCGGCGGGCGCGCGGGGGCAGGTCGTTCACGACCTGCCCCCCGATCAGGATCTCGCCCCCCGTCGGCCGCTCGAGCCCGGCGATCATCCGGAGCAGGGTCGTCTTCCCGCACCCCGACGGCCCCAGGAGGACGAGGAACTCGCCCTCCCTGGTGGACAGGTCCACCCC
>Ga0156246_1018_pt2 | contig 2341 bp, 1 predicted proteins | sample RifCSPlowO2_12_FD_107893 | JGI IMG/M metagenome (GOLD analysis project Ga0156246, IMG submission 107893) | Candidatus Rokubacteria bacterium RIFCSPLOWO2_12_FULL_73_47 | reverse complement strand
TCGAGGGCATCGATCCCCGGCTCCTGCGCCAGATCCTCCAGGACAGTCTCAAGGCCTACCGGCCCGTCATCAGCCGGCAGGCGGTGGCGAACATCGGCGAGATGCTCAGGTTCGCGGGGCTGATCAAGCGAGCGCCCGCCTACGAGGAGGTCGTCGACACGCGCTACGCCCCCACCCGCTTCCCGTGACGGGCCCGACGGCCGAGCTGAGCCGCTTCGTGGCGGAGACGCGCGGCGCGGCGCTCCCGGCGGAGGCCATCGCCCTCGCCCGCACGGCCTTCGTCGACGTCACGGCCACGACGCTCGCGGGCGCGGCGGAGCCCGTCGGCCGCATCGTCACCGGCTGGGTCCGCGACGCCGGTGGGACCCCGGCCGCCAGCGTCGTGGCCGGCGGCTTCAAGACCAGCACGGCCCAGGCGGCCTTCGCCAACGGCGTGATGGCCCACGCGTTGCTCTACGAGGACACGACGTTCGTCACGATGGCGCATCACACCGTGGTGCTCGCGCCCGCGCTGCTCGCCCTCGGCGAGGCGGCGGGGGCCTCCGGACGCAGCGTCCTCGAGGCGTACGTGATCGGCTACGAGGTCCTGACCAAGCTCGGCCGCGCGCTCAACCCCTCGCACTACGAGAAGGGGTGGCACGCCACGATCAGTCTGGGGACGGTCGCCGCGGCCGCCGCCGCGGCCCGGCTCCTCGGCCTCGACGCCCGGCGCGTGGAGATGGCGCTCGGGATCGCGGCCTCCACGGCGGGCGGATCGCGCCAGCAGTTCGGGACGATGACGATGCCGTTCCACGCGGGCCACGCCGCCCGGAGCGGCGTGGTCGCCGCCGAGCTGGCGGGCCGCTGCGTCACCGCCGACCACGGCATCCTCGAGTCGCGCATGGGCTTCTGCGCGCTCTTCGCCGGGCCGGCCGGCGCCGACCTCGCGCCGCTCACGGCGGGCCTCGGCGAGCGGTGGGAGATCCAGGTGGCCGGCTACATCCTCAAGCCCTACCCGTGCGGCGCGCCGCTGCAGCGCGCGATCGACGCGATCCTCGCCCTCCGCGCGCGCCACCGGATCGACCCGGCCGCCGTCCGGGAGATCCGGGTCGGCGTGAGCTACATCTTCGCCGGCGTGCTGATCCGCACCGCCCCCGAGACCGGGCTCGAGGGCAAGCCGAGCCTCGAGTTCTGCGCCGCGGTGGCGATGCTCGACGGCCGGCTCGGGCTCGACGCCTTCACCGACGAGCGCGTGCGCGACCCGGCGGTGCGCGCGATGATGGCCCGCGTCCGCAAGTACATCGACCCCGCCCTCGAGCGCGGCGCCCCCGGCGTCGCCACGGATCCCATCGGCGACCGCACCACGGTGACCGTCGTCCTCGACGACGGGCGCGAGCTTTCGGAGACGGTCCGCTTCGCCCGGGGGAGCCCCGAGAACCCGATGAGCCGGGACGAGCTGCTCGGCAAGTACCGCGAGTGCGCGCGGCTGAGCCTGGACGAGCGCCGCGCCGGGCGAGCCCTCGGCCTGCTCGAGCGCCTGGACACGCTCCCCTCCGTCCGCCCCTTGATGGACACCCTGCGCGGCGTGAAGCGAGCGGGAGCGGCCCGGCGCGCCTGAACACCACGGCCGACCGCTGGTGGATTCGTCTTGCGGGCTCCGACTCGCTCCGCTATGTTCACGCACGTCCTCAACCGTGGACCTGGCGGCGTGCGGAGCCCGGCCGACCGGCTGCTCGACCTGTGAACGGCAGGGCGCCGAAGGCTGGTAGCGAGACGGGCAGCGCCGGATATCCCCGGTCTGGATAACGCGGAGGCGCACGCGACGACATGATCGGCAAACGGTCCCCGTGTAAGGCAATCGTCGAGACGCGCGGAGGTGGGGCCCACGTTTCGCCAGCCCTCGCCCGCAGCGTCTTCCCCGTTGGCGAGTTCCGCCGACATTGAGTTAGATTGCTCAACGTGAATCCACAGCGCTTCGTAAACGACGTGGTCAAACCGTGGGACGAGCTGAACGCTCTCCTCTCACAGCGGTACGCGTTTCAGCCCGATCTGTCCGACGTAACTCGCCTAGCGGGCGCCTTGGTTGTCGGTCAGCGCGATGTTCGAGTATGACGCTGGCCGGGGCTTCCGGTTCATCCGGAACGGGCTCTTCATCGACCACGCGACGCTCGGTGAGCATGACTTCATGCACACGTCCCTTGCGGCAATCCGCTATTGGATCACGACAGAGCGCATCGGCCTGAGCTGGTCGGGAGCGGTCGCCGAAGGCCCAGCGGAGTTCCATCCGACGGCCTTTCTCCACTACGATCCGAGGTATTGCATTTCGATGTCCAGTACACGCTCCCGGTTTTTCGCCCGGTCA
>Ga0156246_1145_pt2 | contig 4456 bp, 4 predicted proteins | sample RifCSPlowO2_12_FD_107893 | JGI IMG/M metagenome (GOLD analysis project Ga0156246, IMG submission 107893) | Candidatus Rokubacteria bacterium RIFCSPLOWO2_12_FULL_73_47 | reverse complement strand
AGCCGGCGTTGATCGCCTTGAGCTTGGCGAACTCCGCATCGGACACGGGAATCATCCGGAGCTTCATCGTGGACCCGAGATCGAGGATGAACGAGCCGGGCACGACCGTGAACCAGCCCGCCGCCATCGCCTGCCGGTTCTTGACCGCCTCGGCGTTCGAGGAGAGCGGCCCATAGCTCTTCGCCCCGAGGTCGGCGAGCGACATGCCGTTGACCTTGAGCACGTTCTCCCAGCCGTCGGCCAGGCTCGTGTTGCCGCGCGCGGGCAGCGCCACCGGCTTGCCCTTGAAGTCCTTGATGCTCTTGATGTCGCTCGAGGCCGGGACGACGAGCTGCCAGACGTTCGGGTAGTACGTCGCGACCAGCAGCGGCCGGTCGGTCTGCTTGCCCACCCACTGGCCCTTGCCGCTGCGGGCGTCCGCCAGCACGTTGGTCATGGACCAGCCGAGGTCGGCCTTGTCGTTGCGGATCTTCTCCATGTTGACGAGGGCCGCGCCGGGCTCGACCTGCACGTTGAGCTCGGGGAACTTCTTCTTGATGACCTCGGCGGTCGCGCCGGCCATCGGTGTCCAGCTCCCACCCGTCGGCCCGGCCGTGAAGATGACGTCGACTCTCTGCTGCGCGGCGGCCGGGAGGGCCCCGACGGCGAGCAGGACCAGGGCGAGCGCCGTTGCTGCCAGGGTGCGTGCGTGGTGCATGGGGTCGGATCCTCCTCTGGGTGGTGGGGTCGAAGTCACGCGAGCGGCACGAGGCGGCCCGCCGCGTCGAAGGTGAGCGGCGCGGGATCGGCGAGCCGCGTGAGGTCGGCCCGCGCCGCGAGCTCGGGCAGGAACGCCTCGGACACCTCGATCTCCCCGAGCAGCAGCGTGCTCCGGATCCGGATCACGCGCGCCCGCTCGGGCGGTGTGAGGCCGATGCACGACAGCGCGGTCTCGACCGCCTCGCGGTCGGTCTCGTACGTGGGCGGCACCTTCGCGTTGTTCGGGGCGCAGGCCGTGATGCAGTTGATCAGCGTCGGCTTCATGTCGATCTTGTCCACGAGGCGCCGCGTGGTGAAGTCGGCGTTGCCGATGCCGGTCGCGTTGCCGCCGCTCTCCTCGGTGAGGTCGAGCGCGACGATCCAGAGGATCTTCGGGTCGGCGGGGAACGGCTCGTGCGGGTTCGACGGCCGCCCGATCACGTTCGTGTCCATGCCGGCGCCCGAGACGTTCTTGCCCATCGCCTCGACGATCAGCACGTCGATCGGCGAGAACGGCAGGCGCGCCATCCACTCGCGCGCCTGCACGAGGAGCCGGCGCTCCCCGGCCTCGAGGCCCGCGGCCCCGAACGCCTCGACGTGCGCCGTCTCGTCGTAGCCGTTCTCGACGATGCCGAGGCCGAAGGCGATCCGCGCCCGGGCGAGCATCTCGCGGCCGACCGAGGTGATGACCTTCTCGTAGCCGTGGTGGATGTTCGCGCGGTGGTACTGGATCGCGCCCTTGTGCTTGCCGAGGCCGATCGTCATCATCTTGAACAGCCCCGACTCGATGGCGCCCTTGAAATCGGTGTGCGGCTTCACCCGGTTGACGAGCCCGATCCAGTCGGCCTCGGCGGCGTGGCGGTCGAGCCAGACGGGCAGGCCGAGCGCCTCGCCCACCCGCACGACCTCCATCGTCGCCCGGACGGGGCACCCCATCGTCGCCTCGGTGATGCCGTAGTGCGCGAGGACGCCGAGCTGGCCCTCGGGCGTGCCGCCGCCGTGGCTGCCCATCGCCGGGAAGACGAACGGCCGGGCGCCGAGGTCCCGGAGGAACCCGACCGTCGCGCCGACGATCGCGGCGATGTTGGCGATGCCCCGGCTGCCCGCGCCGACGGCGACCGCGTCGCCGCGCCCGACCGGCAGGGCCGCGGCCGCGAGCGTCCGGGCCACGGCCGCGGGGACGTCCCCGACCGTCGGCCGCGGGAAGTTCTGCCGGATCCGGGTCATTCTTGGCAGCATGACGCAAGGCGCCTCCGGGGAGCTCGGGTCACCACCTAATACCGGGGCCGTCGGAGGAAGTCAAAGGATTTTTCCCGCCGGACTATGCTATATGTAAGGGCCAATTCCGATGGGTGTGTCGCTCATTCCGCTCTCGCGAATCCTCGTCGCCGCCCTGCTCCTGCTCGCGGGCGGCTGCGGCTGGCTGCGCCCGGCGCCGACGCCGATCCTGCCGCCCGAGGATCTGTACCAGCTCGGCGAGACCGAGCTGAATCGCAACCGCTACGACGAGGCGCGGCAGCACTTCCGCAAGATCGTCGAGCGCCATCCGAACTCCTCGCTCGCGCCCCGGGCGCGCTTCCTCGTCGGCGAGGCCTTCTACCGCGAGGGCGAGTTCGCGAGCGCGATCAAGGAGTTCGAGACGTTCCTGTCCTTCTTCCCGCGGCACCAGATCGCCGACCTCGTCCAGTACCGGCTCGCGATGAGCTACTACGACCAGCTCAAGCCCGTCGAGCAGGACCAGGGGCTCACGGTCAAGGCGATGGAGCAGTTCCGGAAGCTCGTCAAGGAGTACCCGGAGAGCCGCTACGCGACCGACGCGCTCGCGAAGATCGACATCGGCCGCGGCCGGCTCGCGCAGAAGGAGCTCTGGGTCGCCACCTACTACTTCACCCAGGGCAACGTCACCGCGACGCGCCAGCGTCTCGAGCTCATCCTGAAGGACTACCCGCGGACGCTCGTGATCCCCGAGACGCTCTACCTGCTCGCCGAGGTGAACTTCGCGGAGGGCAAGAGCGTCGAGGGCCGCACGCTGCTGCGACGCCTCACGGACGAGTACGGGTTCACCGAGTTCGGCCGGCGCGCGGCGCAGCGCCTGCGCGCCCAGCGCTAGCCCCGGGGGACGGAGGCCATGCACGACGTCGTCGACCTGCGCTCGGACACGCTGACGCTCCCGACGCCGGAGATGCGCGAGGCGATGGCCCGCGCCGAGGTGGGCGACGACGTCTGGGAGGAGGACCCGACGGTCAAGCGCCTCGAGGCCGTGGCCGCCGAGCGGCTCGGCAAGGCGGCGGGGCTCTTCGTGGCCTCCGGCACGATGGGCAACCTCGTGTCGGTCGTGAGCCACACGCGCGCGGGCCAGGAGGTCGTCCTCGACCTCGACTCCCACATCTTCAATTACGAAGTCGCGGGCTCGGCGGTGATCGGCAGCGTGCAGATGCGCCCGGTCAGGACCGCGCGCGGCTTCCTGGCGCCCGAGCAGGTCCGCGAGGCCCTCCGCCCCGCGAACATCCACGTGCCCCAGACGGGCCTCGTCTGCGTCGAGAACACGCACAACCGCCACGGCGGCACGTGCTGCACGCCGGAGGAGATCGCGGCGGTCGCGGAGGTGGCGCACGGCGCCGGCGTGCCGGTGCACCTGGACGGCGCACGGCTCTTCAACGCCGCCGTCGCGCTCGGCCGGCCGGCGAGCGAGTTCGCGCGCCACGCGGACTCCGTGACCTTCTGCGTCTCCAAGGGCCTCGGCGCGCCGGTGGGCTCGGTGGTCTGCGGCGGCCCGGAGTTCGTCGCGCGCGCGCGCCGGGTGCGCAAGATGGTCGGCGGCGGCATGCGCCAGGCGGGCATCATCGCCGCGGCGGGTCTCGTCGCGCTCGAGCGGATGGTGGACCGGCTGGCCGAGGACCACACGCACGCACGCCGGCTCGCCGAGGGCCTCGCCCGGCTGCCGGGCCTCCGCGTGGACCTGGCGCGCGTGCAGACCAACATCGTCATCGTCGCGGTCGAGCGTCCGGGCGGCCCCGCGGCGGCGGCGGCCGCCGCGGGCGAGCTCGTCGCGGGCTGCGCGGCGCGGAAGGTCGCGCTGCACGCGATCGGGCCCGCGTCGATCCGCTGCGTCACGCACAAGGACGTGGACGCCGAGGACATCGAGCGCGCGCTCGAGGCGCTCCGCGAGCTGACGAGTCGCTGGCAGGACAAGGGGGCGACATGACCGAGCGGCTGCTCGACGTCAAGGGGCTCAAGACGTACTTCTACACCGACGAGGGCATCGTCCGCGCCGTCGACGGCGTGGACCTCTACATCAACAAGGGCGAGACCCTCGGCGTGGTCGGCGAGTCGGGCTCCGGCAAGAGCGTGACCGCGCTCTCGGTCATGCGCCTCATCCCGCAGCCGCCGGGCCGGATCGTCGAGGGCACGATCGTCTACGACGGCAAGAAGCTGCTCGAGCTGCCGCCGGCCCAGATGCGGAAGATCCGCGGCAAAGAGATCTCGATGATCTTCCAGGAGCCGATGACCTCGCTGAACCCGGTCTTCACGGTCGGCGAGCAGATCGCCGAGGCGATCCGGCTCCACGAGGGGCTCGGCCGCCGCGACGCGATGGCGAAGGCCGTCGAGATGCTCAAGCTCGTGCACATCCCGAACGCCGAGCGCCGGGTGAAGGAGTACCCCCACCAGCTCTCCGGCGGCATGCGCCAGCGCGTGATGATCGGCATGGCGCTCTCCT
>Ga0156246_1157_pt1 | contig 5010 bp, 6 predicted proteins | sample RifCSPlowO2_12_FD_107893 | JGI IMG/M metagenome (GOLD analysis project Ga0156246, IMG submission 107893) | Candidatus Rokubacteria bacterium RIFCSPLOWO2_12_FULL_73_47 | reverse complement strand
CATCAGCAGGCCGGGCACGACCCCCGCCGCGAACAGCCGGGCGACCGACGTCTCGGTGATGACCGCGTAGACCACGAAGGCGACGCTCGGCGGGATCAGGACGTCGGTCGTGGCGGCGGCCGCCACGAGCGCGGCGGCGAAGCCCACCGCGTAGCCGCGGCGCACCATCGCCGGGATCATCACCGCGCCGATGGCGGCGGTGTCCGCCGGCCCCGTGCCGGAGATCGCGCCGAAGAAGACGCAGCCGCCGACGGCCACCAGCCCGAGGCCGCCCCGCACCGGGCCGACCAGGAGGTTCAGGAGCGTGACGAGCCCGCGCGACAGGCCCGCGCGGTCCATCACGAAGCCGGCCAGGATGAAGAACGGGATCGCCAGGAGCGGGAACTTGGCGATGTTCGCGTAGACGTTGGCGGCCGTGACCTGGATGCCCAGGTCGAACCGCCAGAGGAACAGGAGCGCGCTGGCGCCCACCGCGGTCAGGATCGGCACGCCGGCGATGAGCAGGAGGAAGAAGAGCCCGAAGAGGAGGATCCCGGGCTCCACTCACGCCCCCGGGCGACGGGCCGCGCGGACGGCCGCCTGCACGATCCGCACGACGATGAGCAGGCCGAACACCGGGATGCCTGCGGTGTACCACCACTGCGGGATCGCGAGCGCCTCGGAGGTCGTGCCGAGCAGGCGCTCGCTCCGGATCTGCAGGAGCCCGTAGTAGATCAGCAGGACGAACAGGGCGACGCTGAGCGCGGCGGACAGCCAGAGCGCGAGGCGCCGCGCGCCGGGCGGCGCCCGGTCCACCAGGTAGGTGAACGCGAGGTGGGAGCCCTCGCGGAAGGCGATGGCGCTCCCGAGGAGGGTGAGCCAGACGAACAGGCTCACCACGATCTCCTCGGTGAACGCCAGCGAGTACTGGACCACGTAGCGGGTGATGACGTTGACGAACGCCACCACCGTCATGACCACGAAGACGAGGACGCAGGCGCCCTCCTCCAGGCGGTCGCCGAGCCGGCCCACGCTACCTGGTCTTGGCGACGATCTGCTCGGCGGCCTTCACGAGGTCGACGCCGACCTCGCCCACCCATTTGTCGTACACGGCGCGCGTCTTCGCCTTGAAGGCCGCGACCTCGGCGGGCGAGAGCATGACGACCTCCATGCCGTTCTTCTTGAGCTCGTCGTACGCCGCCGTCGAGCCCTCGAGCCCCTTGCGGGCGCCGGCCTTCTCCCACGCCGCCATCTCGACCGCCGTCTTGCGGACGATCTCGCGGTCGGCGGGCGTGAGGCTGTCCCACGTGAGCTTCGAGACCGCGATGATCACGGGGTCGATCGCGTAGTGCCACGCCGTGAGGTGCTTCTGCGAGTTCCACAGCTTGAACGGGATGATGACGCTGACGACCGGGTTCTCCTGGCCGTCCACCGTCCCCTGCTGGAAGGCCTGCTGCGCCTCGCCCCAGTTCATGTTGATCGGGTTGGCGCCGAGCGCGCGGAAGGTGTCGATGAAGATCGGCGAGCCGACCACGCGGATCTTGAGCCCGGCCAGGTCCTCGGGCTTCCGGACGGCCCGCTTGCCGTTGGTGATCTGCCGGAAGCCGTTCTCGGCCCAGGCCAGGGGCACGACGCCCTTCGCCTCGATCAGCTTGAACAGCTTCTGGCCCGGCGCGCCGGCCTGCACGGCGTCGAGCGCCTTGTAGGACGGGAACATGAACGGCATCGCGAAGAGGTTCAGCTCCTTGACCTGCGGCGACCAGTTGATCGTCGAGCCGAAGGCGAAGTCCGCCACGCCCTGGTTCAGGAGCGTGAACTCGTTCGTCTGCTTGCCGGCGAAGAGCTGGCCCGCGTAGTAGTTCTTGACGTTGATGCGGCCCTGCGTGCGCTCCCGGAGGAGGTCGGCGAACTTCGCCGCCGCCTCGCCCCACGGCCCGCTCGGGCCCACGACGAGGCTGTTCTTGAACTCGGGCTTGTACTGCGCCGCCGCGGGCCCGGGACCCGCGACCGCCACCAGCGCCACTGCGAGGATCGCGACGATGAGCCGCTTCATGGCCCTGCTCCTTCTCCGTGCTGCGCGGGATGGGATTGGTGAAAACGCCGATCAGGTATAGCATTTTGCACGCCGCGATGACAACCGACGAGTTCGAGAGCTTCTTCGAGCGCGGCGTGACCGACGGGCTCCCGGTGGTGCCGCCGACGCGGGAGCGCGTCGACCGCATGCTCGCCGCCACCGGGCGCGCGCGGGACGAGCTCGTCGGCGAGATGCCGCCGAACTACGGGCGCCTCAGCGTGGAGAAGGCGGCGGTCAACGCCGTCATGGCCGGCTGCCGGCCCGAGTACCTGCCGGTCGTGCTGGCGGCGGCCGCGTGCGCCTGCGATCCGGCGTTCAACCTGCACGGCGTGTCCACCTCGACCCACTTCTCCGCGCCGCTGATCGTCGTCAACGGCCCGGTGCGCGGGCGGATCGGCCTCAACAGCGCGTTCGGCGTGTTCGGCCCCGGCTACCGCGCCAACGCGACGATCGGCCGGGCGCTGCGCCTGTGCATGATCAACATCGGCGGCGCCCGGCCGGGCGAGACGTCCATGTCCACGTTCGGCCATCCCGGGCGCTACACCTACTGCATCGCCGAGCACGAGGAGGCGAGCCCGTGGCCGCCGTACCACGCGGACCGCGGCCTGCCGCCCGGGACGAGCGCGGTCACGCTGTTCGCGGGCGAGGCGCCCCACGGCATCTCCGACCATTCGAGCCGCACGGCGCCGGAGCTCGCGGGCTCGCTCGGCTGGTCCATGGCGGGCCTGTGGAACAGCAAGCACTTCCCGCTCTACTCGCCCACGATGCTCGTGGTCGGCCCCGAGCACGCGCGCACGCTCGCCGCCGACGGCTGGGGGCGGGCCGACCTGGCGCGTTTCCTCCACGAGACGGTGCGGCGGCCGTACCGCGAGCTCCTGCCCGACGAGCGCCACGGGGAGGGCACGAACCTCCGGTACGGCAGGACGCCGCCCCCGCCCGAGACGCTGATCTCCAAGTTCCCGTCGCCGGAGGAGATCCACATCGTCGTGGCCGGCGGCACGGCGGGGCGCTTCTCGGTGGCGATCCCGGGCTGGCTGGGCACGAAGAACGGCTCGCGGCCCGTCACCCGGCCCATAGAATTCGATTGACTTGGCCCGGGCGGCGTGGCATGCTTCGACTCGGTCCTGGTACACACGGAATTTGAGTAACGATCGTGAGAGATCGAGACACACGCCGCGCGGATCCAGTCCGCGCGGCTTTTTTTTGCCTTCCAATTCCGGAAGGCAACCCCGCCACGCAGGCGGGAGCACCAAGGGGCTTGAAGACCCCCTAAAGCGAGGTCCGAGGCATGGCTCAGGGACAGGTAAAGTGGTTCAACGACGCGAAGGGGTACGGGTTCATCACTCAGGAGGGTGGCGAGGACGTCTTCGTCCACTATAGCGCCATCCAGGCCCAGGGCTTCAAGAGCCTGGCCGAAGGCGACCGGGTGGAGTTCGAGGTGACCCGCGGCCCGAAGGGTCTTCAGGCTGCCAACGTCCGGAAGGTGCAGTAACTTCACATCCTGGTAGCTTCCGCCCGGGCCCGCCGACGGGCCCGGGCGCTTCACCACCAGACACCCACACACGAGACCCCTGAAAGAGAGTCCACGTTGATGGTCCGCTCGTTCACAGATCTGAAGCTCACGCCCGTCATGCTCGAGGCGATCGCCGCCGCGGGCTGGGCGACTCCCACTCCCATCCAGGCCCAGGCGATCGGGCCGATCCTCGAGGGCCACGACCTGATCGGCTGCGCCCAGACGGGCACCGGCAAGACCGGGGCGTTCGCCATCCCGGTCATCGAGCGCCTCGCCGGGCCGGGTCCGCAGCCGGCCGCCGCCGGCCCGCGGCAGGGCGGGCCGCGCGTGCTCGTCCTGGCGCCCACGCGGGAGCTCGCGCTCCAGATCGCGGAGACGTTCGATCTGCTCGGGCGGACCCGGCGGATCTCGACCGCGGTGCTGATCGGCGGCGAGGCGATGGGCCCCCAGCTCGCCGCGCTCGCCAGGCGCCCCGACGTGATCGTGGCGACGCCGGGCCGGCTGTTCGACCACCTCGAGCGCGGGACGGCGAGCCTCCGCGCGATCCGCACCGTCGTGCTCGACGAGGCCGACCGGATGCTCGACATGGGCTTCGCGCCCCAGGTCGAGCGGATCCTGCGCGTCGTGCCGGTCGACCGCCTGACGCTCTGCTTCTCGGCCACGATGCCGCCCGAGGTCGAGCGGCTCGTGCGGCAGCACCTGATCCGGCCCATCCGCGTCGAGGCCGGCACGTTCGCGCGGCCCGTGGCCAAGGTCATCCAGGTGCTCTACCGCGCCGACGCGCGCGACAAGACGCCGGTCCTGCTGCGGCTGCTCGGCGAGGAGCGCGGCCGGACGCTCGTGTTCACGCGCACCAAGCACCGCGCCGACCGCGTCGCGCGGGCGGTCCAGGCGGCCGGCCACCGCGTCGCGCGCCTGCACGCCGATCGCTCGATGGCGCAGCGCCGCGAGGCGCTCGACGGGTTCCGGAACGGCCGGTACCGGGTGCTCATCGCGACGGACATCGCGGCGCGCGGCATCGACGTGCCGGAGATCACCCACGTGGTGAACTTCGACCTGCCGCACACCGCCGAGGACTACATCCACCGGATCGGCCGCACGGCGCGCGCCGAGGCGAGCGGCCTCGCCTCGAGCATCGCCGCGCCGGAGGAGAGCGACCAGCTGCGGGCGATCGAGCGGCACCTCGGCCATCCGGTGCCGCGGCAGGGCGTCGCGGCGGCAACGGGCCGCTGACGGCGCATGGCGTTCACCCCACCCCGGTCAATGACGGCCGGAGTCACCGGAGCGAAGGCTCCACAGAAGGAAACGGACACATGGCAACAGGCACAGTGAAGTGGTTCAACGATGCGAAGGGGTTCGGCTTCATCACGCAGGAGGGCGGCGAGGACGTGTTCGTGCACTTCAGCGCCATCCAGGCCAGCGGGTTCAAGAGCCTGGCCGAGGG
>Ga0156246_1145_pt1 | contig 5048 bp, 5 predicted proteins | sample RifCSPlowO2_12_FD_107893 | JGI IMG/M metagenome (GOLD analysis project Ga0156246, IMG submission 107893) | Candidatus Rokubacteria bacterium RIFCSPLOWO2_12_FULL_73_47 | reverse complement strand
CTCCTGCAGCCCGAACCTCCTGATCGCCGACGAGCCGACGACCGCGCTCGACGTGACGATCCAGGCCCAGATCCTCGAGCTCCTGAACGAGCTCAAGGCCAAGCTCGGGATGGCCATCATGCTGATCACCCACGACATGGGCGTCATCGCCGAGACCGCCCAGCGCGTGGTCGTGATGTACGGCGCCCAGATCGTGGAGGAGGCGCCGGTGACGGAGCTGTTCAAGGAGCCGCTGCACCCCTACACGCAGGGGCTGCTCCGCTCCATCCCGCGCATCGACCTCGCCGCGACCCGCAAGCAGAAGCTCGAGGCGATTCCCGGCACCGTCCCCACGCTCCGGGGCGACGTCAAGCCCGGCTGCCGGTTCGCGCCCCGCTGCGCGTTCGCGAAGCCGATGTGCACCGAGAACACCCCCCCGCTCAAGGAAATCCGGCCGGGCCACAAGGTGGCCTGCGTCCTGTACTGAGAGAGGCCCGCCATGCCTGAGCCGCTGCTCAAGGTCAAGAACCTCAAGAAGTACTTCCCGATCCGCGGCGGGCTCTTCTCGCGCGAGATCGCGCGCGTGCACGCGGTGGACGACGTGTCGTTCGACCTGATGGCGGGCGAGACGCTCGGCCTGGTCGGCGAGTCGGGCTGCGGGAAGTCCACGACGGGGCGGAGCATCCTCCGGCTCATCGAGCCGACGTCGGGCGAGGTCAGCTTCCAGGGGCAGAACGTCACCACGCTCGACAAGCGCTCGCTCCGGGGCCTCCGGAAGGAGATGCAGATCATCTTCCAGGACCCGTACGCGTCGCTCAACCCCCGGATGACCGTCGGCTCGATCATCGGCGAGGCGCTCGTCATCCACCGGCTCGCGCCCACGCGCCGGCAGCGCGAGGAGCGGGTCGTGCAGCTCCTCGAGACCGTCGGCCTGTCCTCGGACCACCTGCGGCGCTACCCGCACGAGTTCTCGGGCGGCCAGCGGCAGCGCATCGGCATCGCGCGGGCGCTCGCGGTGAGCCCGAAGCTCATCATCGCCGACGAGCCGGTCTCCGCGCTCGACGTGTCGATCCAGGCCCAGATCATCAACCTGCTCGAGGACCTCCAGGCGAAGTTCGGGCTCACCTACCTGTTCATCGCGCACGATCTCTCCGTCGTCGAGCACATCTCGACGCGGGTCGCCGTCATGTACCTCGGCAAGATCGTCGAGATCGCCCTGGCCAAGGAGCTGTACACCAGCCCCAAGCACCCCTACACCGAGGCGCTCCTCTCGGCCGTCCCGATCCCGGACCCGACCATGCGGCGCAAGCGCATCCTCCTCGAGGGCGACGTGCCGAGCCCGATCAACCCGCCCTCGGGCTGCCGCTTCCACACACGGTGCGCGCTGCGCGTGCCGTCGTGCTCCGAGAACGAGCAGGTCCTCAAGGAGGTCTCCGCCGGGCACTGGGTCGCGTGCCAGGTCCGCACCGGCGTCGCGACCAAGTAACCGCGCGCGGGTGCGGCCGGGCGGGGCGGGGGGTCCCCCCGGAGACCCGTGTTGTGAGCGAGGGATTTCTCGACCGCGCCTTCGGAAGCGGCGCCGCGCGGTGCCGCGCGCGTGGTCGACGGGGGGACCCCCCGCCCCGCCCGGCCGCCACCGCGCGCGACCACGCCCCGCGCCGGGTGGCGCCCGGCGCGACGCCGGGGGGAGTTCCTCGCACGCGTGCCGTGAGTCAGGAGGCGAGGGTGTCGCGGACGATGCCGAGGACCTGCGACTCCTGGAAGGGCTTGGTGAGGGAGCGGACCGCGCCGAGCTGGAGGGCGTCGCGCAGGTAGTTGAGCGCGCCCGTCCGCCCGCCGCCCGACATCGCGACGACCTTCACCGCGGGGAAGTCGCGCCGGATCTCCATGATCGTCTCGAGGCCCTCCTTGCCCGGCATGAAGATGTCCGTGATCAGGAGGTCCACCGGGTGCGCCCGGAGGGCGCGGAGGGCGCCGGCGCCCTCGCGCGCGACGTCCACCTCGTAGCCGGCACCCTCGAGCATCTCGCGCAGCACCTCGCAGATGTCCGGCTCGTCGTCCACGACCAGGATGCGGGCCATCGTGGGGGTCCCCCACGATGATAGCCGAGGCGACCTATCGGGGGCGAACTCAGAGAGCGTGAAGGAATCGTCCGGTCGAGGGGCGCCACGGCGCAGCATGGGCGCCCCGAGCGCCGGGGGGCCGGGGGGCCTGGGGGGCGCCCGGAGCCCCCCATGGAATCAGTCCCAGAGATAGGCCCGCGGATTGACCGCCTGGCCCTTGACCAGGATCTCGTAGTGCAGGTGCGGCCCCGAGGAGCGCCCCGTGTTGCCGGTGAGGCCGAGCAGCACGCCCCGCTCGACCGTGTCGCCCTGCCTGACCTTCACCTGGGACAGGTGGCCGTAGATCGTGCGGATGTCGTGGCCGTGCTCCAGGATGACGGTGATCCCGTACTCGGCCTGGGGCCCGGCGAAGACGACCGTGCCGCGCGCGGGGGCGTGGATCGGCGTGCCCTTCTCGGCGCGGATGTCGAGGCCGCCGTGGAACTCGGAGGTCTTGGTCCAGGGCGAGAGCCGCCGGCCAAACTCCGAGTTGACCGCGCCGCGGACGGGCCAGCGCGAGGGCAGCGCGGCGAGCGTCTTGCCGGCGCGCGCCATCAGCCGCTCGAGGGCGCGCAGGCTCTGGCCCTGCTCGAGCACCACCTCGGCGAGCCGCTCGAGCTCGTCCCGCGGGGCGATCTTCGCCGGGATGCTCACCGCGCCGAGCGAGCCGCCGCCGATGCCGCGGTCGCGCCCGCCGGGAGCGAGCTCGGGCCCGAAGGCGTCCCAGATGCGCGCCTGGAGGTCGTGCCAGCCGGCGACCTCTCCGCGGAGCTGGGCCACCCGCCGGTTGAACCCGTCGATCATGGCGCGCTGCTCGGCGACCTGCTGCTGGAAGACACGCGCCTCGCGGGTGAGGTGGCGGAGCTGGAGCCAGTCGCCCACGAGCGCTCCGAACACCGAGACCGCCACCACCACGGCGACGAAGGCGCTGATGGCGGCGGGGCGAGGGAAGTTGAAGCGGAGGACGCGGACACCGTCCCCCCGGACGATCAGGAGACTGAACTGCTTGCGACCTTTCAGCGCGCGGACCCTCCTCGCGTGTGCCACCTGGGGTTTCCGGGTTTCTAGCATCGGATCGAGGACGGTGTCAACGGAAGATTCCACGGTGCTCATGCGCGCCGAACGAGGCAAATGACGTGCCGTTCCCGCACCTTCCGAACAATCAGACAGTTGCGCGGGCCGGGGACCTGCCATTCCGGCATCGCGCGCGTCCACCCGTCAGAACGGTGACGCGGTCGCGGTCCGTAACCCCGCGTGAGATCGTCGTTTATTGACACTCCGCGGCGCGGCCCTGTATCATCACGGAACAGGTCCTGACGTGGAGTCTCGGGGGAGTCCAATGGAAGAGTTCTATCGGATCAAGCGGCTACCTCCGTACGTGTTCGCCATCGTCAACGACCTCAAGACGAAGGCGCGCGCGCGGGGCGAGGACGTCATCGATCTGGGCATGGGCAACCCGGACCTCGGCACGCCCAAGCACATCGTGGCCAAGCTCGTCGAGGCCGCGCAGAACCCGCGGAACCACCGCTACTCGGCCTCGCGCGGGATCACGCGGCTGCGCGTCGCGATCACGCGCTGGTACCGCGACCGCTACGGCGTCGAGCTCGACCCCGAGTCGGAGGCGATCGCCACGATCGGCGCCAAGGAAGGCCTGGCGCACCTGGCGCTGGCGGTGCTGCAACCCGGTGACGGCGCGCTCGTTCCCAACCCGACCTATCCGATTCATGCCTACTCGGTCGTGATCGCGGACGGCGACCTCCGGTCGGTCCCGCTGACCCCCGACGGCGATTTCTTCGCCCGCCTGGAGGAGACCGCGAAGCTCGCGTGGCCCAAGGCCAAGCTCCTGATCCTCTCCTTCCCGCACAACCCGACGACCATGTGCGTGGACCACGCGTTCTTCGAGAAGGTCGTGGCGTTCGCGCGCGAGCACCGGCTCATGGTCGTCCACGACTTCGCCTACGCCGACCTCTCCTTCGACGGCTACCGGCCACCGTCCTTCCTCGAGGTCCCGGGGGCCAAGGAGGTGGGCGTCGAGCTGTTCTCGATGACGAAGTCCTACAACATGGCGGGCTGGCGGCTGGCCTTCTGCTGCGGCAACGCGCGCATGGTCCACGCGCTCGCGCGCATCAAGTCGTACCTCGACTACGGCGTGTTCCAGCCGATCCAGATCGCGGGCATCGTCGCGCTCGAGGGCGACCAGTCCGTCGTCGGGGCGATCAACGAGGTGTACCGGAAGCGGCGCGACGTGCTCGTGGACGGCCTCAACAAGCTCGGCTGGTCGGTGCCCAAGCCCAAGGGCACGATGTTCGTCTGGGCGCCGATCCCCGAGGCGCTCCGCGCGATGGGCTCGCTCGAGTTCGCCAAGCTCCTCATCCAGGAGGCCGGCGTGGCGGTCTCGCCGGGCATCGGGTTCGGCGAGTACGGCGAGGGCTTCGTCCGCTTCGCGCTCGTCGAGAACGAGCAGCGGATCAAGCAGGCGCTCCGCGGGCTCAAGCAGCTCGCCCACTGATGACCGACGTCCGGATCGGGCTCCTCGGCCTCGGCACGATCGGCGCCGGGGTCGTCAAGATCCTCGAGTCGCGCCGCGCGATGCTCGAGGAGCGCGCCGGCTGCCGGCTCACGCTCGCCGCGGTGGCCGACACCGATCTCACCCGCCCGCGCGAGGGCCTCGACATCCGGACGCTGCCGATGACTGGCGACGCGGCCCACGTCCTCGGCGACCCGGCGATCCAGGTCGTCATCGAGCTGATCGGCGGCATCGAGCCGGCGCGCTCGTTCATCTTGCGGGCGCTCGCGGCGGGCAAGCACGTCGTCACCGCGAACAAGGCCCTCCTCGCCCACCACGGCGCCGAGCTCTACGAGGCGGCGGGGCGGCGGGGCGTCACGCTCGGCTTCGAGGCCGCGGTGGCCGGCGGCATCCCGCTCATCCAGGCCGTCAAGGAGGGCCTGGTCGCCAACCGCATCCTC
>Ga0156246_1034_pt2 | contig 5236 bp, 4 predicted proteins | sample RifCSPlowO2_12_FD_107893 | JGI IMG/M metagenome (GOLD analysis project Ga0156246, IMG submission 107893) | Candidatus Rokubacteria bacterium RIFCSPLOWO2_12_FULL_73_47 | reverse complement strand
AGGGTGGACATGTGGAGCCCGGAGGTCACGGCCGCGCTCGAGAAGAACCACGCGCTCGCCCAGGCCGTGGGGGTCAACGGCACCCCCGCCTTCGTCATCGGCACGGACCTGATCCCCGGGGCCGTCGGCCTCGAGACGTTCCGGGAGGCCATTGCCCGGACCCGGACACGCTGAGTGCACCGGAGATTCTGCTGGTTCCGCAGGGCCTTGCGTGATAAAAGTACCCAGCCGGACGCGATTCGGCCGAGCCGGGATCGGGATCCAGTCATCAAGTCAGGAGAGGGCGCCATCGCCTTGCGTCGCTGTCGTGGTGGATGGGTTCTGGGGCTGGTCTGCGTGACGTGTCTCGTCGCCTTCGCGGCCGTCGAGTGCGGGGCCCAGGCGCCGGCCGCGCCGGCCCCCGCCGCGGCCGCCGAGCCCCGGCCGCTCGCCGTCGCGGCGCAGACCCCGGAGCCGGGTAAGCTGCTCCTCGAGCGCCGCCCGCTGATCGCGGCGACCCTGGCCGACCCGGCCGGCGTGGACCCGAAGACGCTGACCGTCGAGGTGGACGGAGTGGACGTCACGCTCCTCGTCAAGGTCGAGGCGGGGCGGATCACGTACGCGCCGCCCGCGGACCTGGCCCACGGCGAGCGCACCATCAAGATCAGCGCCGCCGGCCCGGGCGGCGTCGCCCTGGCGCCGGTCGAGTGGAAGTTCAAGATCCGCCGCTTCGCCGCGTTCGAGGAGGCCTCGCTCTCGGGCGAGCTCTCGAGCACCTTCGAGCACGCGCTCCGCAAGCCGAAGAAGGAGCCGAGCGACGCCTCGGGCGTGAGCAAGAAGACCGAGACGCCGGTCAACAACTTCCAGAACAACCTGTCCGTCCGCGGGCTCCTCAAGGAAGGGGACTTCACCGCGCGGCTCGACTCGAACATCCGCTACAACGACGAGTTCCGCCCGCGCGCGCGGCCCAAGAGCGAGAACGACAAGCTCGACATCGCCAACTACCTGATCGGCGTCGAGCGGAACCCGCTCCTGTTCGAGCTGGGCGACGTCTCGATCCAGGAGGGCTTCTTCGGCGCGCCGAGCCTCTCCCGGCGCGGCATGCACCTCAAGCTCGACGAGATGCAGAACATCGGCGTCTCGCTCCACGGCTTCGCGACCCGTTACGAGACCACCACGGGGCACGACCCGTTCTTCGGCGTCGAGGACGGCGACTCCGTGCTGGTCGGCGGCGCCCTGATCGTCGCGCCGTTCCAGGACCGCGAGATCCTCAAGCTCCACGCGCTCAACGTGCGCGGCCACCGCTTCTCCAGCGCGCCCGGCTCCAACGTGGGCGGCATCGTGAGCGGCGAGCGGGGCGAGCTCACCTCGTTCGGGACCTCGTCGGCGTTCCTCGGCGGCCAGCTCAAGCTCTCGACCGAGGTCGCCTTCTCCGAGTTCGACCAGAACACGCTCGACGACATCCGCGAGCAGGCGGACAAGGCGTACCGCGCGCGGCTCGAGGGGACGCAGGGGCTCGGCATGCTCCTGGAGGCGCCGGTGACGACGCTCGCCGCCTTCGAGTACTCCTACGTCGGCTTCGAGTTCCGGAGCCCCGCGAACCCGGGCATCCAGCCCGACCGCCGCGGCTGGGCCTTCAAGGACGACACCACCTGGAAGATCGTCACGCTGTCGTGGGGCTACTCGACGTTCGAGGACAATACCGACCTCCTGGTGCTGCTGCCGCGCGTGCGCTCCCGGACCTGGGAGGCCGCGCTCGGGCTCACGCCGGCGGAGCTGCCGAGCCCGGTCTTCACCTACAAGCGGCAGATCCAGCGGAGCTACTACGAGCCGGAGACCTTCGGCGAGAAGGGGATCGACAACATCCAGACCACGTACGACCTCCGGGTCGCCTGGGGGCTCGGCGAGAGCCTGAGCGTGAATTGGGGCGCCTCCCTGATCGTCTTCGATGATAAGAGGCTCATCACCTCGACGACCACGGGGGGGGACGTGTACACGTGGCAGACGCAGGCCGGGCTGACGCTCAAGCCGCTCAAGACGCTCAGCGTCAGCCCGAACTACAACTACACGCTCGTCGACGAGAAGACGAAGACCGTGGTCCTCGACAGCGGCGCGACCATCCACGACCGGGTGCGGACGGAGGCCCACACCGCGACGCTGACCCTCGTCCAGGAGCTCATCCCGAAGATCCTGAACCTCGACGTCCAGGCCTCCGGCGCGTCCTCGGCGTCCTCCGACGACAGCGTCGACAACCAGACCTACAGCGGCGTGGCGCGTCTCACGTGGAACGTCGGCTCGCTGTTCTGGGACTACGGCAAGCAGGCGCTCTCGCTCCGGACGAACTTCAACCGGGTGGTCGACCACGTGGCCCGGCGGGACACGAACGAGGTCGGGATCTTCCTGATCCTGGACCTGCTCTCGCCCTACAACCTGTGAGGACGCCGAGGGCCGCCCCCGCCCTGCTCCTGGCCGCGCTGCTCCTGGTCGCGGCCAGCGGACCCGCGGCCGCCCTGGCCGCGTTCGCCGTCACGCGCGTCGAGCTGGTGTTCCCGAACGGGCGGGGTGAGATCACGGTCCCGCTCCGGTATCCTCAGCTCCGGGCCTTCGGCATGCTCCGGTTCAGCGCGGTCGGCGTCGTGCGCGCGACGTGGAAGGTGGACGGCCGGATCCTCGGCCCCGTCGTGGAGCCGACGGTGTTCAACGAGGACCTGATCGTCGCCACCCCGGAGCTGCCGACGTTCGAGCCCGGGCTCCACAAGGTGACGCTCGAGTTCACGGACCCGAAGCCGGCGTTCAAGGTCCCGACGATCACCTACTTCGTCACCGCCGAGGACTACGAGGACTTCAAGCGGCGCATGGAGAAGCTCAAGTGAAGCGATGGCTGGTCGCGTCGGTCGCGGTCACGACCCTGTGCGTCGGCATCGCCTGGGCGCAGGTGGGCCTCACGCCGAGCCCGCTCCAGCCGGTGCCGAACGGGCTCAACGTCTCGGTGCTCCGGCCCACGGCCGTGAACATCAAGTGGGTGGTGACGGGCGGGACGCCCGGCGCCCGGGGGCTCTCGACGGTCGGGCACTTCGTCACCGGCACCCCGACGGCCGGCACGATCGGCACCGCCGGAGACCGCATCGGCGCCAACTGCATCGCGGGCAGCAACGCCAACGTGAGCAACGTCGGGACGCTCAACAGCAGCGTGGCGATGACGATCGGCGCCAACGGCGTCGGGCGCGCCGTCGAGACGCTGATCATCCCCGCGAGCGTCTCCCAGCGCGTGCTCCAGAACAAGCAGGCCGTGTTCTTCTACTGCCGGACGTTCGCCGGCACGGGGACGGCCTCGACGGCGGCGAACGTCGTCACCTGCAAGCAGGGATCGAGCGCGTACGCGAACTTCTCGATCGCGCGGGTCGAGCTGTTCTTCGAGAACCGCCGGCACGAGACCACGGTGCCCGTGGGCACGCCGAACCTCAAGGTCTACGCCGACGTCGCGTACAACGGCTCGGGCCTGCTGCGGGCGGTCTGGGAGGTCGCCGAGGCGCAGTACAGCGGCGCCGCCGCGGGGACGGTCAGCGCGCTGCCGAGCACGTTCACGAACCCGAACGTGCCGAGCCAGAGCCCGCAGCTCAACAACTTCCGCACGCTGCACGTCATCAACCGCTTCCTCGGCTTCGGCGACCGCGTCCTGTTGACGCTGCCCGGGACGCCGCCGCTGCCGACGAGCGCGCCCGGCGCCTACGACGTGAACCTGCGCTTCATCGAGCCCGCCGTGCCGTTCGCGATCCCGGTGGCCCGCTACTTCGTCGAGGGGCGGGACCATCCCCGGCGGATCGCGACGATCGGCGTCCAGGTGCCGGCCGACGGCGCCCGGCTCGCGCCGCGGCCCTTCGACTTCCGCTGGGAGGGCGTGCCGAACGTCAGCACCTACCGCATCGACGTCTACCCGACCGAGAGCACGTCGCTGCCGAGCTTCCCGGGGCTGGTCGGGAGCCCCTCGGCGAGCCCGACGAGCGACGCCAGCGCGTTCAACCGCGGGCCGCGCGAGGGGCCGGGCGCGCCCGGCGCCGTCTCGGCGCTGATCCCGGCGCAGATGACCTCGTTCACGCTCCGCCCGAGCCAGCTCGCGAAGCTGGCGCCGGGCGCGAGCTACGCGTGGCGGATCCGCGGGCTCGACGCGCAGGGCAACATCGTCGCCGAGAGCGCGATGCGGCAGTTCACGCTCGAGGCGCGGTAGCGCCTGTCCGCGGGGGGCCTCCTCGCCCGCGGTGGACCGATCGATGGCGGAGCCTCCCGCCGGCGTCTTCGGTGAGAGGGAGCTCGACGGGGATGAGCGAGATCGGCGCCCGGATGACCCTGCTCGCCGCGGTCGTCGCCCTGGGCCTGGCCGCGGCCGGGCCGGCGCGCGCGGAGCCCCAGGTCGCCTCGGTCAGCGAGCCGCGCGTGCGCCTCGAGGCCGGCGGGCGGCCCGTCACGCTCACCCTCCAGGGCACCGACCTCGACCAGCTCCAGTCGGCCGCGGTGGTGCTCGGCGCCCAGCCCGCGCCCGGCCTGACGGCCCAGCTCGGGCCGCCCGCGAAGACCTCGCGGACGGTGACGCTGAGGGCCCTGGCGTCGGCGAAGCCCGGCAAGGACTACAAGCTCCAGCTCGCGGGCGCCAAGGCGCCGTTGACGCCGACGGTCGCGCTCGAGGTCGCCGCGCCGCCGGCTCCCGCGCCGAAGCTCGTGGCCCCGGCTCCGGCGGTGCCGAAGGTGGAGGCGCCGAAGCTCGTGGCCCCGGCTCCGGCGGTGCCGAAGGTGGAGGCGCCGAGGCTCGTGGCCCCGGCGCCGACGGCGCCGAAGGTGGAGGCGCCGAAGCTCGTGGCGCCGGCGCCAACGGCGCCGAAGGTGGAGGCACCGAAGCTCGTGGCGCCGGCGCCGACGGCGCCGAAGGTGGAGGCGCCGAAGCTCGTGGCGCCGGCGCCCGCGCCCGCCGCGAAGGTCGAGGCGCCGAAGGCCACGCGCGTGGCGCCGTCCCTCACGGCGGCGCTCCAGCCCGAGCCGCGCGTCGCGTCGGTCACCCCGCCGGCCGTGCGCGTGCAGGCCGGCGGCGCCGCCGTGGTCCTGACGCTGATCGGCCAGGAGCTCGACCGGCTCCAGTCGGCCTCCGTGCTCCGCGGGAGCCAGGCGGCGACCGGCGTCACCGCCCGGCTCGGGCCTCCGGCGAAGACCTCGCGCACCGTGACGCTCACGGCCCAGGCGTCCGCCGTCCCGGGGCGCGACTACCGCG
>Ga0156246_1180_pt1 | contig 5694 bp, 6 predicted proteins | sample RifCSPlowO2_12_FD_107893 | JGI IMG/M metagenome (GOLD analysis project Ga0156246, IMG submission 107893) | Candidatus Rokubacteria bacterium RIFCSPLOWO2_12_FULL_73_47 | reverse complement strand
GGAGCACGCGCAGGACCTTGGCCTGCGCGACCGGTGAGAGGTCGGCGACCTCGTCGAGGAGCAGCGTGCCGCCGTCGGCCACCTCGAATCGCCCCTGCCGCCGCGTCACCGCGCCGGTGAACGCGCCCTTCTCGTGGCCGAACAGCTCGGACTCGAGGAGCGTGTCCAGCAGCGCCGCGCAGTTCACGCAGACGAACGGCTTCTCGCGCCGCGGCGAGAGCCGGTGGATGGCCCGGGCGACCAGCTCCTTGCCCGTGCCGCTCTCGCCGAGGATCAGCACCGTCGTCGTCGCCGGCGCGACCTGGCGGACGAGGCGGAGCACGTCCTCGATCTGCGGGCTCCGGCCGACCAGCTCCTCGGCGCCGGCGAGGTCGTCGACCTGGCGCTGCAGCCGCCGGTTCTCCAGGACGAGCCGGCGCCGCTCGAGCGCCTGCCGGACGACGCGCACGAGCGGGGCGCGGTCGAACGGCTTCGTGAGGAAGTCGTACGCCCCTTCCTTCATCGCCTCCACGGCCTCCTCCACGGTCGCGTGGCCGGAGAGCACGACGACCTCCATGTCCGGGGCGACGAGCTTTGCGGCGCGCAGCAGCTCGAGCCCGTCGAGTCCCGGCATGCGGAGGTCCGCGACGAGCAGATCCACGGGCTCCCGCCGGAGCGCGTCGAGCGCGGCGGCGCCGTCCTCGACGGCGGTCACCTGGAGGCCCTCGCGCCGGAGCGCGCGCGCGACGCTCTCGCGCATCCCGGCCTCGTCGTCGGCCACCAGCACGGTCGGACTCCCCTCAGCCATCGCTGGCTCCTCCGAGCGGGAGGCGGATCTCGAACTCCGCGCCCCCCTCGGTCCGGTTGCGCCACCCGACGTCGCCGCCGTGCTCGCGCGCGATCTGGAGCGCGATGCTGAGTCCGAGCCCCGTGCCGCGCGCCTTCGTGGTGAAGAACGGCTCGAACAGGTGCGCCGCGGCCGCGGGATCCACCCCGGGGCCGGTGTCGGCCACGGTCAGCACCGCGGCGTCGCCGTCGCAGCGCGTGCCGACCACGACGTGCCCGCCGTGCGGCAGCATCTCGAGGCTGTTTCGCACGAGGTTGTGCGCGGCCTGACGCACCATCGCGCGGTCCAGCGGCAGCAGCGGGAGCCCGGGGTCGAGGCGAAGCTCGAGCACGACGCCCTGGCGCTCGGCGCTCGGCCGCAGGAAGGCCACGAGGTCGGCGGCCAGGTCGTTCAACGATTCCTTCTCCGGACGCGGCGGGCGCAGCCGGGCGGCGACCAGGTACTCGTCGGTCAGCGCCGCCAGCGCACGGACCTCGTCGCGGATCTCGCGGACGATCTCCCGGGCCTCGGCCATCGCCGGCCCCTGGCCGTCGCGAACGATGTCGGTGAGCATGTCCACGTCGAGGTTGATGGCGCCGAGCGGGTTGCGCACCTCGTGGGCCATCTTCGCCGAGAGGCGGCCGATCGCGGCGAGCTGCTCCGCCCGCGCCAGGCGTGCCATCGCGGCGTCCTTCTCGCGGTGGAGCTCCTCGGCCCGCGCGCGCGCCGCGCGCTCGCGCGCCGCGACGTGGCCGAGCGCCAGCCCGAGCAGGCCGAGCAGCAGCGCGCGCGCGCCGACGTGGGCCCACGCGGCCGGCGGCGGTGCGAGCCAGCTCGCGAGCGCCAGGAGCCCGGACGCGAGCGCCGCGGTGAGCACACCGAGCGCCGGGCCGAAGTAGTAGGCGTTCAACGCCACGAGCAGGAAGAAGAGGAGGTAGAAGTGGCTGTCGCCGCCGCCGGTGAACCAGACGAGGAGGAAGACGACGCCGAGGTCCGCGGCGAGCGTCGCCAGGAACACCTCGCGCGCGCGCGACGTCCAGCGCAGGAGCACGGCGAACAGCGACGCCTTGTAGACGACGAACCCGACGAGCAGCGGCGCCAGGTGGAGCCGGTGCTCGGGACGCAGCGGCACGATGAGGAGCGCCGTGACGCCGCCGACGAGCGTCAGGGTCCGCAGCACCGCGAAGACCCACGTCTCGGTGTCGAGCCGTCCCACGGCCCAGCTCATGGCCGCGCCCCCCAGAGAACCTCGTAGACGCGGTGGAGCCCGGGGAAGCCCTTGAGGCTGCAGAAGCCCAGGAACCGCCGGGGCGCCTCGGCCGCGCGCAGCTCCTGCGCCGCCTCCTCGTCGAGGAGGATGCGGTTGCGGTCGGGGACCTCCGCGGGCCGTCCGCCCTCGCCTTCCACCTGGGCGAAGCTCGCGCGGGAGAGGCCGACCAGCCGGTGGGCCCGGTTGATGGCCGCGCCATGGCGGCCGCCGCGCGCGTCGAGGAGGATCTCGCCGAAGCTCACCGCCGCGCGCGCCTCGAGCGCGGGCGCGGGCGCCAGCTCCGGCGGGTCCTCGCGCAGGCTCCGGAGCAGGCCGATCGCGGTCTCCACCGCCGCCGCGACGGACGGGAAGGTCATGAACCAGCCGTCGCCGGTGCTCTCGGCGAACGCCAGGCCGTGGAGCCGGGCGACGTCGAGCGCGCGGTCCTTCAGCGCGTTTCGCGCGCGCATCGCGAGCGTGTCCCCGTAGTGGGTGGCCAGGTGCGTGGACTCGACGAGGTCCACGACCAGCACCGCCTCGGTGACCGCCTGCACGGCAGCCCGGCGGCGCCGGCGGAGGAGGCCCCAGGCGACCAGGCCACCGGCCACGGCGGCGCCGCCGACCAGCGTCAGGACGCCGGGCCCACGCGCCACGGGGGCGGTCGGCGCCGGCGGCGCCGGCGCAGGGCTGGCGGGCGCGGCACTCGGGTGCGGCTCGGGTGCCGTCCGCGGCATCATCGGCATCGGGCCCATCGCCGGGCGGTACTGGGCGACGACCGTCGGCGGCGCTCCGAGCACGCCCGCGCCAGCGGCGAGCGTCGCGGCCACGAGGAGGACGAGCGCCCGCGCTCGTGTCACGCCGACTCCCGGAGCAGCCCCACCAGCGTGGCCCGGTCGACGACCTCCCGCTCGATCAGGAGCTTCGCCAGCCGCTCGAGCGTCGCGCGCTTCGCGGTGAGCGTGTCGCGGACGCGGCGGTGCGCGGCCCCGAGCAGGCTCTGGATCTCGCCGTCGATCGCCTCGGCTGTCCGCTCGCTGTACTCCCGGACGTGCGGCGACGCGGGGACCTTCAAGAAGAGCGCCTGCCGTGGCTCCTCGAAGGTCGCCAGGCCGAGCGTCTCGCTCATGCTGTAGCGGGTGATCATGTGGCGCGCGATGTCCGTCGCCCGCTGCAGGTCGTCCTGGGCGCCCGTGGAGACGTCCCCGAAGACCAGCTCCTCGGCCACGCGCCCGCCCAGGAGCACGTCGAGCCGGTCGAGCAGCTCGGCGCGCGTCATGAGGTAGCGGTCCTCGGTCGGCTGCTGCTGCGTGTAGCCGAGCGCCGCGACCCCGCGGGGGATGATCGAGATCTTGGCCACGCGGTCGGCGCGCGGGCGCGACTCGGCCACGAGCGCGTGCCCTGCCTCGTGGTAGGCCACGATCTCCTTCTCTTTCGGGTTGATGACGCGCGACTTCCGCTCGAGCCCGGCGACGATGCGGTCGATCGCCGCGTCGAAGTCCGCGGCGTCCACCGCGGCCTTGCCGTCGCGCGCGGCGCGGAGGGCGGCCTCGTTCACGAGATTCGCGAGGTCGGCCCCCACGAACCCGGGCGTCCGCGCCGCGATCTGCGCGAGGTCGAGGCCGGGCGCGAGCGTCACCTGGCGGGTGTGGACCCGGAGAATCTTTTCGCGCCCCCTGAGGTCCGGCCGGTCGATCACGACCTGCCGGTCGAAGCGTCCCGGGCGCAGCAGCGCCGGGTCGAGGATCTCGGGCCGGTTCGTGGCAGCGAGGATGATGACGCCCTTCTCGGTGTCGAAGCCGTCCATCTCGGCGAGGAGCTGGTTCAGGGTCTGCTCGCGCTCGTCGTGGCCGCCGACCACGTTGACGCCGCGCGCCTTCCCGAGCGCGTCCAGCTCGTCGATGAAGACGATGCTCGGCGCCTTCTGCTGCGCCTGCGCGAAGAGGTCGCGCACCCGCGCGGCGCCGACGCCCACGAACATCTCGACGAAGTCCGAGCCGCTCAGGCTGAAGAACGGCACGCCAGCCTCGCCGGCCACCGCCTTGGCGAGGAGCGTCTTGCCGGTGCCCGGCGCGCCCGCGAGGAGCACGCCCTTCGGGATCTTGCCCCCGAGCCGGCGATACCGGTCGGGCTGCCGGAGGAAGTCCACGATCTCCTCGAGCTCGCCGCGCGCCTCGTCGATCCCCGCCACGTCCTCGAACGTGACGCCGGTGCTCCGCTCCACGTACACCTTGGCCTTGCTCTTGCCGATCGCCATGAGCCCGCCCTGCGGCCCCATCCGCCGGACGAGCAGCGCCCAGAGGCCGCGCTTGAGCGCCTCCAGCTTCTCCTTCGGGAGCAGCCCCTCGAGGCCCCCGGGGGCGAGCGTGCCCGTGATGACCTGCTTGTCGAGGACCAGGTCGGTCACCTTGCCCTTCTTCACGAGCATCTTGAACTCGCTGTAGGAGAGGTTCTCCCGGTGCGGCGCGAACAGGAACGACTGGAGCAGCAGCAGCACGACGAGCGCCGCGATGAAGTAGCCGACCGAGAACTTCTGCTGCTTGGGCTCCATCCCTCAGGCTCGCCCCGCGGGCTCGCGCTCGCCGAGCGGCCGCACGACGAGCCGGAGCCCGTCCACGCCCACGATCACGACGCGCTGCCCGGGCGCGAGGCCGTCACGCGAGGCGGCCTGCCACAGCTCGCCGTCCACGCGCACGAGCGCGGTCCGCTCCTCGACCGCCGCCACGCGCGCGACGCGGCCGGGCAGAGCCTCGGCTCCCGTCGTGGGGCACGCGCACAGCGCCCGCACGGTGATCCACCCCACGCCGACGGAGACCGCCGAGAGCGGCAGGTAGACCGCGAGCGCGACCGGGAACGGCAGGACCGCGAACAACAGCAGTCCCGCCACCGGGAAGCCGAAGAAGAGGACGTGGCACCACATCAGCCGAGGTCGCGCCGCCTGGCCTCGAACTCGTCCTTGTTGATCTCGCCCCGCGCGTAGCGCTCGCGCAGGATCTCGAGCGCCCGGTCGGGTCCGCGGCCGACGCCCGGACCGCCGCTCACGCCCACGAGCCAGCGGATCAGGAGCACGATGCCCGTGATCACGAGGCCCCAGAACACGAGCATCATCAGCAGCATCCCGAGCCCCCAGGCGCCGCCGATCCACCACATCGGATGCATCCCCCAGCCCCAGTCCCAGCTCCGCTCCTGCACCGCGACGATCCAGTCCATCGCGTCACCGCCTCCTCACGGGCCCCAGCCGGAGCGCACGACCAGCTCGCGCGCGGGCGCCGTCCGATCGTTCGTCGCGAGCGCCACGCGGAACTCGTGGGGCCCGCCCATTCCCTCGTGCATCGTGAACCGCATCGCCAGCGTCGTGGACTGCCCGGGCTTGAGGGTCGTCTGACCGACGACCACCTCGGGCGGTCAGCAGCCCACCACGGCCCGGACGCGGCCCGGCTCGAGCGTCAGGAGCCCGTCGCCCGTGTTGGTGATCGTGAACGCGGCGAGCGCCGGCGTCTCGAAGCGCAGGTGGCCGAGGTCGATCTCGGCCCGGTCCAGGGCGACCTTCGGCGCGCCTCCCGCCGAGGGCGTGGCGCCGGGCCAGAGCCACCAGCCGCCCGCGCCCAGCACGAGCAGCACGGCCACCACGAGCGTGACCGCG
>Ga0156246_1003_pt1 | contig 6415 bp, 4 predicted proteins | sample RifCSPlowO2_12_FD_107893 | JGI IMG/M metagenome (GOLD analysis project Ga0156246, IMG submission 107893) | Candidatus Rokubacteria bacterium RIFCSPLOWO2_12_FULL_73_47 | reverse complement strand
GGCGAACCTCCGCCAGCTCACGTTCGGCGGCCAGAACGCCGAGGCGTACTGGGACTGGACGGGCACGCGCCTCGTGTTCCAGTCCACGCGCCCGCCCTGGGGGTGCGACCAGATCTTCACGATGCGCGAGGACGGCGGCGACGTGCGGCTCGTCTCGACCGGGCGCGGCCGCACCACCTGCTCGTTCTTCTTCCCCGACGGCCGGCGCGTGATCTACGCCTCGACGCACCTGGCGGACGCCGCGTGCCCGGCGCCGCCGGACCGCTCGCGCGGCTACGTCTGGCCGCTCTACCCGGGCTGGGACATCTTCGCGAGCGACCTGGACGGCGGCCGTCTCACGCGGCTCACCGCCAACGACACCTACGACGCCGAGTGCGCCGTCTCGCCCGACGGGCGGCGGATCGTCTTCACCTCGCTCCGCGCGGGCGACCTCGACCTCTACGTGATGGACGCCGACGGCGGCGCCGTGCGCCGGCTGACCGCGGAGCCCGGCTACGACGGCGGGCCGTTCTTCTCGTGGGACGGGCGCTTCATCGTGTTCCGCGCCGCGCGCCCCGAGACGCGCGCGGAGCTCGAGGAGTACCGGGCGCTGCTCGGCCGGGCGCTCGTCCGCCCGCGGCGGCTCGACGTGTACGTCATGCGGGCCGACGGCACCGGCCTCGCGCGCGTCACGCGCACGGGCGGCGCGAGCTTCGCGCCGTTCATGCACCCGGACTCGCAGCGGATCGTCTTCGCCTCGAACCACCACGACCCCTCGGGGCGCACGTTCGCGCTCTGGCTCGTCGGCGTGGACGGCTCGGGGCTCGAGCGCCTCACGTGGGCCGAGTCGTTCGCGTCCTTCCCGATGTTCTCGCGCGACGGGCGCAAGCTCGTCTTCTGCTCGAACCGCCAGGCGACGGCGCGCGGCGCGCTCAACGTCTTCGTCGCCGACTGGCTGGACTGAGCGCGCGTCAGGCGATCAATCGCGCTGGGTTGACTGCCTCGCGTATCTTGCGCAGTCGGGTGCCAGCGACTTACCGGTCACGGCCTCACATGGAGTTGTGATGCCGCCGCAAGTTCTGTGGCGAGGATCATCTGCCGCTCTTTCTCCTCTGGCCAGCCGCGGATCGTCGCGTGACGTTCCGGCCTATTGTCCGGGTGGATTGCCAGACCGACCTCGAGAACTTCGCGCGTCGTAATGTCCGCGCGCGCCCGAAGCGGTCTGCCGAGCGGGCTCGCGACCAAGCGCTGGCCGAGATCCCAAATCTCATCTGCGCCAAGCCCTCGGACCCGAAACACCGAGGTCTCCATCGAGCGAGGCTCTGGAAGAAACGCGTGATACTTGACGCGCTGATGCATGCTGCTGAACTGGCTCCTCGACAGCAAATAACGCGAGAGTTCTTCCCTCGGTCCAGGCGGAAGCGAGAAAACGCTCCTACGCCTGCGCCGCGAAAAGCTTGCGAAGCGCGAGCGTAATAGGCTCAGGAAGCGCATCAAGGAGATGCTCGCTACCATAGAGGCGTGTATGACCCATGAGAGCGGCATAGCTCAGGCGACCGGCGTCGTTCACGGACACCGTCAGAAGGCGGCGCGGTCCGAGGTCCCACTCGAATGCCAGCTCACCGTCCGGGTGAGCGGACACGTCTGGCGCCGGCAGGGCGCTCGGCAGGAGAGCAACGAGCGCGAACGCCTGTGCAATCGTCGGACTCGTCACCGGCAGCCCGCCGTAGCCGTCCCAATCGGGAGCTGAAGCCTCCTCAGCTGCTTCCTCTATCCGTTCAACGGTCGTCCGGTAGACCTCCTCTACGGACAGAGAACGACTGCTCTCTTCCGAACGAAAAAGCATCGAGCGAAGCCTCAAGGCCTCCGGCCCAACACCGCGATCGCCACCGGACGTGCGAAGCGAGCTGGCCAAACGGATCGGCAGGGCAATGGCTGTCATTCGTAAACCTTGATCAGCTTCTCGGTAAGACTCCCGAAAAAGATCGCATTCTTGTATGTGCGCAGATCGGACAGGATTGGAAGGAGCGCTCCCTCGCTTGTGCTGAACTCACCGGTACGATAGGCGTCGATGTCCAGCAACAGAGTGGGGGCCGCGCTCTGGACACCGACCTCGAGAGCCTGGGTGACGTTTGCCGACAGCTCTCGCTCCGGATCCTGGACGACGACTCGGCTCGAGAACGAGTTGAGCACCTGCGGAATCGACGACGGAAGTCGTGGTCCCGCCGTCAGGTACTCATCGAGGTCACCAGGTGCCGGAGGCAGGCTCAGATGATTGATGTAGCGGAGCGCGACCCGGGTAACAGCTTCCGGCTTGACCAACTCGACGTACGCACGCCAGAGCTTGAGAGCCTCAGGCAAGAGCTCATCCCAGCTCGTATAAGGCTTGAGACGATTGAATGTGAACCCGTCCACTCGAAACTGAGCGATGTTCTTTTCGTCTGGCGTCTTCAGCCAGACTCCCTGCAGACCGAGATCGCGTGAGCGGACGCCCCGCGGGCACCCCTCGGCAAAGTCAACGAGGGACTCGGTGCCCTTCCGCTCGATGCAGATCGGATACGTCGGCGCGAGCCGGTCCTTCGCTTCGCGCAATGTCTCTGCGGCGAACTCCTTCCGCTGCACAACACGCAAGTCAACGATCGCCTCCGTAATCGGAGCGTTGCGTAAGTGTCGAATAGCGGCTTCCAATCGACAATGTCCCTATAGTGCGAGCATTCGCGTTCCAAGCTTCACCGTAGTATAGCCCTCTTCTACGGCGAGGCGCCGAGGAGCGTGCGCGCCGCGCGCGCGATCGCGGCGGCGTCGATGCCGTAGTGGCGGTAGAGGTCGGCGCGCGTCCCGGACTGGCCGAAGTCGTCCACGCCGAGCGGGAGCTGCGGGACGCCGAGCGCCGCGCCGAGGTAGGCGAGCGCGTGCGAGTGGCCGTCGAGCACGGACACGATCGGCACGCCCTCCTCCTCGGGCCCGACCAGCTCCTCGAGGTACGGGCGCGGCGCGCGCAGGCCGCGGTAGAGGCGGTCGGGGCTCGTCACGACGAAGACGCTCGCGTGCACGCCCTCGGCGCCGAGCGCGCGCGCCGCGGCAACCGCCTCCGGCACCACCGCGCCCGCGGCGAAGACGTGGACCGCGGTCGCCTCGGGGTCCCACCCGGGCGCCTGGCGCGCGTCGCGCAGCCGGTAGCCGCCGCGGAGCACGCGCGCGCGGTGGTCGGCCGACGGCGCTGGCGCGAGCGCCTGGTCCACGGGCCGCGTCGAGAGCCGGAGGTAGAGCGACTCGCCCGTGCGCTCCTGGAGGCCGCGCAGGGCGTCGAGCAGGAGCCACTCCACCTCGCGCGCGAACGCCGGCTCGCAGTACGCGAGGCCCGGGAGCGCCACGCCGATCCCGGGGGTGATCACCGACTGGTGGGCGCCGCCCTCGGGCGCCAGGCTCACGCCCGAGGGCGTCGCGACGACGACGAAGCGCGCACCCGAGTAGAGCGCGTGGTAGAGCGCGTCGAGGCCGCGCGGCACGAACGGGTCGTAGAGCGTGCCGACGGGCAGGAGCGTCGCCCCGCCGAGCTCGGCCGTGAGGCCGAGCGCCCCGAGGAGCAGGAACAGGGTGTGCTCGGCGATGCCGAGCTCGATGTGCTGGCCCGCCGGCCCCTCGCGCCACTGCACGGCCTGCGGCACGTCGGCGAAGACGTGCGGGCGGGCCTCGGGGAAGTACACGCCCTTCCGGTTGATCCAGCCCGCGAGGTGCGTCGTCACCGCGACGTCGGCGGAGACGGTGACGAGCGCCTCGGCGACCGGCAGGCGCGCGAGCGCGCCGAGGACGCGCCCGAACGCCTCCTGGGTCGAGGTCTCGCCCGGGTACGCCTCGTCGAGGGCCTCGGGCACGCGGGCGCGCGGCGGCGCGGGCGCGGGCGGGGTGAAGAGCGGCGGCAGGCGGCGGATCCACTCCGCCTCGGCGCTGCCGGGCGGAAAGCCGTCCCACTCGTGCCCGGGCCGGACGCCGTGGGCCGCGCGTAGCGCCTCGACCTGGGCCGGCGTCAGGAGCGCCGTGTGGTTCGCCGGGTCGCCGGCGAGCGGCAGCCCCCAGCCCTTGATCGTGTGGGCCAGGATCACCGACGGGCGCCCGCGCTCGCGCGCCGCCGCCGCGAGCGCCGCGAGGATCAGGCCGAGGTCGTGGCCGCCGAGGTCGGCCACGAGGGCCGCCACCTGCTCGTCGGGGTACCGCGCGAGCAGGCGGTCGAGCGGCCGGTCGGGCCGGCCCGCAGCGCCCGCGACGAGCGCCTTGCGCGCCTCGCCCGCGGGCAGCCGCAGCAGGCGCTGGTACTCGGCGTTCGACAGCGCCTCGAGCCGGCGGCGGAGCCGCGCGCCGCCGGGACGCCCGAACATCGCCCGGAGCCGGCGGCCCCAGCGCAGATCGATGACGTGGAGGCCGCACGCCTCGAAGAGGGCCCGGAGCCGGCGCGTGCGGGCCTCGGGCACCACGCGGTCGAGCGCCTGCCGGTTCACGTCCACGATCCAGAGCACGTTGCCGAGGCGCCCGACGGCCTCCTCCCCGAGCGCCTCCCACACGTTGCCCTCGTCGAGCTCGGCGTCGCCGACCAGCACGACGACGCGGCCGGGGGCCCGGCCGAGGCCGTGGTCCACCACGTAACGACCCGCGAGAGCGCCGAAGGTCGCCTGCACGGCGCCGAGCCCCATCGAGCCCGTCGAGAGGTCCACGACCTCCGGGTTCTTGCGGCGGCTCGGATAGGCCTGGAGCCCCTCGAAGCTCCGGAGCGTCGCGAGCGCCTCCCGGTCGAGCCGGCCGCGCAGGTACTGGATCGCGTAGAGCGCGGGCGCGGCGTGCGGCTTCACGGCCACGAGGTCCCCGGGGCCGAGCGCCTTGAAGTAGAGCGCGGTGAGCAGGCTCACCGCGGAGGCGGACGAGGCCTGGTGGCCGCCCACCTTGATCCCGTCCGGGGTCGGGCGAACGTGGTTCGCGTGGTGCACCATGAAGGTCGCGAGCCACAGGACCTTCGCCTGGATGCGCGCGAGGACCGCGAGCTCGTTCACGTGCGGAGGTAGGCGTGGCGCACGAGGTCCGCGGCGCCGAGCTCGGCGGCCGTGCCCCGGCCGACCACCTCGCCCTTCTGGAGCAGGAAGCCGTGGTCGGCGATCTCGAGGGTCTTCCGCGCGTTCTGCTCGACGAGGAAGACCGTCGTGCCGCTCCGGTTGATCGTCTGCACCATCGCGAAGAGCTGCTCGACCAGGAGCGGCGCGAGGCCGAGCGAAGGCTCGTCGAGCAGCAGGAGCTTCGGCCGGCTCATGAGCGCGCGCCCGACGGCCAGCATCGCCTGCTCGCCGCCCGACATGGTCGCCGCACGCTGCCGGCGCCGCTCGGCCAGGCGCGGGAACAACTCGAAGACGTGCTCGCGCCGCCGCGCGAGGTCGGCGGGCGTCCACTCGACGAAGGCGCCCATCCGGAGGTTCTCCTCGACGGTCATCTTCGGGAACACGCGGCGGCCCTCGGGGACGACGGCGATCCCGAGCTCGACGATCTGGTGCGTGCGGAGCTCGTGGATGGGCCGCCCCTCGAAGCGGATCGAGCCCGCGACGGGCCGGACGATGCCGAGGATCGTCCGGATCAGCGTGGTCTTGCCGGCGCCGTTGGGACCGAGGAGGCAGGCGAGGCGCCCGGCCTCGACCGCGAGCGAGACGTTGCGGAGCATCGTGATCGCGCCGTAACGGGTCGAGACCCCGGAGAGCTCAAGCACGCGCCGACTCCCGGCCGAGATACGCCTCGCGCACCTCCGCGTGCGCGGCGACGACGGCGAACGGGCCCTCCGCGATCTTCCGCCCGTAGTTGAGCGCGACCACCCGCTGGCTCACGCCCTCGATCACGAACATGTCGTGCTCGATCACGATCATCGAGAGCCCCGGCAGCTCCTCGCGGACGACCCCGAGGTCCCGCATGAGCTCGGCGGTCTCCTCCGGGTTCATCCCCGCCGACGGCTCGTCCAGCAGCAGCAGGCGGGGGCGCGACGCCAGCGCGCGGCAGATCTCCACGCGCCGCCGGTCGATCTGGGGAAGCTGGCCGACGCGCTCGAAGCCGCGCCCCGGCAGCTCGCGGTTGAAGAGCGCGAGCAGGTGCGCGGCGCGCTCCACCCCCTCGCGCATCTCCGCGAGCAGCCGGCCCCGGCGCACGACCGCGTCGAGCAGGCTGGTCGTCCGGCGCGCGTGCATCCCGATCAGGATGTTGTCGAAGACCGAGAGCCCGAGGCAGAGGCGGCTCGCCTGGAACGTGCGCGCGATCCCGAGCCGCGCGATCCGGTGGGCCTCGAGGCCGACGAGGTCCCGCCCGGCGAAGCGCACGCTGCCGGCGGCCGGCGCGTAGAGGCCGGTGAGCGCGTTGAAGAACGTGGTCTTCCCCGAGCCGTTCGGCCCGATCATGCCGAGCGTCTCGCCCT
>Ga0156246_1068_pt1 | contig 6785 bp, 8 predicted proteins | sample RifCSPlowO2_12_FD_107893 | JGI IMG/M metagenome (GOLD analysis project Ga0156246, IMG submission 107893) | Candidatus Rokubacteria bacterium RIFCSPLOWO2_12_FULL_73_47 | reverse complement strand
GTTCCGCACCGTAGTCCGAAGCTTAACACCCCACCCCGCCATTCCGAAGCTCCCTACCGCACGCTAACGGGCCGACAGGCGAGGGTCAATGTCCATTCTGGGATACACGCGAGCCACGGGGCGTCGAGCAGTCTCTGATTCCAGATCTCCTGACATAGTCGCCTGAACTCCGCGCCATTCCGCGCCCTGCTGGGATCGGGGTGCGGACCCAAACCTGTCCGCTTTTTCGACCTCGGCCACGCTGCCAAGCTCCCGCCATGGCGGGAGAACAGGACCAGCGAGACCTCTTTCCGAAACGGAGCGCAGGCGAGAACACGGTCGTCGTCAACGACCGCTGCCTGATCAGGACGCAGCACGGCCATCGGCTCGTGATCGTCTCGGGCATCGTGCTCGCCCAGTACGCGGTCGGCGATCGCATGGCCGAGGCGCATGCGATGGTCAGCTTGGTCGAGCAAGGCTGGGCCGATCAGAACGACGTCGCCCGGGCCTTCGCCCGCTCGGCGCGGACCCTCCGACGCTACGAACGCCGCGTCGAAACCGGCGGGCTGGCCGCGTTGGGTCGGCCGAGTGGATATCCCACGGGCCGCCCCCGGGTGAGGTCCGCGCGGCTGCGCCTTGTTACGCGGCTCAAGGGTGAGGGGCTCTCGAACCGCGCCGTCGCCCAGCGGGTGGGCGTGAGCGAAAAGGCCGTGCGCAAGCTCCTGCGTCGGCTCGGCTGGAGCTCGGCGCCGGGCGAGCAGGAGACGTTGCCACTGCCCTCGGCCCCTGCGGACCCAAACCTGTCCGCTTTTTCGATCGGGCCCCCGCCCGCCGCGCGGGCAGAGCCGCCGCTGGGCGCGCCGCCCGAGGGAGAAGACGCCGTCGCGGGTGCGGACCCAAACCTGTCCGCTTCTGCCCCAGTGCCGGACGACCTGCCCGTGTCGTTCGACACCGATCCGGCTGACCGACGGCTGGATCGCGTCTTGGCGTATCTCGGACTGCTCGACGATGCCGCGCCGCTGTTCCGCTCCGGCTGTCGGATCCCGCGCGCCGGCGTCCTCCTCGCGCTGCCCGCCTTGGTCGCCAGCGACATCTTCGGGATCGCCCGCGAGGTCTACGGCAGCCTCGGCCCCGCCTTCTACGGGCTGCGCACCACCTTGGTCGCGTTGCTGCTCATGGCGCTGCTGCGCATCAAGCGGCCGGAGGGCCTCAAGGAACACGCGCCGGACGATCTCGGCCGCCTCCTGGGGCTCGACCGCGCGCCCGAGGTCAAGACGTTGCGCCGCAAACTCAGCCGGCTCGCCGCCGTCGGCCGGGCGCCGGAATTCGGCCGCGCCTTGGCGCGCCGCCGCGTCGCCGAGCGGGGAGCGGCGATAGGGTTCCTCTACGTCGATGGGCACGTGCGCGTCTACCATGGTGAGCGCACGCTCCCGAAAGCGCACGTCGCCCGCATGCGCCTGTCGATGCCCGCCACCACCGACTACTGGGTGAACGACGCAGCGGGCGATCCGCTCTTTGTCGTCACCGCCGAGGCGAACGCGGGGCTGGCGAAGATGCTGCCGCCTGTGCTCGACGAGATCCGTGGGCTCGTCGGCGAACGGCGGGTGACCGTGGTCTTCGACCGCGGCGGCTACAGCCCCGCGCTCTTCCTGCGGCTCATCACGGCCGGCTTCGACATCCTGACCTATCGCAAGGGACGCGTGCGCCGCGTCCCGCGCTCCCGCTTCCAGCCGCACACGGGGATCGTGGACGGGCGCAAGGTCGTCTTCGACCTCGCCGACCAGGGCGTGCGGCTCCTGGGCGGCAAGCTGCGGCTGCGCCAGGTCACGCGCCGCAGCGAGGACGGGCACCAAACGCCGATCTTGACGTCGCGGCGCGATCTCTCGGCCTTCGACGTCGCGTCTCGCATGTTCGCGCGGTGGCGGCAGGAGAACTTCTTCAAGTACCTGCGCGAGGAGTACGCCCTGGACGCGTTGGTCGACTACGCCGTCGTTCCCGATGATCCCACGCGGGAGGTCCCCAACCCGCGCTGGCGCGACCTCGACACGCAGCTCCGGCAGGCGCGCGCCGAGTTGGCTCGCCTCGCCACGGAGTACGGCGCCGAAGCCTTCGTCAATCCAGAGCGCGCCCGGCCGACGATGCGCGGCTTCAAGATCGCCCAGGGCAAACTCGGACACCAGATCCGTGCGGCGCTCAAGCGTGTCACATCGCTCGGAGCCGCGCGGGCCGCGGTCCCCAAGCGCGTGCCGGTCGCCGACGTCGTCGAGGGGGAGGTGATCCGGCTCGCCCCGGAGCGCAAGCTGCTCACCAACCTGATCAAAATGGTGGCCTACCAGGCCGAGAGCGATCTCGTCCGGCTCGTCGCGCCCTACTACAAACGCGTCGAGGACGAAGGCCGGACCCTCATCCAATCCGCCCTGGCCGGCCCCGCCGACCTGGTCGTCACCGACACGGAGCTGCGGGCCGTCCTCGCCCCGCTCAGCTCGCCCCACCGCACGCGGGCCCTGGCCGCGCTCTGCGCTGAGCTCGACCGCGCCGGGACCCGCTTCCCGGGCTCCCGGCTCCGCCTCCGCTACGCCGTCGCGAGCCCCGGCTGAGCGCGAAAGCGGACAATTTCATCGAGCCCTATGTCAGGAGTTCTGGATTCAGGGACCCGTTCGGGCTTGAGAAGTGCTCCGAGACCTCCGGCACCGTGTTGCGAGACCCGCTAAAGTACCTCGGCCGATTCCCCGACTACGTCACGTTGTCGATCTTCCCCAGGCAACTCCGGCGTTTTGGATTTTCGATATCCATCGATCAGCGTGGCAACGTCTTTGTGGGTGGTGGGGCATCGTTCGAACGAAACTATAGCCTTATGGCGGGGTGGGTGGCTCGGTCGGACTACAGGGAAAGGTCGGTCGAAGACTTGCTCACAGGCGTTACGGTGACCGGCACGATCGCGAGGCGCGGACTCGGTGGCGGCGTGAGTGCATCGAGCAGCTGCGCTGCCGTAGAACTCGGTGTCTCGAGTGGGAGCGGGGTTTCCGCCACCTACGGCAAGAAGACCGTGAACATCCTTGATTGGTTGGGACTGTGAGCGGGCGCGTCGTCGCCGCGCTGGGCCTGGCGGCTTCGGTCGCGATCGTGGCGGCCGACCTGATCCGCATGTCCGTTCTGGCGGGGCAACATCTCGAGGTGCTCCAGCTCGAACTCGACAAGGTTCCGCCGTTCTCGAAAGCGGAGCGGGCCGGCGTCATGCGAAGCCGGAAGAGTCGCATCGCCGCCGTCACAGAACAGTACGTGGGTCCCGCGCCCCGACCACAGATCTTCGACCACTATCGGAAGGTGTTCGAGGCTGCTGGCTGGCAGCAGTGCGGCCATTCAATCGCACAGGACAAGTATTGCCGCGGCGAGTACGAGGCGATTGTCTCGCTCCCTTCGGCGCTTGGCTCGGGCTCATACAGCATCACGCTCCAGTGGAATCGGCTCACTTGGCCCGTGTGGCTCACGGCCAGCGCGCTCATCTTCGTTGCGTGTTGGAGTATTGCCGTGCTGACGAGACGCGGCCCGCCAGTCCACCGGCGCAGCGGGCCGTCGTCGGTGCAGCTTCGTACCCAGCTGACCCCTGGAGAGTGTGTGAGGCGAATGGAGACCGCCGGAGGACATGACATTGTCTTTCACCCCGGGAGAACGATCGACGATGGAACGATCACCTTCCGGCTGGAGAGACGACTGGGCCGGTTGACGTCCAGTGTCATCGCGCCACACTTCCATGGGGCGCTTCGGGCCGATCCGGCGACCGCGGGCACGATCATCGTCGGCGCGTTCGGCTTTCATCCGGCAGTGCGAGCTGGCGCGGTTACCGTCGGCGTCATCGTATTGCTCGCCCTCGGTCTTACGCTTCATCGAGGCGGATGGGAAGACGTCGAATGGATGATGTTGGCCATCGCTGTCGGCATCGCTGGCCTGATCCTCACGCGCTGGACACGCCGTAAGGACAGGCGCGAGATCGCGACATTCCTCACGGTGACGCTCCAGGCACAGCCGATCGATTCAGGGTCGAATGTTGCTCCGTAGGTGTTCTGGACGGGTCCTTCGATGCTGTGTGCGCCAGTTAACCGTTCGGCGCCACAACGGCGACGAACCCCGGGTTTGCGAATCCATTCCAGTTCGCCGGGCGGGAAAACGACGGCCTCGCGGGCATCTATTACTACCGGGCGCGGTACTACCATCCCGGCCTGCAGCGGTTTATCAGCGAGGATCCGCTTGGGAACGAGACGGGAGAGGTCAACTTCTACGTGTACGTGGGCAACGACCCCATCAACTACGTCGATCCGCTCGGGCTCGACAAAGAAAACGCGTGCACCTTCAGCAAGAGATTTCGAAACAATCTTCGAATCATTCACGACCCCATAGTTCGGCGGCCGATCTCGTTTGCATCAGGACTCCTGGTTTCGGGAGAGGTCGCGAGACTCACTGGCGTCCCCACCATACTTCAGTTTGCTCGGTCGGGATTCGCGCCCATCCGCGGCTATGTACCGATAGCGCAGACAATAGGGCTCGTGGGAGCGACCGCGGCCAGCCTCACAGTGACGCAGTCGGCGATGAGAGGATACAGCTTTAAGACTCATCGTCGCGGCCTTCGACCCGAACGGCAAGCTCACGACCATCACGGAGCCCGGCGGCACGACCACGTTCACCTGGGATGCGCGCGATCGGCTGATCGGCGTGGAGCAACCCGGGACCTTCGCGAGCTTCGCCTACGCCTTCGGGCGGCGCCTCGCCAAGACGGTGAACGGCGCCAGTACGCAGTTCCTCTACGACGGGCTCGACCTCGCGCAGCAGCTCACGACGGGCTTCTTTCGCGGCACCAGTCGTGGCGTTCGGATCGGGTCGGTAGGCTTCGCGATCACCGCTGCCGGCGCCCTGGCCGCCGTCGCGGGCACGCTGACGGATCGGTCGTGGCTTCACTGGGCGGCGTTGGTGGTGGCGTGCGTCGGCATCCTGGTCGGCTTCGTCGGGATCCGTTATCACACGGTTGAATTCTTCGCCCGCATGCGATCGAAATGATCCGCATGCGTGCACTTCTTGGCCTTACGCTCGTCTCGCTCTTCGGAGCCGGCTGTGGCGACAGGCTAGCGGGTGCGACCGAACGCGCGCAGGCAGTCCTCGAGGCTCGGAAGGCGAATGACATCGATCGATCACTCACGGCGTATGGCCCGACGTTCTACACCCATGTATCACGTGACGCGTGGCGCGCGAAGCTAATCGAAACCGGAAGAGCGGCCGGACAGATCGAGGAGTACGAGCTCGCCGCATGGAGCTCTCACTACGGCGTCGGCTGGGGCCGTACCGGTGGGGTCGTCCAGCTGAAATACCGCGTCCGCTATGCACTGCGCGCTGGCGACGAGGTCTTCGTGATCTTCAGGCCGTGGTTCATCGGCGATGCCCAACTGGCCGGGCACCATATCGTCGTCCCTCCCGAGCGTGAGAGCGGCGCACCAAAGTCGGTGAAGTGAACAAGACGCGTTCACTTCGCGCGATCGTCTTCCTCGACGCCGACTTCGGCGGCAGGTGAGGTAACTGTTTATCTTGCGCTCCCTCCTTCGCTCTCCGCCCGGTCGAGTCGAGGCCACGAGATCGACGAGGGCGGATTTCGTCAATCTCTTCATGGAGTCGACTGCCTCTTCAAGGCGCGTACATACTCGGGAAGCTTCGTGCGCGGCAGACTCCATTCCGGAGGACGATCGCAGGCGGAACGATGACGAGACTCGACTGCCTGTCCGCCCAGAGCACCATCCTCGGGCGCGGCGCCGCGCTCGATCGGGCGTTCTGCCCGAGCTCCGCGAGCGTCCGCGTCGCCGGCGCGCCGATCGCGCGCGGAATCGTTGGGCGAGCGCGCGGGCCCGGCGTGGCACGAGCCTTGCTCACTGCTCTGGCGGAGGATCGCGACATGACCCGTTTCCTGATGATCGATGGAGACCGCGCGGCCACCCAGGCGCTCGGCCTGGCCTGCCTCGCCGAGGGCGTGGGCGTCGTGATGGCCGAGAACCTGTGCGAGGGCGTCCGGGCGCTCCTCGGCACGAGCGTCTCGCTCGTCGTCGTGGACGCCGCCGAGCTCCGGCTCGGCCCGCGCGAGCACGCGACGCTCTTCGAGCGCGTCGCGCCGGGCGTCCCCGTGGTCGTCGTCGTGCGGCCGGAGGCGTCGCTCGACGCCCGCGTCGGCTTCGAGCTGGCGGGGTTCCACGTCCTCACGCGCCCCGTGGCCGTCGAGGACCTCCTCGCCAAGACGCTGGCCCTCGGAGCGGAGGCGGGCCGGTGATCGTCCGCGTCCTCGTCATCGGGTTGCTCGCGCTCGTGCTCACCGGGTCGCTCGTCGAGCTGTCGTGCCTGGCCGGCGAGGCGCGCGTCCGCACGCCGGGCCCCAGCCTGTTCACGGAGGCGCCAGAGCCCGAGCTGCCGATCGCCTCCGAGTTCGGCGACCTGGACGCCGTGCCGGGCGCCGCGCTCACCCGCTGAGCTTGCGCGGCCCGGCCGGGCGTGTACACTCAAGGTGTCGCCCGGATAGGCCGGACTCGCCTCCGATGAAAGGTTCCTTCCGCGTTCGCGGGGCGTGACAGGCAGCGGAAGAGAAGTCCGAGGGAGATTCCCACATGGCAGCCAAACTGTACGTCGGCGGGCTCGCATACTCCACCACGAGCGAGGGGCTCAGGGAGTTCTTCACCCAGTGCGGCAACGTCGTGTCCGCGACCGTGATCACGGACCGGTTCTCCGGGCAGTCGCGCGGCTTCGGCTTCGTCGAGATGGGCACCACCGAGGAGGCCCAG
>Ga0156246_1139_pt1 | contig 7857 bp, 9 predicted proteins | sample RifCSPlowO2_12_FD_107893 | JGI IMG/M metagenome (GOLD analysis project Ga0156246, IMG submission 107893) | Candidatus Rokubacteria bacterium RIFCSPLOWO2_12_FULL_73_47 | reverse complement strand
GATGGCCGCCGAGAACTCCTTCGACGTCGCCTGCAAGATCGACATGCAGGAGGTCACCAACGCGCTCGACCAGGCGCGGCGCGAGATCGAGACGCGCTACGACCTGAAGGGCTCGAAGAACGAGCTGACGCTCGAGAAGACCGACATCACGGTCCTCGCCGCCGACGACATGAAGCTCAAGGCGGTCGTGGACATCTTGCAGTCGCGCCTGCACAAGCGCGGCGTGCCGCTCAAGGCGCTCACGTACGGGAGCGTCGAGCAGGCCGCGGGGGGCGCCCTCCGGCAGAAGATCTCGCTCCAGCAGGGCATCCCGATCGAGAAGGCCAAGGAGATCGTCCGGCTCATCAAGGACACGAAGCTCAAGGTCCAGGCCGCGATCCAGGAGGACCAGGTCCGCGTGTCGGGCAAGAGCCGCGACGACCTCCAGAAGGTCATCGCGCTCCTCAAGGAGCGGGACCTCGGGATCGCGCTCCAGTTCACCAACTACCGGGGCGCCTAGCCACGTGGGGGGCCCGACGGGCGCCTCGGTTAGCCGGCCGGCGGCGCGGGCGCGGCCGGCTCGGGCACGGCCACGATCGAGAAGCGGTAGCCCTCGTAGATCGCGATCGCGTAGAAGAGCAGGTCGATCGGGCTGAACCCCACCCGGAAGAGCTCCAGCACCAGATCCGGCGTGAGCCGCGACACGACGGTCGGCAGCGTCAGGTGGTACTCGCGCGCGAGGATCACGCAGAACGTGAGCAGGTTGCCGGCGAGGCATCCGGCGAGCGAGGTCACGGCACCGGCCGCGCCGAAGGCCGGGTCCACGCCGCGGCCCAGCAGGCGCACGCCGTAGCCGGCGAGGAAGCCGACGCCGACCGCCATCCAGCCGATCTGGAAGCTGGTCAGCGACGTGACGAGCGCCCAGAGCGCCGCGCCGATCGCGCCGCCGCCGAGCCCGCCCAGGACGCCGAGCGGCAGGCTCTGGTTGTCCCGAAGCTCCTGCAGCCGTCGCGCGCGCTGGCGTTGCTCGACGTCGGGGGCCGAGGGGGTCTCCATGGCGGTCCCTCCCGGGAGCCTGTATACCACGCGGTCCCGCCTTTTCAGACAAGAACTGTCAGGTAAGGGAGACGCTTGCTTCGAGCCTTCGCACGACCTATTCTTGCTCCTCAGTGTGGCCCTCACCCGTGGTTTCGCTACGCCCGAAATTCTTACCGAAAAGTTTGCCAAGCACCGGGCTGAGTTCGGTCTGGTGAGCGAGCAGGAGTACCTTGATCTGGCGGATGCGTTCCTGGGCGGCCCGCTCGATCCAGGGACAACGTGGGAATGCCGAAGAAACAACGGTGATCTGCTACGATACAATCAGGGCACGGAGGAGTTCGGAGTCCTTCGCGCAGACAATGTTATCAAGGCGTACTACAAACCCGACCCGATGATCCATCGGAAGCCCAACAACTTGGAGTACTTCCGCGCGGAGTGCAAGAGGTGAGTGGCTATCTCTGCCCGGTTTGTGGATACGATAAGATGAAGACCCCCCCTGAGGACTACAACATCTGCCCAAGTTGTGGAACGGAGTTTGGCTACGAGGACTTCGCGGATACGTATCAGGAGCGTCAAGAGCGTTGGGAGGAATTGCGGTTCCGCTGGCTCAGCCGCGGGGCACCCTGGTTCAGTCCAGTTACTCGGGCGCCGGCGAACTGGAATCCGTATCGCCAAGCGATCAGCGTGGCCTACCACTTGAGGACAGAATCCGGCCATACGAGCGGCGTGCCCGTGTCCATGCCGAAGCCGCATTTTCTGCGGTTAGAGCCGGCCTTTGCCTAAGCTCTTGATTTTTGCTCCGTGTGAGAAGGCCCTTATCGACCAGAGCAACAATCTGTCTTTAGTCTCGGTGCTTCAAGACGTCACTGTGAGCATTCCAGAACAGAACCTTCCCGAGAATGCTCTGATCCCGATGAAGTGGGACGTTGTTTCTCTGTGGCTCGAAGAGCCGGGCGACGGCACAAAGGAGTTTGAGCAAATCTGCGAGTTGAGACGCGATGATCAGATCATTAGCAGATCGCGAACGACCTTTTCGATGCAGGGGCCGTTGCATCGCGTGCTCGTTACGAATTACGGGTTTCCAGTTCAACCGCCAGGCCAGTTCATGCTGATCCTGAGGCTTCGAGAAATGCCGGGCGGACAAGCGCAGATCGTCGCCCAGTACCCCCTGAGGGCCGAGGTTAAGGTCCAGAAGCCATCTTAGGGCACGTAGTATTTTTCGACGGGCTCTTGAAATCCTTCATCGCGCCGACGTCCGCGCTCGACGAGGTTCGCTTCGGACAAGTTCGTCATCGGAGTCGCTCGGGCGCGGCGCGCTACTCGCGGCCCGGGGCGTGACCATGACGCGAGTCCTCGTGACGGGCATGAGCGGGCTGATCGGCGGGGCGCTGCGCCGCCGGCTCGAGGGCCGCTACGCGCTCTCCGCGCTCAACCGCCGCCCCGTGCCGGGCGTCCCCACGCGGCAGGCCGACATCGCCGACCTCGACGCGATCCAGCCGGCCTTCGCCGGGGTGGACGCGGTCGTGCACCTCGCGGCCGCCGTGGGCGAGCCGCCCTGGGACGAGGTGCTCCACCACAACGTCGTCGGCACCTACAACGTCTTCGAGGCGGCGCGGCGCGCCGGCGTCCGGCGCGTCGTCTACGCGAGCAGCGGGGCGACGGTGAGCGGCCACGAGCGCGACCATCCGTACGCGGCGCTCGTCGCCGGGCGCTACGCCGAGGTCGCCGAGTGGCCGCGGCTCACGCACGAGGCGCCGCCCAGGCCCGCGGGCCTCTACGGGTGCAGCAAGCTCTGGGGGGAGGCGCTCGGCCGCCTTTACGCCGACACCCACGGGCTCTCGGTCCTCTGCGTGCGCATCGGCGCGGTGACCGCCGAGGACCGGCCGACCGCGCCCCGGCACTTCGCGGTCTGGTGCAGCCAGCGCGACGTCGCGCAGATGCTCGAGCGCTGCATCGCGGCGCCCCCGGACATCCGCTTCGAGATCCTCTACGCGGTGTCCGACAACCGGTGGGGCTACCGGGACCTCGAGCGCGCCCGCCGGGTCGTCGGCTTCGAGCCGGCCGACCGCGCGGAGGACCATCGGTAGGCCGCGCCCGGCGGGTATAATCTGATCTCGTCCATGAAGGTCCACCTCACGACCCTCGGCTGCCCGAAGAACCAGGTCGACTCCGAGCTGATGCTCGGGATGCTCGCCCGGGCGGGGTTCCCGCTCGCCGAGCGGCCCGAGGACGCCGAGTGCCTCGTGGTCAACACCTGCGCCTTCATCGACCGCGCCCGCGAGGAGTCGGTGGCGACGATCCTCGAGCTGGCCCGGCTCAAGGAGACCGGCGCGTGCCGGACGCTCATCGTCACGGGCTGCCTCACCCAGCGCTACGGCGGCGAGATCCTCCGCGAGCTGCCCGAGGTGGACGGCATCCTCGGCACCTCGGGCCTCGAGCGCATCGTGGACCTGGTCCGCCAGGCGGCGGGCCGCCACGACTGGGCGAGCGCGGCGCCGCCCGGCTACCTCTACGACGCGACGACGCCGCGGCTCCTGACGCAGCGGGTGCCCTACGCCTACGTGAAGATCGCCGAGGGCTGCGACATGGGCTGCACCTTCTGCGCCATCCCCCAGTTCCGCGGCCGCCACCGGAGCCGCCCGCGCGCCGACGTCGTCCGCGAGGTCGAGGCGCTGGCCGGGCGCGGCATCCAGGAGGCGATCCTGGTCTCGCAGGACACGCTCGCGTACGGGCGCGACCTGCCGGGCGGGGGCGACGTCACGGACCTGCTCGCGGCGCTCGGCGAGACGCGCATGCCGTGGATCCGCCCGATGTACCTGCACCCCGCGCACGTGACCGACCGGCTGATCGCGCGCTGGGCGCGCGCGCGCGTCGTGCCCTACCTCGACCTGCCGGTGCAGCACGGCGACGACGCGGTGCTGCGCGCGATGCGGCGCGCCGTCAGCGCGCGGCGCATGCGGGAGATCGTCGCCGCGTTCCGCGAGGCGATCCCCGGGCTCAGCGTGCGCACGACGGTCCTCGTCGGCTTCCCCGGCGAGTCGGCGGCCGCCTTCGAGCGCCTGCTCGAGTTCCTCGACGAGGTCCGCTTCGACCGCCTCGGCGTCTTCACCTGGTCGCCCGAGGAGGGCACGCCGGCGACCGGCTTCGCCGACCCGGTGCCCGCCGAGGTCGCGGCCGAGCGCGCGCAGCTCGTCCAGAACCTGCAAGACGGCCTCGCCTGGGACCGCCAGGCGAAGCTCGTCGGCTCGGTGCAGGACGTGCTCGTGGACGGGCCGAGCGAGGACCCCGCGTTCGCGTGGGAGGGACGCACGGCCGGCCAGGCCCCCGAGATCGACGGCGTCGTCTACCTGCGCGGGCGCGACCTCACGCCGGGGCGGTTCGCGCGCGTCCGCATCACCGAGGTCGAGGGGTACGAGCTCGTCGGCGAGCGCGCGTAGCCGGCCGACGCCGGTCGAGCGCGTCGCGCTGCTCGTCGCGACGGTCGGCGGCAGCGGCTACGCGCCCGTCGCGCCCGGCACCGCGGGCTCCGCGGTGACGGTCCTCCTGCTCTGGCTCGTGCCCTTCTCCCGCACCGGGCTCGCCGCCTTCCTCGTCGCCGTCACGCTCGTCGGCACGTGGGCGGCCCACCGCGCCGCGCGGGTCCTCGGCGTCAAGGACCCGGGCGCGATCGTCGTGGACGAGGTCGCGGGGATGACGCTCGCGGTGCTGCCGTTCCCGCTCACGCTCCCGACGCTCGCCGCCGGCTTCGTGCTCTTCCGCGTGTTCGACATCCTCAAGCCGCCCCCGGCGCGCGCGAGCCAGCGCCTCGCCGGCGGCGTCGGCGTCATGGTGGACGACCTGATCGCCGGCGCCTACGCCGCGCTCGTGCTCGCCGGGCTCCGGGCCCTCGCCGGGTGGCCGTGACGCCGGCCGTCGCGCACGTCGTGACCGTCGGCGTCCTGCCGGGGGGCGACGCCGAGGGCGCCCTGGTGGCCGCGGCGCTCGGCGCGGCGGGCGTGCGCGTCCTGAGCCGCGCGCTCGTCGAGGACGACGAGGCGGCGCTCCAGCACGCGCTCGGGCCGGACGACTCGCTCACGGTGATCCTGGCGGGCGCCGGCGGCTCGGCGGGCGACGTCGTCCGCCGCGTGCTCGCGCGGGCGACGGGCGCGCGGCTGGTCCTGCACGAGCGGATGCTCGCCGCGCTCGAGGAGCGCTACCGGCGGGTGGACCGGCCGCTCCCGCGTCGCGCCGAGCGGCTCGCGCTCCTGCCCCAGGGGGCGACGGTGTGGGTCCCCGCCGCGGGCGAGCCCGCGTGGGCGCTCGAGAGCGGCGCGCGCGCCTTCGTCGTGCTGCCGCGCGACGGGGCCGGCGCCGCGCTCGAGGAGCACCTGGTGCCGTTCGCGCGCGCGCGCGCGGCGGGCCACGGCGCCGCCCTCACGCGCACGCTCCGGACGGCGGGCGTGGGGGCCGCCGCGCTCGAGGAGCGCCTCGCGGAGTGGCTCGGCCAGCCCGACCGCGGCGCCGAGGTCAGCGTGGTGCCGGCCGAGGGCGAGGTGTGGGTGCGGCTCCGGGCGCCCGGCGCCTCCGTGGAGGACGCGGCGCAGGCGCTCGCGGCGGTGGAGTCGGCGGTCGCCGCGGCCCTCGGCGCCGACTGCTACGGGCGCGACGCCGAGACCCTCGAGCTGGTCGTGGGGCGCCGGCTCCTCGAGCGCGGGCTGACGCTCGCGGTGGCCGAGTCGTGCACGGGCGGCCTCCTCGGCCACCGGCTGACGAACGTCCCCGGCTCGTCCGCCTACTTCGAGCGCGGCGTGCTCGTCTACTCCAACCGGGCCAAGCAGGAGCTGCTCGGCGTGCCCGCGGAGGTCCTGCGCGCGCACGGCGCCGTGAGCGCGCCCTGCGCCGAGGCGATGGCGCGCGGGATCGTCGAGCGCGCGCAGAGCGCGTGCGGCCTCGCGATCACCGGCATCGCCGGGCCGGACGGCGGCACGCCGGCGAAGCCCGTCGGCACGGTCTTCGTCGGCCTGGCGCTCGGCGGCGCGGTGACCTCGCGTCACTTCCGCTTCGCGGGCGACCGGGCCCAGGTGAAGTGGCACTCCACGCAGATGGCTCTTGATATGCTGAGGCGAGCCCTATGAGCCGGACCACCGCCGTCGTCCTCGCCGCCGTGCTGCTCGCCGGGTGCGCGGCCCGGCGCCCCTTCGACCAGGGCCTCGCGTACTTCCGCCAGGGCCAGTACGCCCAGGCGCGCGCCGCCTTCGACGAGGCGCTCCGCGTCGCACCGGACTCGGCCGACGCCTACACCAACCGTGGCATTACCCGCGTGCGCCTGGGCGACCTGGACGGCGCGATCGAGGACTACACGCGGGCGGCCGCGCTGGCGCCGAAGGACCCCGACGTCCCCTACAACCGGGGCATCGCGTGGATCGCCAAGCGCGAGCACGCGCGCGCCGTGGAGGACTTCACGCGGGCCGTCGAGCTCGATCCCAAGCACACCCGCGCGCGCTTCGCCCGCGGCACCGCCCACTCGCTGGCGGGCGACCTCGCCGCCGCGCGGCGCGACTGGACGCAGGCCATCGACGAGGAGGCCGATCCCCGGCGGAAGCAGCTCATGCGGATCCGCGCGGGGCTCGAGCCCGCCCCCGCGCTCCCGGCGCCGCCTGCCGTCGCGGTCCCTGCGCCGCCACCCGCGCCCGCGCCGCCGCCGCCCGTGGCCGCGCCGCCGCCCCCTCCGCCGCCGGCCCCGGCCGCAGCGAAGCCGCCCGAGGCGCCGCCCCCGCCGCCGGCCCCGGCGCTGTCGACGGCGCAGGAGCTCGCCTCGCGCGGCCTCAGCAAGGAGCTGGCGGGGGACCGCGCCGGCGCGCTCGCCGACCTCCGTGCGGCGCTCGCGGCCGAGACCGACCCGGAGCGGCGCCAGGGGATCCAGAGCCTCCTGCGCCTGCTGGAGGGCAAATAGCCGAGGTCCGCGCGTTCGTGGCGCTCCTGCTCGACCCGGCCGTGCGCGCCGCGCTCGGCGCGGCGATCGAGGGGCTGCGCCCGGCGGCGCGCGGGGTCGCGTGGGTCGCGCCGGACAACCTCCACCTGACCCTCAAGTTCCTCGGCGGCGTGGACGCGGACCGGCTCGGCGACGTGCTCGCGGCGCTCGCCCCCGCGGCGGCCGGCGTCGCGCCCTTCGACGCCGTCGTCCGCGGGCTCGGGGCGTTCCCGACGGCGCCGCGCCCGCGCGTGATCTGGGCGGCCGTGGTCGAGGGCGCCGAGGCGCTGGCGGCGCTGGCGGCGCGGGTGGACGGGGCCCTCGCGGCCCTCGGGTTCCCGCGCGCGACGCGCCCGTTCGCGCCGCACGTGACGCTCGGCCGCGTGCGCGTGCCGCGGCGCGAGCCCGCCCTCGCGGCGGCGCTCGCGGCCGGGGCGGCCCGCGACTTCGGGCGCGTCCGCCTCGCGCGCGTGTCGCTGATGCGGAGCGAGCTGTCGCCGCGCGGCTCCCGCTACACCGAGCTCGGCAGCGCCCCGCTGGGGGCCGTGTCTGATTCCCCGGACATTGACGGCACCGCGGGCCCCTCCTAGAATGCTCGCAACGGCGAGAGCAAAGGAGACGCGCATGGCGGAGGCGAAGAGCGAGCGGCGGCAGGCCCTGGACCTGGCGATCGCCCAGATCGAGCGGCAGTTCGGGAAGGGCTCGGTCATGCGCCTGGGGGCGGGCGGGCCGCTCGAGGAGATCGCCGTCATCCCCACGGGCGCCCTGTCGCTCGACGTGGCGCTCGGCGTCGGCGGCGTGCCGCGCGGGCGCGTCACCGAGATCTACGGCCCGGAGTCCTCGGGCAAGACCACGCTCGCGCTCCACGTGGTCGCCGAGGCCCAGCGCCT
>Ga0156246_1063_pt2 | contig 8095 bp, 3 predicted proteins | sample RifCSPlowO2_12_FD_107893 | JGI IMG/M metagenome (GOLD analysis project Ga0156246, IMG submission 107893) | Candidatus Rokubacteria bacterium RIFCSPLOWO2_12_FULL_73_47 | reverse complement strand
CCCGCCCGCGGGGAGCCACGTGCGCCTCTCGGTCGGCATCGCGGCCCAGGCGACGGACGCGGGGAGCGGGGTGGCGAGCCTCACGCTGAGCGTCGGGAGCCAGGCGCTCACGGCGACCCTCACGCCCAACGTCCCGCCCCCGGCGCCCGCGGTGACGGCCACGGCCGGGTGGGACACGACGCAGTTCGCCGATGGCACCCACACCCTCACCGCGCAGGCCCAGGACCAGGCGGGGAACGCGGCCGCGGCCACGCGCACGCTGATCGTGGACAACACCCCGCCCGACACCGCCATCACCGACGGGCCGAGCGGCGAGATCCTGGTCGGCGACGCGATCTTCAGCTTCGGCGGCACTGACACCCTCACCCCGCCCGCGAGTCTCGTCTTCGCCTGGCGCCTGGACGGCGGGGCCTGGAGCCCCTTCGGGAGCGCCACGACGGCCAGCCTCACGAACCTCGCCGAGGGCGCCCACACCTTCGAGGTGACGGCGCGGGATCTCGCGGGGAACGAGGATCCCACGCCCGCGGTCCGGAGCTTCAGCGTCAGGCTCGGGCCCGTGATCACGAGCGTGACGCCGGACACCGGCTCCGTCGGCACCTTCGTGACGATCGCCGGCGCCAACTTCGTCCCCGGCGCGACCACCGTCACCGTCAACGGCCTCGCCGCCGTGGTGCGCACGGTGACGCCGACCGAGATCACGACCACGGTGCCCCTCGGCGCGACCACGGGGCCGCTCACGGTGACGACCGGGCGCGGCACGGCGAGCCACGCTTTCACGGTGACGCCGACGGGCGATTTCACGCTGACGGCCGCGCCTACGCCCCCGGCAACGGCCCGCGTGATCGCCGGCGATCAGACGTCCGTCAGCATCCAGGCCGGCGGCACCGGGAGCTTCACGAGCCTGGTGAGCCTGAGCCTCTCGGCGCTTCCCAGTGGCATCACGGCCAGCTTCTCGCCCTCGACTCTCGTGGCCCCCGGCGCGAGCGTCTTCGTCACCCTCGCCGTCGCGGGCACCGTGGCGCCCGGGACCTACGGCGTCACGGCGACCGGCGAGGCGCAAGTCGACGGGCGGACGGAGACGCGCACGGCGGCGTTCACGCTCGAGGTCCTGGCCCCGGAGACGCACGCGATCACGGGCCGGGTGCTGACGGCCGAGGCGGTGCCGAAGCCCATCCCCGGCGTCACGATCACGCTCGGGAGCGCGTTCACCCTCACGGACGCCGGCGGCAACTTCGTCCTCCTCGCCCCGCCCTCAGGGCCGAACATGCTCTTGGTCGACGGCCGCACGGCGAGCACGCCGACCGCGCAGTACCCACCGGTGGAAGTCCAGATCGACGTCGCCGCCAGCGGCCTCACGCGCGTGCCCTTCGTGCTCTACCTGCCGGTGCTCGACACCGCGCACCCGATCACGCTCCCGCTCGACGCCGCCGGCTTCACCACGGCGGAGGTCCAGGCGACGACCCCACTCATCCCGGGGCTTGTCGTGACCATCCCCCAGGGGACGAAGATCACCGGCGCCGACGGCAATCCCGTCTCCCAGATCACCCTCACCCCGGTGCCGGTGGATCGCACGCCCATGCCCTTCCCGGCCGGCATCGCCCCGCCGCTGCTCTTCACCATCCAGCCGGGCGGGGCGGTGCCCTCGCAGCCCTTGCCGATCAGCTTCCCCAACACCACCGGGGCCGAGCCCGGGACGCCGGCGGACCTGTACTTCTTCGACCTCGCTGCGGGGAGTTGGCAGACGTGGGGCACGGGGACAGTGAGCGCCGACGGCACCCAGGTCGTGAGCGACCCGGGCGTCGGCCTCCCGCGCTTCGCCTGGCACTTCTGGGACATCGTCCGCGCCGCGCTCAAGCGGCTCTGGGGGTCCCTCTACAGCCTCTTCGGCGGTGACCCCATCGATCTCGCCACCGGCATCTTCACCGTCGACAAGACCGACCTGGTCCTGCCCGGACGGATTCCCATTGCCGTCCGCCGCAGCTACCGCAGCGACGACACCCGCCCGGGCTTCTTCGGCCTCGGCTGGAACGTCGCCACCTACGACAGCCGCATCACCAGCAGCGCCACGGGCACCACCCTCACCCTCACGACGGCCGACCAGAACACCCTCCAGCTCCGTCCGACGGGCATCGCGAACCAGTGGGCCTCCTCGGATCCCACGCTCCTCGGCGCCGTCGTCACCCGGCTCGTCGGCCCCGAGTTCAGCTTCACGCTCCGCTCCAAGGACGGCACCGTCCACCGCTACGACCGCATCGTGGGCTTCGCCAACACCGCCGGCCTCGCCTCGATCACCGACCGCCACGGCAACACGGTCACCATCACGCGCGCGTCTCCCGCGCCCGGCCTCTTCGGTCTCATCACCCGCATCACCGAGCCCGCCGGGCGCCATCTCGACCTGACCTATGACTCGGCGGGCCGCATCACCTCCGCGACCGATCCCCTCGGCCGGACCGTCGAGTACACCTACGACGCCGCGGGCCACCTGGCGAGCGTGACCGACCCCGCCGGCGGCGTGACGACCTACGCCTACGACGCGAGCCACCGCATCGTCACGATCACGGACCCGCGGGGGATCACCTATCTGACGAACGAGTACGACACGGCCGGGCGCGTCGTCCGCCAGACCCAGGCCGACGGCGGCCTGTTCACCTTCGCCTACGCGGTCGAGGGCTCCGGGGTGACGGCGACCACGATGACCGACCCGCGGGGGAACGTGACCGTCCACCGCTTCAACGACCTGGGCTTGCCGCTCTCGACCACCGATGCCCTGGGCCAGACGACGGTCTTCGAGTACACGCCGGGCACGAATCTGCGCGCCGCCATCACCGACCCCCTCGGCCGGGTCACCCGCTTCGGCTACGACGCCCAGGGCAACGTGGCGACGCTCACCGACCCGGCCGGGAACGTGCGAAGCTTCACCTACGAGCCGACCTTCAACCGGGTCGCCGCGATCACCGACCCGCTGGGGCAGGTGACGAGCTTCGCCTCCGACGCCCAGGGGAACCTCACGGCGATCACCGACCCGCTGGGGAACACGACCACCCTCGCCTACAACGCCCAGGGCCAGCCGGTGAGCACGACCGACTCCCTCGGGAACACGACCACCTTCGGCTACACCGCTCAGGGCGACCTGGCGACCGTGAGCGATCCCCTCGGCAACACGACCCGCCGCGCGTATGATGCCGTCTCCCGGCTCACGGCCCAGACCGATCCCCGGGGCTTCACGATCAGCTTCGCCTACGACCCCCTGAACCAGCTCACCCAGATCACGGATGCCGTGGCCGGGCTGACCGGCTTCAGCTACGATCCCAACGGCAACCTGCTGAGTATCACCGATGCCCGAGGCAACAGTACGACGCACACCTATGACTCGATGGACCGCCTGGCGACCCGCACGGATCCCGTGGGCGCCGGGGAGAGCTTCCAGTACGATGGGGTCGGCAACCTCCTGCAGCACACGGACCGGAAGGGGCAGGTGGCGACCTTCAGCTACGACGCGCTGAACCGGCGGACCGGGGTGAGCTATGCCGACGGCAGCACGACCAGCTTCGCCTACGACGCCGCCGGGCGGCTGGTCGTGGCCGCGGACTCGGTCAGCGGCACCATCGAGAACGCCTACGACGCCCTCGATCGGCTGTTCGCGCAATCCACCGAGCTTGGCACGCTGACGTATGCCTACGACGCGCTCGGCCGGCGCACCCTCATGCAGGCGCCCGGAGTCAGCCCGGTGACCTACGCCTACGACGCCGCCAGCCGGCTGACGGCCATCACCCGAGCACCACTGAGCCCGGCCACCCTTGCCTACGACGCCCTCGGGCGCCGCACGCTGCTGACGCTCCCCAACGGTGTCAGCACCGAGTACCAGTACGATCCGGCCTCCCGCCTGACCGCGTTGATCTACCGCAACGCCTCGGGCATTATCGGCGACCTCAGCTACCAGTACGATCCCGCAGGGAACCGGCAGCGCGTAGGCGGGAGCTTCGCCCGCACCCTGCTCCCCGACCCCGTGGCCACGGCCACCTACGACGCCGCCAACCGCCAGCTCGCCTTCGGCGATAAGTCGATGATCTTCGACGGCAACGGCAACGTCATGGCGATCTCCGACCCGTCGGGCCTCACCAGCCTCGACTGGGACGCCCGTGATCGCCTGGTCGCGCTGACCGACCCCGGGACTTCGGCCGCGTTCGCCTACGATGCCCAGGGGCGTCGCCTGAGCAGGCAGAGCAGCGGGCAGGTCACCCAGTACCTCTACGACGGCCTGGACGTGCTCGCCGAGGTCACGGACCGGGGGGTCGCCACGTACCTCCGGACGCTCAACATCGACGAGCCCCTGGCCCGCAATGGGGTCGAGTTCTACACGGCGGACGCGCTCGGCTCCGCCCTGCTGCTGACGGACCCGGCCGGCGCTGTGGCCACCAGCTACACGTACGCGCCGTTCGGAGCGACGACCGCGAGCGGCAGCGGCTCAGCAAACCCGTTCCAGTACACGGGGCGGGAGAACGACGGCCTCGCGGGCCTCTACTACTATCGGGCGCGGTACTACCACCCCGGGCTCGCGCGCTTCCTCAGCGAGGATCCTGTTGGCTTCTTGGCTGGCGACCCAAACCTCTACCTCTACGTCGGCAACAACCCGCTCACATATCTCGATCCGCTCGGTACCGCGGAAATCAAGGTGTTCGGGCACTCCGTTAACATCTTCGGGAGCCTCACGGTCGCCTTCATCAACATTCAAGCAGACCTGACAAGGGTTAACTTCAACTTCAATGTGATTCCGAGTTTCGGAGTCGGCGCGGACTTCTTGATCGACGTCCCCAGCGACGCAGTGATAGTGACCGCGGGTTCTGGGCGTCATGGTCTGACGGTAGGGACGGCTCTGGTTCGAGGACCTGATGGTCAGTTGCGACCACAGGGCCTAGTCTTTTCGCCCGGATTGTCGTTTTCGCTCTCACCGGTGAACATCGGCGTTCCCATTGGGGGTTTCGATGTAGACCCCAATGATCGATTCCGGCCGAAGCCACCTCCGCCGTCGATTGGTGGCCTCCCTGGGTTCGCATCACAGACTGGAATTCCGCCTGTGCCCGGCCCACTGGGCGGGCGCAAATGAGGTTTGCGGTTGCCATGCTGGTTCTCGCGATTGTATTTGCCACCGGTGTACTGCTTATCGTAGGGGCATACCAGCGGTGGAAGTGGCTCGTCGATCCACCCGACAATTGGTTCTGGTACTCTCAGACCATCGTTAAGCGGGTCTTCGGCACAGGATTCTTGCGTTTCTTTACGTATCTGGTCGGCGCGGCATTGGTGTGTGCATGCCTCGTGATTATCTATCGAGCCGTGATCCCGTGAGAGAGCCGGCCGGGGCGGCGGAGTTCGTTGCTACGGCACAGCGGATAAGACGCCGCCTGAGATGGAGTCGCCGGGGTGTCGTATTGCTCTTCCTATCTGCTCTCCCGCTTTACCTACTGGTCTTTCATCTCGTATCACCATCAGCAGCAGGCTGGACCGTTGCGGCATTGCTGATCCCCTATGCCATGCTCCACGTCTCGATTCGGGTCATCCGATGCCCAGGTTGCAGACGCTTTCTGTACGACATGTGGGGTTGGGGACTGCCTGATCACTGTCGTCACTGCGGCCTGCCCTTTTGACTCATTTTCGACAGTTTGATCCCGGCCTGCCGACGGTGATCCGAGCAGAATCGAGGCTTTGTCCGACGCGGAATCGTCTGCGAGGCGAAAATGTAGTGGTACAGAATTGGGCCGGCCGTCGTCGATTATCCTTGTACCTCACGACGGAGAGCCGCATGATCGGTTCATGTTCGTGCGCCTCAAACGTAGTGGCTCCCCAGGCGCTCTCCGTGAGTATCTCCAGATCGTCGAGTCCTTCCGCGAGCAGGGCAAGGTCCGGCAACGCCTGATCGCCACCCTCGGCCGGCGCGACGAGCTGGTGGCGACGGGGGCCCTCGACGATCTCATCCGCAGCCTCACCAAGTTCAGCGAGCACCTGCGCGTCGTGGAGCGCGTCCGCCACGAGGGCGTGCAAGCCCATACCGCCCGAGCCTGGGGCCCGGCGCTGGTCTTCGGCCGCTTGTGGGCGCAGCAGGGGCTGCCCGAGATCCTCGCTCGCCTGGCGCACGGACGCCGCTTCGGGTTCGACCTCGAGCGTGCGTGCTTCGCGCTGGCGCTCCAGCGCCTGTGCGCGCCGGGCAGCGACCTCCAGGGCGTGGGCTGGTTGCGCACCGTCGAGTGCCCGGGCGTCGACGCCCTGGAGCTTCAGCATCTGTACCGGACGGTGGGCGGCTTCTTGGCGGCGGGCCGGGCCGACCTCGAGCGCGAGCTGTTCTTCCGGGATCGCGACCTGTTCGCCCAGACCCTGGACCTGGTGTTCATCGACACGACCAGCACGTTCGTCTGGCGGACGGAGGAGAGCGCGCTGCGGCGGCGTGGCTATTCGCGCGACCGGCGCCCCGATCAGCCGCAAGTGGTCATCTGCCTGGCCGTCGACCGCCACGGCTGGCCCATCGCCTGGGACATCCTGCCCGGGAACACCGACGACCGTAGCGCCTTCACCCGGATGATCGAGACCCTGCGGGGGCGCTTCCAGATCGGCCGGGTGATCGTGGTCGCCGATCGCGGGATGATCTCCCGGAAGGTGCTCGCCCTGCTCACCGGCGACGCGCGGGCGCCCTTCGACTCCATCCTGGGCTGCCGGCTCCGGCAGGACACGATCGTGGCGGACGAGGTCCTGGCCCGGGCCGGGCGGTATCACCCGGTCGACGGCCGGACCTCGCTCCAGGTCAAGGAGGTCCAGGTCGGGGCCCAGCGCTACATCGTCTGCCGCAACCTGGACGAAGCGAAGAAGGATGCCGCCGCCCGCGCGGCCATCCTGGCCAAGCTCGAGCACACGCTCGCGCACGCCGGGCCGAAGGCCGTCATCGGCAACATCGGCTTCAAGCGTTTCGTCACCGTAGCCAAGGGCAGTGTGGCCATCGATCGCGCGGCCGTGGAGCGGGACGCGCGACTCGACGGCAAGTTCGTCCTGCGGACCACCACCGCGTTGAGCGCGGAGGAGGTCGCCCGCGCGTACAAGAGCCTCTGGCGCGTTGAGCGCGCCTTCCGGGAGACGAAGTCGACCTTCGAGGTGCGTCCGATCTTTCACCATCGCGATGACACTTCGACCGGACACATCGTCGCCTGCTTCCTTGCGCTCCGCCTGGAGGTCGATCTGCAGCGCCGGCTCGACGACCGTCAGATCGACGTCTCGTGGCCGGATCTCATGCGCGATCTCACGGAGGTCCGCGCCGTGGACCTGACGCTCGACGGACAGCGCTACCGCCTGCGCACCGACTTGCGCGGCAGCGCCTACCACGCCTTCGCCGCCGCCGGCGTCCGGCCCCCGGCCCTCGTCACGCCGCTCGGCCCCGCGCCGACGGCCGTGCCGGGCGAGCCCGAGGTCAAGGTCCCGGCGTAGTGGTAAAGTCCGCCCGCTGTCCCGTAACTATCCGGAATCCCGGGAGTCCCAAAACCAAACTGTAGAAAATGAGTGAGAAGTTCGCCCTCGCGCGCGGGCTCGACACCGAGCGCCGCGGCGAGACGCCGCAACTGCCCCGCGCCCGGGACGAACGCACCGCGCTCGATGTGCGCGATCAGCGCGCGATCTACAGCAGACATCTCACCGAGACGTCCTTGAGTTAGACCCGCTGCGAGACGGAAGCTTCGTAGTCGCTTCATCGTGAGCACATGTGATCACGCGCGACGCAACGCGAATAGGGTTCAGTACGAGAATTTTGAGTGGCGTGCGTGCTATCTTGTCACTGTGGACCGGCCGGTCGTTTTTGATTGGAACCAGGTGTTGCTCGTGCTCGCCAGAACCTCGCCCGAGGACCTGCCGGGCGTCCTCCAGTCGATGCACGACCGGTGGCGGACGGCGCTCTGGCAGGAGGCGGTGCAGCCCTTCGGCGTCGGAATCCTCCACTGCGCACCCCGGCGTCGGCGGTACCTCGAGAGGGAGACCGAGCGGTGGCTCGTCGCCGCCGGGCTCCACCCTGATTGCGGGCCGCTCACAGCAATGGGCGTGCCCGCGGAGCTCGTCCCGCCGGTGA
>Ga0156246_1128_pt1 | contig 8268 bp, 8 predicted proteins | sample RifCSPlowO2_12_FD_107893 | JGI IMG/M metagenome (GOLD analysis project Ga0156246, IMG submission 107893) | Candidatus Rokubacteria bacterium RIFCSPLOWO2_12_FULL_73_47 | reverse complement strand
GCGGGCGCCGGGGGCGCGGGGGCGGGGGGCGCGGGCCGCGCCGTCGGCGGGGCCGGGCGCGCCGCGGCGGCTCGGAGCTGCCGCGCGAGCGCGTCCAGGCGGGCGGCGACGTCGTCGATCCGCGCGCTCAGCTTGGTGAGCGTCGCCGCGAGCGCGTCGAGCCGCTCGGTGAGCTCGGCGGCGCGCCGCTCGCTCTCCTGGGCCTGCGCACCGGCGCGGCGGTCGATCTCTCCGGTGAGCCGGTCCACGTCGATCTTCGCGCGCTGGGCGGTCTGCTGCGCCGCGGCGATCTCGGAGCGGAGCTGGAAGACGTCGTCCTGGGTCGCGGTGCCGGTGACCTCGGCGACGCCCGCGCAGCCGCCGAGGGCCAGAAACGACGCGAGGAGGAGAGCGGTGGCCCTCCTCCTCGCGGGAGACTCCGCCGAGCCTATCGGGGCTTGACCAGGAAGTGCGAGCGCCGGTTCTTGCTCCAGCACCCTTCGTTCTTCTCGGCGCACTGGGGACGCTCCTCGCCATAGCTGATGATCGTGATGCGGCTCGCCTGGACGCCCTGGGAGACGAGGTAGTTCATCGTGGACTTGGCGCGCCGCTCACCGAGCGCCAGGTTGTACTCGTTGGTGCCGCGCTCGTCGCAGTGCCCCTCGACCAGGACGAGGTAGTCACCGTGCGACTTGAGCCAGGCCGCGTTGGCGTCGAGGACCTTCGCGTCGCCCGGCCGGATGTCGTACTTGTCGAAGTCGAAGTGGATGTCCTTCAGGTCGGCGATCGCGGTGAACTCCTTCGGCGACGGCCGCGCGGTCGTCGTCGGCGCCGCCGCCGGCGCGGGCGCGGGCGCGGGCCTCGTCGGGGCCGCCATGCTCGGTGCCGGCGGAGCGCTCGGCTGTGCCGGTGTGGTCGCAGCGGGAGGCGGCGCAGTCGGCGCTGGCGCTGACGCCTGGGTCGTCGCGGGACGCTTCGCGCAGCCGGCGAGGACCACGCCGAACAAGAGCAGCGACATCACCACGATGTTTGCAGCACGAGTTGCCATGACGCCTCCTTTAGCCTCCGCTGGTGAGCATGTCGGCCGCAGGCACAATCCTATCACGGGAGACGCGGCGACCAAGAAGGACTTGTCGCCTCCCCCTGGCCCGAGGTGACCTGCGTGGGTGGTGTGCCGTCGAGCGGCATCGCGAAGATCTGCCACCGGCCCAGGCGATTCGACTGGAACGCCAGGTGACGCCCGTCGGGCGCCCAGGCCGCGCCCTGGGCGCTGCCCGGACCGAACGTCAGCTGGCGCGGGGTGGAGCCGTCGGGGTTGACCGCCCAGAGCTGATGACCGGCCTGCCGCTGCGTGTAGACGATCGTGTCGCCCTTCGGCGACCAGCGTGGCTGCGTCTGGAAGCCGCCCGAGGTGAGCTGGCGCACGTTGGCGCCGTCGGTGTCCATGACGAAGATGTGCGGCGAGCCCGTGCGGTCGGACACGAAGGCGAGCTGCCGCCCGGTGGGCGCCCACGTCGGCTCGGTGTCGATGCCGGCGTGGCGCGTCAGGCGGCGCAGCGCGCCCGTCGCGAGGGTGAGCACGTAGATCTCCGGGTTGCCGTCCTTCGCGAGCGTCATGGCGAGGAGGCGCCCGTCGGGGCTCCACGCGGGCGACGAGTTGATGCCGGCGAACGCGGCCAGGGTCTGCAGGGGCCGCCGCTCGAACGGGAACGTCCGGTAGAGGTCGGGGTAGCCCTGCACGTACGAGGTGAACGCGAGCGAGCGGGCGTCCGGGCTCCACACGGGCATGAGGTTGATCGAGCCGTTGCGCGTGACGGGCGTGGCGCCGGCGCCGTCGTAGTCGGCGATGTAGATCTCCTTCGCGCCCCGCGGCCCGAGCACGTAGGCGAGCTTCGTGTCCGCCACGCCGGGCTCGCCGGTGAACTGCAGCACGATCTCGTCGGCGATCCGGTGGGCGACGCGGCGGGCCTGCGCGAGCGTGCCCTGGAACTTCTTCGCGGCGATCAGGCGGTGCTCGGGGCTCGTGAGGTCGTAGAGCCGCATCTCGGCCTCGAGCCGGTCCCCCCGGAGCGTGAGGAGGCCGTGGACGCCGGCGTGGGCGCCCGCGGCGGCGAACGCCGTCCACGACTCCTTGAGCGCGGCCGGGTTGTTCGCCGGGATCGCGCCCGAGGCGGCAACGACGCTGAACAGGCCCGAGAACGTGAGGTCGGTGCCGGCGACGGAGGCCAGGAGCTTCGCCGTGCCCTGCGCGTCCGTGCCGCCGAGGAGCGCGAACTCGGGGATCGCGATGTTGAGCTTCTTCGCGCCGCCCCCGGTGACGTTGAGGAAGACCTCGACGCCCTGCGCGCGGGACGCGGGCGGTGGGGGCCACGGCGCGAGCCAGGCGAGCACGAGCGCGAGCGCGACCGGGGCGAGCGTGCGGCGGCGGATCACGCCCGGCTACCCCCGATCCATCGCGAAGTTGAATCCCAGGTGGACGCGGAGCGTCGTGCCGGGGAAGTCCGCGGGCAGGGGCGGAAAGGGGTTGGCCTCCGTGATCGCCCGCAGCGCCGCCTGGTCGTAGTAGGTGTTCCCCGAGGACTTCGAGATCGCGAGCCCGCTCATCTGGCCGTCGCGCGCGATGTCGAACACGGCGACCGGCTGCTGCCCCGGCAGCGCGCGGCCGGCCCACCGCTCGGTGATCTTCGCCTGGACCCGGCTCAGGTACCACGCGAACGGGAAGTCCGACACGTTGAGCGTGACCGCGCCGGCGCCGGCCGCGGAGCCGGTGCGCTGGCCGAGCGCCTGCGGCGGCGGGGCCGGCGGCTCCGGCGGCCGCGCCGCGCTCGTGGCCCGCGTGGGCGCCTTCGTCGGCGCGCTCGCCACCGACGGCAGCTCCTTCTCGCCCGCGCGCGGCAGCGCGGCGGCGCGGGGCGGCAGGCTCCGCTCGGGCAGCCCGAGCGCGTCGCGCGCGCGCTCGCGCGTCGGCAGCTCGCGCGACGTCTCGCGCCGGGGCAGCTCGGTCGGGGTCGGCGCGGGCGGGCGGAGGTCCTCGGGCCGCGCCGGCAGCGACGGGCGGCCCTGCGGCGCGCCGACGGCGGCGACCGCCGGCACGAGGTTCACGACGTACGTCCTGGGCTGGTGCTCGCGCCAGAGGTGGGCGGCGTAGAACAGCGCGCCGAAGGCGAGGACGTGGCACGTCGCCGACAGCAGCACGCTTCCGAGCGGCAGGTGCAGCCGCGCGAGGGCGGGGCCGAGGTGCAGACGGCCGCGCGGCCGGAGCACGGCGCTCGCCGTGGCGATGATCAGCGCTCCCGCGCGGGCTCGGTCACCATGCCGAGGCGCTCGATCCCGGCGCGCCGCACCCGGTCCATCGTCTCGATGACCGCGCCGTAGTTGAGGCCCGCGTCCGCCTTGAGGTAGAGCGTCTTGTCGGTCCGCGTCACGAACGCCTGCCGGAGCGCCGCGTCGAGGCCGCCCGGCGGGACGCGCCGGTCGTTCAGGAACAGCGCCTGGTCCTTCGTGACGGTCAGGACCATCCGCTCCTCGACCGCCGTCGGCTTCGCCGCCGCCCGGGGCAGGTTGACGTCGATGCCCCGGTACATCATCGGCGCCGTCAGCATGAAGATGAGCAGCAGGACGAGCACGACGTCGACGAGCGGGATGATGTTGATCTCGGCGAGGTTGGTGCCGATCCGCCGCGAGCCGTCGGAGGTGTCGAGCTTAAATGCCATCTTTCGCCGAGCGTCCGACCTTGGGCACCGGCCGCGAGAGGGTATTCAGGAGGTCGAGCATGAACCCTTCGATCTCCGTCGCCCAGTGCTTCACGCGGTTGACGTAGTAGTTGTAGGCGATGACGGCCGGGATCGCGGCGCCGAGGCCCGCGGCGGTCGCGATGAGCGCCTCGGAGATGCCCGGCGCGACGACCGCGAGGCTCGCGGAGCCCTGCGAGCCGATGCCCTGGAACGCGGCCATGATGCCCCAGACGGTGCCGAAGAGCCCGATGAACGGCGTCGCGCTCGCGGTGGTCGCGAGGAAGCCGAGGTAGCGCTCGAGCTGCGCGATCTCGTGCGCCGCCCCGCGGCGGAGCGCGCGGTGCACGGCCTCGAGCCGGTCGGCGCCGAGCCCCTCGTCCGGCTCGTCGTAGACGGGCTCGAGGCCCTCGGGCAGGCGCGACACTTCCTGGTAGGCCGCCGAGTAGAGCTGGGCGAGGGGGCTCTCGCGCATCGTGCGCGCCGCGCCGTGGATGATGGACGCGCGCCGGCCCTCGCGGAAGACCTTGAGGAAGGCGAGCGTCTGGCGCCGCACGCGGCGGAACTGCCAGGCCTTCTCGACGATGAGGCCCCAGCTCGCGATCGAGAACACCAGCAGCACGGCCAGGACGAACTTCGCGACCGGGCCCGCGTTCAGGACGAGAGCGAGCACGCCGTTGCCGAGAGCTTCTCCGGTGGGCACGAGGACTCCTTAAGGTTTCTGTTTATGATACCGGAGCGTCGCGCGGAGTGTCAAAATAACCGCATCGTGTGGCGCCTGGTCGTCCTCCTCGTCACGCTCGCCGGCCTCACCGCCGGCGCGCCGGCGGGCGGGGCCACCGACGTCCGGGCCGCCGTCGAGGCGTTCGTGGCCAGGCTCGCGGACGTCAGCATCGCCGACCTCGTCATCGAGCAGACTCTCACGCTCTACCACCCGGACGGCCGCCACCCCCAATCGACGGGCGAGCAGCGGGTTTTGTTCAAGGTGCCCCAGCGGCAGCGCATCGAGCAGAAGGTGGAGGGCCGCCGCGAGGTCCGGCTCTCGGTGGGCGACCGGGTCTGGGTGCGCCAGGCCGACGGCAAGACCTACGAGGTGCCCGTGCCCCAGGGCGGGGGCGAGCGGACGTACCTGCTCGTGCCGTTCCGGCGGAGCGCGGCCGACCTGCTCGCCGAGTGGCGCGCCCGCGGCGTGCGCGAGGACGTGAGCCACCCGACGCGCCTCGCGGGCCGACCGGCGCTCGTGATCGGCGCGCGCCCGGGCGAGCGCGACGTCCCCGCCGTCTGGTTCGACCGGGAGTACGGCGTGCTGCGCTTCGTCACCCGCGAGCGCTTCCCGAAGGGGCCGGCGCTCGTCGACATCACCTTCTCCGAGCATCGGCCGCTCCGGGGCGGGTTCCACTTCCCGTACCGCCAGGAGGTGTTCGTGGACGGGCGGCTCCTCATGCGGATCACGGTCCGCTCGGTCGCCGCCGACACGGGCCTCGCCGACGCCCTCTTCGACCCCGAGGCGCTCGCGCGGGAGCGCTGAGTGCGCTGCGCGTTCCTCGGCACGTCGGGCGCGATCCCCTCGCCGGCGCGCGACACCAAGTCGATCGTCTTCGCGGTGCCCGAGGGCGCGGTCCTGATCGACTGCGGGGGGAGCCCGGCGCGCCAGCTCCGGCTCGCGGGCGTGGACCCGCTGGCGCTCTTCGACGTCCTCGAGCGCCGCGGGATGTTCCCGCTCCGCTTCCAGGCGCTCGACCTCGCCGAGGGGGCGCCCGCCCTCGTCCTCGGCGCGCTCGCGGTGAGCACCGCGCCGGTGGAGCACGGCACGATGCCGAACGTGGCCGTGCGCGTGCAGCCCCGCCGGGGGCGGAGCGTCGTCTACTCCTCCGACACGGCGCCCTGCGAGGCCGTGGTGCGCCTGGCGCGCGGTGCCGACACGCTGATCCACGAGGCGACGTTCCCGGCACGCGACCGCGGCCGCTTCGGCACCCACTCGACCGCCGAGGAGGCGGGGGAGGTCGCGGCGCGCGCGGGCGTGCGCCGGCTGATCCTCGCGCACATCGAGGTCGACTACCACGACGAGCTCGACGCGCTGGCCGACGAGGCCCGCCGCCTGCTCTTCGCGTTCGTGATCCTCCGCCACGATCGCCGGGAGCTTCTCCAGGTGAGCGTCGCCGCCCATCCGACGGCGGCCTGGGCCGCCCAGCAGATCGAGGCCGCGTTCTCCGGGGACCCCGACGCCGGCGTATCTCCTCCGCGATCGCGCCGGCGTCTACGGCGAAGTCTTCGAGCAGCGCCTGGCGGCGCGCGGCATCCGGCAGGGCCTCATCGCACCGCAGGCGCCGTGGCAGCACCCGAGCGCGTGATCGGCTCGATCCGGCGGGAGTGCCTGAACCACGTCCGCGTGCTCAACGAGCGCCACCTGCGCCGCCGCCTCCGCAGCGACCAGCGATACTACAACGCGGTAGTACCGCGCCCGATAGTAGTACAGGCCGGCGAGGCCGTCGTTTTCCCGGCCTGTGAACTGGAACGGGTTCGGCACCCCTGGGGGTGTCGCCGTCGTGGCGCCGAAGGGGGCGTACGTGTACTCGGTCATTGTGCTGCCAGCGGGATCGCTGACGGCGACGGCGCTCCCGAGCGGGTCGGCCATAAGGAAGAACGCCCCCTCGGGGGTGGTGAGGCCGAGCGTCTCGTCGATGGCGAGCGAGCGGAGGTAGCTTGTTGGCCCCTCGGCCGTGACCTGCTGGGCGATGTCGAGGCCATCGTAGAGGAACTCGGTCGTCGCGCCGTTCACGGTCTTGGCGAGGCGCCGCCCGAAGGCGTAGGCGAAGTTTGCCAGGGTCCCGGGTTGCTCCACGCCCACCAGCCGGTCGCGCGCGTCCCAGGTGAAGGTGGTCGTGCCGCCGGGCTCCGTGAGGGTCGTGAGGTTGCCGTTCGGGTCGAAGGCCATCGTCTGGTCGCCGAACGTGAGCTGGCGGTTGGCGGCGTCGTAGGTGGCGCTGGCAACGGCCGCCGGCAGGAGCGTGCGCGCGAAGCTTCCCCCGACGCGCGTGCGATTGCCCGCGGGGTCGTACTGATAGCTCAAGTCGCCAAGGAGGCCCACCGCGTTGCGGTAGATGAGTGCCGTGAGGCGCGAGGCGACGTCGTACTGGTACTCGGTGCTGACCCCGTTGGGCAAGGTCAAGCCGGTGCGCCGCCCGACATCGTCGTACTGGATGCCAACCGTCTGCAGGCCCTGGAGGATCTGGGTCAGCCGGGAGTTCGCGTCGTAGCCGTAGGTCGTCGGCAGGACCCCGGGAACCTCGAGCCGGGTGCGCCGGCCGAGGGCGTCGTACTGGTAGCTCACCGTGCCGAGGGTCGTGCTCTGCGCCAGGAGCCGGTCCAGGAGGTCGTAGCTGTTCGTCAGCGTCCCGCCGATAGAGTCGTCGGCACGTGAGTCATGAAAGAAGGTAGTGAAGTCACTTCTCGAAGACGTCGGGGATGGCCGCGATCTCGATGACTCCCGTCTTCATTGCTGTCGCCAAACAACCCACAGGACGAACAACCCGATCAGGAGCGCCATTGCTCCGCCGAACCGAATGCTAGGTAAGACCTGGGACGAGTCCACCAATCCGGCTAATCCTGTGGCCGATTCCGCTTTACCTCCAAGCAGTTTGATGGCCGCCGAGCGAATCGCGTGCGGAGAAATGATTGCTACTCCTCCGAGGAGGAGCATGATGATCGCGAAAATCAACTCTGCCACGAATCTGGTCAAGCCTTCTCGCCCTCTACCATGACCACCCGGTATTCCCTCGTCCCCGGAAAGAGTAGCTGTAGTTTCCACCTGCCTGAGGAGAGACAAGACCGCCTCCGACCGCAGCGCCGTTGCCGGGCGAGTAGATGACGTTCCCTCCACCCCACCATCCGGCCGCACCAGTAAACCCATGCCCAGAAAGAAAATCGTTGAGCCGCTCCTGCGTTGGCTTACACCCCTGCACGAGCCAGTTCGCAGTTAGCGATCCGGACCCGATGTACGGTGCGCGGCCCGCCCCAGGGCCGATGGGACTCCAATACCAGTTGCCGTACCGATCCACGACAACGCTACCAGTCCAACTCAAGAGCGTACCTGTCCATGGAGTTGGAATCGACACGCTGGCGCTCGCCGAAACGAAATCAGGCAAACGCCACCCTCGCCCGCCTGGAGGACACTGATCCTTGTCCAGCCCGAGCGGATCGGCAAAGGTGAGTGGGTTGTTGGCGACGTAGCTGTAGAGGTTGACGTCGCCGCCCTCGAAGCCGATTGGATCCTCGCTGATGAACCGCTGGAGGCTCGGGTGGTAGTAGCGCGCCCGGTAGTAGTAGAGGCCCGCGAGGCCGTCGTTCTCCCGCCCGGTGTACTGGAACGGGTTCCCCGAACTCACGCCCTCCGCCGCCGTCCGCCCGAACGGCGCGTAGGTGTAGCGCGTGGCCAGAGCGCCGGCCGAGTCCGTCAGCGTCAGCGCGGAGCCGAGGGCGTCCGCCGTGTAAAACTCCATCCCGTTGCGGGCCAGCGGCTCGTCAATGGTCAGGGTCCGAAGGTAGGTGGCGACGCCCT
>Ga0156246_1153_pt1 | contig 8933 bp, 7 predicted proteins | sample RifCSPlowO2_12_FD_107893 | JGI IMG/M metagenome (GOLD analysis project Ga0156246, IMG submission 107893) | Candidatus Rokubacteria bacterium RIFCSPLOWO2_12_FULL_73_47 | reverse complement strand
CGCGCACTCCCATCGCGCGAAACTGCCGCGCCAACTCATACGCCCGGCTGGCCTGCGAGGTGAATGCGGTGATGCCCACCAGGTCCGGCCGCGGCAGTGCGGCATAGTTCCTGACCCCCTGGTTTTCATCGAAGACGGTGATCTGCCAGTCAGCGGGTGTCAGCGTTGCCACCGTCAGCAGGCCCAGCGGCTTCCAGACGCGAAATCGCTTGAACCACCTCTGCCTCACTTCAGGCAGCGCCAAGGGATTGATCGGGTTGATGAGATACAGTCGCATCGGGCACCTTGTTGTCGGTCTACCAGGTTGCTGACAAAGCCATGACTAACGCCTCTTCCCTGGTCCGATGTCGCGGGTTACCGCGAGGAGATTGCCTGCGTCTGCTGGCTGTCCCGGCGAGTCGCAGCGCGCACAGGTGTTCGTTAACATGACGTCGAGAACGGCACACTAGAGATCGCGCTCGAAGGGGTAGAGCGGGCGCCGGCGCCGCGTGTAGGTGAAGAGCGAGAGGTCGGAGCTGGTGCAGCCGTCGCCGTCGCACAGCACGATGTGCCGGGCGATCGGCTCGAAGCCGGCGCGGAAGTGCTGGCGCGACTTGATCAGGACGTACCGCTTGCGGCGCGGGTCGATGCCGCAGTGGGTGAACACGCCGAGGTCGAACGGCTCGCTGCGCCGCTCCGAGACGACGATCTGCATGGCCCCGGTGTCGAGCACGGCCGTGCGACCCATCCGGACGCGCGTGCCGGTGGCCATCGGCCCGGTGACGACGAACTCGCCCTCCGTGATCCGCGTCACCCTGCCGGTGACGGTGAGGGGCTGGCCCGCGAGGTGGATCTGCGGCATGTCCACCTTGCCGCCGAGCGGCAGCGTCACGCGCGCCGCGGTCCCGGCCTCGAGGATCCGCTGGACGCTCGCCGGGTCGCAGATCGGCCCCGCGACGACGTCCTCGAGGCCCTGCCGCATGGCCTCCGCGATCACGCTCATCACGTCCTGCGTCCCGCCCGACGCGGTGTTGTCGCCGTGGTCCACGAGCACGATGGGGCCCTCGCCGAGCGTCCGGGCGTGGGCGATCTGCGTGGCGAGCGGCGCGCCCCGGTAGAGGAAGGCCTCGCGGCGCTCCCACGCCAGGTCGAGCAGGCGGTCCAGGAGGGCCCGGCCCGCCTCGGCCCGCCGGTCGCAGACGAGCACCGCCGAGCACGCGAGGTGCGGGACGTCGGCGTGCGGGAAGCCGCCGAACACCGACGCGTTGAGCACGGCGCCGCCCGCCTCGGCGGCGATGGCCAGGTCCACGACGTCCTTCATCGGCTGGCGCGACGGCGCGTGGACGAGCGTGCTGGTCAGCATCGGGCGGAAGCCCCAGACCATCACGGGCTCGACCTCGCCGTCGAGCGCGCGCGCCAGCGTGCGCCCGGCGCGCTCGCCCGTCTCGCCCATGTCCACGTGCGGGTAGGTGCGATAGCCGGTGATGACGCTCGCGTTCGCGACCATCGCCGCGGTCATGTGCGAGTGGAAGTCGAGCCCGACGGCGATCGGCAGGCGCGGCGCCACGGCGCGGATGCGGCGCAGCAGCTCGCCCTCGCCGTCGTCCACGTGCTCGGCCACCATCGCGCCGTGCAGCGCGAGGAACGCCGCGTCGCATCCGGTGCGGATCGCGCCGACGATGGCCTCGCACATGTCCTCGTAGGCGCCCTTCTCGACGTAGCCCGACGGGTGGGCGCCCGCCGCGAGGGGGACGCTGACCTCGGCGCCGAGCTCGCGCGCGACGTGCAGGAACCCGCCGAGCTGGGTGTTGGTGTCGCGGAACTCCGCGACGGCCGCCTCGCCGGCGAGCGGCCGGAACGACGCGAGCGGCGTCGGCACCGGCGAGAACGTGTTGGTCTCGTGCATCATCATCGCGACCACGATCTTGCGACGCGCCATGGTCCCCTCGCTCTCTCAGGTCGCCGACAGGATGTGCCGGTCGAGCACGGCCGCGAGCAGCTCGCCCTCGAGCACCGGCGTGCCGTCGCGGCGCACCACCACCCGGATCCAGCGCCGCCGGCCCTCGCTCCGCTCGACGGCGGCCTCGGCCTCGACGCGGTCGCCGGCGACCACGGGGCCGAGGAACTTCACCTGGGCGCTCGCCAGCACCACGGTGGGCTCGTTGACGGCCAGCATGGCCGCGTAGTCCGCGAGCCCGAACGTGAAGCCGCCGTGCACCAGCCCCTGCGCGTCGGCCGCCATCTCGCGCGTGGTCTCCAGCACCACCCGGGCGCGCCCGGCGCCCAGCTCGACCGGGCGCCCGCACAGGTGGGGCGCGATCCGCTCGTGGGTCCGCTGCTCCATGGCCGCCTCCTGCGCCCGAGTGTAGACCATCCGGGCATTGCCTCGCGGCCCGTGCGCCGGTACGCTTCCGGCGGAGGTGCCCCGTGAGCGACACGCGTGCCGTCGTCGTCGATCCCGAAGCGCCCGGCCGTCTGGTCATCCGCGCCGTGCCCGGCCCCGTCCCCGACCGCGGCGAGGCGGTGGTGCGGGTGCGGGCGCTCTCGCTCAACCGCGGCGAGGTGCGGCGCTCGGGCATGGCCGCGGCCGGCTGGCGCCCGGGCTGGGACCTGGCGGGCGAGGTCGAGCGCGCGGCCGCCGACGGCTCGGGCCCGCGCGCCGGGGCGCGCGTGGTCGGGATGCTGCCCGAGGGCGCGTGGGCCGAGCGGCTGGCGGTGCCGACGCACGCCCTCGCCGAGCTGCCCGACACGGTGACGTTGTCCCAGGCCGCGACCTTCCCCGTGGCCGGGCTCACCGCGCTCCTGGCCCTCGGCAAGCGCGGGCCGCTGCTCGGCCGCCGCGTGCTGGTCACGGGCGCGACCGGGGGCGTCGGCGACTTCGCGGTGCAGCTCGCGCGGCTCGCGGGCGCCCACGTGACGGCGAGCGCCCGGCGCGCCGACCAGGCGCCGGCGCTGCGCGCGCTGGGGGCGCACGAGGTCGTGGTGGGCGACGCGATCCCACCCTCGCCGAAGTACGACCTGGTCGTCGAGTCCGTGGGCGGGCGCACCCTCGGCACCGCCCTCGGCGCCCTCGCGCGCGGCGGCATGTGCGTCACGCTCGGCGTCTCCGCCTCCGCCGAGGTCACCTTCGACGCGCGGGAGTTCTTCATCGCGGGGCGCACGACGCTCTACGGCTTCTACCTCTTCACGGAGCTCGGGAGCGAGCCGGCGTCGGTGGGCCTGCGGCGGCTCGCCGACCTCGTGGCGGCGGGCCAGCTCACGCCCCACGTGAGCCTCGAGCGGCCGTGGACGGAGATCGCCCGGGTCGCGCAGGACCTCATGGCCCGCCGCTTCCCCGGCAAGGCGGTGCTCACGCTCTGAGAGGAGGCTGTCCATGTTCGGCACCCTGACCGACGTCCTCACGCGCTCGGCGGCGCGCCACGGCGACAAGACCGCGCTGGTCTTCGGCGAGCGCCGCTTCTCCTACCGCGAGCTGGACGGGATGACGAGCCGGGTGGCCACTGCGCTCGCCGCCCGCGGGATCGGCGCCGGCGACCGGGTGACCCTCTACTCGCCCAACTGCTGGGAGTGGGCCGTCGCCTTCTACGCGATCGGCAAGCTCGGCGCCGTCGCGAACCCGATCAACGTGATGCTCACGCCCGAGGAGGTCGCGTTCGTCGTAGAGGACTGCGGGGCCAAGGCGGTGATCGCTTCCGCCGAGAAGGGCGAGGTGCTGCTCGACATCCAGCGGAAGACCGGGCTCGGCGAGGTGATCCTCTTCGGCGACCGGGCGCCGGCGGGGGCGCGCGCGTTCGCCGACATGCTGCGCGAGGGCCGCGAGGCCTTCACGCCGGCCCGGGTCGCCGACAGCGACCTGGCCCTGATCTGCTACACCTCGGGGACCACGGGCCATCCCAAGGGCGCCATGCTCTCGCACCGCAACTACATGGGCAGCATGGCGATGACCGCGCTGGCCCACGGGCGCGGGGCCGGCGACACCTGCGTGACGGCGCTGCCCTGCGCCCACGTCTACGGCAGCGTGGTGATGACGGCGTCGCTCCGCTACGGCGGCACCTTCGTCATGATCCCGCGCTTCACCGAGCCGGACGTGCTCCAGGCCATCCACACGCACCGGGCCACGATCTACGACGGCGTGCCGACGTCGTTCATGATGCTGCTCGCCCACGCCGACGTCGAGAAGTACGACCTGTCGTCGCTGGTCCGCTGCTCGGTGGGCGGCCAGGTGATGCCCGTGGCCAAGAGCCAGGAGTGGGAGGCGCGCGTCGGCTCGCCGCTGCTCGAGCTGTGGGGCATGACCGAGCTGGGCGGCCCCGGCACCTGCAACGTCTGGTACGGCGACAACCGCCACGGCACCGTCGGCATGTGCCTGCCCTACAACGAGTGCCGCATCGTCGACCAGGGCGACGCCGGCCGCGTCCTGCCCGGCGGCGAGGTGGGGGAGCTGATGTTCCGCGGCGCCTTCGTGATGCGGGGCTACTTCGGCAACGAGAGCGCCACGCGCGACACCATCGAGCCCGACGGCTGGCTCCACACCGGCGACCTCGCGAAGCTGGACGGCGAGGGGTACGTCACGATCGTGGACCGCAAGAAGGACCTGATCCTGACGGGCGGCTACAACATCTACCCGGCCGAGATCGAGCGCGTGCTGAGCGAGCACCCGGCGGTGGCGATGTCCGGGGTGGGCGCGGTGCCCGACGAGCTGCGCGGCGAGCTGGCGCGCGCCTACGTGGTGCTCAAGCCGGGGGCGGCGGCGACGGAGGACGAGATCGTCCAGTTCTGCCGGCAGAAGCTCGCCGCCTACAAGGTCCCGCGCTCGGTGAAGTTCGTCGCCGACCTGCCCAAGACCTCGACCGGCAAGATCATGCGCCGGCAGCTCCGCGGGCTGGACGCCTGAGCCCGGCGCCGAGCCCGCCGGGAAGGCCTCACGCGGGCCAGGCCGGCGCGTGCGTGCCGAGCGGGACCGCGGGCCGCGCCCAGCAGGCCGGCGTCTCGGACAGGCGCGCGGCGGGCACGACGTGCGTGAGCCGCCCGAAGGGGCTGTCGCACGCCGCGAGCAGGTCGCCGACGTCGGCGCGCGTCTGATCCGCGACGCCGCGGCCCCGGACCCGACCGAGCGCGTCGACCCAGCGCCCCGTCTGCGCGAGCGAGACGCGGACCAGATAGCTGCCGCCCTCGCGCGCGCGGCGCTCGAGCGCGAGGAGCGCGCCGCAGGCCGCCAGGTACCCGGCGGCGTGATCGACGACCTGCGCGGGCAGGTGCTGCGGGCGCTCGAGCCCGGCGCCCGCGCCCTGCTCGTGGGCGAAGCCGCTCACCGACTGGATCAGCGTCTCGAACCCGCGCCGCGCGCGCCACGGCCCCGCGTGGCCGTAGGCGGAGAGCGTGACGTAGACGATCCCGGGCCGGAGCCGCGCGACGTCCTCGGGCGCGAAGCCGCGCCCGGCGAGCGCGCCCGGACGGTAGGACTGGCAGAAGACGTCGGCGCCGGCGACGAGGCCGCGCAGCCGCTCGGCGTCCTCGGCGCGCCGGAGGTCGAGCGTCGCGGCGAGCTTGCCGAGCCCCAGGTCGATGACGAGCGAGGGCAGGTTCGGCAGGTGCGGGCTCGTCACGAGCAGGACGTCGGCCCCGTGCGAGGCGAGCGTCCGCCCGCACTCCGGGCCCGCGATGACGCGCGTGAGGTCGAGCACGCGCACGCCGGCGAGCGGCCGCGCGCCGTCGCCGCACGGCTCCGGCGGCGAGTCGCCGAGGCGGAGGATCTCGAGCAGCGGCAGCGCGGCGACCGCGCGCGCGTGCGGATGGGCGAGCCACTCGTCCCGCGTGCGGACCAGGCCGGCCGGGAGCCCGGCGCCGTTCAGCGCGTCCTCGAGGTCCTGCCCCTTCCAGCGGGCGACCGCCGCGGCCATCGACTCGCGCGTCGCCTCGCAGCCGAGGAACCCGACGTGGCCCGCGGCGTGATGCGGCAGGTTCGCGTGGATCTGCACCCAGCGGCCGTCGCCGGTGGGATAGAAGCCGAAGAGCGGGCTCCGGGCGTCGGGCGGCGGGCCGTCGTCCACGCGCAGGTAGCGCTCGCTGCGGAAGGCCGCGACGGCGGCGCGCAGGTCCACGGCGACCGACTGCGCGCGCCCCGTGCGGCGGCGCCAGACCTCGGTCGCCGCGAGCCCGGTGGCCGCGATCACCGCCGCGGCCGCGGTGCCGATCCTGACGTCGGTCGGGAGCAGCGGATCGGCGCCGGTCAGCGTGACGCGCTCGAGCGCCGCCGGCTCGCCCCCGGCGGCCGCCCAGACCTGCTCGAGCGCGGCGCGGGGCGTCGTCATGGCGCCGTCACCGTAGTCCCGCGCCCCGGCGGCCGCCCAGACCTGCTCGAGCGCGGCGCGGGGCGTCGTCATGGCGCCGTCACCGTCGCGGGCTCACCAGGAGATCGGGTGACGCACGACGTCGAGCAGCAGCTTCTGGAGCTCGACGATCTCGGTGCGGATGCCCTTCCGGGTTTCCCACCATCGATCGGGGTCGAATGGCGAGTGGCGGGCGACTCGAATCGTGACTTTCGTCTGGTGGCCCGTCATGGACCGACGAAGCACTCGACGGAGACGCCGTGAGTGGTCGGCGAGACTCACCACCACGATTGAACGAAACTTGTTCTGGTCGCACCACGCCGGAAGCACCTCACCCTCGGCCTCGGTTCCAGCGACGGCTCTGGGGACCTGCTCGACGGCCGTCACGCCCAGCGACCGGAGTTGACGAGTTGAGCGAGCGGCCCGGTCTTCGTAGCCGACTCCACGGCGGAGGAACTCCCGATCCACCGCGTCGGGAGGGTCGGCGAACACCGCGACCCGCGAAGCGATGCCGCTGTGGACGAGGTCGGCCGCTTCGAGTACCCCGGCGCCGTCGGCGTCGACCGCGACGACGATGATGTCGACCCGCTCCACGGGCTCGTCGACGACGAGCGCCCATCCGGCGGCCCGCAGCATCGGTACCCGCGTCGCGGGCACGGCGACGACAAGCGCCCCCGCCAGCACGACCACCGCCAGGACCCGGGCCAAGCGCGGCCACCGCGCAATCACCGGCTGCATGTCGCATCGTAGCCGATTTCAGGCTGAACGGACTCGTCCTCGACGAGTGCGGGTAGACTGAGGCTCGTGCTGCCCGATGTCCTCTACGGCACCGCCTGGCAGGAAGGGTAGAGTAGGGGAGGGAAAGGAGCCACGCGCATGGCCGACCGCAAGTACCGCCAGCAAGGGTACCGCCCCCGGGGCGCCGAGCCGCGCCGGCCGTCGCCGCCGGCCGCCGGCGCGCCGCGGAGCGGCGGGATGCTCGCCCAGCGCACCGTCTCCCGGTGCGGGGCGTGCGGCGCGGTCCTGCCGGTGGCGACCGCCGCGCTCGCGCAGTGCCCGCACTGCCGGGCCGCCATCCACGCCTGCCGCCAGTGCGCCCACTTCGACACGGGCCGGCGCTTCGAGTGCACGGAGCCCATCCCCGAGCGGCTCGCGGACAAGAGCGCGCGCAACGACTGCGCCGCGTTCGCGCTCCGCGTGACGGTCGAGCGGGACGCCTCGCCCGACTCGACGCGCCCCGGCGACATCCGCCGCGGGTTCGACGACCTCTTCAAGAAGTAGCACTCCGGGAACGGGAGAAACATCGATGGCGGCCCGTGCCCGGCGCGTCTGTCCGGATGGGAGGCTTGCATGAGCGTGCGATTCCTGGCCCTGCTGATCGGTCTGGCGGTCCTGCTCGGCTCACCGTGGACCGCCCGGGCCGCCTGCTGCTCGATCATCCAGGCCAGCGCCCAGACGGGGCTGGTCAAGGCCCGCGAGGGGGCGGCCGGCCGGACCTTCGAGTTCACGGTCACCGACGCCACCCAGCGCCGCAACCTCAAGGTGGGGCAGCCCGTCGAGGCCAACTTCGATCGGAACACGGCCGAGCTGCCGCCCTCCTCGAAGCGCTACCAGATCTCCAACGTCTCCTCGCCCGCCGGCGCGTCGCCGGCGGGCCGCCTCGGCGCCGGTCGGCGCGCCCCCGCGCCGACGCTCGAGGCCGTGATGACGAACTTCCAGCTCGTGGGGAGCAGTCCCGGCACCACCGGCGGCATGGAGGGGCAGGCGGCCGTGCTGCTGACCGGTCCCGTCCCGGCGGGGCCGCTGAGCAGCCGGTTCGTCACCCTCGCGAGCAGCAACGCTGGCGTGCTCAAGGTCCCGGTCGGCGTCGAGGTGCCGGCGGGCGAACGGGTCGGCAGGTTCACGTTCATCACCTTCGGCGTCGCCGCGCCGACCGAGGTGACGATCAGCGCGACCTACCAGAGCGTCACGAAGACCGGCGCGGTCAGGGTCGTGCCGCCCCAGCTCCTGCGGATCGAGATCCCGGCCGCCTCGGTGATCGGCGGCCTCCCGGTCGAGGCGCGGGTGATCCTGACCGGGCCGCCGGCGAACTCGAGCATCGGGACGGTGAAGCTCAGCAGCGCCAACACGGCGCTCGCCAAGGTGCCGGCGTCGGTCACCGTCCCGGCGAACACCATCCAGGCGACCTTCCAGGTCGAGACCTTCGGCGTCAGCAAGGACACCCCGGTGGTCATCTCGGCCACCCACGCCGGCGACGCCAGCACGGCCCCCAGGACCGATACCCTCACGCTCCAGCCCCCGCGGCTGAAGGACCTCGCGTGGCCGGGGAGCTCGTGGTGTCCCGGGCCGTGCACCGGCACGGTGAGCGTGGTCCTGGAGGGCAAGGCGCCTGCCGAGGGCCTGCCGGTCGCGCTCTCCTCGAGCCGGCCCAACCTGCTCGCGCTCCTGGCGGTCGTCACGGTGCCGCCGGGGAACGACAAGGTGCCCGTCTCCTTCAACGTGTCGCAGGCCAGCTCCAACACCAAGGTCACGCTCACAGCCTCCTACGGCGGCCACGCCAAGAAGGAGGAGTTCACGATCTATCGCCTCGAGAAGCACGACCTCCGCATCCGCTCCCGCATGGAG
>Ga0156246_1105_pt1 | contig 10794 bp, 9 predicted proteins | sample RifCSPlowO2_12_FD_107893 | JGI IMG/M metagenome (GOLD analysis project Ga0156246, IMG submission 107893) | Candidatus Rokubacteria bacterium RIFCSPLOWO2_12_FULL_73_47 | reverse complement strand
ACCGATCGTCGTCAATGTCGGCGTCAGCTCCGGGGAGTGCGACGTCGGGGCTACACGCTTCGAAGGGCCTGCGGGCGAGCGCTGGACTTTCACCGCCACCGGCCCGGTGACGAACCTCGCGGCACGGCTCGGTGAGCGCGCCGCTGGCGGGGAGATCCTGCTCGCCCCCGAGACGGCACGGCGGGTGCACGACCACTTCCTCGTCCGGAGCCTTGGCCTCGCCACGCTCAAGAACCTCGCGAGGCCCGTGGAAGTGTGGGAGGTCGACGGCGGACAATGATGACCTCGCGCCACGCCGCTCTGGAGGTATGGAGATCCCAGGTGAGAGCCGCCCTGGTCGTCGCCAGGAAAGACGTGCTGATCTACTACTTCAAGCCCCCCGTCGTGACGTTTGGCCTGGTGTTCCCCCTCTTCTTCTTCCTGGCGTTCGCGGTGGGCCGGCCCGTGCCGCTCTCGAGCCTCGTCTCTAGCGTGCTGGCGATGGCGCTCTTCTTCAGCGCGTCGGCCGTCGGCCCGCTCATCACACCCTGGGAGCGCCAGGCCCGGACCTGGGAGCGGCTCGTCACGTCCCCGGCCTCGCTGGAGGCGATCCTCGCCGGCGACGTGCTCGCCGCCAGCGTGTTCGGGGCCGGCATCACCCTCCTGCCGCTCGTCCTCGGTCTGGTCGTCACCCCTGCCCGGATCACCGCGCCTCTGGAGCTCGTCGCCGGCCTGCTCCTCGGCGCGCTGGCGTTCGCCGCGCTCGGGGTGCTGCTCGCCGCGCGCGGCACCGACGCGCCGTCCGAGGTGATGATGCTCTCGAACCTCGTGCGCCTCCCGCTCATCTTCGTGAGCGGCGTGCTGGTGCCGCTCGACCAGGTGCCGGCGTGGGGCCGCTGGGTCGCCCCGCTCTCCCCCCTGACCTACGGGGTCGATCTCCTTCGCGGCGGTCTGGGCGAAGCGCGCTTCTTCCCGGCGTGGGTGGACGCGCTCGCCCTGGTCGCCTTCGCGACGGGCTTCCTCGCGCTCGCGAGGTTCCTCCATCAACGGCGGGACCGGGCTGCCTGAGCCGATGTCCCTGAAAAACGCGCACGACCGCGTCACCGGGCACGAACGCTTCCGCCCCGTGCGAGGAGCGCGGTTGACGCGCTGGTCCTGAGCCTGGCCGGGGACCCCGGGGGGATCGCCGTCGGATGGCGGTGTCGGTCCTCTCGATCGTCCTGGCACTCGGCGTGTCGACGACGGTCGGCGTCTTCTTCGGCGCCTACCCCGCACGCCGCGTGGCGCGCGTGGACCCGAGCGTCGCGCTCCGGGCGGAGTAGGACCCGGCTCAACGCAGGCCCCCGGCCGGCTCGATGAAGAGCTCATTGGTGTCGTCCTCGAAGCCGAACAGCTCCGCGTAACGCCCCCAGTCGATCGCCGTGTCGAGCTGCCGGCGGGCCTCGGCCCCGCTCCAGTGCTGCTCGAAGAGGCCGAGGAAGAACGATTCCGACAGGCGGCGGTTGGCCTTGCCCTGCAGCGCCGCGTGGATCCGCGTCACGAGGCTCGGCCGCTCCTCGAGCGCTCGCCGGAACAGCTCTTTCCGGGCGAGGCCGGGCGCCTCGACGAATGCGCGGCCGCCGGGGGAGAGGCTGGCGTCCCCCTCGCGCACGGTGGCGAACCCGAGCAGCGCCGCCGCATCGACGAGGGGGAGGAGCTCCCGGACTTCGAGGTGCAACGCGCCGGCCAGCCGATGCAGGTCGACGCGACCGCCCCGCTCCGCCACGATCTCCAGGAACCCCGCCAGCGCCCCGACCCGGGCGTGCGGGAGCGGCTGGGGCGCCGCGCGCACGGCCGCCCCCGCCTCGCCGGCAGCCTCGGGTCGGGTCAGGAGCTGGTACAGCTCGTCGGCGAAGGCCTGGACGTCGGGGTCCTCTCTCGACCGCGGCCGGGGCAGCTCGATTCGGAGGTCGGCGCGGACGTGGCCGGGGTCGTTGCCGAGGATCACGACGCGGTCGGCGAGCAGCACGGCCTCCTCGATGTTGTGGGTGACGAGCAGGATCGCCCGGGTCGGGATCTTGCGGCCCGCCCAGAGATCCATCAGCTCGCCGCGCAGGCTCTCGGCGGTGAGCACGTCGAGGGCGGAGAACGGCTCGTCCATGAGCAGCACGTCGGGCTCGACCGCCAGCGCGCGCGCGATCCCGACACGCTGGCGCATGCCGCCCGAGAGCTCCCGGGGATACGCGGACTCGAAGCCGTCGAGGCCGATCACGTCGATCATCCGGAGCGCCTTGTCCCGTCGCAGGCCCGGCGGCACCCCGCGCGCCTTCAGTCCCAGCTCCACGTTGCCGAGCACGTCGAGCCATGGCAGGAGCGCGAAGCTCTGGAACACCATCGCGACGCCCGGGCAGGGGCCCGTGACCGGCCGTCCGCGATACCGCACCGCCCCCTCGGTCGGGGGGATCAGGCCCGCGAGGATGCGGAGCAGCGTCGACTTGCCCGAGCCCGACTTGCCCAGCAGCGCCACGATCTCTCCCTCGCCGAGGGCCAGGTCGAGCCTGTCGAGGACCGTGAACTCGCCTGCGCCGCCGGGCAGCGGAAAGCGCTTGCTCACCTGACCCGCCTCGAGGAGCAGGTTCGCGCTCATGGCGTCACGCGGCCAGGCTGTACCGCGCCACCGCCAGGCGCTCCAGCCGGCGCCACACGAGCCGGTTCACGCCGACCACGTAGGCGCTCATCATGCCGACGCCGAGGACGATCCGCGGCCAGTCGCCGCTCGTCGTGGCGGCGGTGATGTACGACCCGAGCCCCGTCGCCTGAAGCGTGGTGCCGCCCCAGCTCACCGCCTCGGCCACGATGCTCGCGTTCCAGGCGCCCCCGGCCGCGGTGAGCGCTCCCGTGACCCACGCCGGGAAGATCGCGGGCAGGATCAGCGCGCGCCAGAGCGCCATGCCGCGCAGGCCGAGGTCCCGCGTCATCTCCCGGAGGTCGTTCGGGATGGCCGCCGCGCCCGCAATGGTGTTGAACAGGACGTACCACTGGGCCCCGAGCGCCATCAGGAGCGCCCCGCCCCACTCGAGGCTCAGGCCGAACCGGACGAAGCCCACGGTGACGAGGGGGAAGAGGAAGTTCGCCGGGAAGGAGGCGAGCACCTGGACGACCGGCTGGGCGACCCGCGCGACGCCCGGGTTCAGGCCGATCCACACGCCCACGGGGGTCCAGACGAGCGCCGCCAGCGCCACGACGCCCGTGACGCGGAGCAGGGTCAGACCGCCCAGACTGACGACGCGCAGCGCCTCGTCCCAGGCCACCTCGGTGCCCACGAACGCGATCCCGCGCAGCGTCAGCAGCACGAGCGCGATCCAGAGCACGGCCGGCCCCAGCCGGCCCATCCAGCGTCCGGCCGCCGGCTCGACCGTGGGCTCGCCCCCCCATCGTCGCCACGTGCGGTCCAGCGCCTCGTCCAGTCCGGCCAGTCGGGCTTCGAGCCACGGCACCAGATGGGAGCGCCGGAAGATCTCCAGCACGCGGGACCCGGGAGCCGTCGCGGCCGCCGACTCCTCGAACTTGAACTTCTCCGCCCACGCCACGAGCGGGCGCCAGAACAGCGTGTCGACCACCACGACGAGCGTCACCATGGCCAGCACGGCCCACGCGAGCGCCCGGCCGTCGGCGGCGCTGACGGCGACGGCCATGAAGGAGCCGATGCCGGGGAGCAGGAGCTCCTGGTTGAGAACCGTGATCGCCTCACTGGCGGCCAGGAAGAACCAGCCGCCCCCGAAGGACATCATCGCGTTCCAGACGAGCGTGATCATGCCCGCCGGCAGCTCGAAGTGCGTGAAGCGCTGCCAGCCCGAGACGCGGTAGAGGCGCAGGGCCTCCGCCTGCTCGCGGGGGAGCGTCACCAGGACCGTGTGGTACGCGAACGTGAGGTTCCACACCTGGCTGGTGAAGATGGCGAAGATGGAGGCCAGCTCGAGGCCGAGGATGCGGCCCGGCGTCAGCGCGATGAAGAACGTGACGGTCGCCGACAGGAACCCGAGCACCGGCACCGCTTGGAGGATGTCCAGGGCCGGGAGGATCACGCGCGCGGCGGCCGGGGATCTCGCGGCCCACGAGGCGACGGTCAGCGCGAACGCGAGCGACGCGCCGAGGGCGACGACCATGCGGAGCAGCGAGCGCGCCGCGTAGTACGGCAGGCGCCAGGGCGACAGCTCGATCTCCGGCATCGCCTCCGGAGACAAGGGCGCCCACAGGCCATGGCCGAGCCAGGCGACCGTGGCGAGCAGCCCGACCAGCGCCAGGAGCACGAGGACGTCCGCCCAGTTGAACGGGCGCCGGCTCGGAACGAGGCCGAGGATCCTCGGCGTCATGGCGCTCCATGTTACCGGCGCCCCGCAGGTCCCGACGGAGAAGATGGGCGGGCGCGGCTCATCAGGACGAGCCAGGCGACGCCGGCTGTCCCGAGTCCGGCGGCGAGACCGAACGCGAGGCCCGGGCGCCCGGCCTGGAGCAGGACGCCCACGTACAGGCTGGAGAGCATGTCGCCGACGGCGTTCGTGGCCGCGAGGATCCCGAAGCCGAGGCTCCGCAGCTCGGCCGGGAGCTGCTCGGCCGCGACGGCCTTCTCCAGCGTCTCCTCGACGGCGATATAGACGCCCGACGCGACGACGGCGACGACGAGCCAGCCGAGGGAGCCAGCGAAGACCGCGAGCGTGAGATTGGTGGCGACCCCGAGGGCGTACCCGGCCGTCAGGAGCGGCAGCTTCGGGCGCCGGTCGCCGAGCGCACCGACGGGATAGGCCGCGCCGGCGCTCACGAGGTTGTGGAACGTGTAGAGCAGCACGGCGATCGAGATCGTCCCCGCCGCGTGGCTCCCCTGGTCGCCGACGGCTTCGCCCGCGAGCCAGATCAGGAAGGTCCGGGAGAAGTCGCCCAGCCCGAACAGGAACACGCCGCCGAGGAAGACCCAGAAGCGCGCCGGGAAGCGGGGCCTCGCCGTCCGCGCGGGCGCCTGCGCGACGTCTCGGCGCGCACGGCGCTGCCCGGTCAGGAAGAACATGGCGGCGGCCGCGCCGACACCCGGGAGCAGGGTCCAGAGGATGACCGTCCTGAACGGGACACCGAGGCCGACCAGGAGCGTCGCCACCAGGGGGCCCGCCACCGCCCCGATCATGTCGCCCGCGCGCTCGAGCCCGTACGCCCGCCCGTAATGGGTGCGCTCGACCGCGCCGGCGAGCAGATCGTCGCGGAGCGGCCCGCGGAAGCCCCGCGCCGTCCAGGCGATGCTGCGGAACGTCACGATCGAGGCCACGCTCTGGCCGAAGGCGATGGCCCACGTGCCGAGCGCCGTCACGAGATAGCCGACGCTCGCCACCTCGCGCTTGCGGGCGATCTTGTGCCCGGCGACGCCGCCGCCGAGCTTCGAGAGGCTCACCAGGAAGTCGGCGAGCCCCTCGATCATGCCGAGCGCCGCGGGACCGAGCCCGACCGACGCCAGATAGAGCGGGAGCACGGCCGTCGCCATCTCGTGGCTCGCGTCGGAGAGCAGCGTCGCGAGCGCGATGCCGACGACGGTCCGCGTGATCCACGGACGCGGAGCGGTCCCGCCCCCCGCGCGCGCGGATCGCTCAGGCACGCCGGCCCCTCGTGTGGCGCCGACGGGCCGATGCTGACGTCCGTGACGCCCCGGAGGCTCGCGGCCGTGTCTCCTCTCTCGAGGGGGTCATTTCGCGAGCAGCACGGAGCACGGCGAGAGGCGCACGAGGCTCTGGGCGGTGCTCCCCATCACGCGCTCGAAGATCCGGCTGTGGCCGTGGTAGCCGGCCAGCAGCAGGTCGAACGCGCCCTCGCGCGCGTAGGTCACGATGCTCTCGACCTCGTGCCCCTGCCGGATCACGGCCTGCAGCTCCACCCCGGCGAGCAGCGCCTGGTCGCGCGCGTCCTTGGTGAGCGTGCGGAAGTACGCGTCGATCCGCTCCTTGGCATCCTGCACCTCGTCGATCGTCGCGGCGTAGTGCGGCAGGTGCTCCTCCACCGAGATGCTTTCCAGCTCGGCCCCGAGCGCCCGCGCCAGACCGATACCGACGCGCAGGGCGGCCCTGGCCCCCTCGGAGCCGTCGTAGGCGACCAGGATCTTCGTGAACATCGGCGCATCCCCTCTCAGCGCGGCGTGTTGGACACCTCGGTGGCCACCGCGACCGCCCCAGCGCCCGGGCCGGGCTGCCGCAGCAGGTGGCGGGGCATGAAGAAGGCGTTCGCGATCAGGGTCGGGACGACGGCGCTGCCGATGACCGCGGCCACGAGGTGGGAGTACTGCGCGGGCGTGATGATACCCCGGTTGAGCCCGAACAGCGCCGAGATCGTCCCGAAGGTGAGGCCGGTCGACATCAGCAGCGTGTAGTACACGTCGGCGCCCTGACGGTGGCCGAAAAGCCGGACCGACGGAAACACCCCCGCCAGCTTGCTCACCATCTTGGCGACGAAGAGCGCGACGAACACGCCCGGCGCCGCGACCAGCGCCGGGACCGACACGAGCGCGCCGGCGCGGATGAAGTAGAAGGGCGTGAGGAGGCCGAACGTCAGCGTCCGCAGCCGCCGCACCAGCACGTGGTCCTTGCCGACCGTTCCGGCCAGGACCATGCCGATGAGGTAGGCCGGCAGGACGGGCTCGCTGTCCGCCCACAGGGCGACGCCCCCCATGCCGAAGAGCGCGAGGAGAATGAACTTGGCCTCGAGCTCGGACACCCGGCCGCCGTAGCGACGGAAGAAGCGGGGCGTGACGAACGGCAGGATCGCGAACACGGCCACGGAGAGCGCCACGAAGACGAGCGTGCGCAGCGTGAACGGCGAGAAGATCAGCCCGAGCGCGATCACCGTGCCCAGGTCGTTGATGAAGCACGCCGCCAGGATGGTCTTGCCGTACTCCGTGGTGTTGAAGCCCAGCTCCAGCATCACCGCGTACACGACGGCGACCGAGGTCGTCGAGAGCGCCACGCCGGCCAGCCAGGCTGGCCGGGCATCCCAGCCGAGGACCCAGGCGGCGATCGCCGCGGAACCGAGAAACGGGGCGGCGAAGCCGGCGAGCCCGACGACCGTCGCCTCCTTCCACTTCATCCGGAAGACGCTCGGGTCGAGCTCGGCGCCGGCCAGGAACGTGAGCACGATCGCGCCGGTCCCGGCCAGGAAGGCCACCCAGGGGGTCTGGGCGCCCAGGCCCGCGCCGCTGATCGCGACGCCGATGGCGAGTTGCGCCACCGTGCCGACGACGATCTCGGAGAGCGCGGTCGAGACCCTGAACCAGATCGCGAGGAGGGTCGCCACCAGGGCCAGGCCGACCCAGAGGGCGGCGAGGAACCAGATGTTGTCCACGCTCAGCGTCCCGCGGCTCGCGGTGCGGGGGCGTCGCGCAGGGCCTCGCACTCGCGCCGGAGCGCCTCGTTCTGCGTCCGCAGGTCCGCCGCCGTGCGCTCCCACATGCCGGCCGCGGCGCGCTCGCCGGCGAGGTTCAGCTCGAGCACCCTCCGGTCCTCGAGGGTGGCCCAGAGCCGGTAGTGCAGGGCCGCGGCCCGGCTCGACGCCTCGCCGAGCTGGGCCGTCAGCTCCGTCAACCGGCGCTCGAGGCGCGCCTTCTCGAAGCGGAGCGCCTCGCCGTCGTCGGGCTCGGGGCGCGCGGGATCCCCCGGCCCGACGTCGTCCGAGAAGCGCGCTCGCTCCGCGCGCGCCGCAGGGCCGTGAAGGTCGTTGCCGAACACGCCGGGCGCGCCCGCGAGCACCTCGAGCGCGAGCCGCCAGGAGCGCGCCTCCTCGTCGGTGATCGGCTCGCGGTTCCTGTAGTCGTGCTTGTCGCCGAACGCCTCCAGCGTCCTGCGGAGTCGCTCCCACAGCGCCGCGCAGCGCGCGAGGAGCGCCGGCAGGGTCGGCGCACCGGGCTCTGTCACGACCAGACGCGCGACGTGCGGGACGCACAGGCCATCGGAGCGCTCGAGCGCGCGGTCGAACTCGGGATCGCCGGCGAACTGGAGCGCGACCGAGAGATACCGCGCCTCCGCCGCGCGCGTGAAGGCGCACGCGGGACAGACGATCCGGCCGCGATCGAGTGCGAGCCACGCCGGGATGGCGGCGCGCCCCAGCAAGCGCCGGAGCCACGGCCGGCGCGCCCGCTCGCGCTCGAGGCGCCCGGCGGCCTCACGAGCCCGGGCCACGATCCCGCCCAGCAGGTCCTCGACGATGATGGCCGTGCCGAAGCCGGAATCCCGGAGCTGGGGCACCATGCTCGCGTGCCAGCCGCAGAAGCCCCGTGAAGCGTGCAGCCGCGCGCGGGTGCCCGGGTCGTTCACGTGCTCGTACAGGAGACCGTCGAGGTAGCGCGCGGAGTCCGTCCGCAGGCATCGGCAGACGGGGCACCCCGGCTCGGCGCAGGCGTCGACCAGACGGAAGTAGCCCCAGAACTTGCTCGGACCGCGCGCGGCGTGCGTCGTGAAGCCCAATCCCATCCCCCTGTCGGGCGAGCACACCGTGGGATGGGGTCGCAAACACTCCCACCGAAGCCTCGCCTCAGTAGGAGTCATCAGCCTGGAGAACCAGGCGGTTTGGAAGGGCGAACTCCATCGCCCTGCGCGCGATTGTCCCCGGCACGTCGTCCGGTGTCAAGCACGGCGCGCCGCCGGCGCCGACGCGCTCACGCCTCCGGGCGCGCCAGCGCCTCGGCCTCGGCGCGGAGCCGAGCGAGGGTCTCGAGCCGGGCCCGCACCGCCGCGGCGCCGGCCGCCCGCGCGCGCCGCGCCTGCTCCACCGCACGCTCGGCGGCCGTCGCCACGTCTTGCAGCCGGCGGCGCAGCTCGTCCTCCAATCGCCGCCGGCTCTCCCGCACGCGCTCCTGGAAGTCGTTCGTGACCCGTGCGCTGTTGACCTCGAGCAGGCGCTCGAGGTAGGCGGCGGCGTGCCGCCCGATCGCCCGCCGCCGCGCCCGCGGGGACCGCAGGGCGTCGAGCAGCCGCGCGCCCGCCGACACGGGCGCCGCCGTCAGCATCTCGGTGTAGACGAGGCGGCTCCGCGCCGTGACGCCCGTCGCGACCTCCGGGCGGGACAGGCGCGCCAGCTCCGGCGTGGCGGTCGTCCGGTCGTGGACCTCGCCGAGCAGCTCGGCGAACCGCCGCATGCCCTCGCGATAGAGCCGCTCGACCTCGGGCTCCTGCGCGCGACGCCATCGCTCGAGGCAGTCGCGCGCGACGCCGATCGCCGCCGCGGTGGCCCGCGCGCGCTGCGCGCCGCCCGAGGCGAACACGCCGTCGAGCCGCGCACGCAGCGCCGCGTCGGCCTCGGGGCCTGCCCGCTGGAAGAAGGCGTCGCGCGCCTCGACGAACGTCCGCGCGAGCCGCTCCTGTACCGCGGTCATCCGCGGTCCCAGCTCCTCCAGCGCCCGCTCCGCTCCGGCGATGGCGCTCCGCAGCGAGGCCACGCGCGCGCGGGACTCCTCGAGCGGCCGCTCGAGCGCCTCGCGTTCCGCGTCCAGCTCGAAGAGGAGCGCGTCCCGGAGGATCTTCGTCTCGCGGGTCTGGGCCGCCCGGACGAGCGTCGCGCCCGAGCCCACCGCCAGCCCCTCGAGGCGCTGCACGAGCGCGTCCCAGTCGCGCGGCGGGGGCGCGCCGGTCAGGCGCTCGACGGCGCTGACCTGGAGGATCGGGGTCACCGGACGCCGCAGGCGCTCCGCCAGCACGCGCTCGGTGAACCGGAGCGCCTCGCCCCGCTCGGCGTCTGCGAGCCGGTCCGCCTTGTTGAGCACCACGATCAGCTCGTGGACGCTCCGCGCGATCTCCTGGACGAGGCCCAGCTCGTCGCCCGAGATGGGCGGATCGGCGCCGAGGACCACGAGCGCCGCGTCGATGTGGGGCACGAAGGCGCGGGTGGCGGCGGTGCCGGCGGGCGAGATCGAGGCGATGCCGGGCGTGTCCACCAGGCACATGCCCGTCGCGAGCAGCGCGCTCGGGACGAAGACCTCGACGCCGGTGACGCCCTTCTCGTTGCCCGGGTTCTGCTCCTCGGCGACGTACGTCGCCAGCGCGCGCGGGTCGCAGTCCTCCCAGTCCCGCTCGCCGAAGCGGACCCGCGCGGCGACGCGCTCGCCGAAACGCACGACGGTGACGGCGGCGGTGACGGGCACGACCCCCACCGGCAGGACGGCGTCGCCGATGAGCGCGTTGATCAGGGTGGATTTCCCCCGCTTGAACTGGCCCACGCACGCGACGTAGAAGCGCCCCTCGCGGAGCCGCTCCGCCACGGCCGCGGCCTCGCCCGCGAGCTCGACGGCTCCGGCCTCGCGCGCGAGGCGTTCGAAGTCGGCCAGTGTCCCCTGCTCGGATCTATCGGCGCTCATAAAAAAGCCCCTACCGGCGTCCCTCCGGTAGGGGTCATCAGCCCGGCGCGCCGGGCGGTTCAGGCGAACCCCATCGCCTTGACGGCGCCTCCATTATCCATGCGCGCCCCGGAGGGTCAAGGCGCCCGGCGGCCGGATGTCGTTGACTCGTTGGTGTGCCAGATGGCATGATGTGGTCTGCCATCTTGCGTGAAACGGAGGTCTCGATGATCTCGGCGGCGCGGCTGGTCACCGCCCTCGGAGGTCGCAAGGTATTCCGGGAGCGACAGGCGAGCTACAGCTCGGTCGTCGCCAGGGTGCGCGCTGGGCTCCCGTACGCCGCAATCGAGGCCCTCGCGACGCGCTTCTCGATCCCCCACGAGGCGGTGTGCCGGCTCCTCCACATCCCACCTCGCACCCTGGCACGGCGAAAGAAGGAGGGGCGGCTCCGGGCCGATGAGTCCGATCGCCTGCTGCGCCTC
>Ga0156246_1012_pt2 | contig 11540 bp, 11 predicted proteins | sample RifCSPlowO2_12_FD_107893 | JGI IMG/M metagenome (GOLD analysis project Ga0156246, IMG submission 107893) | Candidatus Rokubacteria bacterium RIFCSPLOWO2_12_FULL_73_47 | reverse complement strand
TGGTCGCGCTCGGCAAGATCTGCCTGTCCGTGATGGCGGCGTTCGCGTTCACCTACTTCCGCGACTTCCCGGGCAAGACGCTGCTCTTCCTCGCGATCCTCGCCACGCACATGCTGCCGCTGCCGGTGCGGATCGTGCCGACCTTCCAGCTCATGCACGACTTCGGCTGGGTGAACTCCTACCAGGCGCTGACCGTGCCCTTCTTCGCCAGCGCCACCGGCACGCTGCTCTTCCGCCAGTTCTTCCTGACGATCCCGCCGGCCCTGTCGGAGGCGGCGCGCGTGGACGGCGCGGGGCCCCTGCGCTTCCTGGTGCGCATCCTGCTCCCGCTGTCGGTCAACAACCTGGCGGCGCTGTTCCTCGTGGAGTTCCTGTACATGTGGAACGAGTATCTCTGGCCGCTCATCGTCACGACGTCGGACGAGATGCGGGTCGTCCAGATCGGCATCAAGATGCTCGTGGCGACCGATGCCCAGGCGGAGTGGAACCTCATCATGGCGGGGGTGGTGGCGGCGATGGTGCCGCCGCTCGTGGTGCTGCTCGCGCTCCAGCGGAGCTTCGTGGGCAGCATCTCGCTCGGGCAGGAGAAGTGAACGGGGCGGTCGCCCCGGCGGGAGCCGTGCTATAGTCCCGCTACCGGCGGCAGTCCCGTCGCCGGTGACGGGAGATCATTGACGCGAGGAGGCGGCTCATGGAGGCGTTCTCGAGGCGTTGGACAGCGCTCGCCGTTGCCGTCGGGGTGCTCCTCATCGGAATGCCCGCGCAGGCGAAGACCGAGATCCACTTCTGGCACGCGATGACGGGCCAGCTGGGCACCTCGCTCGAGGCGCAGGCGAAGCAGTTCAACGAGAGCCAGGGCGAGTACGAGGTGAAGCCCCTCCGCAAGGGCAACTACGCGCAGACGCTGACCGCCGCGATCGCGGCCTACCGCCAGAAGAACCCACCGCACATCGTGCAGGTCTTCGAGGTCGGGACGCAGACGATGCTGATGTCGGGCGCGGTCTACCCGGTCTACGACCTGATGAAGCACTACGAGATCCCGGTCAAGTGGAACGACTTCATCAAGCCGGTCGTGGGCTACTACACGAAGGACGGCAAGCTCTACTCGATGCCGTACAACTCGTCCACGCCGATCTTCTACTACAACAAGGACGCGTTCAAGAAGGCCGGCCTCGCCCCCGACAAGCCGCCGAAGACCTGGAAGGACGTCGAGGCGTACGCGAAGAAGATCCTGGCCGCGGGCGCCGCGAAGTGCGGCTTCTCGACGGGCTGGCCGTCGTGGACGATGGTCGAGAACATGCACGCGACCCACGACCAGCCGTTCGCGAGCAAGAACAACGGCTTCGGCGGCGTCGAGGGCGTCGAGCTCCTCGTCAACCGCGCGTTCGGCCAGAAGCACATCGGCCAGCTCGCCGCCTGGCAGAAGGACAACGTCTACTCGTACGGCGGGCGGGGCGGGGCCGCCGACCCGAAGTTCGTGAACGGCGACTGCGCGATGTACGTCCAGTCCTCGGCGCTGATCGGCGGCTTCACCCGCGGCGTCAAGTTCGACTGGGGCACGGGCGAGCTGCCGCACTGGGGCGCGCCGTACCGGAAGGCCACGTCGATCATCGGCGGTGCCACGCTCTGGGTGCTCAAGGGCAAGCCCGAGGCGGAGTACCGCGGCGTGGCGCGGTTCCTCGAGTTCCTGGCCAAGCCCGAGCAGCAGATGCGGTCCGGAACCTCGAGCAGGGGTACCACTTCGTCCGCAACCCGAAGCAGTACACGGCCTTCGCGCAGCTCACCGGCCTGCCGCCGACGCCGCCCGCGGCGATGGCGGGCAAGAAGGCGGCGCCCGCGAAGGCCGAGCGCGTGGCGACGGCGAACAGCTCCGGGCTGCGGCTCGGCAACTTCGTCCAGATCCGGGACGTGATCGAGAGCGAGATGGAGAACATCTTCGCCGGGAAGAAGTCGGCCAAGCAGGGGCTCGACGACGCCGTGGCGAAGTCGAACGCGCTGCTCAAGGACTTCGCGGCGACGTACAAGCAGTAGCCGCCCCGGAGGGCACGCGGCCGTGAGGCGCACGGTCTTCGCCAACCGGTGGCTGCCGTACCTGCTGGTGCTGCCCCAGGTACTGGTCACCGTGGTGTTCTTCTTCTGGCCGGCGGCGAAGTCCTTCTACCTCAGCGTCTTCAAGTCGCCGCCGTTCGGCGGCCGCGACATCTTCGTCGGGCTCGACAACTTCACGGCGCTGCTGACCACGTCGGACTACTACGACAGCGTCGTCAGCTCGTTCGTGTTCGCCGGGGGCGTGACGGGACTGAGCGTCGTCGGCGGGCTGGTCGTCGCCGCCCTGGCGAACCAGAAGATCCGCGGGCTCACGCTCTACCGGACCGCGCTCCTGTGGCCCTACGGCATCGCGCCGGCCATCGCCGGCATCATCTTCCTCTTCATCTTCCATCCCGCGTACGGCATCCTGCCGTACTTCTTCTCGTTCGTGACCGCGTACGAGTTCAACTGGCTGCTCCGGGGCTGGATCGCGATGGCGCTCGTCATCACGGCCACGGCGTGGACGCACCTCGGCTACAACATCGCGTTCTTCCTCGCGGGCCTCCAGGCGATCCCCACCTCGGTGGTCGAGGCGGCGAGCGTGGACGGCGCCGGCCCGGTCCGGCGCTTCACGGCGATCGTGCTGCCCCTCATCTCGCCGGTCACGTTCTACCTCGTGGTCGTCAACATGGTCTTCGCGTTCTTCGGCTCCTTCGGCGTGATCCACGCCGTCACCCTGGGCGGGCCGGGGCACGCGACGGAGATCATGGTCTACAAGCTCTGGAAGGACGGCTTCATCGGCCTGGACCTCGGCTCCTCGGCCGCGCAGTCGGTCATCCTGATGGCGGTGGTCATCGGCCTGACGGTGCTCCAGTTCAGGTTCGCCGAGAAGAAGGTCACGTATTGAGCACGCTCGCGCGCGAGGACGCGCTCGCCCGGCCGGCGCAGATGGTCGTCGCCGAGCGGCGCCGCCGGCCGTTCCCGTGGGGCGCGCTCACGGTCCACGGCCTGCTGCTGGTCGCGGTCGCGGTGATCGCGTTCCCGCTCTACTACGCCTTCGTGATCTCGACGCAGGAGGTCTCGGAGGTCATCCAGAAGCCGCCGCGCCTGCTGCCCTCGGCCCACCTGGTCGAGAACTACTACGAGGCGTGGCAGCGGTCGGGCATGGGGCGCCTGCTGCTGAACTCGACGATCGTCGCCGTGGGCGTCGCGGTGGGGAAGATCTCGATCTCGATCCTCTCGGCGTTCGCGATCGTGTACTTCCGCTTCCGCGGGCGGCAGTTCGTCTTCTGGATGATCTTCGTCACGCTGATGCTCCCGATCCCGGTGCGGATCCTGCCGACGTACGAGGTCATCGGCAACCTCGGCTGGCTCAACACCTACGCGGGCCTCACCGTGCCGCTGATGGCCTCCGCGACCGCGACGTTCCTGTTCCGGCAGTTCTACCTGACCATGCCCAACGAGCTGGCGGAGGCCGCCCAGCTCGACGGCGCCGGGCCGATGCGCTTCCTCTGGTCGATCCTCCTGCCGCTGTCGTGGGCGAACATCGCCGCCCTGTTCGTGGTGCTGTTCATCTACGGTTGGAACGAGTACTTCTGGCCCCTGCTGATCACGAACACCGAGGAGATGCGGACCGTCGTGATCGGGCTCGAGTCGCTGATCCCGCGCTCGGGCACCGAGCTGCCGACGTGGAACTACATCATGGCGGGCGCGATGATGGCGCTGCTCCCGCCCGTGGCCGTGATCCTCTTCATGCAGCGCTGGTTCGTCCGGGGGCTGATCGAGAGTGAGAAGTAGGTGGGCCGCGGCCGCCGCGCTCGCGCTCGCCGTCGCGGCGGTCTGCGCCGTGGCTGAGCGTCCCGCCGCCGGCGCCGCGCCCCGGATCGCCGCGCACCGCGGAGGCGCGCGCCTCTGGCCCGAGAACAGCCTGCTGGCGTTCCGTGGCGCGCTCGGCCTCGGCGTCGACTTCGTCGAGACCGACGTCCACCTCACCGCGGACGGCGAGCCCGTCGTGATCCACGACCCGACGCTCGAGCGGACGACCACGGGAGCGGGGGCCGTGCGCGCGGCGCGGCTCGCGGACCTCGCGCCGCTCCGCCTGAAGGGCGCCGACGGCGCGCCGACCGCGGAGCCCGTGCCGACCCTCGCCCAGCTCCTGGATGTGCTGGCGCCCGCGCGCGTCGAGCTGCTCCTCGAGATCAAGGTGGGCGCCGCGCGCGAGCGCTACGCCGGGATCGAGGAGACAGTGCTGGGCCTGCTGCGGGCGCGGGGACTCCACGATCGCACGATCGTCATGGCCTTCGAGCCCGAGACGCTCGCGCGCGTGCGTGCGCTCGACCCGACGGTCCGCACGGCGTTGCTGATCGGCGGCCGCCGCGCCGGGCGCCCGACGCCGGACCAGATCGTCGAGTCGGCCCGCCGGGTGGGCGCGACCCACCTCGGCCTGAACCACCGGCTCGTGGACGCCGACGTGGTGGCCGCCGCGCGCCGGGCAGGGATCCCGCTCGCCGCCTGGACGGTCAACGAGGAGGCCGACCTCCACCGCGTCCTCGCCCTCGGCGTCGACGTCGTCATCAGCGACCGCCCCGACCTCGCCACGCGCCTCCTCGGGCGATGAGCGGGCGCCGCTTCGTCCTGGCCCTGGACCAGGGCACGACGGGCTCGACCGCGCTCGTGGTCGACCCCGAGGGCCAGGTGCGCGCCCGCGGCTACGCGGAGCTCGCGCAGCACTTCCCGCGTCCCGGCTGGGTCGAGCACGACCCCGGCGAGATCTGGGCCAGCGTCGAGCGCGCCGGCCGCGCGGCGCTCGCCGAGGCGCGCGTGACGGGCGGCGAGGTCGCGGCGATCGGCATCACCAACCAGCGCGAGACGACCCTCGTGTGGGACCGCGCCACGGGCGCCCCGATCCACCCGGCGATCGTCTGGCAGTGCCGGCGTACGGCGCCGTTGTGCGACCGCCTGCGGGCCGAGGGCGTCGAGCCGCTGCTGCGCGAGCGCACCGGGCTCGTCCTCGACGCCTACTTCTCCGGCACGAAGATCCGCTGGCTGCTCGACGAGGTCGCCGGCGCCCGCGCGCGCGCCGAGCGCGGCGAGCTCGCGTTCGGCACGGTAGACGCCTGGCTCCTGTGGAAGCTCACCGGCGGGGGCGTGCACGCGACCGACGTCACGAACGCCTCCCGCACGCTGTGCCTCGGCCTGCGGAGCGCCGACTGGGACGACGAGCTGCTCGGGATCCTCGGCGTCCCGCGCGCGGTGCTGCCGACCGTCGTCCCGTCGTCCGGCGTCGTGGCCGAGACCGTGGACCTCGGCTGGCTGCCGCGCGGCGTGCCGATCGCCGGCATCGCGGGCGACCAGCAGGCGGCGCTCTTCGGCCAGGCCTGCCACGCGCGCGGCCGCGCCAAGAACACGTACGGCACCGGCTGCTTCATCCTGCTCAACACGGGCCCCGTCCCCGTGGCCTCGACGCACGGCCTGGTGACGACGATCGCCTGGCGGCTCGGCGCCGAGACGACGTACGCGCTCGAGGGCAGCGTGTTCATCGCCGGCGCGGCGATCCAGTGGCTGCGCGACGGGCTCGGCCTCCTCCGGAATGCGGCGGAGAGCGAGGCGCTCGCGCGCTCGGTCCCCGACACGGGCGGCGTTTACTTCGTCCCCGCGTTCGTCGGGCTCGGCGCCCCGCACTGGGACATGTACGCGCGCGGCGCGATCCTCGGGCTCACGCGGGGCACGACCGCGGCGCACCTGGCGCGCGCCGCGCTCGAGGCGATCGCGTACCAGAGCCGCGACGTGCTCGAGGCCATGGCCGCCGACGCGGGCCTGGCCGCCGACGAGCTCCGCGTGGACGGCGGCGCCGCGGCCAACGACCTTCTCTGCCAGTTCCAGGCCGACATCCTGCCCGCCGCGGTGCTGCGCCCGCGCGTGATCGAGACGACCGCGCTCGGCGCCGCGTACCTCGCCGGGCTCGGCGCGGGCGTCTGGCGGACGCTCGACGAGGTCGGGCGCCGCTGGGCGGTCGAGCGGCGCTTCGAGCCCGCGATGCCGGCGGCGGTGCGCGCCGAGCGCTACGCGGGCTGGCGCCGCGCCGTCGCGCGCGCGCGTGGCTTCGCCGCGGCGGGCTAGCCGCCCGGCGGGGCGGGGGCGGTTGTGCCGAACCCGTCCGGTGGCCTGCGAGAGACGCTCGACAAATCAGCCACTTGGTGTCCTTGCCGCCCCCGGGAGGATGTGCTAGTGTTCCTGTTCACATGGCGCCGGACCACCAGCCGTCGCCCTGGAAAGGTGCCGCCGACGTCGCGCAGGTCGGGCTCACGCTGGTCGTCGCCACCGTCATCGGTCTCGGCGCCGGGTACTACGCGGACCGGTGGCTCGGCACCGCGCCCTGGCTCATGCTGGTCGGGCTCGGGTTGGGAATCGCCGCAGGCTTCGTGAACATCTTTCGAGCGGTGCAGAGGCTCGGACAGGATCGCGATGACGTCGACTGAGTTCGGAGCGCGCGTGATCTCGCGCGGCGCCCTCGCGGGCGCGGCGGCGGCGCTGGTCGCGGCCTGGGGCTGGGGGGCTCCCGCCTCGGGCGGCGTCCTCGTGGGCGCGGCCGTCGCCCTCCTCAACTTCGCCTGGCTCGCCCGCGGCGTGGCGCTCGTCGCCGGCGCCCCCGGCGCCCGGCGCCCGGGCGCGCGCTGGATCGTCGCGCTCGGCACGCGCTACCTCGTGACGTTCGCGGCCCTCGCGGCGCCGGTCGCCCTCGAGTGGGCGCACCCCGTCGCCCTCGGCGTCGGGGTCACGGTGCTGCCCCTCGCGCTCACGGCCGCGGGCCTGCGCGCCGCGCGGCAGGCGGGCTGAGCGCCGTGGGCGCGATCGAGCAGCCGCCGATCCTGCAGCTCCCGGGCATCCCGGACTTCGTCACGTACACGTGGCTCATCATGATCGTCCTGGCCGTCGTCGCCTTCGCCGCCTCGCGCCGTGTGCAGCTCGTCCCGCACGGGCTCCAGAACTTCTTCGAGGTGGTCCTCGAGCAGTTCGTCACGCTCGTGGACGACCTCATCGGGCGCGAGGGCCGGCCCTACCTGCCGCTGGTCGCCACGCTCGGCATCTACATCCTGCTGGCCAACCTGCTCGGGCTCGTGCCCGGGCTGATGTCGCCCACGGCGAGCCTCAACACGACCGCGGCGTGCGCGATCATCGTGTTCTTCGTCTATCACTGGATCGGCATCCGCAAGCAGGGCCTGCTGAGCTACGGCCGGCACTTCATGGGGCCGGTCGTCTGGCTCGCGCCGCTCATGATGCCGATCGAGTTCATCAGCCACCTGGCGCGGCCGCTCTCGCTCTCGCTCCGCCTCTTCGGCAACATGACCGGCGGGCACATCCTGCTCGCCGCGATGTTCTTCCTGATGGGGCTCGACGGCCTGTTCGGCTGGGCCCTGTCCGGCAGCGTGGCCGGCCTCACCGTCGGCGGCCTGGTCGGGCTCCTCATGTTCGTGTTCGTCCTGGCCTTCCTCGTCCCGCTCAAGATCCTGGTGTCGTTGATCCAGGCCTTCGTGTTCGTGATGCTGACGTGCCTGTACATTGCCGGGGCGCTCGAGGAAGCCGAGCACCACGGCGAGCCCCACGCAGAGCACCACTGACAGCCCACACTAGAGGAGGACACGCTCGTGCGACGCTTACTGCTTGTCATCGGTCTGGCGATTCTCGGCTCTCCGGGCCTGGCGCTCGCCGCGGAGGGCGCGGCCCCGGCCGCGAGCCTGAACGCGCCCTTCGGATTCCTCGCCGCCGGCATCGGCCTCGCGATCGCGGCCGGGCTCTGCGGGCTCGGGCAGGGGCGGGCGGCCGCGGCGGCGGTCGACGCGATGGCGCGCCAGCCGGGCGTGGCCCAGCGCGTGTTCACGGCGATGCTCCTGGGGCTCGCCTTCATCGAGTCCCTGACGCTGTACATGTTCGTCATCGCGATCATCCTCGTCCTCAAGTTCTGAGGACGTGACGGGTCCAGCCGGGCGGGCGCGGTCGCGCGTGCGCCCGCCCGGCTGACGCGCGATGCCCCGACGCCCGAGCTACCGGCTGCCGAAGATCCCCGAGATGACGATCCGTCGTCTCTCGGTGTACACACGCTGCCTCCTGCAGCTCGAGGAGGACGGCGTGAAGACGGTTTCCTCGCAGGAGCTCGCCGACCGCTTCACCCTGAACTCGGCCCAGGTCCGGAAGGACCTCGCGTACTTCGGCGAGTTCGGCGTCCGGGGCATCGGCTACTACGTGTCCGGCCTCAAGGCCGAGCTGCAGCGCATCCTCGGCCTGGACCGCGAGTGGGCGGTGGCGCTCGTGGGCTTCGGCAACCTGGGTTCGGCGCTCTTCCACTACCGGGGATTCGGGCGGCAGGGCTTCAGGATCGCCGCGATCTTCGACGACGACCCGGCGAAGGTCGGCCGCGAGGTGGACTCGACGCCCGTCTTCCCGAGCCGTGACCTCGGGCGCGAGGTCAAGGCGCGAGGGATCCAGATCGCCATCGTCGCCGTGCCGGCCGAGGCCGCCCAGGCGGTGACGGACCAGCTCGTCGCGGCCGGCATCCGGGCGGTCCTCAACTTCGCGCCGGCGCGGCTCAAGACGCCGAAGGACGTGCGGCTCAAGAACGTCGACCTCTCCATCGAGCTCGAGACCCTGAGCTTCTACCTCGCCAAAGGCGCCCGGTAGTCTGTTACGCTCTCGGTAGTCCCCGATGCTGACCGACTGGCCGCCGTTTCATGCCCTGGCGAAGGCCTTCGCCGAGGGACACCCCTGTCTGCGCGTCGCCGGGCTCCAGGGCGCGGCCCGCGCGCTCGCCGTGGCCGAGCTCCTGCAGACGGCCGCGCGCCCGGCGCTCGTGCTCGTCCCCGGGGTGGCGGACGCGCACCGCGTCGTGCGGGACCTCGCGTTCTTCGGCGCCGCCGCCGTGGAGTTCCCGGAGCAGGAGCCGCGCCTCTGGCGGGGGGGCCGCCAGCGCGAGGCGGACGCCGAGCGCGCGCTCGTCGCCCGCCGGCTCGCGGCCGGCGAGCCCGTCGTCGTGGTCGCGACTCCCGCGGCGCTCGACGTGGAGGTGGCCGCGCCCGCCGAGTTCGCCGAGCGCACGCTGCGACTCGGCGTCGGCGACCGCCTCGACCGCGAGCTCCTGCTCGAGGCGCTCGCGCGGGCCGGCTACGAGCGGGTGGACACCGTGGTCGAGGTCGGCCAGTGGAGCCTGCGCGGCGGCATCGTGGACGTGTTCGCGCCGACCCACGCGAGCCCCGCGCGGCTCGAGTTCCTCGGCGACGACGTGGAGTCGATTCGCCTCTTCGACCCGACCTCGCAGCGCTCGGTGACGCCCCTCGACGAGCTCCTGGTCCTGCCGCTCGCCGCGCCGGTCGGGGGCGCCGGGCTCCTCGACTACCTGCCCCCGGCCGCGCCGGTCGTGGTGGACCCCCCGCGCCTGCTCGACGACGGGGCGGAGGAGGCGCCGGCGCGCGGCCCGCTCCGCGCGCGGCTGGCGGGCCGCCAGCTCGTCGAGCTGGTTCTCGTCGAGGGGACGTCGAGCGCCGCGTCCGCGGGCCCCGCCGTCGAGCTCGCGCTCGAGACCCACGCGGTCCCGCAGTTCACGGGCCGGTTCGGCGAGCTCGGGGCCGAGCTGGCGCGCTGGCGCGCGGAGGGGTTCCGGGTGCGCCTGGTGGCCGGCGAGCCCCGCCAGGCCGACCACCTGCGCCAGATCCTGCGCGAGCACGACCTCGAGGCCCAGGCGGCGCCGGGGCTCGGCGGCGACGAGGCGCTCGCGGTCGTGGTCGGCGAGTGCTCGGCCGGCTTCTCGATCCCCTCGCTCGGGCTCATCGTCCTCACCGAGGGCGAGGTGTTCGGCGCGCGCCGGCGCTCGCTCCGCCGGCCCAAGTACGCGCGCGGCGCCGCGCTCACGGCGTTCACCGACCTCGCGATCGGCGACATCGTGGTCCACGAGGACCACGGCCTCGGGCGCTACCTGGGCCTGCGCACGATGACGATCGGCGACCGCGAGGGCGACTTCCTCGTCCTCGAGTACGCCGAGGCCAACCAGCTCTACGTGCCGGTCGAGCGCCTCGACCTGGTCTCGAAGTATCTCGGCGCCGACGAGGGCGCGGCGCGCCTCGACCGGCTGGGCGGCGCCTCCTGGCAGCGGGTGAAGGACGCGGTGCGCGCGGCGCTGCGCGAGATGGCCGAGGCGCTGCTGCGCCTGTACGCCCGGCGCGCCGTCGCCGAGGGCCGCGCGTTCGCGCCCGACACGCCGTGGCAGCGCGAGTTCGCCGCGGCGTTCCGGTTCGAGGAGACGGCCGACCAGCTCCGGGCGATCGAGGACGTCACGCGGGACATGGAGGCGCCGCGCCCGATGGACCGGCTCGTCGCCGGCGACGTCGGCTACGGCAAGACGGAGGTCGCGCTGCGCGCCGCCTTCAAGGCGGTCGCCGACGGGACGCAGGTCGCCGTCCTCGTCCCGACCACCGTGCTGGCCCAGCAGCACTGGGCGACCTTCGCCGACCGGTTCGCGCCCTTCCCCGCGCGCGTCGAGCTGCTCTCGCGCTTCCGCTCGCCCCGCGAGCAGAAGGCGGTCGTCGAGGGGCTCCGCGTGGGGACCGTGGACGTCGTCATCGGGACGCACCGGCTCCTGTCCAAGGACGTGGAGTTCAAGAGCCTGGGGCTGCTCGTGGTGGACGAGGAGCACCGCTTCGGCGTCGCGCACAAGGAGCGGGTGAAGCAGCTGCGCGCCTCGGTGGACGTGCTCGCGCTCACGGCGACGCCCATCCCGCGCACCCTCTACATGTCGCTCTCCGGCGTGCGCGACATGTCGGTGATCGAGACGCCGCCCCTCGACCGGCTGCCCGTCGAGACGGTCGTCCGCCGCTTCGGCCGCGGCGTGATCAAGGAGGCGCTCGAGCGCGAGCTCGAGCGCGGCGGGCAGGTCTTCTTCGTCCACAACCGCGTCCAGTCCCTGCCCACGATGGCGCGCTTCGTCCAGGAGCTCGTCCCCGACGCCCGCGTCATCATGGGCCACGGCCAGATGAAGGAGCGGGCGCTCGAGGCGACGATGGTGAAGTTCGTCACCGGGCAGGCCGACATCCTGGTCTCGACGGCGATCGTCGAGTCGGGGCTCGACATCCCGGCCTCGAACACCATCGTCGTCAACCGCGCCGACCGCTTCGGGCTCGCCCAGCTCTACCAGCTCCGGGGCCGCGTCGGGCGCGAGCGGCAGCAGGCCTGGGCCTACCTGCTCGTGCCCGCGGACGGCCGCGTGGACGAGCGGGCCCAGCGGCGCCTGCGCGCGCTCCAGGAGCTGACCGAGCTCGGGTCCGGCTTCAAGCTCGCGCTGCGCGACCTCGAGATCCGCGGGGCCGGCAACCTCCTCGGCGCCGAGCAGCACGGGCACATCGCGGCCGTCGGCTACGATCTTTATTCGAAGCTGCTCGCCGAGGCCGTGCGAGAATTGAAGGGCGAACCCACCGCCGCGACGGTCGATCCGGTGATCAGCGTGCCGGTGGAAGGCTTCCTCGCCGACG
>Ga0156246_1082_pt1 | contig 12341 bp, 11 predicted proteins | sample RifCSPlowO2_12_FD_107893 | JGI IMG/M metagenome (GOLD analysis project Ga0156246, IMG submission 107893) | Candidatus Rokubacteria bacterium RIFCSPLOWO2_12_FULL_73_47 | reverse complement strand
CCTGACCATTGACGAGCCGCTGGCCCGCAACGGGATGGAGTTTTACACGGCGGACGCCCTCGGCTCCGCGCTGATGCTGACGGACTCGGCCGGCGCGCTGGCCACGCGCTACACCTACGCGCCGTTCGGGCGGACGGCGGCGGAGGGCGTGAGCTCGGGGAACCCGTTCCAGTACACGGGGCGGGAGAACGACGGCCTCGCGGGCCTCTACTACTACCGGGCGCGCTACTACCATCCGGGGCTCCAGCGGTTTCTTTCACAGGATCCCCTGGGCTTTGCAGCGGGCGACGTGAATCTGTACGCGTACGTCGGCAACAACCCCCTGAACTTTATCGATCCGCTGGGTCTTGATCGCGAGGATCGCCTGCTCCTCCAGCTTGAGCTTGACTTGGATCTTGTCCCCATTTCCGAAGCTGGGTTTGGAGCGATCGCGAAGGCGGTTGCAGCTCTCGCCGGCCGTCTGTTCCCGCGCCTGGCGCCTGTCGGGGCAGTTGCCGCACCATCGCTTCAGCGAGTACCGTTCGACTGGAGTCGCGCCGACCACATCTTTCGTGCCGCGCGCGGCCACTTCAATCCGACGTTCGCCACGTCGATGGAACGCCTAGCCCGAATCTTCCAGGCTGTCGCTTCGAACCCAGCGAACCGCAACCCGGACGTAATCTCACCAGGCAAAGCAAAGGCTGGTGTGGAGGGATTTAGCCAGATCTTTCGGAGTGGTCAGCAGATCTGGGTTCATGTTCGAGACGGGAGGATAATCGACGCTGGCGTGAATGTCGTCCCGCGATGAGTGCAAGTGAGGAAGCCGCTATGTGGGATGCTCAGGAGAGACCAGTAGAGGCAGTCGAGGCATACGAGCGTGCGATCGCAGAACCGGATGCAGGACTCGATACCTTCCTGAATCTCGCACTGCTCTATCTTGAGTGCACCGACCCGTCCTACATCCATCATCATAAGCTGTCTGGCTTCCTCGTCGCAGCCGCCGAGCAGCGTATGCCGGAGGTTCTTGAAGAGGCCGAAAGGAGGTTTGGCGCGAGTTCAGAGATCGAGTTCTGGAAACTCTATTTGCCGTATGCACACGCTGGCGCCGAGCCCTTTGTCAATGAGTGCGAGCGCCTCGCCGAGGCGGGGACGTCGCTAGTCCCGTACTTTTATCTCTTCAATGCCAGCGACGGCAGGCGCTATCGGCCGGAGGCAGAGCGCCTCTTCTCGGAGGTTCAGAGACGCCGGAACGCACGTGAGAGATACATTTGGTCGGTGCTCGTGAGACGCCTTGGCACAAGGTAGAGGAACCTTCAACCGTTGTAGCGACCGTCGTCCCAGAGGACACGAGCCGGACAGATCGAGGAGTTGCTTGCCCCAGATGTCGGTGAGGCAGAGGAGGTATAGCTCCTCTGCTCGTAGTCGCCGGTACGAGCACGCGGTCGCCATCCCATGCATAGGCCGGCCCCGGCCTCATCACCGAAAGTCTCATCGGGCTCGGCGTCGAGTTTCTGGCCAAACTCACAGTGGGCGTTACTCTTGGGCGCGCTACTACCACCCCGGCCTGCAGCGGTTTATCTCCGAGGATCCGGTCGGGTTCCGCGCTGAAGTCAACTTCTATTCGTACGTTGGGAACAGTCCGCTTCGTTACCCTGATCCTCTAGGCCTTGACAAGAAGGCGCCAGACGACTGGCCACCCATCAGTCTGTCTGGAGAGGTCATTCCATTGCCGCCCCCGAAGGGTCGGTATTGGAAGCCAGAGAAGCTTCCTTGGGATCCCCCTGGTAAGGTGATTCCGTTCAGACGGCGCCCGCCCCCAACTTCCCTGACCCCTCCGCCATGGGTGGAGATCTTCCCACTAATCGTTCCCGACTTCCCGGCTCTCCAGAGATACTTGGATTCTCTGACGGGACGCCTGCCGGGAGAGGGTGAGATATGACATCGCGGGGATCCGATGGCCGTGAGATGTATAGAGTGGAGGGGGCTGATACCAGATGCAGCTTCTGCGGCAAGCTGCCGCAGGACGTTCACACGATCTTGACTTCTCGTGAGAGTGCTATCTGCGACGAGTGCGTGGTCGGCGCATTGGATACCATCAGTCGTCAGCCGGGTTATTTGTTCGTGCGCATTGCTTTTCGCATCTTTCGGTATGTCGCATCACTCAATCGTCTATTTCGACTGGGACCAGGGATGTAGGGCCTCATGGTTTTGGCCGCCCAGACCGTGGACGGCCAGAGCCTGCCGGCCACCCCGACCCCGCTGCCTCGCCGAGCGTGAGCGCCGCGGCGACCTGGGACACGACGAGCGTCGCCGACGGCTCGCAAACGCTCGGTGTCCTGGTCAGAAACTCTGTTGGCGTGCATCGAAGTGGTTGCAGCCCCCGCGGCCACGCGACGACGACGCTCAGAATCTTGGGGGACTCGGTCTCGAGACGACGATCTGAGAGGCGAAGCCCTCGGTGACACGCGCGAAGCGACAGGCCAGTACCCTGAGGGGCAGATTGGGAACCCGGCGTCCTTCAGGCGGCGCGCCGGTAGCGGTGATGCAGCCCACCGACCTGCGGCACCGCAACAATCGGCCCCCGCTCGGGTGGCTCGACCGTCCGCGGCCACGGGCTGTTGTCCTCCAGGCTCTGATGGGGCCGCGCCGCGTTGTAGTACCGCTGGTAGCTGCGGAGGCGGCGGCGCAGGTGGCGCTCGTTGAGCACGAGGACGTGCTTCAGGCACTCGCGCCGGATCGAGCCGATCGCGCGCTCGGCGAACGGGTTCTGCCACGGCGCCTGCGGTGCGATGAGGCGCTGCCGGATGCCGCGCGCCGCCAGGCGCTGCTCGAAGACTTCGCCATAGACGCCGTCGCGATCGCGGAGGAGATACGCCGGCGCCAGGGCCCCGGAGAGCGCGGCCTCGATCTGCTGGGCGGCCCAGGCCGCCGTCGGATGGTCGGTGACGCTCACCTGGAGGAGCTCCCGGCGATCGTGGCGGAGGACCACGAACGCGAAGAGCAGGCGGAAGGTGAGTGTGGGCACCACGAAGAAGTCGACCGCCACCACGTCGCCCAGATGCGCGGCCAGGAACGCTCGCCAGGTCGGCGACGGCCGCCTTGGCCGCCGGCCCATGTACCTGGCGACGGTCAGCCCCGACACCGCGTAGCCCAGCAGCGCCAGTTCAGCCTGGATCCGGCGGCGGCCCCACGTTGGATTCTCTCGCGCCATGCGCTGGATCAGGGCGCGCAGCGCCCCGTCGAGTGGCGGCCGCCCCTTCCCGCGCGCGCGTGACCGCCAGCCCCAGTAGAGCCGGAAGCCGCGCCGATGCCACGCGAGCACTGTCGCGGGGCGCACGATGAGCAGGCTTGCCCGCCAGCCGCCCCAGCACCGCGCCAGCCACGCCCACAGCAGGCGATCCCGCTGGCGCAGCCGCGGCCGCGCGACCGAGCGGTGCAGCACCGCGACCTGCTGGCGCAGCGCGGCGTTTTCGATGGCCACGGCGGCCGCGCCGAAGACCAGCGCACGAAGGAAGCTGACGACGCCAAGCAGGAGGATCATCGGCGGCCCCCCGGGGCGCGAGGATGTGGATCCGCATCGCCGCCTCTCGAACACCCCGACCCCCGCCATATTGTCTATAATGCTGTCTCCATGACTTTCGCCGCACGCATGGCCCGGCTCGGGACCGAATCGGCCTTCGAGGTGCTCGCCCGCGCGCGCGCCCTCGAGCGCGCCGGCCGCCAGATCATCCACCTCGAGATCGGCGAGCCGGACTTCGACACGCCCGCCCACATCAAGGAGGCGGCCAAGCAGGCGCTCGACGCGGGCGCGACGCACTACGGCCCGTCGGCCGGCCTGCCCGAGTTGCGCGAGGCGATCGCCAAGCACGTCGGCGAGACGCGCGGGGTTCCCGTGGCGCCGGAGGAGGTCGTGGTCACGCCCGGCGCGAAGCCGATCATGTTCTTCACGATCCTGGCGCTGGTCGACCGCGGCGACGAGGTGATCTATCCGAACCCGGGCTTCCCGATCTACGAGTCCGTCATCAACTTCGTCGGCGGCGTGCCCGTGCCGATCCCGCTGCGCGAGGAGAGCGGCTTCGGCTTCGACCTCGAGCTGTTCGAGCGGCGCGTGTCCGCGAAGACGAAGCTGATCGTCGTCAACTCGCCCGAGAATCCCACCGGCGGCGTCCTCGACGCGCGCCAGCTCGAGCGCATCGCCGCGCTCGCGGCGGCGCGCGGGATCCCGGTGCTCTCCGACGAGATCTACCGCCAGTTCCTCTACGAGGGCGAGTTCGCCTCGATCATGAGCCTGCCCGGGATGCGCGAGCGCACGATCCTGCTCGACGGCTTCTCGAAGTCGTACGCGATGACGGGCTGGCGCCTCGGCTACGGCGTGATGCCGCTTCCGCTCGCCGAGCAGGTGACGCGCCTCATGGTGAACTCGGCCTCGTGCACGGCGTCGTTCGTGCAGCTCGCGGGCATCGCGGCGCTCCAGGGCGACCAGGCGCCGGTCGCGCGCATGGTCGCGGAGTTCAAGCGGCGGCGGGACCTGCTCGTGGGCGGGCTCAACGCGCTGCCCGGGGTCCGATGCGCGCGGCCGCGCGGCGCGTTCTACGTGTTTCCCAACGTCACCGGCACCGGCCGGCCCGCGGCCGAGGTCGCCGAGCGGCTCCTGAACGAGGCGGGCGTCGCCGCGCTCTCCGGCACCGCGTTCGGCGCGCACGGCGAAGGCTACCTGCGCTTCTCGTACGCGAACTCGGAGGAGAACCTGCGCCTCGCGCTCGAGCGGATGCGCCCCGTCTTCGAGAGCCTGGCGGCACGCCGCTAGGTGAGCCGCACCACCGTCGCCGACGTCGTCGTCGACGGCCTCCGGCGGGCGGGGGCGCCGCGGATTTTCGGCGTGCCGGGCCCGGGGGCGCCGCTGCCGCTGCTCGACGCGGCCCGCGCCGCGGGACTCCCGGTCGTGCTCGCCTACGACGAGTCGGCGGCGTGCGTGATGGCGGCGGTCACGGCGGATCTCTGCGGGGCGCCGGGCGTGGCCAGCGTCGGCGCGAGCGCGGGCGTCGTCGCAGCCGCCGCGGGCGTCGCGCACGCGGTCCTGGACCGCTCGCCGCTGGTCCTGCTGACCGGCCGGCACCCGCGGGGGGTGCTCGGCTGCAAGGCGACCGTCGTCGTCGAGGCCGCGTCGGCGGCGGCACGGACCGCGCACGCGGTCCGCGTCGCGCTGGCGGCGCCGTGCGGCCCCGTGCACCTCGAGGTGCCCGAGCCCGTCGTCGGCCGGGACGCGGAGCGCCCGGCGACGCCGTACGCGCCCGAGGTGCCGCCGCGGCCCGCGCCGGGTGCCCTCGAGGAGGCCGCGCGCCTGCTCGCGCGCGCGGCGCGCCCGCTGCTCGTGCTGGGGCAGCACTGCCGGGCGGCGGCCGACGCCTCGTGGCTCCGCGCCTTCGCCGAGGCGCTGCCGGCGCCGGCGCTCGTGACCGCCAAGGCCAAGGGCGCGCTCCCCGACCCGCACCCGCTCGTCCTCGGCGTCGTCACGGGCGAGGCATCCGACGACCGGGCGCTGGGCCGCGCCGACCTGCTCGTCGCCCTCGGTCTCGACGCCGCCGAGCCCGTGCCGCGCGCGTGGTGGTCGCGGCTGCCCGTGCTCGCCATCGGGCCCGCGCCCGCGAGCGACGGGCCGCCGGCCTTCTGCGAGGTGACGGGCGGCGTCGGAGCCGTGCTCGAGGAGCTGGCGCCCCGGCTCGCCGACCGGCCGCGGGCGGACTGGGACGTGGCCGAGCTGGACCGCCTCAAGCGCGAGTGGCCCGCACCCGCCACGGCCGCGCCGGCCGGGCTCGCGCCGCAGCGGGTGGTGGAGCTCGCGCGCGAGGCGATGGAGCCGGACACGCTCGCCGCCGTCGACGCGGGCGCGCACTGGGACGCCGTGACGGGCTTCTGGCAGGCGGTGGCGCCGGGCGAGTTCCTGGCGCCGAACGGCGCGACGCGGGCCTTCGCGCTGCCGGCCACGCTCGCCGCCCACCTCGCGCGGCCCGCGCGGCGCGTCGTGGGCTTCACGGATGCGGCGGGGCTGCTCGCCGCGGCGGCCGAGCTCGAGACGGCCAAGCGCCTCGCGGCGCCGATCGTGCTGGTCGTCTTCGGCGGCGCCGACGCGGTGCGGCTCGCGCAGAGCTTCGGCGTCGCGGCGTACGCGGCCGACAGCGAGCCCGCCGTCGCGCAGGGGCTCGGTCGCGCGCGCCAGGTGCGCGGCCCCGCCGTGCTCAGCGTGTTCGCCACCTAGCCCCCGCCGCTCACGCACGGTCGTCGCGCGAGCCCATCGGAGTATCGAGGAGCGCCACGGGTTTCCCGGGGTGCTCCGAGCGCTGGGGGGCTGGGGGGCTGGGGGGTGTGGGGGGCCATGTCGGGGCCCCCCACCTAAGGGGCGACGATGGCCGGGTCGACGCGCGCGATGATGTAGCCCGCGACCGCGCCGGCGCCGAAGCCGGGCGCGAACACGCGCAGCGGGCGCGCGATCACGCCCTCCCGCACCGCGTCGTGGAGCGCGATCGGGATCGAGGCCGACGAGGTGTTGCCCACGCGGGCGATGTCGAAGTACAGGCGGTCGGGGGGAATGCCGGCCGCCGTGGCGTAGTGGACGACCATCGTCTTGTTCGCCTGGTGGGGCACGATCAGGTCGACCGCGTCGAGCATCGTGCCCGCGCCCCCGTCGGGGTGGGGCAGGCCCTTGAGCTCCTCGATCATCTGCGTCAGGTAGCGGCGCACGAGCGCGCGCACCTCGGGGCCGTACACGGTGATGTTGTTGTCGAACTCCGGGTTGGGCCAGATGATCGAGTCCACCTCGCTCATCGGCCCGCTCGCGTACGTCTGGTAGTACTCGATGTCGGGCGGGGCGCCGGCGGGCGCGGGCCCGACGACGAGCGCCGCGGCGCCGTCGCCGAAGATCATGCGCGACGTCCGCACGGTGCCGATCTTGTCGGAGAACCGCTCGCCGCAGACCACGAGCACCGGCCGCTCCACCTCCTGGAGCAGCCGCACCGCCTCCGAGAGCCCGTACGGCAGCCCCGCGCACGCCGCGACGATGTCGCACGAGGCGTGCGTCTGCAGCAGGCCGAGCTGGCCGGAGAGCCACGTCGCGAGCGAGGGCATCATCTTCGTGGACGTGCAGGAGCAGAAGAGGACGGCGCCGATGTCCTCCGGGCGCCGGCCGGACTTGGCGAGCGCCCGCTGGGCGGCGAGCAGCGCGATGTGGTCGAGGTCGAGCTCGGTGTAGAGCCGCTCGACGATACCGGTCTTCTCCTCGATCTCCTTCGCGGTCATCGGCGACCAGCAGTACGCGCTGTTGCGGATCAGGTCGTCGTTCGTGCAGACGCGCTCGCCGCGGTAGACGGCGAGGGCCTCGAGCCGCGGCAGGACCCGGAACCGCGCGCGCACGTCGACCGGCGGGTAGGGCGTCGCGGGCGGGCGCGGCGCGGCCGGCGCCGGCCGGCGCGGGCGGGCGCGCCGCGCGCCGTTCACGCGGCGGATGAACTGGAGGACGTCGTCGTTCTTCGGCTGGAAGACGACGACGAAGTCGTCGTCGTGCAGCTTGCCGACCTCGATGAGCCGCGTCTTCGCGCGGTCCCAGCGGTACTGGTTGTGCAGCACCATCGCCTGGCGCATGAGCGCCTCGACCTCGGGGACGCGGTGGGCGTACTCGATGATGTCGTCCCAGCCGTAGCCCGGGTAGTCGGGGTCCCAGGCGAGCAGGTGGTAGGTCAGGTTCGCCGGGCGCGCGAGGATCTCGGGCACGGTCGGCTTGAGGGCCGGGAGCTCGTCGCCCGCGCCCTTCTTGTGGCGGAACACGTCGAGCAGGATGCGCGAGATCCGGTCCTCGGTGCCCTCGTCCCAGCTCGGGGCCAGCGCCCGGTAGCCGGTCTCGATCGTGGTGGTGAGCTCGGCACCCTCCCAGCCGCGGAACACGGGCAGGAAGACGTCGTCGCGGTGGCGCGGCACGTCCCGCCAGCGCGTCGGCCGCCTGTCGTACATGGTCATCGCGTAGCGGTTCACCCAGAACAGGTGGAGCGCGAGGTCCCGGAGCAGGTCGTAGCGTCCGGCGTACCCGCGCGCCTCGAGGCGGCCGGCGATGTCGGTCTCCGTCGGCGCCTTCTCCTCGAAGTCGCGCTTGATGACCGCCGCGAACTGCTCGAGCGTCTCGAAGACCGAGAAGTCGAGCGCGGGGAAGAAGTTGAAGGGGAAGACGATCCGGCCGTACCGGTTGATCACGAAGGGCTTCATGGCGCCACTCCCACGCGCGAGGTCGGTCGGTCGCTAGTATAATGCGGGCATGTCGATCCTCAACGCGCAAGTCCGCGCAGACGTCCGCACGGAGCTCGCGAAGCTCGCCGGCCCCGTGCGGCTCGTCGTCTTCTCGCAGGAGCTCGTCGCCGGCGACCTCTGCCGCCAGAACGAGGCGCTCGCGCGCGAGGTGGCCGAGCTGAGCGAGCAGATCACGGTCGAGGTCCTGAACCCGGCGATCGACCGGGAGCGCGCGGCCGCGTACGGCGTCGACCAGGTGCCGGCGCTCGTCGTCGAGGGCGCGCGCGACTGGGGCCTCCGCTTCTACGGGATCCCGCTGGGCTACGAGTTCAGCAACCTGATCGACGCGCTCGTCGTCGCCTCGACGGGCGAGCCCGCCCTCAGCGAGGCGACGCAGACCGCGCTCCAGGCGCTCGCGGCCGACGTCGAGATCAAGGTCTTCTCGACGCCGACCTGACCGCACTGCCCCCGGGCCGTGCGCCTGGCGCAGCACATGTCGGTCGCCTCCGACCGGGTCCGCTCGACGGTGATCGAGGCCACCGAGTTCCCCGAGCTCTCGCGCGCCTACCGCGTGCTGGGCGTGCCGAAGGTGGTCATCAACGAGCGCGTCGAGTTCGAGGGCGCCGTCCCCGAGGCCGACTTCCTCGGCGCCGTGCTCAAGGCGGTGGAGACCGCCTGAGCGAGCTGCTCTTCGCGTACGGCACGCTGATGCGCGGCTACCCGCTGCACCGCGCGCTCGCGGGCGGCGCGACGCTCCTCGGCGAGGGGCGCGCGGCGGGGCGGCTCCTCGACCTCGGCCGCTACCCCGGGCTCGTGAAGGGGCGGGGCGCCGTGCGCGGTGAGGTCTACCGGCTGGACGATCCCCAACTTCTCCCCGTTCTGGACCGCGAGGAGGGGTACAATTTCGTCCGGCGCCACGCCGTCGTCACGCTCGTCGACGGGCGGCGCGCGCGTGCGTGGGTCTACGGCTACCGCGGGCCGCGGGAGCGCGCGGTCCCGATCCCGCACGGGGACTACCGCCGGGCGCGCCCGGCGAGCCACTGAACCCGGGAGGACGTGATGGCGCTGACCGCTGCCGAGCTCGTCAAGGCCGACCAGGAGCACCTGATCCACCCGCTCCACCACCCCGTGGACAACGCCGAGCCGATGATCTACGTGCGCGGCCGCGGCGCGACGGTCACGGACATCGGGGGCCACGAGTACCTCGACGGCCTCTCCGGCCTCTGGAACGTCAACGTCGGCCACGGCCGCGCCGAGCTGGCGGACGCCGCCGCGGCGCAGATGAAGGAGCTCGCGTACTTCTCGGGCTACGTGGGCTCGTCGAGCGTGCCGGCGATCACGCTCGCCAGCCGCCTCGTCGCGCTGGCGGGCGACGGCATGCAGGGCGTGTTCCTCGCCTCCGGCGGCGCGGAGGCCAACGAGTCGGCGTTCAAGACCGCGCGCTTCTACTGGAAGGCGCGCGGCAAGCCGGACAAGGTCAAGATCATCGCGCGCCACAACGGCTACCACGGCGTCACGCTGCAGGCGATGAGCGCCACCGGCATGGGCGCCTACTGGAAGATGTTCGAGCCGCGCGTGCCCGGCTTCGTGCACGTGCCGACCTGCTACCCGTACCGCCAGCAGGGGGTCCGGCCCGGCGAGACCGCCGGGCAGGCCGCGGCGCGCGAGATCGAGGAGGCGATCCTCCGCGAGGGGCCCGACACGGTCGCCGGGTTCATCGGCGAGCCGATCCACGGCGGCGGCGGCGTGATCTACCCGACCGACGACTACTGGCCGTGCGTGCGCGAGGTGTGCACGCGGCACGACGTGCTGCTGATCGCCGACGAGGTGATCACGGGCTTCTGCCGCACCGGGCGCTGGTTCGCCATGCACCACTGGAACGTCAAGCCCGACATCCGCGCCTTCGCCAAGGGCGTGACCTCGGGCTACCTCCCGCTCGGCGGCATCATGGTGTCGAAGGCGATCAAGGACGCGATGGACTCGGTCAAGCCCGAGGACCGCTGGATGCACGCGTACACGTACTCGGGCCACCCGACGTGCTGCGCGGTCGCGCTCGCGAACCTCGACATCATGGAGCGCGAGCGGCTCTGGGAGCGCGCCGCGAGGCTGGGCGCGCGGCTGCACGCGGGCCTCACGGCCGCGTTCGGCGACCACCCGAACGTCGGCGACATCCGGGGCGGCAAGGGCCTGCTCGCGGCCATCGAGCTCGTGCAGGACCGCGGCACGAAGGCGAACTTCCCGGCGGACAGGAAGCTCGCCGCGCGCCTGCAGGCCGAGATGGTCAAGCGCGGCATGGTCACGCGCACGCGCCCCGTCGTGGGACCGCACCCGGCAATGGGCGACAGCGTGTTCTTCGCGCCGCCGCTCGTGGTGACGGAGGCCGAGGTGGACCGGATCGTCTCGATCACGCGCGACGCGCTCAAGGCCGTGCTCGGCGCGTGAGGCTGATCACCGCCCACCGCATCCTGATCGCCGCGGGTATCGCGTTCTTCGTCTTCTACGCGGCCTGGCAGGGCCGGCGCTGGGCCGCCGGCGGCGCCGGCGGCGCGCTCGCGCAGGCGCTCGTCTCCGCCGCGGTCGCGCTGGGCTTCGCCGTCTACTACCGGACGCTGAGGCGGTGGGACCGGCGCTAGCGGGGACGGCGCCTGCCGTCCTGATCTACGACGACGAGTGCGCGATGTGCCGGGCGAGCGCGCTCTGGCTCATGCGCCTGGCGCTCGCGGGAGGCGCGCTCGAGATCCTGCCGTGCCGCGCCGAGGCGCGGGCCGCCCGCTTCCCGCAGGTGCCGGAGGCGGCGTGCCTCGTGGCGATGCAGCTCGTGCTGGCCGACGGCCGCGTGCTCGCGGGCGCCGACGCCGTGCCCGAGCTCCTGCGCCGCGTGCGCGGCCTCGGCTGGGTGGCCGCAGTCTTCGCGCTGCCCGGCATGCGCCCGCTCGCGCGCCGGGTCTACGGCTGGATTGCGAAGAACCGCATGCGGATCTCCTGCAGCCTCGGCGACCGCGCCCGGCGCTAGCGAGCCCCCCGGCGCGCGCGTCTGCCCGGGAATCGGGCATGCCCGCTCGGGCCGCCCAAACGGGAGGCACGCCGGCGCGACGCGCCGGCGCCCGGAGCGCCGGTTTTCGCGGCGTTTCCACGGCTCCGACCGCGCCGGCGCCTGGCACGAAGATTGTCTCCATCGCCCGCGTGACTGCTCGTGTCGCAGTCCCTGCAGTGCCTTCCCGAGAGAGGAGACAGCATGACAAGCGAACCGCAGATCGAGGGCCGGGAGCCGGGTGACGTGGCCGCGGGGCGGCGCGGGTTCCTCAAGGGCGCGCTCACGGTGGGCGGGGTCGCCGCCGCGCTGGGCCCGGTGGGCATCTCGTCCGTGTCGACCGCCGCCGCCCAGCCGGGCATCGTGCCCGGCACGCGCAACCACTTCTACGTGCCGGCCACGGACAAGACGGTCCACTGGGGCTACTTCAGCAAGTCGCTCCGGCCGCTCGTCGAGGTCGCCTCGGGGGACTTCGTCACGATCGAGGCGCTCACGCACCACGCCAACGACGACGCCACGCGGATGATCACGGGCGACCCGGGCGCCGAGAGCGTCTTCTACTGGGACAAGCAGCGCAAGGGGGTCGATCGGCGCGGCGCCGGCCCGATGAAGCCGACGCTGTTCGGCCGCGGCGCGGGCGAGGGCCTGGGCGTCCACATCTGCACGGGCCCGGTGGCGGTGCGCGGGGCTGCGCCCGGGGACGTGCTCGAGGTGCGCATCGTCGACGTCAAGCCCCGCCCGTGCGCCAACCCGCGGTACAAGGGCAAGAGCTTCGGGAGCAACGCCGCCGCGTGGTGGGGCTTCCACTACAAGGACCTGCTGACCGAGCCGAAGCCGCGCGAGGTCATCACGATCTACGAGGTCGACGCCAGCGGCGAGCGCAACTGGGCGCAGGCCGTCTACAACTTCCGCTGGACGCCCCAGACCGATCCCTTCGGCGTCGTGCACAAGACCATCGACTACCCCGGCGTGCCGGTGGACCACCGGACCGTCCAGGAGAAGCACGGGGTGCTCAAGAACGTCCGCGTGCCGATCCGGCCCCACTTCGGCGTGCTCGGCC
>Ga0156246_1034_pt1 | contig 12378 bp, 11 predicted proteins | sample RifCSPlowO2_12_FD_107893 | JGI IMG/M metagenome (GOLD analysis project Ga0156246, IMG submission 107893) | Candidatus Rokubacteria bacterium RIFCSPLOWO2_12_FULL_73_47 | reverse complement strand
GCGGGCGCCAGCAGCTCCTGCTCGCGACGTCGGTCGAGGTCTACTGGCCCGTGACGCTCGCACGGCCGCTCCTCCTGCTGCCGGCCGCGCCCGTGCTCGCCCGCGTGGAGCCGACCGCCGACGGCTACGCCCTGGTGGGAAAGGGCTTCGGGACGAACCGGAGCAGGCTCCAGGTGTTCGAGGGCAGCACGCAGGTCGGCACCCTCGTCTCGCTCGCGGACGACCGCATCGTCGTTCGCTCGCGGCCGAGCGGCGTCGTCCAGCACCGCGTCGTGGTCGGGGGGCTGCCGAGCGCGACCGTGGTGTTCACCCACCGGACGGCGCCCGCCGTGGTCGGCTCGGTCGGCGTCTCGTCGAGCGAGCTGGCGAAGATCCTCCAGTCGCCGAAGGTCCGCGCCCTGGCCGCGGCGCCCACGCCGCCCGGCGCGCCCCCGCTCCGCCCGGGCGCCGCCGGCCCGACCGGCGCACGCCCGGCCGCCGGGAGTCCCGGCCCGACCGGCGGCGTGTCGGGGGGCGCCGCCCGCGGCAGCGGCGGCGCCGCCGGGAGCACGGGCGCCGCGGGCGGCGCAAGCGGCGGAGCCAGCGGGCTCTCCGGCCCGTCCGGGCCCGCAGGCGCGGGCAGCGGGGCGCCGTCGGGCGCGCCCGCGTCGCGCGGAGCGGGGCGCAGCGGAGCGTCGTTCCGGCCGCGCAGCCAGACGACCGGCGAGCTGACGATGAGCGGGATCGGGCGGTGACCGCGGGGCGGGGCGCGCTCGGGGCGCTCCTGCTCGCGCTCGGCGCGACGGGCACGGCGTGGGCCGAGGACTTCACGCTCACGGTGCCCGTCCGGCTGACCAACCTCCATCCGAGCGTGACGGGCGGCGTCGTCGCGTGCGTCGTCGGCCCCGAGGTCGTCGCCACGGTCACGCGCCCGTTCCCGCATCCGGACGACCGCATCGGGTTCGGCGCCGCGCGGTTCGCCGTGGACGGCGCCTCCCGGGGCTTCGCCGGCAGCGTCGTCGTCGCGTTCGACGCCGACCCCGAGCGTGACCCCGAGGCGGCGACCCACTACAAGTGCTGGCTCCAGCTCGCCCGGGGCGCGGGCGACGAGGAGACGACGAGCGTGCCGCGGCCGGAGGCGAGCGAGCCCTCCCTGCGGCCGCGGCCCGACGCGCCGGCGACGCTCGTGATCACGGGCGAGCTCGAGCGCTGAAGCGCCGCGTCGCGCGCGCGGCTCACGACGGGGCCGCGCGGGCGACGGTGGGGCCGCCGGCCCGCACGCGGGTGAGCAGCGCGAGCCCGACCACGAAGAAGAGGCCGACGGCGACGATCGCGGCGCGCTGGTCGCCGCGCATCGCGCTCGACACGAGCCCGAAGACGAGCGGCCCCAGGATCGCGCCCGTCTTGCCCACGAGCGCGTAGAAGCCGAAGAACTCCGCCTCGCGCCCGGCCGGCACGAGCGTCGCCATGAACGTGCGGCTCGCCGCCTGGATCGCGCCGAGCCCCGTGCCCGCGAGGATCGCGACGGCCCAGAAGTGCCACTTGGCCTGCACGAAGTAGGCGAGGATCGTGACGGCCGCCCACTGCACGAGCGTGACGGTGACGACGAGCTTCGGCCCCCGCGTGTCGGTCGTGCGCGCCCACGCCGCCGAGCCGAGCAGCGCCGAGACCTGCACGAGCATGAAGAGCCCGATGATCTCGCTGAAGCTGAAGCCGAGGGTCTTGGCGGCGAAGACGGCCGAGAAGGTGATGACGGTGTTCACCCCGTCCTCGTAGACGAGGTAGGCCGTGAGGAAGCGCTGCATCTCCCGCCGCTCCGGGTCGCGCAGGATCTCGCGGAGCGTCGTGCGCGTGTCGCGGAGGCCGCGCGCCACGGCCGCGCGCAGCCCGACCGGCTGCCGCGCGTCGGCCGGCAGCGCCACGAACGCCGGCACCGAGAAGGCGGCGAACAGCACCGCGGCCACGAGGAAGCACGCCCAGTAGGCGCCCGCGGCCGCGAACGGCCACGCCGCCAGGAAGGCGACGAGCGAGCCCGCGTAGCCGACGGCGAAGCCCGCGGCCGAGACGCGGCCGAGCGTCGCGGGCTCGGCGATCCGCGGCAGGTAGGAGTTGTAGTAGACGAACGCGGCCTCGTAGGTGACGACGCCCGCGACCGCGAGCGCGAAGCCCCGCACGACCATGCCCGGGCCGATCGTCGCCATGAGCGCGGTCGCCGCGACGGCGGCGACGGTGAGCCACACGAAGAACGGCTTGCGGACGCCGGCGTGGTCGGCGATGCCGCCGCACACGGGCGAGCTCGCCGCGACGAGGACCATCGAGACCGAGACCGCGAGCCCCCACCAGAAGTCGCCGCGCCCGTCGGCGTTGCCGACGACCAGGTTCGCGTAGAAGGCGGGGAAGACCGTGGCCTGGATGATCGCCGCGAACGCGGAGTTGGCGAAGTCGTACAGCGTCCAGGCCACGATCGTGCGGGGCGGCGCCGACGGCACGGCCGCAGGATGACACAGAGCGTCGCAGTGCGCTACTATCCCGGCGTCATGCCGGGCCGCCTCGCACTCCGGGAGCTCGAGCGCCTCGTTCGCCGCGACGCGATCGACACCGTGCTCACCGTGTTCCCCGACGGCTTCGGGCGGCTCCTGGGCAAGCGCGCCGTCGCCGGCTACTTCCTCGACCACCTCGCGGGCGAGGGCGCCCACGCCTGCATCTACCTGTTCACCGTGGACATGGAGATGGAGCCGCTCCCCGGCTTCCGGCTGACGTCGTGGGAGCGCGGGTACGGCGACATGAAGCTGGTGCCCGACCTCGCGACGCTCCGCCGGATCCCGTGGCTGCCCAAGACCGCGCTCGTGTTCTGCGACGTGTCCACCGAGGACGGCGAGCCGATCGAGGAGGCGCCGCGCCGGGTCCTGCGGCGCCAGGTCGAGCGGGCGGCGACGCTCGGCTACACGGTCAAGACGGCGGCGGAGCTGGAGCTCTACTGCTTCCGCGAGTCGTTCGCGGAGGCGCGCGCCCGGCGCTACCGGGGCCTCACGCCCGTCGCGGACTACCTCGAGGACTACCACATCCTGCAGACCTCGAAGGAGGAGCCGCTCGTCCGCGCGATCCGCAACGGCATGGAGGCGGCCGGCGTGCCGGTCGAGACGTCCAAGGGCGAGTGGGGGCGCGGCCAGGAGGAGATCAACCTGCGCTACGCCGACGCGCTCGAGATGGCCGACCGCACCGCGCTCTACAAGCACGGGTGCAAGGAGATCGCGCACCTGCAGGGCTGCTCCCTCACGTTCATGGCGAAGTACGACATGGGCGCGGCCGGCTCCTCGTTCCACCTGCACTCCTCGCTCTGGGACCGGAGCGGCCGCCGCGCGCTCTTCGCCGCGCGCCGGCGCGCCGCCGGGCCCGGCGCCGGGACGCCGCTCTTCGAGCAGTGGCTCGCCGGGCAGCTGGCGCTGGCGCGCGAGCTCGCGTACTTCTACGCGCCCAGCGTCAACTCCTACAAGCGCTACCAGGCCGGCTCGTTCGCGCCGACCCGCATCGTCGCCGGCTGGGACAACCGCACCTGCGGCTTCCGCCTCTGCGGCGAGGGGAGCGGGCTCCGCGTCGAGAACCGGATCCCGGGTGCCGACGCGAACCCGTACCTGGCGTTCGCGGCGACGATCGCCGCGGGCCTCCACGGGATCCAGGCCCGCCTCAAGCCGCCCGCGCGCTACGAGGGCAACGCGTACGAGGACACGAGGCTCGCGCAGGTGCCGAAGACCCTCCGCGAGGCGATCGCCGAGCTCGAGCGCTCCAGGGCCGCGCGCGCGGCGTTCGGGTCGTCGAGCACTACCTGCACACGGCGCGCTGGGAGCAGCAGGCGTTCGACCAGGCGGTCACGGACTGGGAGCTCATCCGGAACTTCGAGAGGATCTGATGGGACGGCTCGAGGGCAAGGTGGCGCTCATCACCGGCGCGGGCATGGGCATCGGGCGCGAGGCGGCGCGGCGCTTCGCCGCCGAGGGCGCGCGCGTGGTCGTCGCCGACATCGACGAGCGGGCGGCGAAGGAGACGGTGGCGGCGATCGCGGCCGCCGGCGGCGAGGCGCTCGCGACGGTGGGCGACGTCGCCCTCGAGGCCGACGTGGCGCGGATGGTCGCCGACGGTGTCGCGCGCTTCGGCGCGCTGCACGTGCTCTACAACAACGCCGGCGTCCTGTGGAAGGACCGCGACCGCTCGGTGCTCGAGACCGACGAGGCGTCGTGGGACCGCGTGATGGCGATCAACCTCAAGGCCGTGTTCTGGGTGACCAAGCACGGCATCCCCCACCTGCGGCGCGCCGGCGGCGGCTCGATCATCCTGATGGGCTCGGTCTCCGCGCTGGTGGGCTTCACCCGCGCGCAGGACGCCTACACGGCGGCCAAGGGCGGCCTGATCTCGCTCGCGAAGTCCCTCGCGATCCAGTTCGCGAAGGACCGGATCCGCTGCAACGTGATCCACCCCGGCGTCGTGGACACGCCGCTGCAGGCGCCGTACCTGACCGACGCGCTCCGCCGCGAGTTCGAGACGGGCATCCCGCTCGGTCGCGTCGCCGAGCCGCGCGAGATCGCCAACGTCGCGCTCTTCCTCGCGAGCGACGAGTCCTCGTACATGACGGGCGCCGAGCTCGTCGTGGACGGGGGCTTCACCGCGGGATGACGGGCCCCGCCTCCCCGGGCGCGCGCGCGCTGCCGCGGGCGGGGCTGCCGACCGATCTCGTCGGCACCGGCGCGGCGGCCCTGGTGGCGCCGCTCCTGGCGGCGTTCGTCGCCTGGCCGATCGCACGGCTCGCGGCGGCGCTCGCCCCGCCGGACGCCGCCGTGCTCGACGCGCTCGTGCGGAGCGTGCGGGTCGCCGGCGCGTCCACGCTCGTCACGCTCGCGCTCGCCCTCGCGCTCGCGTTCGCGGTGACCCGCGCCGGGATCCCGGGCCGGCGGCTGGTCTCGGCCGCCTGCCTGCTGCCCACGTTCGGGCCGCCGTTCCTCGCGGCGCTCGCGCTCGACCTCCTGCTCGGCCCGGCACGCGGGCCTGGCGTCCTCGTCGCCGCCCAGGTCCTCACGTTCCTGCCGTACGCGTACCTGCTGCTCGCGACGGCGCTCGACGGCCTCGACGTGTCGCTCGACGAGGCCGCCGAGAGCCTGGGCGCTCGCCGGCTCACCGTCCTCCGGCGGGTGACCCTGGTCCTCCTCCGGCCGCGCCTCGCCACGACGGCGCTCGTCGTGTTCGCGCTCGCGCTCGGCGACTTCGCCAACCCCTTCCTGCTCGCCGGCGGGCACCCCGTGCTGACCACGCTCATGTACGCGCGCGCGGTCGGCGCGCACGACGCCGTCGCCGCGGCGACGCCCGCCGTGCTGCTGCTCGTGCCCGGCGTCCTCGCGGCGCTCGTGCTCGCGCGCCGCGACCCCGGCGCGCTCCCGCTGGTGGCGCTGCTGGCGCGCCGGGCGCCGCTCCGGCCCGCGCCGGCCCTCGTCCGCTGGCCGCTCGCGGCGCTCGCGGTCCTCGCGGCGCTGGTCCAGAGCGCCGTCCCGGTGCTGGTCGTCGCCGGGTCGCTGGGCGCGGTCCCCGGCGGGGACTGGTCGCCGTCCTTTCGGCACTGGGCGGGGCTCGCGGCGCCCGGCGTGGCGTCCGCCGTCCTGACCAGCGTCGGCCTCGGGGGCGCGGCGGGCCTGGCCGGCGTCCTGCTGGCGTTCGCGGTGGCGCACGCGATCCGGCGCGCGCGCCCGCCGCTCGCGCGCGTGCTCTGGTGGCTCGCGCTGGCGCCGGCGGCGCTGCCCGGCGCGGTCGTGGGCGTCGCCTATCTGCTCGCGCTCGGCGCGCCGGCGGGCCCGCTCGCGGGCACGTTCTGGATCCTCGTCGCCGGCGTCGTCTGCTGGCGGCTGCCGGTCGCGCTGCGGGCGGCGGCCGAGGCGCTCGGGCGGGTGGGCCCGGCGCTCGAGGAGGCCGCCGTGAGCCTGGGCGCGGGCCTCGGGCGCACGTACGCGCGCGTGTTCGTGCCGCTCCTCGCGGCCCCGGCCTGGTCGCTCTTCTTCTTCTTCTTCGTCGAGGGCGTGGTCACCGTCAGCGTCGTCGTGTTCCTGGCCTCGCCGGGCGCGACGCCCGGCGCGGTGACGCTCCTCGAGCGTGCGGCGCGCGGCGAGCTGGGAGGCGCCTGCGCGCTCGCCGCGGTGTTGTTCGCCCTCGTCCTCGCCGCCGCGGCGTCGGCCCGCGCGCTGGCCGGCCCCGGCCGCCTGGCGGTCCCCAAGCTCTGAACGGTCCCGAGCGGTGAAAGGAGACACTCGCATGCGTCGCTTCTGGGTGCTGGTGGTCGCAATCCTGCTGCTGGCCGGCCCGGCGTCGGCGGCCGACACGGTCGTGATCTACACGGCGATCGAGAACGAGCAGATCACCGACTACATGAAGGCGATCAAGAAGTCGCTGCCGAACCTCGACATCAAGATGCTGCGGTTCTCCACCGGCGACATCTCGGCGCGCTTCATGGCCGAGAAGGACAACATGCAGGCCGACCTCATCTGGGGCGTCGCCGCGACGAACATGCTGATCTTCAAGAACGCGGGGCTGCTCGCGCCGTACGCGCCGAAGGGCCTCGAGCGCGTCCAGCCGCTCTTCCGCGACAAGGCGACCCCGCCGTACTGGGTGGGCATCGACGTCTTCATGTCGGCCTTCTGCGTGAACACCGAGGTGGCCAAGAAGCACGGTCTGCCGATGCCGGCCTCCTGGGCCGACCTGACGAAGCCCGTCTACAAGGGCCACGTCGTGATGTCGAACCCGAACAGCTCCGGCACCGGCTACCTCTCGGTCGTCTCGGTGCTGCAACGGCTGAAGGAGGCGGAGGGCTGGAAGTACCTCGACGCGCTCGACAGGAACATCGCCGAGTACACCAAGTCCGGCTCGAAGCCGTGCAAGGACGCCGCCGCCGGCGAGCGCGGGATCGGCGTGTCCTTCGAGTACGTGGCGCTCGCGATGAAGCAGAAGGGGAGCCCGGTCGTGATGGTGCTGCCGACGGAGGGCGCGGGCTACGAGATGGAGGCCAACGCGCTCACGCGGAAGGGCGCGGGCAACCCGGCCGCCAAGCGGTTCCTCGACTGGGCGATCACCGACGAGGCGATGGCGCTCTACGCGAAGTACTTCGCCGCCGTCGGCGTGGCGGGCTTCCCGGTCCCCGAGGGGCTGCCGAAAGACATCGGCAAGGTGGTCTATCCGAACGACTTCGAGTGGTCGGCGAAGAACCGCGACCGCATCCTCGCCGAGTGGTCGAAGCGCTACGCGAAGTAGCGTGGCCGAGCGCCCGGGAACGCCGCCCCGGCCGCCCGGGGCGGCGGGCCCTCCGGCCGTCGAGCTCGAGGGCATCGCCAAGCGGTTCGGGGCGGTGGTCGCCCTGCGGGGCGTCTCGCTGTCGATCGGCGAGGGGGAGCTCGTGTGCTTCCTCGGGCCGAGCGGCTGCGGCAAGACGACGCTGCTCCGGATCATCGCCGGGCTCGAGCGCCAGAACGCGGGGAGCGTGCGGATGGCGGGCCGCGACGTCTCGCGCCTGCCGCCCGCGGAGCGGAACTACGGCATCGTCTTCCAGTCCTACGCGCTGTTCCCCAACCTCAGCGTGGCGCGCAACGTCGCGTACGGGCTCGAGACCCGGCGGATCCCGAAGGCGGCGATCGCGCGGCGCGTGGACGAGCTGCTCGAGCTGGTCCACCTCGCCGCCCACCGGCACCGCTACCCGGCACAGCTCTCGGGCGGCGAGCAGCAGCGCGTGGCGCTGGCGCGCGCGCTCGCGCCGTCGCCGTCGCTGCTGCTCCTCGACGAGCCCCTGTCGGCGCTCGACGCGCGGGTGCGCCTGGCGCTGCGCCAGGAGATCCGCGCGCTGCAGCGGCGGCTCGGCGTCACGACGATCATCGTGACCCACGACCAGGAGGAGGCGCTCACGATGGCCGACCGGATCGTGGTGATGAACCACGGCGTGGTCGAGCAGGTGGGGACGCCCGTCGAGATCTACACGGAGCCCTCCTCGCTGTTCGTGGCGCGCTTCGTCGGCCAGATGAACCTGCTCCCGGCGACGGCGTGCGCGCGCGCGGGCTGGGCGCGGGTCGGCGCGGTGGACCTCCGCCACCGGCCGGTGCCGGCCGCGGCCCCGGGCGCGCCGGTCGTGCTCGGGATCCGGCCCGAGGAGATCGCGGTCGGGCCCGCGACGCGGGGCGGCGAGAACGCGCTCGTGGCGCGCGTGTGCGCGCTGCAGTTCCAGGGGGCCTTCACGCGGCTCGAGCTCGCGCTGCCCGGCGAGGACGGCGCCCGGCTCGAGTGCGACGTCGCCACGCAGGTGCTCGAGGAGCTCGGCGCCGCCGAGGGCGCCGCGCTGCCGGTGGCGCTGCGGCCGGGCTCGCTCCGCGTCTACCCGGCGCATGGCTAGTGGGCCGTTCTCGAAGTCATGGCACGCCCCGTCGCACGTGGCGTCCGGGCCGCCCGGCGTGGGCGGGAGGGGTCGACGGGATCCGTTCCTGCCACGGCGGCGGCGGGCGGCGCGCGCCCGGATGGAGCTCGCCTCCAACGGGGCACGCGGACGCGTGCCGCGTGGTCCTGTCGACCCCTCCCGCCCGCGCCGGGCGGCCCGGCGTGCGGCGACCGTTGACATGATGTCGCGGACGGGGCACTCGCGGTGATGGCGACGCGCGCGGGCGGGGCCGGCGCGATCCCCGAGCGCACCGTCGGCCATCGGCTCGACCGGGAGACCGTCCTGGGGTACGGGCTCGTGGCGCTGTTCGCGGCGTTCCTCTACCTGTTCGTCCTCTACCCGATGCTGCACGTGCTCTGGCGCAGCCTGCTCGACAACGGCGGGCGGTTCGTCGGCGCCCGGAACTACGTGCGCTACTTCGCGACCCCGGCGATCGCCGCGTCGATCACCAACAGCCTGACGGTCTCGGTGCTCGCGATGATCGTCACCGTCGCGCTCGCGTTCGTCTACGCGTACGCGCTCACGCGCACGCGCGTGCGCTGGCGCGGCCTGTTCCGCCTCGCCGCGATGCTGCCGATCTTCGCGCCCTCGCTCGTCCAGGGGCTCGCGTTCATCTACCTCTTCGGCAACAACGGGATGGTCACGCGCTGGACGGGCGTGAACGTCGGCATCTACGGGGCCAAGGGCATCGTGCTGGCGGAGGTGTTCTACTGCTTCCCGCACGCGATGCTGATCCTGGTCGCCGCGCTCTCCGCCACCGACGCGCGGCTCTACGACGCCGCCGCCGCGCTCGGCGCCTCGCGCCTCAAGACGTTCCTCACGGTCACGCTGCCCGGCGTCAAGTACGGCCTGATGAGCGCCTGCTTCGTCGTGTTCACGCTCGTGCTCACCGACTTCGGCGCGCCCAAGGTCATCGGCGGCAAGTACTCGGTGATGGCGACCGAGATCTACGACCAGGTCATCGGCCAGCAGAACTTCACGATGGGCGCCACCGTCTCCGTCGTGCTGCTGATCCCGGCGCTGGTCGCCTTCGTGGTGGACCGGATGGTCCAGCGCCGCCAGTACGCGCTGATCGGCTCCGCCGCCCGGCCGCTCGTGCCCCGGCTCCGGCCGCTCGCCGACGGGCTCCTGACCGCCTACTGCGGGCTCGTGGCGGCGGCGATCGCGGCCGTCTACGCCGCGCTCCTCGTGAGCTCGCTCGTGCGGCGCTGGCCCTACGACCTCACGCCGACGCTCAAGCACTACGCGTTCGACACGATCGGCGGCTACGCGCCGCTCGGCAACAGCGTGGTCGTCGCGACGCTGACCGCCGTCGCCGGCACGCTGATCGTCTTCGCCGGCGCGTACCTGGTCGAGAAGCGCCGGACGCCGGTGCGCGCGCCCCTCTACATGCTGTCGCTGCTGCCCGTGTCGATCCCGGGCATGGTCCTGGGCCTCGCGTACATCTTCGTCTTCAACGCGCCGGGCTCCGTGCTCAACCGCCTCTACGGCACGCTCGCGATCCTCGTGATCTCGAACCTGGTCCACTACTTCACCGTCCCGTTCCTCACGGCGACCGGCGCGCTCAAGCAGATGGACGCCGAGTTCGAGGGCGTCTCGGCCTCGCTCGGCGTGCCGTTCTGGCGGACGTTCGCGCGGGTGACGGTGCCGATCGCGCTGCCCTCGATCGTCGCGATCAGCATGTACTTCTTCCTGAACGCGATGGTGACGCTCTCGGCGGTCGTCTTCCTCGTGGCGCCGGGGACCGAGCTGGCGGCGGTCGCGGTCCTCCTGATGGACGACGCGGGCGACACCGCGCAGGCGGCGGCGATGTCCGTCCTGATCATCGCGATCGGCCTCGCGGTGCGCCTCGTCTACTGGTGGCTGCTGGCGGGCGTCACGCGCCGCACCCAGGCCTGGACCTCCCACGACAGCCGCGAGGGGGAAGCCGCATGAGAATCGAGACCATCGCCGTCCACGCGGGCCGCGCGGTCGATCCCGCGACCGGCGCGGTGACGCCCGCGATCCATCCCTCGACGACGTACGAGCGCGCGCCGGACGGGTCCTATCCGCGCGGCTACCTCTACAGCCGCAACGCCAACCCGAACCGGAACGACCTCGAGGCGTGCCTGGCCGCGCTCGAGGGGGGCGCGGCGGCGGCCGCCTTCGCCTCGGCCTCGGCGGCGACCTCGGCCGTCTTCCTCGCGCTCCGGCCCGGCGACCACGTGGTGGCGCCGACGGACGCCTACCACGGCACGCTCCGGCTGCTGCGCGAGACGTTCGCCGCGTGGGGGCTCGCGACGACGTTCGTGGACATGACGGACCCGGACGCGGTCGCGCGCGCGACGCGGCCCGGCACGCGGCTCGTCTGGGTCGAGACGCCCTCGAACCCGCTGTGGAAGCTCGCCGACATCGCGCGGCTCGCCGCGATCGCGCACGGCGCCGGCGCGCTCTGCGTCTGCGACAACACGACGGCGACGCCGGTGCTCCAGTCGCCGTTCCGGCTCGGCGCCGACCTCGTCGTGCACGCGACGACGAAGTACCTCGGGGGGCACGGCGACGTGATGGGCGGCGCGGTCGTCGCGCGCGAGCCCGGCGGGCTCTTCGAGCGCGTGCGCGCGCTGCAGGCGGCCGGGGGCGCGGTGCCGTCGCCGTTCGACTGCTGGCTCGTGCTCCGCGGCGTCCGCACGCTCCCGTGGCGGATGCGCGCGCACTCGGCGAACGCGCAGCGGGTCGCCGAGTTCCTGGCGGGGCACGCGCGGGTCGCGGCGGTGCACTACCCGGGGCTCGCCACGCACCCGGGACACGACGTCGCCCGGCGGCAGATGTCCGCGTTCGGCGGGATGCTGTCGGTCGAGGTGCAGGGCGGTGCGCCCGAGGCGCTGGCGGTCGCCGCGCGGCTCCGCGTGTTCACGCGCGCGACGAGCTTCGGCGGGACCGAGAGCCTCGTCGAGCACCGCGCGTCGATCGAGGGGCCCGGCACGCGGACGCCCGCGCGCCTGCTGCGGCTCTCGGTGGGGCTCGAGCACGCCGACGACCTGGTCGAGGACCTCGCCCAGGCGCTCGCGTGAGGGGGGACGCGATGGGGCTCCAGGGACGTGGCGCGCTCGTCACCGGCGCGGCCCGCGGCATCGGGCTCGCCATCAGCCGCCGCCTCGCCGCCGACGGCGCCCGCGTGGCGCTCGTGGACCTCGACGCGCCCGGCGTGGAGGCCGCGGCCGCATCGCTCGGCGCCGCGGGCCTCGCCCTGGTCGCCGACGTCACGCGGACGGAGGACGTGGAGCGGGCGGTCCGGACGGCGCACGAGCGCCTCGGGCGCCTCGACATCGTCGTGAACAACGCCGCGATCACGGGCGGCTCCCGGCTCACGTGGGAGCTCACCGACGAGGACTGGCACCGCGTGATCGCGTGCGACCTCACCAGCGTGTTCCTGGTCTCGCGCGCGGCCGTACGGATCATGCTCGCGCAGGGCGGCGGCCGGATCGTCAACATCGCGTCGATCGCCGGCAAGGAGGGCAACCCGACGCTCGTGCCCTACTCGACGGCCAAGGCCGGCGTGATCGGCTTCACGAAGGCGCTCGCCAAGGAGGTCGCGGCGCGCGGGATCTTCGTGAACGCCGTCGCCCCGGCGGTCATCGGCACCGACATGGTCCGCCAGATGTCGAAGGAGACGGTGGACATGCTGGTCGCGAAGATCCCGATGGGGCGGATCGGGCGGCCGGAGGAGGTCGCCGCGCTCGTCGCCTGGCTCGCCTCCGACGAGTGCTCGTTCTCGACCGGCGCGGTCTACGACCTCTCGGGGGGCCGCGCGACGTACTGAAGCAGCGTCACCTTCGAGACCGACTCGGTGATCTCGCCCTCGACGGCCATCCGCACGGCCTCGGCGAGCGGCACGACGCGCCGCTCGAGGAACTCGTCGCCGTCGGCGGGCAGGGGGTCGGGTACCAGGTCCCACGCGGCGTAGCCGTACG
>Ga0156246_1051_pt1 | contig 12446 bp, 11 predicted proteins | sample RifCSPlowO2_12_FD_107893 | JGI IMG/M metagenome (GOLD analysis project Ga0156246, IMG submission 107893) | Candidatus Rokubacteria bacterium RIFCSPLOWO2_12_FULL_73_47 | reverse complement strand
GAGCACCGCGAGCGCCGCGACGACGGTCTTGCCCGACCCGACGTCGCCCTGCAGGAGCCGGTGCATCGGGTGCGGCGCCGCCATGTCGCGCCGGATCTCCTCCCACACGCGCTCCTGCGCGGCGGTGAGCCGGTACGGGAGCCGCGCCCGCAGGCGGCCGACGAGGTCGCCGCGCGGGTCGAGCGAGAGCCCGCGCGCGCGGGTGGTGCGCGCCCGGAGGATCGCGAGGCCGAGCTGCAGCAGCAGGAAGTCGTCGAAGGCGAGGCGCCGGCGGGCCGCCGCGAGCGCCTCCTCGGTCCCGGGGAAGTGCCCGTCGGCGAGCGCCTGGGCGAGGCCGACGAGCCGCCGGCGCGCGCGCGCGGCGTCGGGCAGGACCTCGGCGACCTGGCCGGCGAACTGGTCCACGATGCGCCACATGAGCGCGCGCAGCGCGCGCTGCCCGAGCCCCTCGGTGAGCGAGTAGACGGGCACGAGGCGGCCCGTGTGCAGGCGCTCGTCCTCGCCGCTCTCGACGATCTCCCAGTCCGGCTGCTGGAGCACGATCGCGCCCCGGTAGCGCGCGACCCGGCCGTGGAGGACGAGGCGCTGGCCGCGCTCGAGCGCGCGGGCCAGGTAGCGCCAGCCGAACCAGCTCGCCGTGGCGTGGCCGCTCGCGTCCCGCAGCATGACCGTGAAGGGCTGGCGCGTGCGCCCGGGCGGCGGCGGCGAGAGGCCGACGATCGTGCCCGAGCAGGTCGCCGTCTGGCCCGGCTGGAGCGCGCGGAGCGGCGTGAGCCGCGTGCGGTCCTCGTGGCGCAGCGGCAGGAAGAACAGGGCGTCCTCGACGGTGCGCAGGCCCTTCTTCTCGAGCAGGGCGGCGCGCCGGGGGCCGACGCCGCGGAGGAACTGGAGCGGCGTCGCGAGCCCCGGCGGCGGGGCGGCCGTTTGCCTCACGCGCTCCCTTGTGCTATACGTTGCGTTCGTCCCCGTCGTTCGGAACCCGGCTCCCGAGGAGTGGTCATGGCCCAGCGGTGCGATGTCTGCGGGAAGCATCCGTCGGTCGGCAACACGATCAGCCACGCGCACAAGCTGACGCGGCGCCGCTGGCTGCCGAACCTGGTCTCGATGCGCGCGCTGGTCGCCGGGCGAGCCCGGCGCGTGCGCGTGTGCACCCGCTGCCTCAAGGCGGGCAAGGTCACGAAAGTCATTTAAACACAAACGGGAGGGGGCAAGGCCCCCTCCCGAGTGGTCACTCGGTGGGAGGCCGCCACCCCCCACCGTGGTACGACGCGACCCTACTTCTTCTTCTTCTTCTTCGTCGCCTTCTTCTTCGCCATCGAGGGTTTCACCTCCTCTCGTCGGGAATTTGCTGCGCCCACGTCGGGCCACTTACTTCTTCTTTTTCGGCTTGGCCGCCTTCTTCTTCGCCACGGTTCGCGTCACCCCCCCTCCTGACACCGTGCTCAGTAGCCCATCGCCTCGCGGCGGAGGTGCTCGGCCTGCTCGCGCCCGCGGCGCTCGTGGTGGACGAGGTCCGCGTACAGCTGCGGCAGGCTCGCCACCTTGAGGCCGCCCTTCTCGAGGACGCCGTAGAACACGCCGGGGTCGTACGGCGCCAGGAAGTGCACGTTGCCGTCGGCCGCGGCGACGGGCCGGAGGCCGAGCGCGGCGGCGACCGGCGCGGGGTCGCCCTCGAGGTAGCAGTGGACCGCCGCGAGCCGCGTGTGCGGCGCCACGAGCGCCTGCCCGGCGGAGAGCGTGAACGCGTAGCGGCGCCCCGCGGCGCCGGCCGCGCGCCCGACCTCGGCCATGAACCGGCGCGTCACGCGCTCGGGCGCCAGGAACGAGGCCACGTCGTTCGCCCGCCAGGTGTAGGACTCGCACCAGCTCTCGAGCAGGTCCGCGGCCTTGGCCAGGCGGATCCGCTGGCTGTCGTCGCGCTCCACCCAGGCCAGCTCCTCGAGCCGCTTGACGACGTTGTGGGCGTGGCCCAGGCTCACCTCGGCCGCCTTCGCGAGCTCCTCGAGGCGCCAGGCGCGCCCCGGCTCGGCGAGCAGCACGCGCACCACGCGCGTGGCCCGCGGCGCGAACAGCGAGCGCAGCGGCCGGGTCGAGGGCCGGACGTTGCGCTTGCCCTCCTTCTCGATCAGCACGTTGTCGAAGGCCAGGTAGCAGTTGCCCGAGAGGTCGATGAACCCGAGGTTGTTGCCCTTGAGGATCCGGGCGCTCTGGGGCCCGATGTAGACGGCCGCGGCCACGGGGTGGGCCCCCGGCAGCTCGCGCCGGACCTCGCCGAGCCGCGTCACGGCCGCCCGGATCTGCCTCGGCTGCCCCAGCGAGCTCACCTCAACGACCAACGCGTGCTCCTGCTCGCCCAGGCGGAACTTGACCAGCAAGTCGGCCGTCTGCGAGCCGATCTTGGCGTCGGCGCTCTCTTCCCAGCCTTTGGCCTTCGGGAGCAGCTCCCTGAGCCGCTGGGCCACCTGTCGCCGAATCTCCACGGATCTCAACATGTTTCTCTGACTCCAGGGCTTTCAGCATCTGCTGAAACCATACGAACTAGTGAAAACCCCTGTCAAGAGAAAACTTACGCCGAGAACTAGAACAGTCGAAGGGTTGGACCTGACAGGACAGCCTCAGCGAGCCGCGCGGACCAGGGCCTCGAGGCGCAGGCGCAGGCGGCGGTGGCCGTCGAGCAGGCGCGTGTAGCGGCCTTCGCTGCCGCCGCCCTTGGCGCGCAGGAGCGCGACGAGCGCCCGGCGCTCGCGCGCCGGCCACGCGGCGAGGTCCGGGACGAGCGCGGCGACGAGCGCGAGCCCGTCGAAGGCCCGGCGCTCCCGGGACGACCAGCCGGCGCGGCGCCGCACGCCGAGCGCCCGGGCGACGCGCGCCGCGCACGCGCGCGCGGCGCGGGCGCGGTCGCCGCCGAACTCGCGCGCGACCATGCGCGCCACGAGCGCCGCCACGTCGGTGGCGCGCGCCCGCGTCTCCGGCTCGGGATGACCGCCCGGGAGCGTCAGGTAGATCTCGGCGCCCGCCAGGCGCCGGAGCGCCGGGATCGGCGAGCGGTACGCCCGGGCGGCGGCGAGCTTCGCCTGCTCCTCGGCCAGCACCCGGAGGACGTCGGGGTCGCGGGGCCGGAAGCCGAGCCGGTGATAGAAGTAGAACGACCCGGACTGCAGGGCCTCGGCGCTCTCGTGGCCGAGCTGGTAGCGGTCCACGACGATCGTGCGCATGCGGAAGATCCGGCGGTACACGCGGAGGAGCTGTGTGGCGAGGTACGCGGACTCGCCCTGGCGGAACGAGGCGAAGATGTTGATGGCGAAGTCGAGCGTGCCGAACAGCTCCCAGCCGCCCCCGTAGGCCACCGGCACGCCGTTCTTCAGCGCGAGGAAGCCGTAGTAGCCCTCGAGGGGCAGGCGGAACCCCGGCTGGATGCCGAACAGCGCGATCCGGAGACCGCGGTCGAGGTCCGCCACCAGGACGTCGTCCAGGTTCGGGTGCGAGAAAGCGTGGAGCTCGCGCTGGCGCGTCGCCATCGCGACGCGGGCCGTCTCGAGCAGCGACCCGGCCAGCGGCCGCGGCGCGCGCCGGAGCGACGGCAGCGGCCCGGCGAGCGCCTCCGCGAGGGGGGCGGCGCGGCGCTCGAGCCCGGCGCCGTGGAAGAACACGCGCGCCGGCGGCGTCCGCGCCAGCGTGCGGGAGGCGCCGGCGCCGCGGGGCGTCCAGCGGATCGGCAGCGCGAGGTTCTCGAAGAGCCAGTCCCGCGCGCCCGAAGGGAGCCCGGTGCGCTCGAACAGCTCGAGCACCAGCTCGAGGTCCGTCATCCGCCGGCCGCCCTTCGCGACGGCGAGCCAGGCGCGCCAGCCGATCCCGCCCTCGCTGAAGGCGTCGCCCTCGGCGGGGCTCGCCAGGAGGGAGAGCGTCTCGTCGAGCCGGTCGGCCTCGTCGAACCTCGCCCAGGCGATCTCGGCGTCCGCACGGAAGCGGCGCGCCAGCCAGCGCGCCATCGGGTAGCCGAACGGGTAGTCGAGCGCGGCGCCGGCGACGCCGGAGTCGTACAGGCGCGCCCGCGCGCCGGCGCCGAGCCGGGCGACGCGGGCGGCGAAGCCCGCGAGCGCCCGGTCCACGCGCGCGAGCACCTCGGGGGCGTCGGGATAGGCCTGCAGGAAGCAGAGCGCCTCGTGGAAGCGGAGCAGCGGGCCCGCGGCGCCGAGCCGCGTGCGCTCGAGGGCGTCGAGGAGGGAGAGCTTCTCGGCGCGGTCGCCGGGGCCGTAGCGGGCCGCGACCGCGGCGAGGGCGTCGACCAGCCGGCGGCCCGCGGTCATCTAGTGTTGCGTCCACGAACTCGTGTCACGTGAACTCATGTCAACGGTCGCCGTGCAACCGACCGCCGGGCGCGGGCGGTAGGGGTCGACAGGACCCGTTCCCGCCACGTGGGCGGCGGGCCCCAAGCGCCGGGATGGAGCCACGCCGCAACGGGCCAAGCGGACGCGTGCCGCGTGGTCCTGTCGACCCCGACCGCCCGCGCCCGGCGGCCCGGGCTCGACATGACTTCGAGAACGGCCCACTAGGGGTCGGAGTCCTCGATCTGCTCCATCGTCTCGTCGTCGAGGCCGAAGTAGTGGCCGAGCTCGTGCACCACCGTGTCGCGCACGATCTCCGCCATCTCCTCCTCGTCCGCCGCGTCCTCCTCGATCGGCCCCTGGTAGATCGTGATCGTGTCGGGCAGGACGTTGCCGTAGGCGGAGTCGCGCTCGGTCAGGTTCACGCCGCGGTAGAGGCCGTAGAGCGTGTCGGGCGGCTCGATCCCCAGATCGGCCAGCGTCTCGTCGTCGGGCCAGTCCTCGACGACGACGGCGACGTTGGCGATGCGCTCGCGGAAGGCCCGCGGCAGGCGCCGCAGCGCGCGCTCCACCAGCGCCTCGAACGGCTTCCGCCTCATCGCCGGCGGGCGCGCCCGGCGGGCCCGGGCATCGGCCTAGAGCCCCCGGACGCGCTCGACGTTCATCACGTCCCGGACCTCGCGGATGGCGCCGATGATGTCCTGGAGCTGGCCGAGGTCGGCGACCTCGATGACGAAGTGGTTGATCCCCCGCCGGTCCTCGGTGACCGTGACCTCCGCCTTCGTGATGTTGCCGTTGCGCGAGGAGATCGCGCCGGTGATCTCCGTGAGGAGCCCCGGGCGGTCCCGGCCGATGTAGACGGCGATCCGCACCGGCCGCTTGCCGGGCTCCTCCACGTCCCACTCGACGTTGATCAGGCGCTCGCGGTCGAGCACGCTCTTGGCGACCGTCAGGCACTCCCGCGCGTGCACCGTGAGGCCGCGCCCGCGCGTGATGAAGCCCACGATCTGGTCGCCGGGCAGCGGGTTGCAGCACTTCGCGAAGCGCACGAGCAGGTCGTCCACGCCGCGGATGCGGACCCCCTGCTCCGGCCGCGCGCGCGCCGCCCCCGAGGGCCGCGGCTTCTCCGGGGCCGCGAGCGTCGCGTTGGGCGCGAGCTTGTTCAGGAGCTGGTGGACCGAGCTCTTGCCGTAGCCGACCGCGGCGAGGAGGTCGTCGGGCCCCGGGTACCCGAGGTCGGCGGCGATCTTCTTGAGCTCCTCGCCGGCGAGCAGCGCGGTCGGGTTCAGGTGGTACTTCTTCGCCTCGCGCTCGAACAGCTCGCGGCCCAGCTCGATCGAGCGCGCGCGCTCCTCGACCTTGAGCCACTGGTTGATCTTCGCGCGCGCCCGGTTGGACTTGACGATCTTCAGCCAGTCGCGGCTCGGGTGCTGGTTCGGGGAGGTGACGATCTCGACGATGTCGCCCTGCTGGAGCGTGTAGCGGAGCGGCACCAGCTTGCCGTTCACCTTGGCGCCCACGCAATGCTCGCCGACCTTGGTGTGGACGGCGTACGCGAAGTCGATCGGTGTGGCGCTCTCGGGGAGGGCCTTGACGTCGCCCTTCGGCGTGAAGACGTACACCTCGTCCGGGAACAGGTCCACGCGCACCGAGTCCATGAACTCGCGCGGGTCCTTCGTGTCCTGCTGCGTCTCGAGGAGCTGGCGCAGCCAGAGGAGCGACTCGTCGAGCTTGTCCTTGCCGCTCCTCTTCTCCTTGTAGAGCCAGTGGGCCGCGATGCCCTCCTCGGCGATGCGGTGCATCTCTCGCGTCCGGATCTGGATCTCGACCGGGTCGCCCTTGGGCCCGATGACCGTCGTGTGGAGCGACTGGTACATGTTGACCTTGGGCATCGCGATGAAGTCCTTGAAGCGGCCGGGCACGGGCTTCCAGAGCGAGTGGATCACGCCGAGCGCGCCGTAGCAGTCGCGCACGGAGGTCGTGACGACGCGGACGGCCGTGAGGTCGTAGATCTCGTCGAACTCGCGCCCCTGGTCGTGCATCTTCTTCCAGATCGAGAAGAAGTGCTTGGGGCGCCCGCGGATCTTGGCCTCGATGCCGACCTCGGAGAGCTTGCGCTCGATGATCGCGATGGCCTGGTTGATGTCGGCCTCGCGCTCGAGCCGGCGCTTGGCCACCCGCTTCTGGAGGTCGACGTACGCCTCGGGCTGGAGCGTCCGGAGCGCGAGGTCCTCGAGCTCCGCCTTCACCTTGGCCATGCCGAGGCGGTGGGCCAGCGGCGCGTAGATGTCCAGGGTCTCCTGCGCGATCTTCCTGGCCCTGTCCGGCGGCAGGTAGTCGAGCGTGCGCATGTTGTGCAGGCGGTCGGCGAGCTTGATCATGAGCACGCGCAGGTCGCGCGCCATCGCGACGAGCATCTTGCGGAAGTTCTCGGCCTGCCGCTCCTCGCGCGAGGAGAAGGCGAGCTTGCCGATCTTCGTCACGCCGTCCACCAGCTCGGCGATCTCGTCCCCGAACTCGCGCTCGAGGTCGGCCTTCTTCGCCTTGGTGTCCTCGAGGACGTCGTGCAGGAGGCCGGCCGTCACGGTCGTGACGTCCATCTTGAAGTCCACGAGCAGGTGGGCGACCTCGAGGGGGTGGGAGAGGTACGGCTCGCCCGACGCGCGCTGCTGGCCCTTGTGCGAGGCGGCCGAGAAGTCGTAGGCGCGCGTCAGCAGGGCCAGGTCAGCGCCCGGCTGGTACTTCGGAATCTCCTCCAGGAGCGTCTGTAGTTGGGTCACGTGGCGAAAACCCTTGATTAAACATATGAGTTTACGCGCACTTCAGGCTTTCGCCACGGCTTTTTTGCCCCGCCGCAGCCGCCCCTCCACGTAGCCGGTCCAGTCCACGACGATGGCCGCGGCGATGTAGATGGTCGAGTACGTGCCCGTGATCACGCCGACGAAGAGCACGAACGCGAAGTCCTCGAGCGTCTTGCCCCCGAAGAAGAGCAGCACGGCCGCCGAGAAGAACGTCGTGAGCGCCGTCAGCACGGTGCGGGAGAGCGTCTGGTTGACCGCGTCGTTCATCTGCTCGGCGAAGGTCTTGCCCTTCGGGATGAACTTGCCGCGGTTCTCGCGGAGCCGGTCGTAGGCGACGATCGTGTCGTTCACGGAGTACCCGATGACCGTGAGCAGCCCCGCGAGCACCGGGAGCGAGAACTCCCGGCTCGTGAGGCTGAGGGCGCCGAGACAGACGAGCACGTCGTGGAAGACCGCGACGATCGCGGCGACGCCGCCCTTGAGGTCGAAGCGGACGGCGATGTAGAGCAGGATGCCCACGAGCCCCGCGATCACCGCGTAGACCGCCTGGAGCTGGAGGTCGTGGCCCACCTGCGGGCCGACGAACTCGACCCGGCGGATCTCGAACTTCCCGAGCGCCGGGTCCCCGGCCAGGGCGCCCTGGACGCGCCGGCGATCTCCTCGGAGCCGAGCTCCTTGAGCGGCAGGCGGATGATGTACTCGTGCTCGTCGCCGAAGCGCTGGATGATCGAGTCCCCGAGCTTGATCTGCGTGAGCCCCGCGCGGATCTGCGCGACCGTGGGCGCGCCGTCGAAGCGCACCTGGATCAGGGTGCCCCCGGTGAAGTCGATGTCGTACCGGAGCCCGCCCCCGGCGACCAGCGAGACGAGGCTCAGCAGCGTGAACGCGGCCGAGGCGAGGTACGCCCATTTCCGCCGGCCGATGAAGTTCCAGTTGGGGGTGCGGAACAGCTCGATCATATGGAGACCGCCTCGACCTTGCGCCGGCCCATGTAGACGAGGTCGAAGAGCAGCCGCGTGAAGAAGTAGGCCGTGAACAGGCTCGCGGCGAGGCCGACGAACAGCGAGACGGCGAAGCCCTTCACGGGCCCGGTGCCGAAGTTGTAGAGGATCGCCGCGGTGACCATGACGGTCAGGTGCGTGTCGATGATGGTCCGCAGCGCGCGCGCGAAGCCGGCGTCGATCGCCGAGCGCGGCGTCTTGCCCACGCGCAGCTCCTCGCGGATCCGCTCGAAGATGAGGACGTTCGTGTCCACGGCCATGCCGATCGTCAGCGCGACGCCCGCCAGGCCCGGCAGCGTGAGCGTGGCGCCGAACGCGGCCATCGCCGCGAAGAGCAGGTAGAGGTTCAGGCCGAGCGCGACGTCGGCGATGAGGCCGGAGAGGCGGTAGTAGCCGAGCATGAACACGAACACGACGGCGGCCGACGCCACGATCGCGATGAGCCCCTGCCGGATCGAGTCGGCGCCGAGGGAGGGCCCGACGGTCCGCTCCTCGAGGATCGTGACCGGCGCCGGCAGGGCGCCGGCCCGCAGGACGATCGCGAGGTCGCGCGCCTCCTCCACCGTGAACTGCCCGGTGATGACCGCCCGGCCGCCCGGGATGCGCTCGTTGATGCGCGGCGCGGAGTAGACGCTGCCGTCGAGGACGATCGCCAGGTGGCGGCCCACGTTCTGCTCCGTCACCTCGCCGAAGATCCGGGTCCCCGTCGCGTTGAACTCGATCGAGACCTGCCAGTTGCCCGCCGAGTTCGGGTCGGCCTGGACCTCGGCGCGGGTCAGCTCGGCGCCGGTCAGGAGCGTCCGCTTCTGCACGACGTACGGGATCTTGCGCTCGGTCTTGGTCTCCTTGTCCACGCGCCGCTGGTAGAGGACCTCCGACGTCTCGGGGAGCTGACCCGCCAGCGCCTGCTCGACCGGCGTCCGCTCGTCGAGCAGCTTGAACTCGAGGAGCGCGGTCCTGCCGATGAGCGCCTTGGCGCGGTCCACGTCCTGGACGCCGGGGAGCTGGATCAGGATCCGGTCCGTTCCCGTGCGGGTGATGGTCGGCTCGGCGACGCCGAACTGGTCCACGCGGTTGCGGATCGTCTCCAGCCCCTGCCGGACGGCGTCGTCGCGCAGCTGGGCGACCAGGCGCTCGCTCATCACGAGCTTGAAGCGGGCGGCGGCCTGGTCCTCGTCCCGGCGCTCGAAGCGGCCGAACTCCGCGGCGACCGTGAGGGCGTCGTTCCAGCCCTGCGGGCCCGCCAGCTCGACCGCGATCGTCCGGTCCCCCTCGCGCACCACCCGCGTCACCGCGATGCCCTTGCGCTCGAGCGCGGTCTTGAGGTCCTCGGCGGCGCGCTCGGTCTGCGTGACGACGTGCTTCTCGGTCTCGACGCCGAGCACCAGGTGGATGCCCCCCTGCAGGTCGAGGCCCAGGTTGATCGTCTGCTTCGGCGGGTACAGGTACCAGGCGGCGCCGAGCACGACGACGGCGACCAGCGCCAGGCGGGCCCAGAGACGTCTAGGCATTCTTCTCGCCCTGCGCCTCCAGCACCCGTCCGATGGACGCCCGGTCGAACTCGAGCCGCACCTGGTCGGCCACGCGCAGCACGACCCTGTGCTCGTCGAGGCTGGCGACCGTGCCGTGGAGCCCGCTCGAGGTGACGACGCGGTCGCCCTTCTTCAGCGCGGCGAGCATCCGCTCGCGCTGGCGCTTCTGGGTCTGCTGCGGCCGGATCAGCAGGAAGTAGAAGACGGCGAAGATCGCGGCGAAGAACAGCAGCTGCGTCATGATCGCGCCGGACCCGCCGCCTCCGCCCGGCGGCGAGGAGGCGGCGTACGCGAGATCAGCGGCCCAAGCGGCGTCCATGGAGCATCACCCTCCGAAGTTATCGATCGCGCGAGGCGTCCAGGGATGATACTGCATATCGCGAGAAAAACCGAGCCTTGAATGCCCCGAAGGCGCCCTCGACGATCGCCGTCCGCATCGCGCGCGCGAGCCCGACGAAGAAGTGCACGTTGTGGAGCGACAGCAGGCGGTACGCGAGCAGCTCGTCCGACATGAAGAGGTGCCGGAGGTACGCGCGCGAGAAGCGGCGGCAGCCGTAGCAGCCGCACGCCGGGTCGAGCGGGGCGGGATCGCGCGCGAGGCGCGCGTGCTTGATCGCCACGGGGCCGTCCCAGGTGAAGCACTGGCCGTTGCGCGCGTTGCGCGTCGGCAGCACGCAGTCGAACATGTCCACGCCGCGCGCCACCGCCTCGACGAGGTCCTCCGGCTTGCCGACGCCCATCAGGTAGCGGGGCCGGTCCGCGGGCAGGAGCCCCGCGACGAGGCCGGCGAGGTCGTACAGCGCGGCCTTGGGCTCGCCGACCGCCAGGCCGCCGATCGCGTAGCCGTCGAAGCCGAGGGCGACCGTCTCGGCCGCCGCGCGCCGGCGGAGGGCCTCGTGGCTCCCGCCCTGGACGATCCCGAAGAGCGCCTGCCCCGCGGCGCCGCGCGCCCGGTGCGCGGCCTGCGAGCGCGCGGCCCACGCGAGCGTGAGCGCGAGCGAGCGCTCGGCCTCGGCGGGCGTGGCCGGGTAGCCGAGGCACTCGTCGAGCGGATGGATGACGTCGGCGCCGAGCGCGTGCTGCACCTCGATCGCGCGCTCGGGCGAGAGGAAGTGGGTGGCGCCGTCCACGGGCGAGCGGAACGCGACGCCGTCCGGGCTGATCTTCCTGAGCTTCGCCAGGCTCCAGACCTGGAAGCCGCCCGAGTCGGTCAGGAGCGCGCCGTCCCAGCCCATGAAGCGGTGCAGGCCGCCCAGCTCGCGGATCAGCTCGTGGCCGGGCCGCAGGAGCAGGTGGTAGGTGTTGCCGAGCACGATCTGCGCGCCGGCCGCGCGGAGGTCGTCGGGCGAGAGGCTCTTCACCGCCCCGCGCGTGCCGACCGGCATGAACACGGGCGTCTCGACGGCGCCGTGGGGCGTCACGAGGCGCCCGCAGCGCGCGGCGCCGTCCGTCGCGAGGAGCCTAAACAACGAGCGTGGCGTCGCCGTAGGAGTAGAAGCGGTAGCCCGCGCCGACCGCGTGCCGGTACGCCTTCACGATCAGCTCCCGCCCCGCGAACGCGCAGACCAGCACGAGGAGCGACGAGCGCGGCAGGTGGAAGTTGGTCAGGAGGACGTCCACCGCGCGGAAGCGGTGGCCGGGCGCGATGTAGAGCGTGGCCTCGCCGGCGAGCGGGGCGACGCGGCCGTCCGCGGCCGCCGCGCTCTCGAGGGCGCGCGTGGTCGTCGTGCCGACGGCGACCACGCGCCGGCCCTCGGCGCGCGCCCGGTCGACCGCCGCGGCGACGCCCGCCGGCACCGCGACGCGCTCGGGGGCCAGCACGTGGTCCTCGACGCGGGCCGCCGTGATCGGGCGGAACGTCCCGGGCCCGACGTGCAGCGTGAGGGCGTGGACCTCCACGCCGCGGGCGCCCAGGCGGTCCAGGAGGCTCCGCGTGAAGTGCAGGCCGGCGGTCGGCGCGGCGACCGAGCCCGGCGGCTCCGCGTACACCGTCTGGTAGCGCTCGCGGTCCTCCGCCGTCGGCGCCGCGAAGCGCGCGATGTAGGGCGGGAGCGGCGGCAGCCCGTCCGCCCGCAGCAGGTCCTCGATCGTCCCGTCGAGCCGCTCGACGAGCCGCGGGCCGTCCGGGAAGACGCCGACGATGCGCAGCCGCGCCCGGCCCGCGACGAGCTCCGCGCCCACCCGGCACCGGCGCCCCGGGCGCACGAGGGCCCGCCAGCGCCGGTCGTCCTGCCGCTCGAAGAAGAGCAGCTCGATCGCGCGCCCGCCCGCGTCGCGCGCCGGCACGCGCGCCGGGATCACCCGCGAGTCGTTGACGACCAGGCAGTCGCCCGGACGCAGGAGCTCCGGCAGGTCGGCGAAGACGCGATCCTCGAACGTCTGCCGGGCGCGGTCGATCAGCAGGAGCCGCGACGCGTCCCGGGACGGCGCGGGCGCCTGGGCGATCAGCGCCGGCGGCAGGTCGTAGTCGAGCTCGGCGAGATCCACGGCGCCAGTGTACAGGGGCGACATCCCGCCTTGCGCGTCCGCGGCCCTCGGTGCGCAAGCCCGGCTTGCACGGGCAAAGCCTGCCGTCGTCGCCACTTTCCGCCCCTGGCGGGCGCTGGATCTGCAAGGTGACGTTGCGGCGCAGGGTCGTTCGTACCGGATTTCTAGGCCTTGTGCATGGCATGCCTCTTGCCACGATCGCCAGACGGGAGGGCGATCATGGCGGGCGGTCTCGTGCGCGTGCTGATCGGAGTGGACGTCGGAGGAACCACGACGGCGGGTGGCCTGGTCACCGCCGAC
>Ga0156246_1186_pt1 | contig 12639 bp, 16 predicted proteins | sample RifCSPlowO2_12_FD_107893 | JGI IMG/M metagenome (GOLD analysis project Ga0156246, IMG submission 107893) | Candidatus Rokubacteria bacterium RIFCSPLOWO2_12_FULL_73_47 | reverse complement strand
CTCCGGGCGGAGGGCGAGGACGCGCTCGGCGCCGGCGACCTCGACGTGCCCGCGTTCCTCCGGCGCCAGGCCGACTGACGCCTCGTGGTGCGGCGACGGGCCGCCGGGCGCGGGCGGGAGGGGTCGACCGGACCACGCGGCACGCGTTCGCTTTCCCGTCGCGGCTTCACTCCATCCAGGCGCGCGCGGCCCGCCGCCCCCGTGGAGGGAACGGATCCCGTCGACCCCTCCCGCCCGCGCCCGGCGGCCCGGACTCCACGGACGACGGGGCTCACCATCACGTCGAGAACGGCACACGAGCAGCGGCCCGTGACGGTGACTCCGCGAGCGCGGCCGTCGCGCGGCGCCCGGGGAGCGTGGTGACGGCGGGGGCGCCGCTGGCCGCGGCCCTGGCGGGGGGCGGCTAGCGTGGCCGACGCGGGTCCCCCGGGGCCGGCGCTCGTCCCGCACGGCGAGCCGCCGGTCTACTTCACGTTCGCCGGGCTCGCGCGGCTCGGGGTCCCCCACGCGACGACGACGCGCCACTGCCCGGGCGTCGCCTCGTTCGCCGCGCCGATCGACCCGCGCGCCCCGCGCCCGCCCTTCGGCCCCGCGACCACGCCCGCGCTCCGGCCCGCGGGCCTCGACCTCGCGCGCGTGGCGTACGCGCGCCAGGCCCACGGCGCCGCGGCCGCGCCGGCGCCCGCGGGCGGCGGGTTCGCGGGCAGCGTGGACGTCGTGACCACCACGGCGCCCGGCGTCCCGCTCGCGATCTTCACCGCCGACTGCCTGGCGATCGTCCTCTACGACCCCGGGACGCCCGCGCTCGCCGCCGCCCACGTCGGCTGGCGGGGCACCGCGCGCGGCGCGGCGCAGGCGGCGGTGCGCGCGCTCACCGCGCTCGGCGCCCGCGCCGGCCGCGCGCACGCCGCGATCGCGCCCTCCATCGGCCCCTGCTGCTACGAGGTGGACGAGCCGGTCACGCGGGAGCTGGCGCGCGCGTATCCCGGGCGCTGGCAGGCGTGGACGCGCCCGGCGGCGGGCGCCGGCCGCGTGCTGCTCGACCTCTGGGCGGCGAACGCGGCGCTGCTCGCCGAGGCGGGCGTGGACCCGGCGCGGATCGAGAACCCGCGGGTCTGCACCGCGTGCCACCCCGAGCTCTTCTTCTCCTACCGCCGGGGCAACCGCGGGCGCCTCGTCACGCTCGCCGCGCTACCGTAGCCCCCCTGCGCTGCATCGACCGTCACGATCCGGAGACACTGGATCGCTGCCTGGCTTCTGAAATAACGTCGGTTCCTGATGAGGCCACTCTTCGATTGGGATCCGAAGAAGGCGCAGACAAACGAGGCAAAGCACGCCATTTCGTTCGAAGAGGCATCCACCGTGTTCGGAGACCCGTTGGCTCTTACGAGCCCGGACGAGTCTGCTTCAGACCCGGGCGAGGAGAGATCCGTAACGGTCGGCCGGTCCTATGGCGGCAGGACGTTGATTGTAGTTCACTATGACGAAGGAGACCGTGTGCGTATCATCAGCGCTCGGGCCGCCACCGGGCGCGAGAGGCGCATCTATGAAGAAGGCAAGTAGGGAAACGTTGCCCGAGTACAATCTCAGAGCCGGTGTGCGTGGCAAGCATGCCGAACGATACCGCGAGGTCGGTAACGTGGTCCTTCTGGATGCTCGTGCCGCAGAGGATGCCGAGATCTGGGCACCCCTGATGAGCTTTGTCTGGGATGGGGCACAGTTCTGCATAGCGGCGGACACGTGGCTTCGCCCAGCCAAGGACTATGAGGGATTCAATCAGTATGCGTATGTCCTCGCCCCTGAAGAGTTGGACCGGTGTCGTGAGGCGCTGCATTGGCTGCATATCTCCCGCAAGGGAGGCGAGGGGCTGTCCGCTGGCGAAAAGATCAATTCCTTCCTCATGGCCCTTTGGATTGCGCGGCCGACCGCGACGCACGTTCCATTTCGCTTTGAAGAGACGCCGTCCGGAACGAAGCCGTTTGCGCGTCACTTGGATCGCTTTCAGTGGATCAGGGGGCAGGTCCGCGAGCATGTTCGTGACTAACATCTTTCAAAAGCGAGGGATCTCTTGCCGGGTTTGCGGCGAGCTTACGCTCGGCGCAAGAGGTTGCGAAACGCCCTCATTCTGACTCATCGGGGATGTGTTTCGACGAGTTGGCAGGTTGCTTTTGTATGCTGGTCGGCCGCCGCCGAGGCGTTGCTCACGTACTCGCGTGGACCCGGGGTGACTGGCCGGCTCGCTCGATCTTATGCCACACTTGTGACAGTTTCGCAAGCGGGCGCGAAGCGCGCTGAAGAACTCTTCGCGAAATCGTATTCGATCCGTTCGGACATCGTGCACGGGTACGCGCACGACAGAAGCGGATCGGTTCGGAATTTGAGAGACCTGGCGACCTTCTCAAACATTCTGCGGCGCTTGTGGAGTGTCGTGCTCACGAACCCGGACCTCTCCGAGATCCTCGAGGGTGGCGACGACGTGCGCCGGAAGCACCTCTTGGGATCATGACCCCATCCGCGACGCGGATCGGGACGAGCCAGAAGCCACCGCCAGGGCCCGACGCCTCCGAGAGTGGCGAACGCGCGTGCTAGAATCGCCGTGCCGTATGCGGGACATCCGGGACAACCTCGAGCGCGTGCGGGAGCGGATCGCGCGCGCCGCCGAGCGGGCCGGCCGCCCGGCGGACGACGTGCTGCTGGTCGGCGTGTCGAAGACCGTGGACGCGGGGCGGATCCGCGAGGCGCTCGCGGCGGGGCTCGGGGCGCTCGGCGAGAACCGGGTGCAGGAGGCGCGCGCGAAGATCGCCGAGCTCGGGCGCCCGGTGCCGTGGCACCTGGTCGGGCACCTGCAGACGAACAAGGCGCGGGAGGCGCTCGAGCTGTTCGACGTGATCCACTCGCTCGACCGGATCGAGCTGGCGCGCGAGTGCGACAAGCGCGCGCGGGCGCGCGGCCGCGCCGTCGAGACGCTCGTCGAGGTGAACCTGGCGGGCGAGGCGTCCAAGGGCGGCGTCGCGCCCGGCCGGCTCGCCGCGCTCCTCGACGCGCTCGCCCCGCTCGCGCACGTGCGCGTGCGCGGGCTCATGGCGATCCCACCCGAGGCGCCCGCGCCCGAGGCCGCGCGGGAGTGGTTCCGCGCGCTCGCGAAGCTCGGCGCGCAGCACGGCCTCGCCGAGCTGTCGATGGGCATGAGCGCCGACTTCGAGGTGGCGATCGAGGAGGGCGCGACGCTGGTCCGGGTCGGCACGGCGATCTTCGGGCCGCGCCCCGCCCGGCCGGCGCGGGAGCGGGAGGAGCGATGACGATCAAGGGCAGGAAGGTCGGCTTCGTGGGCGCCGGCAACATGGGCGAGGCGCTGATCAAGGGGCTGCTCGCGGCGAACCTCGTGCCCCCCGAGGCGGTCTACGCGACCGACGTGCGCCTCGAGCGGCTCAAGGAGCTCGACCGGCAGTACGGCGTCCAGGTCGCCGCCGGCAACGCCGAGCTGGTCCGCCACGTGGACGTGGTGATCCTCGCCGTGAAGCCGCAGATCATCGAGCCGGTGCTGCGCGAGATCGCGCCCGCGGTCACGCGGAGGAAGCTTCTGATCTCCATCGCCGCCGGCGTGTCCACCGCGCGGATCCGCGCGGCGCTCGGCAAGGAGGCGCGGCTGATCCGCGTCATGCCGAACACGCCCGCGCTCGTCCTCGAGGGCGTGACCGCCATCGCCAAGGCGGAGGGGCTCGAGCCGGGCGACCTCGACATCGCGGGCGAGATCTTCAGCGCCGTGGGGCGGGTGGTGGTGCTCGGCGAGGAGCTGATGGACGCGGTCACGGGGCTCTCGGGCTCGGGGCCGGCGTACGTCGCGCTCGTCGTCGAGTCGCTCGCCGACGGCGGCGTCCGGATGGGCCTCGACCGGCTCACCGCGATGACGCTCGCGACCCAGACGGTCCTCGGCGCCGCCCGGCTCCTGCTCGAGACGGGCATGCACCCGGGCGCCCTCAAGGACATGGTCAGCTCGCCCGGCGGCACGTCCATCGCGGGCATCGCCGCCCTGGAGGAGGGCGGGATCCGCAACACGTTCATCAAGGCCGTGGAGCGCGCCACGCTGCGCTCGCGCGAGCTGGGCCGTGGTCCGGGGTAGCCGGTGTTAAGATGGTGACGTGTTCCTCCTGAGCAACCTCGTCCTCGCGCTGGCGCGGCTCGTCAACCTCGTCCTCATCGCGTACATGTGGATCGTCATCGCGCGGGCGATCGTCTCCTGGGTCAGCCCCGACCCGTACAACCCGATCGTCCGCTTCCTCTACCGGGTCACGGAGCCCGTCCTGCGCCCGATCCGTCACCGGCTGCCGACGGTGGGGATGGGGCTCGACCTCTCGCCCCTCGTCGTGATCCTCGCGATCTACTTCCTGCAATGGTTCCTGGTCGAGTCCCTCCGCGACCTCGCGGTGAGCCTGCGCTAGCAGTCGGAGGAGCCGATGCGAATCAGCCCGCTCGACATCCGGCAGCAGCAGTTCACGGTCCGCATGTTCCGGGGGTTCGACACCCAGGAGGTGGACGCGTTCCTCGACGACGTCGCCGAGGACTACGAGGCCGTGCTGCGGGAGAACGCGCTGCTCAAGGAGCAGATCGCGGTCTTCGAGGAGCGCGCGCGCGGGCTCGGCGAGCGCGAGAAAGCGCTGCAGGACACGCTGATCGCGACCCAGCGCCTCGGCGACGAGATGAAGGCGGCGGCCCGGCGCGAGGCGGAGCTGTACGCGCGCGAGGCGGAGCTGCGCGGCGAGAAGCTCCTCGAGGAGGCGCGGAGCGAGGAGGCGAAGCTCCGGGGCGAGGTCCAGGGGCTCCGGCGCACGCGGCGCCAGCTCATCGAGGACCTGCGCGCGACCCTCGAGAGCTACTACCGGCTCATGGCCGCCGAGCTCGGCGACGATGCGGGCGACGCGGGCGCCAAGGGCTGAGGGCGCCCTGCTCGCGGTGCGCGTCCAGCCCCGCGCCGCGCGCGCGGAGGTCACGGGCTGGCAGGCGGGCGTGCTGCGCCTGCGGGTGACCGCGCCGCCCGTCGAGGGGGAGGCCAACCGCGCCGTCGAGGCGCTCCTGGCGCGGGCGCTCGGCGTGGCGCCGTCCAGCGTGCGCGTGGTCCGCGGCGCGCGCGGCCGCGACAAGCTCGTGCGGATCGCCGGGCTCGGCGACGCCGACGTGCGGAGCCGCCTCGGGTGATCACACCCGTCCGGTGGGCCGACGACGCGCTCGTGCTCCTCGACCAGACGCGCCTGCCCGTCGAGGAGGTGGAGCGGCGGTACGCGCGCTGGGAGGACGTCGCCGACGCGATCCGCACCCTCGTCGTGCGCGGCGCCCCGGCCATCGGCGTCGCCGCGGCGTACGGCGTGGCCCTGGCGGCGCGCGCGAGCCGCGCGACGACCTTCGACGGCCTCCTCGCCGACCTCGAGACCGCGGGCAAGGGGCTCGCCGCCACGCGGCCGACCGCCGTCAACCTCTTCTGGGCGCTCGAGCGCGTGCAGCGCGTCGCGCGCGCCGCGCGGGCCCTGCCGCTGCCCGAGGTCCGCGCGCGGCTCCTCGCCGAGGCGCACGCGATCCGCGCGGAGGACATCGCGGCGAACCGCGCGATGGGCGCCCACGGCGCGGCGCTCGTGCCGCCGGCGGCGCGCATCCTCACGCACTGCAACGCGGGCGCGCTCGCGACGGCGGGCTACGGGACCGCGCTCGGCGTGGTCCGCGCGGCGCACGCCGCGGGCCGGGTCGCGCTCGTGTGGGTGGACGAGACGCGGCCGGTCATGCAGGGCTCGCGCCTCACCGCCTGGGAGTGCGTGCGCGAGGGGATCCCGCACCGGCTCATCGCGGACGCCGCCGCGGCGTCGGTGATGGCGCGGGGCCAGGTGGACCTCGTCGTGACCGGCGCCGACCGCATCGCCGCGAACGGCGACACCGCGAACAAGATCGGGACGTACTCGCTCGCGGTGCTCGCCCGGCACCACGACGTGCCCTTCTACGTGGCCGCGCCCTGCTCGACGATCGACCCCGCGCTGCCGTCGGGCGCCGCGATCCCGATCGAGGAGCGCGACCCGGCCGAGGTGCGCCGCGTCGGCGCCGCGCCGACGGCGCCCGCCGAGTCGCCCGTCTACAACCCGGCCTTCGACGTGACGCCGGCCGCCCTCATCACGGCGATCGTGACCGAGCGCGGCGTCTTCCGCCCGCCCTACCGGTTTTGATCGCGCGGCGGTACCACGACCGCACCGCGCACTCGCCCGCGTCGGTGCGGGCGAGCCCGCACACCCTCGACTGGGACGTCAAGCCGTTCCCGTTCAAGATCTACACCGAGCTGCCCGCGCTCGCGCTCCCGCGCGACCTCGACGCGCTCGCCGCGGACACGCTCGCGGCGCTCGCGCGGCCGGCCGCGCGCGCCGACCGGCTCGGGCTCGCCGAGCTGGCGGCGGTCCTCTACCACGCGGCGGGCGTGACGCGGAAGAAGACCTACCCGGGCGGCGGCGAGGTCCTCTTCCGCGCCGCGCCCTCGACGGGCGCGCTCTACCAGACCGAGGTCTACGTCGTCGCGGGCGCGGTGGCCGGGCTCGAGCCCGGGCTCTACCACTTCGGCCCGGGCGACTTCGCCCTGCGGCGGCTGCGCGCGGGCGACCTGCGGGAGGCGCTCGCGCGAGCGGCGGCCGACGCGACGCTCGCGCGGCGGGCGGCGACGGTCGTGCTGACCGCGATCTACTGGCGCAACACCTGGAAGTACCAGGCGCGGGGCTTCCGCCACCTGTTCTGGGACTCGGGCACGCTGCTCGCGAACCTGCTCGCCGCGGCCGGCGCGCTCGGCCAGGCGCCGCGGCTCCTCGCGGGGTTCGTGGACGCGGACGTCAACCGCCTGCTCGGCGTGGACCCCGCGCGCGAGGCCGCGCTCGAGCTGGTCCTCCTCGGCCCGGAGGGTGCCGCCGCGCCGCCGGCCGGCGCGCTCGCCGAGGTCGCGCACCCGTACATGCCGCTGTCGTCCGCCGAGGTCGACTACCCGCTCCTGCGCGAGGTCCACGCCGCCACCTCGCTCGCCGACGCCGACGCCGTCCGCGCCTGGCGCGCCGCGGTCGCCGCCTGGGCGACCGGGGCGGGCCGCGGACCGTCGGCGGGGTCCGGCCGGGGGGCAGCCCTTCCGAGACCCGTGTTGTCAGGTATGGATCCGACAGTGCCGCTCCCGCCGCCGCGCGGCGAGAGCGGGCGCGGCCTCGGCGCGACCATCCAGCGGCGCGGCTCCACGCGCGAGTTCAGCCACGAGCCGCTCGCGGCCGACGAGCTGGCGACGGCCCTCCGGGCCGCGACGCGCGGCCTCGCCGCCGACGTGCCCGCCGGGTGCGTGGACCTCTACCTGGTCGTCAACGCCGTGACCGGCGTCGCCCCGGGCGCCTATGCCTACGACGCCGGCGCCCACGCCCTCGAGGCCGTGCGGCTCGGCGACTTCCGGCGCCAGTCGGCGCACCTCTGCCTCGAGCAGCCGCTCGGCGGGGACGCGGCCGCCGTCCTCTACTTCCTCGCCCCGCTCGACGCGCTCCTCGCCGCCTGCGGCGAGCGCGGCTACCGGCTCGCCAACCTCGCCGCCGGCGTCGCGGGCGGCCGCGCCTACCTGGCCGCGTACGCCCTCGGGTTCGGCGCGAGCGGGCTCACGTTCTACGACCGGGAGGTCACCGACTTCTTCGCGCCGCACGCGGCGGGCCGGGAGGCGATCTTCGTGACCGCGCTCGGGCGCTCGGCGCGCGCCGCGCGTGCTACCATCGAGGCGAACGTCACGCTCCCGGGGAGGCCCGCTCGATGAAGAAGTACCAGCTGATGGCGCCGGGCCCGACGCCGGTGCCGAGCGAAGTGCTGCTGGCGATGGCGCAGCCGATGATCCACCACCGGACGCCCGAGTACGACGCGCTGTTCGCCGAGGTGCGCGCGGGCCTGAAGACGCTCGTCCAGACGGAGCAGGAGGTGCTGCCGCTCGCCTGCTCGGGCACGGGCGCGATGGAGGCGGCCGTCGTCAACACGCTCTCGGCCGGCGACCGGGTCGCGGTCGTCCGCGCCGGCACGTTCGGCGAGCGCTGGATCGAGATCTGCCGCGCCTTTCGCCTCGACGTCCTCGAGCTCGCGGCGCCGTTCGGGCAGACGGTGCCCGCCGAGCGCGTCGCCGCGGCGCTCCGGGCCGAGCCCCGGCTGCGCGCCGTGCTCGTCCAGCACAGCGAGACCTCGACGGGCGTGCTCCACGACGTGCGGGGCTACGCCGCGGTCACGCGCGCGAGCGACGCGCTCCTGATCGTGGACGCCGTCTCGAGCCTCGGCATCGCCGACCTGCCGATGGACGCCTGGGGCGTGGACGTCGTCGTCGCGGGCTCGCAGAAGGGGCTCATGCTCCCGCCGGGCCTCGGCTTCTGCGCGCTCGGCGACAGGGCGTGGGCCAGGACGCGGACCTCGACGCTGCCGAAGTACTACCTGAACCTGACCGAGGAGCGGCGGTGCGTCGTGAAGAACGAGGCGCACTTCACGCCGGCGGTGTCGATCGTCGTCGGGCTCCGCCAGGTGCTCCGCATGCTCGAGCGCGAGGGGCTCCCGAACGTCTTCCGCCGCCACGACCGCCTCGCGCGCGCGACGCGCGCGGGCGCGGAGGCGCTCGGCCTCGCGCTGTTCGCCAGGGCGACGCCGAGCCCGGCCGTCACGGCCGTGGTCGCGCCCCCGGGCGTGGACAGCGAGCGGATCGTCGCCGCCTACGCCGCGGCCCACAACATCACGATCGCCGGCGGGCAGGGCGAGATGAAGGGCACGCTCTTCCGCCTGGGCCACATGGGCTACGCCGCCGAGCTCGACGTCATCGTCGCGCTCGCGGCGCTCGAGCAGGTGCTCGCCGACCTGGGCCAGCCCGTGGACTTCGGCGCCGGCGTCCGCGCGGCCCAGAAGGTCTTCGCCGAGAAGGCCTGACGCGCGGGTTCGGTCGCCGGCCTGCTAGAATAATCGGGTTGTGAGCAAGCTCAGGCTCTTCGTCATCCGGCACGGGGAGACCGCGTCGTCGCGCGAGCGCCGGTTCGCCGGCTCGCGGGACGTCCCGCTCACCCCGGCCGGGCTCCGCCAGTGCGAGGCGGTCGCGCAGGCGCTCGCCGAGCAGCCGGTGCGAGCCGTCTACGCGAGCCCGCTCGAGCGCGCGCGGACCTCCGCCGAGGTGATCGCCAAGCCCCACCGGCTCGAGGTGCGCGTGGACCCGGCGTTCCGCGAGATGGCCTTCGGCGCCTGGGAGGGCCTCGCCCGCGAGGAGGTCGCCGCCCGCTTCCCCGACGCCTACGCGCAGTGGCGCACGGCGCCCCACACGCTCGCGCTCCCCGGCGGCGAGCGGCTCGGCGCGGTGGCCGAGCGCGTGCGGCGCGCGCTCGCCGCGCTCGCGGCGGCGCACGCCGAGCAGACGCTCGTGCTCGTGAGCCACGCGATCGTCGCGCGTGTGATCGTGCTCGACGCCCTCGGCCTCGGGCTCGACCGCCTCTGGGCGGTGGACGCCTCGCCGGCTGGGATCACCGAGGTCGAGCTCGAGCCGGGCTGGGCCACGGTGCACCGGCTGAACACGCTCGCCCACCTCGCGGCGGCGGGCCCGTGAAGCCGCCGACGCAGCTCCCCAAGGGGGCGCGGATCTACCTGCCCGACGAGGCGGCGCGCAAGCGCCACGTCGAGACGCGCCTGCTCGACGTCTTCGCGCGCTGGGGCTACCGCGAGATCGTCACGCCCACGTTCGAGTACGCCGACGTGCTCGCGACCGGGACCGACGCCGGCGTGCAGGAGAACATGTTCAAGCTCGTGGACCGCGAGACCGGCCGGCTGCTCGCGCTCCGCGCGGACATCACGCCCCAGATCGCGCGCATCGTCGCGACGCGCCTGCGCGACGAGGGCAAGCCGATCCGCCTCGCGTACGTGACCAACGTGTTCCGGTACGACGAGCCGCAGGTGTCGCACTACCGCGAGTTCTACCAGGCGGGCGTCGAGCTGATCGGGCTCGACCAGCCCGAGGCCGAGGTGGAGATCATCGCGATGGCGGTCGAGGGGCTCCGCGCCCTCGGGCTCGAGCGCTTCCAGCTCGACCTCGGCCACCCCGACTTCTTCCGCGGGCTCCTCGAGGAGGTCAAGGCGCCGGCGGCGGCGCAGCGGGAGCTCCGCGCCGCGCTCGCGCGCAAGGACGCCGCGACCCTCGAGCGGCTCGTCGCGGAGCTGGCGCCGGCCGCGCACGTGGCCGAGGCGCTGCGGGCGCTGCCGACGCTCTTCGGCCACGAGGTCGTCCTGGAGCGTGCGCAGGCCCACGCGCGCAACGAGCGCTCGGCCCGGGCGCTCGCGAACCTCACGGAGGTCTACCGGCTGCTCACGATCTACGGGCTCGCCGACACCGTCCTGCTCGACCTCGGCGAGGTCCGCGGCTTCGACTACTACTCGGGCACGTACTTCGAGGCCTACGTCGCGGGCTTCGGCGCGTCGGTCGCCGCCGGCGGGCGCTACGACCACATGCTCGCCCGCTTCGGCTACGACTGCCCCGCGGTCGGCTTCGCCTTCGACCTCGGGCGCGCGCTCGCGGTGATGGAGGCGCAGGGCGTCGGCGTCGCGCTCGCGGGCCCGGACTTCTTCGTGATCGACTTCACGCCGGACAAGACGGCGGCGCTCCAGCTCGCGCGGCGGCTGCGGGACCTCGGCGCCTCGGTCGCGCGCGACATCGTCACGCGCGGCCTCGAGGAGTCGCTGGCGTACGCCCGCGCCCGGCGCGCGCGCTGGGCCCTCGTGGCGGGCGGCCCGCGGGCGCGGGCGGGCGAGGTGCTGGCGCTCGACCTGACGGACGGATCCGAACGCGTGCTGGCGCTCCGCGAGGTGCTCGAGCGGCCGGCGCGGTTCTTCAGAGGGGTGCGTGATGCCTAACATCGTGGTGGTCGGCGTGCAGTGGGGCGACGAGGGCAAGGGCAAGGTCGTGGACGTGATCACGCCGCACGTGGACGTGGTCGTCCGCTACCAGGGCGGGAACAACGCGGGACACACCGTCGTGGTCGGGCGCGAGAAGTACGTGCTGCACTCGATCCCGTCCGGCATCCTGCATCCGGGCCGCCGGTGCGTGGTCGGCTGCGGCGTCGTCGTGGACCCGGGCTCGCTGATCGAGGAGATGGAGGCGCTCGTCCAGCGCGGCGTCACGCTCGACGGCAACCTGTTCATCTCGCGGAACGCGCACCTGATCATGCCGTACCACCCCGCGCTCGACCGCGCTTCCGAGGCGAAGCTCGGCCGGCGGCGCATCGGCACGACGGGCAAGGGGGTCGGGCCGGCGTACGTGGACAAGGCCGCGCGCGTCGGCATCCGCATGGCGGACCTCCTGGACGAGCGCCTCTTCCGCGAGAAGCTCGAGCTGAACGTCGCGCAGAAGAACCGGCTGCTGCGGGACATCTACGACGCGCAGACGTTCAGCGTCGAGGAGATCCTCAACCCGTACCTCCGCTACGCGGGCTGGCTCGCGCCGTACATCACCGACACGGCGCTCCTGCTCTCGCGCTGGATCGACAGCGGCTACGACGTGCTGTTCGAGGGCGCGCAGGGGACGATGCTCGACATCGACCACGGCACCTACCCGTACATCACCTCGTCCTCCACGACGGCCGGGGGCGCCGCGACGGGCACGGGCGTGCCCCCGACGCGCATCCACGGCGTGATCGGCGTGTCGAAGGCCTACACGACCCGCGTCGGCGGCGGGCCCTTCCCGACGGAGATGTCGGGCGCGGTCGGCGAGGCGATCCGGACGCGCGGCAACGAGTACGGCGCGACGACCGGGCGGCCGCGCCGGTGCGGGTGGTTCGACGCGATCGTCGCGCGCTACGCGGTGCGCATCAACGGGCTCGACGCCGTCGCGCTCACGAAGCTCGACGTCCTCGACCAGTGCGAGACCGTCAAGGTCTGCGTCGGCTACCGCCACCGGGGCGAGGTGCTCACCGAGTTCCCCGAGGACGAGACCGTCATGGCCGAGGCGGAGCCCGTGTACGAGGACGTCTCGGGCTGGCTCGCGTCCACGAACGGCGCCCAGAACCTGGCCGACCTGCCGGCGAAGGCGCGCCACTACCTCGACCGCCTCGAGGAGCTGATCGGCGTCCCGTTCTGCCTCGTCTCGACGGGCGCCCAGCGCGCGGAGACGATCCTGGTCGAGGACTCGCCGCTGACGCGCTGGTTCCCCTCGGTCCGCACGAGCCTCTTCTAGCCGGGGCGGGGGCGATGGCGAGCGGGAAGGTGGAGCGGCTCCTGTTCATCGTGAGCCGCGGCCGCGGGCCCCTCTACGAGTCGCTCTGCCGCACGTTCGACGGCGACGACACCGTGCAGGTGATCCTCGACCGCCGCGTGACGGAGCGCCGCCGGCGCCGCCCCGGCCGCCGCACGCGCGAGCGCCGCCAGGCCGACCGGCGCGCCGCGCGCGAGATCGACCGCCAGCTCCGGACGCGCGGCTACGCCGTGCTCGGCGTGCCGACCGTCCAGCGCGCGCCCGCCGCCGCGCTGGCGCGCAAAGCGCGGTAGAATCGTCCCGTCTCCGGACGACCCGGGCGAGCCGTTAGCTCAGTTGGTAGAGCGCCTGACTTTTAATCAGGGGGTCGGAGGTTCGATCCCTCCACGGCTCACCATGCTTTCCGC
>Ga0156246_1047_pt1 | contig 12663 bp, 13 predicted proteins | sample RifCSPlowO2_12_FD_107893 | JGI IMG/M metagenome (GOLD analysis project Ga0156246, IMG submission 107893) | Candidatus Rokubacteria bacterium RIFCSPLOWO2_12_FULL_73_47 | reverse complement strand
GCCGCGCGCAGCCACTCGCGCCCCAGCCAGAACGCCGAGCCCTCGTCGCCGAGCAGCGGGCCGAGGCCGCCCGCGCGCGCCCAGCGGCCGCGCGCGTCGCGCCCGATCACGATGGATCCGGTGCCGGCGAGAACGAGGAGGCCGGGGCGCTCGCCGAGCGCGGCGCGGTGCGCGGCCTGGGCGTCGGGCACGACGCGCACGCGGCGTGCGAGGCCGCGCAGGCGGCGCGCGAGCGCCGCGCGCTCGCCCGCGGTCCAGACGCCGCGCGAGGCGACGACGAGCGCGGCGACGCGGCCGCGCCGGAAGCCGCGCCGGCGCCAGAGCCCACGCAGGATCCGGGCGAGCACCGCGGGCTCGCGCGTCGAGCGGAGGACGAGGGCCGCCGCCGGGCGGCCGCCCGCCGCCGCGGCGACGCGGATCCACGTGCCGCCCACGTCCACGCCGATCGCGAGCCCCCGGGATGCCCGCTGACGGTGTCGCTGACGGTGTCGGCGCGTCGACAGGGTTGCCACTCTGGCCATTATGCGGCCGGGGCCAGCCGTCTGAAATCACGCGCTTTCCGGCTTCCGGTGGGGGTGGCACAGCCCATGCTCTCCCCGGGGGCGGGAGGACGGGCCATGGGTAAGGCATTCGCAGCGTGGTTGATGGTCGCGAGCGCCGTCGCCGCCCCGGCGATGGGGCCGCGCCAGACGGTCGAGACGGCGCTCACGCGCGTGGTGAGCGTGTTCCAGGACACGGAGCCGCGCGCCGATCACCGCGGCGAGGTCCGGCGCATCGCCCGCCAGCTGTTCGACTTCCAGGAGATGACCCGCCGCGCGCTCTCGCGCCACTGGGCGACGCGCACTCCCGCGGAGCAGACGGAGTTCGTCGCGCTCTTCACGGAGCTGCTCGAGCGCTCGTACATGAGCCGGCTCGAGGGGTTCGCGGGCGAGAAGCTCACGTTCGTCGGCGAGGCGGTGGACGGGACCTACGCGACCGTGAAGTCGAAGGTGCTGACGCAGGGGCGGAGCGAGACCCTGCTCGACTACCGCCTGCACATCCGGGACGGGCGCTGGCGCGTCTACGACGTCCTCGTCGACGGCGTGAGCTTCGTGTCCACGTACCGCAGCCAGTTCGACCGGGTGATCACCGCGGAGTCCTACGACTTGCTCGTCGAGAAGCTCCGCCGGAAGAACGCCGACACGGCGGTCGCCGAGCGCGCCAAGCGCCTCTAGGCTCGCGCATCTGGTAGGCCGCGCGAGCGGCGCATTGTCGCGGCACCGAGAGGGGCGCCCGACCCGGGGGGCGCCCCTCGCTGTCCGATCGCCCCGGGGCGCGACCATGCGCGCCGGGTCACGCTGACCAGGGGCGGGGCGGGCAGCCCCCGCCCCCGGCCTCCGGCTACAATGGCGCGTGCTCACGTGGCCCGACTACGCGGTCCTCGCCGCCGCCGTCGCCGTCCTGCTCGCGATCGGCTCCTGGTGCACCCGCCGCCAGCACGACACGCTCGACTTCTTCCTCGCCCGCCGCAGCGTCCCGTGGTGGGCGGCGTGCCTGTCCTTCCTCGCCACGGAGATCAGCGCCGTCACGATCATCTCGGTGCCGGCCACCGCGTACAGCGAGAACTGGGAGTACGTGCAGTTCTTCGTCGGCTCGAGCCTCGCCAAGTGGGCCGTGGCGTTCCTGTTCATCCCGGCCTTCTACCGCCACGAGGTCACCACGATCTACGAGTTCCTGGGCCAGCGCTTCGGGCGCGCGACGCAGGTGACCGCGTCCCTCTTCTTCTTCGTCACCCGCCTCGCGGGCTCGGCGGTGCGGCTCATGGCGCCCGCGCTCGCCGTGTCGATCGTGATGGGCTGGCCGCTCGCGCCGACCATCGCGGGCTTCGTCCTGGTGGGCATCCTCTACATCGGCCTGGGCGGCGTGCTCGCGGTGGTCTGGACCAACGTGTTCCAGGCGTGCGTGTTCCTCGGCGCCGGCGCCGCCACGCTCGGCTGGCTGGTCGCGCACGTGGACGGCGGCCTCGGCGCGATCGTCCACGTGGCGGGCGAGGCGGGCCGGCTCGACGTGATCGACTGGGGTCCGCCGCCGGGCGACCCCGCGTTCTGGCGCCGCATCCTCACCGAGCCGAACATCGTCTGGGTGGCGGTCCTCAACGGCTTCGTCGGCTCGATGGCCGCGTTCGGCACCGACCACGACCTGATGCAGCGCCTGCTCACCGTCGAGACGCGCCGCCAGAGCCAGCGCACGCTCTCGCTGACGCCGCTCGGCACGCTGCTGACGCTGCTGATCTACCTCGGCCTCGGCAGCGCGCTCTACACGTTCTACGCCCAGCACCCGGAGCTGGCCGTGCCGCGCCCGGACGACATCCTGCCGCACCACATCCAGCAGGCGCTGCCGGCCGTGCTGCGCGGGCTCATGCTGAGCGCCATCGTGCTCGCGTCCATCGACTCGCCGCTCGGCTCGCTCGCGGCCTCGTTCGTCACGGACATCTACCGCCCGCTCCTCGCGCGCGCCCGCTCCGAGCGGCACTACCTGCTGGTGTCGCGGGTCAGCGTCGTGGCCTTCGGGCTGATCCTCGGCGCGCTGGCGCACGCCTTCTCGGCGTTCACGCAGATCCTCTGGCTGGCGTTCAAGGTCACGGGCGTGACGTTCGGCTCGCTGCTCGGCGTCTTCCTCCTCGGCCTCCTGACGCGGCGGCGGGTGGCCGACCGGGCGAACGTGGTCGCGATGGTCGTGATGGCGGTGGTGAACCTCGGGCTGCTCGTCGCCTCCGAGACGGAGGCGCTGCCGTTCGCCTGGTCGTGGCTCGTGATCCTCGGCACGGCGGGGACGATGGCGCTGGCGCTCGGCCTCTCGGCGCTCAGTGGCAGAGGCGCGCGATGACCGCGTCGAGCTGGCACTTGCGGAAGCCGTACGCGGTGAGGCCGAGCACGCCGGGGCGGAGCAGCGCCGCGTCCCAGGGATCGCGCAGGAGCACGACGGCGAGGGCGCGCGCCCGCGCCTGGACGGCATCGAGCAGCGCGCGGTTCGAGGCGTGCAGGTGCGCGTCGAAGAGGAAGAGCACGGCGGCGTCGGCCGCCGCGGCGCGCTCGGCCGCCGCGGCGATCTCGGCCGGCGTCGGCTCGATCCCGACGACGAGCGTCCGCGGCGCGACGCCCGCGCGCGCGAACGCGCCCGCGACGTAGCCCTCCTCGTCCGCCACCTCGGGCTCGATCGTGATCCGCGGCGCCAGCTCCGAGAAGCGCGGGAAGACGACGGCGACGCGCCCGTTCAGGGCGCGGCGGAAGCCCGGCGGGCCCGGGGCCAGGGGCGTCACGGCGCGCGTCGCGATCGCCCACGCGAGCGGCGCGCCGTCGGGCTCGGGCGCGGGCGGCCCGCCCTCCGCGCGGGCCGGGCGGCGCTCGCGCAGCCGGCGGACGCGCTCGGCGGCCGCCTCGAGCTCGCGGCGCGGCAGCGCGCCGCCGCGATAGGCGCGGGCGAGCGCGGCGGCGGCGGCCCGCTGCGCCGCCTCGGTGTGGCAGACGAGCAGCAGGTCGTGGCCGGCGGCGGCGGCGCGCACGGCGGCCTCGCCGATCGGGCACGTCGCGGCGATCGCGCCCATCTCGAGGTCGTCGGAGAGGACCGCGCCGCGGAAGCCGACCTGGCCGCGCAGGTAGTCGTGCGTGAGCAGCCGCGAGAACGTCGCCGGGACGCGCGCGGGGTCGAGGTTGGGGTAGACGGGGTGGCTCGTCATCACGCACTCGACCCCCGCCGCGACCGCCTCGAGGAACGGCACGAGGTGCACCGCGTGCATCTCGTCCCACGTGGACTCGATCGTCGGCAGCGCCAGGTGCGCGTCGAGCGGCGCGTGGCCCTTGCCGGGGAAGTGCTTGGCGCACGCCGCGAGCCCGCCGCGCTGCATGCCGCGGATCCGCGCGACGCCGTGGCGCGCGACGACGGCCGGGTCCTTGCCGTAGGCGCGGATGCCGATGTTCGGGCTGTAGCGCTCGGTGAGCGTGTCGAGCACCGGCGCCAGGTTCAGGTCCACGCCGAGCCGCCGGAGCTCGCGCGCCTCGAGGAGCCCCTGGCGCGCGGCGAAGGCCTCCTGGCCCGCGGTCCCGACCGCGAGGTTGTCGGGGAAGACCGTGACGCCGCGTCCGAGCATGATCACGCGCCCGCCCTCGTGGTCGGCCGCCACGAGGAGCCGCCGGCCGAGCGCCGCCTCGAGGCCGGCGAGCAGGTCGAGGAGCCGGGCCGGGCTGTCGAAGTTGCGGCGGTAGAGGATCAGGCCGGTAGCGCGCGTGTCGCGGAAGAGGCGGACGTCCTCCTCCCGGAGCGTCGGCCCGGGCAGGCCGATCATGAGGCGCTCGCCGACGAGGTCCTCGATTTCCGGCACCCGACCATTCTAGCCCGCGCACCGTCAGCGGGCTGACGCCGGCGGCGCGGGATGACACGCGCGCGCCGCCCCGACGCGGTCAACTGCGCGACTTTTCGATGCTCTCCGCCCTGGCACGCCGGGTGCTCTCTCCGGTCTGCGAAAGGAGTCGCCGCCATGCGGATGAGCCGGGTCGTCGCCGTCGCCTCACTCGCCGCCGTCGCGCTGCTCGGATCCCAGGGCTGCGCGGCGGTCGGGCTGACGCTCTTCGCCACGGGCGCCGGCGTCGCCGCCGGCCAGGGCACCGCCTACACGCTCGACGGCATCGCCTACCGGACGTTCACCGCGCCGATCGACGACATGCGCCGCGCGACGCTCGCGTCGTTCAGGCGCATGGACATCGCGGTCGAGCGCGACCAGGTGACGGACGAGGGGCGGGAACTCGTCGCGAAGGCGGCGGACCGCACCGTCTACGTGGAGTTCGAGCGCCTCACCACGCGCACCACGCGCATGCGCGTCACCGCCAAGCAGGGCTGGTTCTTCAGGGACCGCGCCACGGCGGGCGAGATCATCGCGCAGACCGAGCGCAGCCTCGACGAGCTGCCCGCGCTGACCCAGAAGACGCGATAGGAGGAAGACCATGCTTCGCCACACCGCAGCGAGCTTCGCCGGAGCGCTGCTGATCCTCACGGCAGGGTCGGGCGCGCTGGCCCAGAGCCCGACGCCGTCCGGGACGACGACGACCCCGCCGGCGCCGAGCCCGTACGAGTCGCTCTCGCCGGGCAATCAGAAGATCGTGCGTGCCCTCTTCGAGGCCCAGACGACGGCCACGACGCCGACCGGCACGACCGGGACGACCGGCACGACCGGGACCTCGACCGCGCCCAAGACGCTCACGCTCGACGAGATCGCGGCGATGAAGCAGAGCGGGCAGGGCTGGGGCAACGTGTTCAAGGACATGAAGGCGCAGGGGCTCGTGCAGGACAAGAACCTGGGCCAGGTGGTGAGCCGCTACAACCACCGCCGCCCCTCGCACGGCTCGGTCACGACCGCCTCGGGGCGCGAGTACCGCTACGAGGACCGCGAGCGCGGCTGGCGGCGCCACGTGGACGACGACGACCGCGCGTCCTCGACGCGCCACGAGCCGCGTCACGAGGCGCGGGGCGAGCACGGCGCCAAGGGGGAGCCCGGCTACAGGGGCGAGCACGGCTCCAGGGGCGAGTCACGCGGCGACTGGACCAGCGGCGCGCGCGGCTCCGGGCGCAGCGAGTACCGGCACGAGTACCGGTACGGCGGCGGCCACGGCAGCCGGGGCTCGACGTACACGGCCGGCGGCCGCGGCGGCGCGGTGGACGCCGGGCGCCCGAGCTCGCGCTCGGGCTCGAGCGGCCACGGTCGCGGAGGGCACAAGTGATGAACAACCCCTGGAAGGTGACGGCGATCGCGATGGCGCTCGTCATGGCCACGGCGCTGGTGACGGGGCTCGTCGTCGCGAACTGGACGGGCTCGGATGCGGTCCCCAGGGCGGCCGAGAAGGCCGCCGAGCGGTCGCGCGCGACGGCGCGGCCGGCCGCGCCCGCGGCGCCGACGCAGGCGGTGGTGACCGCCTGCAACGAGGTCGCGGCGCGGGAGACGGGCTCGCGTGACAAGACCGTCGAGGTCGTGAAGGACTCGGCGATCGGCGCCGTCGCGGGCGCCGCGATCGGGGCGGCGGGCGGCGCGATCGCGGGCGGCGGCAAGGGGGCGGGCAAGGGCGCCGCGATCGGCGGCATCGTGGGCGCCGGCGGCGGCGCGCTCTACGGCCTCAACGAGAACAAGAAGCACGACGAGCGGTACCGGGAGGCGTACGCCCGCTGCCTGCGCGCGCGCGGCTACGCGGGATAGCCCGCCCGCCGCGCGTCCCTGCTACGATGGGGACGACGGTAGGAGGTGCCCGATGAAGCCGGCCATCGCGATCGCGCTCGCGTGCGCGCTCGTCGCCGGCGCGGCCGCGCCGGCGGCCGCGGCCGACGACTCCAAGGTCAAGGCCGCCACCCGCCAGGTCGAGACCGGCGCCAAGAAGATCGGCGAGGGCAAGATCGGCGAGGGCGTCGAGGAGACGGCCAGGGGGATCGGCAAGACCGTCGTCGAGGGCGCCAAGCTCACCGGCGAGACCCTCAAGGACGCCGGGCGCTCGGCCGAGCCGAAGGCCAAGAGCGCCTGGGAGAAGGTCCGCGACGGCGCCGTGGACTTCGGCCAGGGCGTCAAGAACTTCTTCTCGCGCCTCTTCGGCTCCTAGCGCGGCGCGCCGCGGTCACGGCCGGCGCGCGACGACCTGGCCGAGCGCGGCGAGCCCGACGGCGCAGGTCGCCAGCACGAGCGCGATCGCGCCCGCGTCGACCAGCCGCCCGAACGCCGCGGTGCCGGCGGCGCCCCCCGTGAAGTAGGCGAGCGCGAACAGCGCGAGCGCCTTGCCGCGCGCGGCGGGCGCGAGCTCGGTGGCGCGCGTCTGGAGCGTCGAGTGGAGGAACGCCAGGCCGAGCCCGATCGCGCCGAGGCTCGCGCCGAACGCGGGCCACGGGAGCCCGAGCAGCAGGAGCGCGAAGGCGCCGCCCTCGATCCAGCCGCCCGACGCCGCGAGCGCGCGCTCGCCGAGCGCCGACGCCAGGCGTCCGAGCCAGAGCGCGCCGCCGACGCGGCCCAGACCGTAGCAGGCGAGCAGCAGGCCGATCTGGAGGTCGTTGAACCCGTAGCGCTGGCTCGCGAGCACGCCGAAGTACGTCGCGGCGCCCCAGACGAGGAAGCCCTCGGCGAAGGTCACGGCGTAGAAGCGCCGCGCGCGCGGCGCGCCGAGGATCGCCGCGTAGCCGAGCCGCTCGGTGGCGCGCGCGGCGGCCGGCGCCTCGCGCACGCGCAGGAGCGCCGCCCCGAGCGCCGCCGTGAGGACCGCGTACGCGGCGAACAGCACCCGCCACGAGACGAAGTGGGTCACCATGCCCGCGAGCGCCGCGGCCAGCGCCTCGCCGCCCGAGATCACCGCGCCGAAGCGCCCGATCACCGCCTGGCGCCGCTCGTAGCGCACCGTGTCGCCGATGAAGGCGAACGTCGTCGGGATCGTCGCGGACGCGAAGATCCCGGTGAGCAGGCGCGCGCCGACGAACTCGCCCACCGAGCCCGCGAGGCTCGAGAGCGCGGTGCCGAGGGCGAAGAGCGCGGCCGTGACGCGGAGCACGCGCACCCGGCCGTAGCGGTCGGAGAGCGGGCCGTACGCGAGCTGGCAGACGCCGTAGGCGGCCGTGTACGCGGTCATCGCGAGGCCGACCTCGCCCGACGGGGCGCCGAACGTCGTGGCGAGGGCGGGGAGGATCGGGGCCAGCATGCGGCCGTCGAGCGACACGCACGCGGCGAGCGCGAAGAGCCAGGGGAGCGGGCTCACCGGTAGAGGAGGTACGGGGCGCGGGCGCGCGTCCACCGCCCGAGGTCGTGCCGCCACGTCGCGGCGAGGGCGCGGAGCGGCACGCCGCGCTCGAGGGCGCGGCGCACGGTGTCGGTGCCGCAGAGGATGTCGATCGGCCGCCGCCGCCGCTCGTACTCGTAGGGCGGGCGCCGCCAGGCGAAGCGGCGCGGCGCGAGGCGGCGCGCGGCGGCGAGCAGCGCCACGCCCGTGAGGAAGGGCCGGAAGCGCTCGCGGTCCGTCACGTGGAGCTGCACGCCGCCGCAGAGGCGCCCGGCCCACTTGTGGAAGGTCGGCCGGAAGCGCGCCGGGCGGAACCGCACGCCGGGCAGCCGCTCGGCCTCGAGCGCCGCCGCGTAGCGGTGGGCATCGAGCCACGGCGCGCCGATCCACTCGAAGGGCCGCGTCGTGCCGCGTCCCTCGGAGAGGTTCGTGCCCTCGACGAGGCAGCCGCCCGGGTAGACGCGCGCGGTGTCCGGCGTCGGCATGTTGGGCGACGGCGCCACCCACGGCAGCCCCGTGTCCTCCCAGAGCATCGCGCGCCGCCAGCCGCGCATCGGGACCACCGTGAGGTCGCAGCCGAGCGCGTGGGCGCCGTTCAGGTAGCGCGCCAGCTCGCCGAGCGTGAGCCCGTGGCGCGCGGGCAGCGGGTAGAGGCCGACGAACGACGCGAACGCCGGATCCGGCAGGTTGCCCTCGACGCGGACGCCGCCGAGCGGGTTCGGGCGGTCGCAGACGACGACCGGCACGCCCGCGCGGGCGCACGCGCGCATCGCGAGCGCGAGCGTCCACGCGAACGTGTAGTAGCGCGCGCCGACGTCCTGCAGGTCCACGACGAGCGCGTCGAGGCCGCGGAGCATCGCCCGGGTCGGCGCGCGCCGCGCGCCGTAGAGGCTCACGACCGGGAGCCCGGCGGCCGGATCGCGCGCCGCGCGCACCGGGGCGTGGTCCTGCGCGGCGCCCCAGAGGCCGTGCTCGGGGGCGAACAGCCGCACGAGCCTCACGCGCGGCAGGTCGGCGAGGAGCGCGGCGGCGTGCGTGAGCCGCGAGTCCACCGACGCCTGGTGGGCGAGCAGCGCGACGCGCCGGCCGCGCAGGCGCGCGGCGCGGCGGCGGACGAGGGCCTCGAGGCCGGATTCGACGCGGGGCATCCGCCCGATAGTAGTAGCATGCGGGCGTCATGGCCCGGCGAATTCGCCACGCGCGCCTCGCGACGGAGCGCGCGAACCCCGCGAGCCGCGCGCTCGACCGGCTCTCGCCGCTCGCGATCGCCGCGCTCATGAACCGCGAGGACCGGCGCGCCGTCGCCGCCGTCGGCCGCGCGCGGCGCGCGATCGCCGCGGCCGTCGAGCTGATCGTGGCGTCGCTCCGGCGCGGCGGCCGGCTCGTCTTCGTGGGCGCGGGCACGAGCGGCCGGCTCGGTGTGCTCGAGGCCGCGGAGTGCCCGCCGACCTTCGGCACGCCGCCCCGGCTCGTGCAGGCGATCCTGGCGGGCGGGCGGGGCGCGGTCTTCCGCGCGCGCGAGGGCGCCGAGGACGACGCGCGCGCGGCCGCGCGCGCCGTGCGGGGCCGGGTGCGCGCCGGCGACGTCGTCGTCGGCGTCTCGGCGAGCGGCGTGACGCCGTTCGTGCGCGGCGCGCTCGCCGAGGCGCGGCGCCGCGGCGCGCGGACGGTGCTGGTCGCGTGCAACCCGGCGGCGCTGCGGGCGCGGGCGCGCCGGGCACCGCTCGTGATCGCCCTGGCACCCGGACCCGAGGTGCTCGCCGGCTCGACGCGGCTCAAGGCGGGCACCGCGACCAAGCTCGTGCTCAACACGCTGACGACCGCGAGCATGGCGCGCCTCGGCCGCGTCTTCGGCAACCGCATGGTGGGCGTCGAGCCCCGCTCGGCGAAGCTCCGCGCGCGCGCCCTCGGGCTCGTCGCCGAGCTCGGCGGCGTCTCGCGCGCCCGCGCCCGGCGCGCGCTCGCCGCCTCGGGCGGGCGCGTGCGCCTCGCGATCGTGATGGCGCGCACCGGCCTCGGCCGGCCGGCCGCCGCCCGCGCGCTCGCCCGCGCGGGCGGCTCCCTCCGCGCCGTCCTCGCGCCCCCGCGCCGCGCGCGGTAGCCCCGATCACCCGCGTGGAACGACGCGCCAGGCACGTGGGCGAGCGACTCCAGGCCGGGTGCGGATCGAGGCGCGGGAAGCCGGCGGCGCTACGCGCGGTCGTAGAGGGAGCGGACGCGCACGCGGACGGGCTCGAGGCGGAGCGTCAGCAGGAGGACACCGAAGGGCAGGACGATCGCGGCGACCATCAGCCAGAAGCCCGGACGGCGCCAGCACGCCTCGGGGCCCGTCAGGGGAATGCTCCGCAGCCGCTCGATCCAGCCCATTCGCTTGCGCCTCCCGGCGGGCGAACGAGCAAGGACAGTGCCAGCGAGGATTTTCGGCTACTTACGCTCCGCCGCAGCTCGGCGGCCCGGCACCTTCGGTAACTCCCGGACCAGGACCCCGTTAACTTCTTTCCCGCCCTAGCTGTGCGACGGGCCGGCCGTGTCCTCGGCGCGGACCGGCGTCTTGCCGCGCAGGAAGTCGAAGTCGCACCCCTCGTTGGCCTGGAGCGCGTGGTCCAGGAACAGGCGCCCGTAGCCGCGCTCGAAGCGGGGCGGCCGCGGCGTCCAGGCCGCCCGGCGGCGGCCGAGCTCGTCGTCGCCGACGCGCAGCGTGAGGCTCCGCCGGGGCACGTCGAGCTCGATCTCGTCGCCGTCGCTGACGAGCGCCAGGGGACCACCGACCGCCGATTCCGGTGCGACGTGGAGCACGACGGTGCCGTAGGACGTCCCGCTCATGCGCGCGTCGGAGATGCGCACCATGTCCTTCACCCCCTGCCGGAGCAGGCGCGCCGGGATCGGCGCCGCGCCCCACTCGGGCATGCCGGGCGCGCCGCGCGGGCCGACGTGCTTGAGCACGAGCACCGAGCGCTCGTCGATCGCGACGCTCGGGTCGTCGATGCGCCGGTGCAGGTCCTCGTGATCCTCGAACACGACGGCCCGGCCCCGGTGGGTCAGCAGGTGCGCCGACGCCGCCGACTGCTTGAGCACCGCGCCGTCGGGGCAGAGGTTGCCGAACAGGATCACGGTGCCGCCCTCGGGGGCGAGCGGCATCGCGAGCGGGCGGATCACGTCCTCGTTCCAGCAGCGCGCATCGCCCACGTTGTCCGCGAGCGCCTTGCCGTTGACGGTGGGCGCGCCCGCGTGGAGCAGCGGCAGGAGCTCGCGGAGCACGGCGGGCAGGCCGCCCGCGTAGAAGAAGTCCTCCATGAGGTACTTGCCCGACGGGCGCAGGTTGACCAGGAGCGGCGTCGTCTTCGACAGCTCGTCGAACCGCGCGAGCGGGAGCGGCACGCCCACACGCCCTGCAAGGGCGAGGAGATGGATGATCGCGTTGGTCGAGCCGCCGATGGCCATGTCCGCGCGGATCGCGTTGTCGAACGCCTGCGCGGTGAGGATCTCGGAGGGTCGGGGCCCGCCCGCCAGCGCCAGCTCGACGGCGCGGCGGCCGGACACCTCGGCGAGCGCCAGGCGCCGCGCGTCGGGGGCGGGGATCGCCGCGTTGCCGGGGAGCGTCATGCCGAGCGCCTCGGCCATCGCGGCCATCGTGGACGCGGTGCCCATGACCATGCAGTGGCCCGAGGAGCGCGACATGCAGGACTCCGCCTCGCACAGCTCCTCGTCGCTGAGCCGCCCGGCGCGGCGCTCGTTCCAGAGGCGCCAGAGGTCGGTGCCGGAGCCCAGCTCCTCGCTGCGCCAGGTGCCGCGCAGCATCGGCCCGCCGGTGACCATGAGCGCGGGGACGTCGGCGGAGGCGGCGCCCATGAGCATCGCGGGCGTGGTCTTGTCGCAGCCGGCGAGGAGCACGACGGCGTCGAGGGGATAGGCGCGGATGCACTCCTCGACGTCCATCGCCATCAGGTTGCGGAACAGCATCGTCGTCGGCTTCATCAGCACTTCGCCGAGCGAGATCACCGGGAACTCGAGCGGGAAGCCGCCCGCGCTCCAGACGCCGCGCTTGACGGCCTCGGCGACCTGACGCAGGTGCGCGTTGCAGTTGTTGAGCTCGGACCACGAGTTCGCGATCCCGACGACGGGGCGCCCGTCGAAGACGAGGTCGCTGAAGCCCTCGGCCTTGAGCCACGAGCGGTGCGCGAAGCCGTCGAGGTCGCGGCGGCCGAACCAGTTGCGGCTTCTGAGCGGGTGTGCTGTCATTGGTCCCTCCGGGGTCCCGATTATAGAAGAGATAGACGAGAAGGAGATCGCGCATGCGACTGACCGGCAAGGTGGCGGTGGTGACGGGCGGGGGCAGCGGCATCGGGCGGGGCATCGCGCTGGCGATGGCGCGCGAGGGCGCCGACGTCTCGATCCCCGACATCCAGGTGCTGAACGCGGAGAAGGTCGCCGGCGAGATCAAGGCGCTCGGCCGCAAGGTGGTCGCGATGAAGACCGACGTCACGAGCGCGGCCGACGTCAAGGCGATGGTGGACCGCACGCGCGAGGCGCTCGGGAAGATCGACATCCTGGTGAACAACGCCGGCATGGCCTCGCCGCCCGGCATGCCGTTCACGAACAACACCGAGGAGGACTGGGACCGCACCTTCGCGGTCAACACCAAGTCGGTGTTCCTCTGCTGCAAGGCGGTCGCGCCGCACCTCATCGAGCGGAAGGCGGGGCGCATCATCAACATCGCCTCGATCGCGGGCCCGATCGCGGCGCTCACGATGCCGCCGTACAGCGTCGCCAAGATGGGCGTCATCACGCTCACCCGGATCGTGGCCAAGGAGCTGGCGCCGCACGGCATCACGGTCAACGCGATCTGCCCGGGCGTCCTCTACACGGACTTCTGGCAGAAGCTCGCCGCGCA
>Ga0156246_1099_pt1 | contig 13165 bp, 13 predicted proteins | sample RifCSPlowO2_12_FD_107893 | JGI IMG/M metagenome (GOLD analysis project Ga0156246, IMG submission 107893) | Candidatus Rokubacteria bacterium RIFCSPLOWO2_12_FULL_73_47 | reverse complement strand
GTCGGGGCCGTAGCCGTAGGCGAGCCCCATGTCCGCGCCGAGCGCCCGGACCAGCTCGCGCGTCGCGCGCCGGAGCACCTCGGTCCGGTCCAGGGACGAGTTGACGGCGCGGCTGACCGCCACGAGCGTCTCCGCGTGCGCGAGCCGGCGCGCGGTCTCGGCGTGGAGCTGGGCGTTCTCGAACGCGAGCGCGGCCTGGTCGCTGATCGCCTCGACGAGCGCGGTTTCCTCGAGCGTGAAGGCGTGCGGCTCGTGCAACCACGCCACGAAGAAGGCGCCGACCGGCTCGCCTCGCACGGCGATCGGGAAGAAGAGGCTCGAGCGGTGGGGGAACTGGGCGACCGACTCCTGGTCGACCCGCGGATCGGTCGTGACGTCGCTCGACCAGGCCGGCCGCCCCTCGCGCCAGGCCTCCTCGAGGATCGGGTGGCCGCGGAGCGGGATCGGGTGGGCCAGGAAGCGCCCGAGCAGATCCTTCGGCACCCGGTAGCCCGCGACCGGGCGGAGGACCCGCGCCTCGTCGCCCGCGACGAACGCCCCGACCATGTCGGCGCCGACGGCGCGGCAGGTCTCCCGGGCGATCCGCCGCATCACCTCGGTGAGGTCGAGCGTCGAGTTGAGCGCGCGGCTGACGTTCACGAGCGTCTCGGAGCGCCTGAGCCGCTGCTGCGCCGCCTCGTAGAGTCGGGCGTGCTCGAGCGCCACGGCGGCCTGGTCGGCGAACGTCCGGGCGAGGTCCACCTCGTCGGCGGTGAACGCCCGCCCCTCGACGTCCCCGATGCCGAGCGCGCCGATGATCCGGTCCTGGACGCTGAGCGGCACCGCGAGCACGCTCCGGTAGGGCGCCCGCTCGAGGAGCGCCCTGAGCTCCGGCGTCAGCTCGACGCGGGGGTCCGTCAGGAGGTTCCGGGTGGTCGTCGGCTGGCGCTGGCGGAGGGTCAGGCCGATCACGCCCGCGCCGGCGGGCAGCTCCAGGCCCGCGTCGAAGGCCGGCTCGAGCGCGCCCGAGACGGCGATGGCCCGGACGGCGCCGGACTCCGGGTCGAGGGCCCAGACGATGGCCATGCGAGCGTCCAGGAGGCCCCGCACGCTCAGCGCGATCTGGTTCGCCACCGTGGGGGCGTCGAGCGTTTGGCAGAAGATCCGCCCGATGTCGGCCACCCACCGCTTGGCCTCGTCGCCCGCGTCGTGCGCGCACGGCGCCGCGGCCTCGGAGGCCTGCGCGAGCTCGGCCACGCGCGAGCGCAGCCGGACGATCTCCTCGACCAGGGCGACCGTGGTTTCCGAGCAGACGGCGCCGCGCCCCGGCGCGGTTCGGTCCTGGGGTTCCGTCACGCGGTCCATTGTGGATTCCGCCGGAATCCCAGCACTCTCCGTGCCACGGCGCCGACGGCTTGAAAGATCACGGGTTAGCCGTCATACCGGGCTCGCCGATGGTCAGGATCTGGCCATGGCGACGAGCGCTGACTGTCAGGGCCGACACTGAACGCCAGAAGCGTCCTGAGCTGCCCGGGCGACTCTGTACATGGGGGGCTCCGGGCGCGCCCGGAGCCCCCCATTCTCCGGGCGCCCCGGCGCAGCCGTGGCGCCCCTCGACAACGCGACTCGCTCGGAGGCTCTCAGCGCACGCTGTAGCCGCGCCCGATCATGCAGTTGGCGTACGCCCGCTCGTAGCCTTCCTTGCTCTTGCTGTACTGGTAGGCGCCGCCGCCGACCGCGCCGATGGTCGCACCGCTCGCCGCGCCGATCGCCGCGCCCGTGCCCGCGCTCCCCGTCGCCGCGCCGATCGCCGCGCCCGCGGCGGCGCCGCCGACGGCGCCGATCAGCGCCCCGACGCCCGCGCCCTTCGCGGTCTCCGTCGCGGGGTCGTAGCCCGTCTGGCCCTTGGCGATCAGCATGCAGTCGTTCTGGTCGCGGAGCTGCTGCTCCCCCGACTGCCCCTTGAGCGGCGCCACGTACACCGACGGCGCGGGCGGCGCCGACGACGCGCAGCCGGCCACGAGCACTCCGAGCACTGCCAGCGCAACCAGACGCTTCATGGGACGTCTCCTCTCTCGTCGTGTGCCAGGCCGATCAGGCCTTCGGGAGCCAGTCGCGCAGCGGCGTGACCTGGCAGCCCGCCTTCTCGAGCGCCTCGCGGACCGCGCGGACGATCTTCGGCGCGCCGGGCGTGTCGCCGTGGCAGCAGATCGTCTGCACGGAGATGTCGATCTCGACGCCGTCGAGCGTGCGGACCTTGCCCTCCATGGCCATCGTCACCGCCTGGGCCGCGGCGCGCGCGGGGTCGGTGATGAGCGCGCCCGGGATCTTCCGGGACACGAGCGTGCAGTCCACGTTGTACGCGCGGTCGGCGAAGCCCTCGGAGGCGACGCGCACGCCCAGCTTGCGGCAGGCGCGGTCGTACTTGCCCGTCGCCAGCGCCATCAGGATCAGGTCCCGGCCGCCCGAGTCGAGCGTCGCCTCGCCCGCGGCGACCGCGAGCGCCTCGTCCCGCTCCATCATGTTGTACAGGATGCCGTGCGGCTTCATGTGCTGCAGCTCGCCGCCCGCCACGCGGACGAACTCTCGCAGCGCCCCGGTCTGGTAGCAGAGGTAGTCCTTCACCTCCTGGGGCGTCACGTCGAGCACGCGCCGCCCGAACCCCATGAGGTCGGGCAGCCCCGGGTGCGCGCCGATCGCGACCCGGTGCTGCAGCGCCAGCGCGACGGTCCGGCGCATCACGTGCGGGTCGCCGCCGTGGTACCCGCAGGCGACGTTCGCGGACGTGATGCACGGCATGATCTCCTCGTCGGCGCCGAGCGTCCAGCGCCCGTAGCTCTCCCCCATGTCGCAGTTGAGATCGATGTGCTTCATGCTCCGCTCCCTTCCATGACGAGGGGGGCGACCCCCCCTCGAGCTCCCCCGGCTGCCAGGCGCGGCGGTCTTACCCGCGCGCGAGCACCCTGGCGAGCGCGTTGACGAAGCGGTCGACGTCCTCCTCGCTCATCGCGCACGAGCAGGCGCCCAGGCCCCGCTGGGTCAATAGTATCCCCTCGTTGAGGAGTCCCATGAAGACCCGGATCGGCATCTCGGGGTCCTTGGGACGGCTCGAGCGGTAGTCGGTCAGCGGCTCGGACGTCCAGTGCAGGGTGAACAGCGAGCCCAGGCCCGTCACCTGCCCGCGGCGCCGCGTCGCCTGGAGCAGGCGCGTCACGCCGCCGCGCAGGCGGTCGGCGAGCGCGTCGAGCCGCGCGTACGCCTCCGGCGTGAGCGCGTTGAGCGTGGCGACGCCCGCGGCCATCGTCGCCGGGTTGGCGTTGAAGGTCCCGCCGTGGCTGATGCGCGCCCCGCCCTTGCGCGGGTCGTAGAAGCCCATGATGTCGGCCCGGCCGCCGAAGGCGCCGACGGGCAGGCCGCCGCCGACGATCTTGCCGAACGTGGTGAGGTCGGGACGGATCCCGAGCCGCTCCTGCGCGCCGCCCCACGCCACGCGGAAGGAGATCACCTCGTCGAAGATCAGCACGATGCCGTGCCGCTCGGTCAGCGCGCGCAGCCGCTCGAGGAAGCCCTCGGCCGGCGGGATCGTGCCGCCGTTGCTGAGCAGCGGGTCCACGATCACGGCCGCGAGATTCGCCGCCTCGGCCTCGACGATCTGCTCGCACGCCTCGGCGTCGTTCCACGGCAGCACGACGGTGTGCTTGAGCACCGCGGGCGGCACGCCCGCCGAGGAGGCGACGGCCTTCGGGCGCTTGCGGCTGCCCGCCGCCTTCGGGTCGGGCGAGACGCTCACCATCACCCAGTCGTGGGTGCCGTGGTAGGCGCCCTCGAACTTCGCGAGCTTGGGCCGGCCGGTGAACGCGCGCGCCAGGCGCACCGCGTTGAGCGTCGCCTCGGTGCCCGAGTTCGTGAACCGGATCTGCTCCACGGACGGCACGCGCCGCGTGAGCATCTCGGCCAGCCGGATCTCGTGCTCCGTCGGTCCCGGGAACGACAGCCCCGCCTCGACGACCTGCTGCACCGCCTTGATCACGTCGGGCGGCGCGTGGCCGAGGATCAGGCTCGTGTAGTTGCCGTTGAAGTCGAGCCGGTCGTTGCCGTCCGCGTCCCAGATGTGGGCGCCCTGCCCGCGCTGGAAGTAGAACGGGTAGGGATCGAAGAACGTCGTCGTGCGGCTGTTGCCGCCCGGCATCACCGCCAGCGCCTCGTCGTGCAGCGCGCGCGAGAGGTGCGTCTTCGCGGTGTACTCGCTCAGCTCTTTGTCCAGACTCATGCGGTCTCCTCTCTCAGCAGACCCTCAAGGGACGCGTCCGACTCGCGGAGCAGCCGGTGCGCCTCGGCCACGCTCACGGCCGTGAACGCGACCTTCTGCCCCGGCTTGACCTGCCCGAGGCGCCCGATGTCGAAGGAGCACACGGTGGCGACCTTCGTGTAGCCCCCGGTGGACTGGCGGTCGACGAGCAGCACGATCGGCTGGCCGTCGCCCGGCACCTGGATGGACCCGAGCGCGATGCCGTCGGAGATGATGTCGTGGCCGCGCGCGTGCTCGACCCGCGGCCCGCGCAGGCGCGCGCCCATGCGGTCGGACTCTCGCGTCATCTCGTACGCCGAGCCGAGCAGCGTCCGGATGCCCTCGGCGCTGAAGCGGTCGGCCTGCGGCCCCAGGACGACGCGCACGAGCGTCTCCGCCGCACCGCCGACCGGCGGCGGCGTCGCGAGCCCGCGCGCCGCGGGCGGCGGGCCCTCGAGCACGCCGAGGACGTCGCCCGGGCGCAGCGCGCGTCCCTGCAGGCCGCCCAGGCGCCCGCGCACGTACGTCGAGCGCGACCCGAGGACGAGCGGCACGTCGAGCCCGCCGGCGAACGCGAGGTAGCTGAGCACGCCCGTCCGCGGGGCGCCGACACGGACCTCGTCGCCCGCGCGGAGCACGATCGTCGTCCAGCGGGGCGCCGGCTCGCCGTTCAGCGTCACGGGCGCCGCCGCGCCCGTGACGGCGATCGCGCACGCCCCATCCACGCGGAAGCGCGGCCCCATGTACGTGCACTCGAGGCCCGCCGCCGTGTCCGCGTTGCCGACGAGACGGTTGGCCAGCACGAACGACGCGCGGTCCACGGGCCCGGACGGCGGGATGCCGTACCGGAGGTGGCCGGGGCGGCCCAGATCCTGCACCGTGGTGAGCGGCCCGGCGTCGAGGATGCGGACCGTCACGTGATCACCGGCCGCCAGGTCCGCGCCGCGACCCGCGCGGCGACGCGCTCGTACTCGTCGCGGGCGATGGGGCGGAAGCGCACGCGGTCGCCGGGACGGAGCAGGATCGGATCCGGCGCTTCCGGGTCGTAGAGGCGGAGCGGCGTCTTGCCGAGGATCCAGTAGCCGCCCGGGCTGTCCACGGAGTAGATGCAGCACTGGATGCCGCCGATGCCGACGCTCTGGGCCGGCACGTTCGTGCGCGGCGTCTCGAGCCGCGGCAGCTGGATCCGCTCGGGCATCCCCGTCATGTACGGCAGGCCCGGCGTGAAGCCGATGAAGTAGACGAGGTACTCCGCGCCGCTGTGCAGGCGCACCAGCTCGTCCACGGGCAGGCGGAGGCGCGTCGCCGCGGCCTCGAGGTCGAGGCCGAGCTCCGTGTCGTAGCAGCAGGGCAGCTCGACCGTGCGCGCGGGCGGGAGCACCGCCGTGGAGGCCTGCCGGGCCAGCTCCGCGATCGCCTCGCAGACGGCCTCGTAACCGACCGCGCGCGGGTCGTAGTAGACCAGGAGCGAGCGGAACGTCGGCACCATCTCGAGCACGCCCGTGAGGCCCTTCTCGCGGATCAGGAACTCGAGGGCCCGGACGCGCGTGTTCACCTCGACGCTGATCTCCTCGCCGAATTCGACCGAGACGGCGAGATCGCCCGCCGGGAGCAGCCGCAACGCTCAGATCGCCGCGAGGGCGGAGTTGGGCAGATCCGTGATGAACATGTGCCCCGGGCTGTGCGTGAGCATGAACGGCGGCTTCGACGCGAGCGCCACGGCCTGCGGCGTCACGCCGCACGCCCAGAACACCGGCACGTCGCCCGGGCGGAACTCCTGCGGGTCCCCCCAGTCGGGCCGGGCGACGTCCGCGATGCCGATGGCGGCCGGATCGCCGATGTGGACGGGCGCGCCGTGGGCGCCGGGGAAGCGCGCGCTCGCGGTGACCGCCTTCGAGAGCTGCGCGGCCGCGATCGGCCGCATCGAGACGACCATCGGCCCGTGGAAGCGGCCGGCGGGACGGCACGCGATCGAGGTCCGCCACATCGCGACGTTCCGCCCGTGCTCCACGTGCCAGAGCCGGATCCCCGCCTCGAGCAGCGCCCACTCGAAGGTGAACGAGCAGCCGAGCAGGAACGCCACGAGGTCGTCGCGCCAGTAGGGCGTCGCGTCGGTCACCTCGTCGGCGAGCGCGCCGTCCTTGTAGATGCGGTACCGGGGGATGTCGGTCCGCAGGTCGGCGCCGGGCGCCACCCCGACGGGCTCGGGCGAGCCCGGGTCCGTCACCTCGATGAGCGGGCACGGGCGCGGGTTGCGCTGGCAGAAGACCAGGAAGTCGTAGGCCCAGTCCCGGGGGAGCACCGCGAGGTTGGCCTGGACGAAGTTCTGCCCGAGGCCGGCGGTGATCCCGCTCAGCGCGCCCCGGCGGATGTCCGCGCGGATCTCCCGGGGATGGCGCGTGTCGATCGGCATGGGAGCATTCTACCTCCGCCCGAGGCGGGGCCACACCTCGGGATTCACGAGCACGTCGGGCCGCTCCCCGCGGAGCACGCGCGCCATCTCCCCCGCGACCTGCACCGCCATCTGGCGGATGGCCTCGACGGTGACGCCGGCGACGTGGCCCGAGCAGACGACGCTGTCGAGGTTGAGGAGCGGGTTGTCCCGCGGCACCGGCTCCTCCTCCCACACGTCCAGGCCGGCCGCTCCCAGCTGGCCGCGCGTGAGCGCCTCGAACAGGGCGTGCTCGTCCTGCACCCCGCCGCGCGAGGTGTTGACGAGGACCGCGCCGCGCCGCAGGCGCCCGAGCGTCTTCGCGTCGATCATGTGCGCCGTCTCCGGCGTGAGCGGCGTGTGGCACGTGAGCACGTCCACCTGCGGCAGGAGCGCCTCGAGGCTCGCGACGGGCTCGGCGCCCCGGCGCCGGACCTCGTCGTCGGGCACGTACTTGTCGTAGGCGAGGACGCGCATGCCGAGCGCGCCCGCGAACTTCGCCACCCGGCGGCCGACGTTGCCGACCCCGACGATGCCGAGCGTCTTGCCGGCGAGCTCCGTGTTGGCGCCCCGCCCGCCGCCCCAGTCGCCCGCCCGCGTCGCCCGGTCCACCTCGCGCGTGTGCTTGACGCAGGCGAGCATCAGCATGAGCGCGTGCTCGGCGACCGCCTGCGAGTTCGAGCCGGGGGCGTGCACGACCGCCACGCCGAGGCGCGTCGCGGCGGGGATGTCGACGGTGTCCAGGCCCGCGCCGTGCCGGCCCACGACGCGGAGCCGCGGGCAGGCGGCCATGAGGCTCTCGGTGCAGCGCGGCTTGATGCGGAACAGGATCCCCTGCGCCTCGGCGGCGGCCCGGACCAGGCCGGCCTCGGTCTCGTCGTCGCAGACGACGACGCGCGCGGCCTGCTCGAGCAGCGCGTGGCCGTCGGGGTGGATGGGGCCGGCGAGCACGACCAGGGGCCGGGGGGCGGTGGGCATCGGAGCGGTCTCCTTTCGGGGGGTCGGGCGCTCACTTGCGGGCGACGAGGACGATGCGCGGGGCGTCGAGCGAGAAGGGCGTGCCGTCGAGGCCGCCGTAGAGCTCGACGCGGCTCCAGCGCTCGGGCCGGAGCATCGCCGAGAGCTCGTGGGCCGAGTAGAGCCGGATCTCGCTCTCGCCGATCAGCTCCTCGGTCTCGGCCCGGGCCCGGGCCGCGCGCTTGAGGCGCGACCAGCGGGCGCGCCAGCGGCTCGTCGCCGGGTCGAACGCGTTCTCGATCCGGAGCGTCCAGCCGTCCACGCGCTTGCGCTCCTCGGGCGGCAGCGAGCGCACGATCTGGTCGCGGTTGCGGGTGTCCAGGACGAAGAGGCCGCCGGGCTTGAGCGCCCACCAGAAGCGGTCGAGCACGAGCCGGTCCTCGTCGTCGGAGAAGTAGCCGATCGAGCTGCACAGGTTCACGGCGAGGTCGAACTCGCCGGCGAACTCCATGTCGCGGATGTCCTGGCAGACGAGCGTGAGCGCGACGCCGGCCTCGCGCGCGGCCGTCCGGGCGCGCTCGAGCTCGGTCTCGCTGAAGTCCACGCCCGTCACCTCGCCGCCGCGGCGCGCCAGCTCGATCGAGTGGCGGCCGAAGCCGCACGGGGCGTCCAGCACCCGGGCGCCGGGCTCGAGCGCGGCCAGGCCCGCGATCCACTCGACCTCGCTCGTCGCGTCGGTCGGGGACTCGAACGCCCGGGAGAACTGGGGCCACGCCTCGCGGAAGAAGCGCTCGCTCTGGAACACGTCGGCCATTATAGTCCCCTCCGTGAGCACGCTGGTGACGGGCGCGTTCGGCTGCATCGGGGCGTGGGTCGTCCGCGGCCTCCTGGCCTCGGGCGAGCGGCCGGTCGCCTTCGACCTCGGCGACGACCCCTGGCGCCTCCGGATGCTCGGCGGCGACGACGTCGTGGGCCGGCTCACGATCGTCCGCGGCGACATCGCCGACCGCGAGGCCGTCGCGCGCGTCGTCGGCGAGCACGGCGTCCGGCGCATCGTCCACCTGGCGGCGTGGCAGATCCCGCTCTGCCGCCAGGACCCGTCCGGGGGCGCGCTCGTCAACGTCGTGGGCACGGCGAACGTCTTCGAGGCGGTGCGCGCGGCGGCCGGCCGGGTCGAGCGCGTCGTCTACGCCTCGTCGGCCGCGGTCTTCGGCCCGCCGAGCGCCTACCCGCCCGGCCCCATCCGCGACGACGCGCCGCCGCGCCCGGCGACCCACTACGGCGTCTACAAGGTGGCCAACGAGGAGACCGCGCGCGTCTACTGGGAGGAGCACCGGATCCCGTCCATGGGCTTCCGCCCGCTCTCGGTGTACGGGCCCGGGCGCGACTTCGGCCTCACCGCGGACCCGACGCTCGCGATGAAGGCGGCCGTGCTCGGCCGCCCGTTCCGGATCCGCTGGGGCGGCGGGACCGACCTGATCTACGTCGAGGACGTCGCGCGCGCGCTCCTCGCCGCGGCGGCGAGCCGGCTCGACGGCGCGCGCGTCTACAACCTGCACGGCGCCTCGGCGCGCATCGCCGACGTCGTGGGCCTGATCGAGGCGGCGTGGCCCGCGGCGCGGGGCCGCCTCGGGCACGTCGAGGAGCCGATCCCCTTCCCCGACGCGCTCGACGACACGCGCTACCAGCAGGACCTGGGGCCGGCGCCGCCCACCCCGCTCGCGGACGGCATCCGCAAGACGCTCGACGAGTTCCGCCGCCTGCAGGAGGCGGGCCGGCTCGACGCGCGGGAGCTCGCGTGACCGCCTACCGGGTCCGTCCCGCGACCCCGGCCGACGCCGAGGCGATCTGCCGGATCTACAACCAGGGCATCGAGGACCGCGTCGCGACGCTCGAGACCGAGCGGCGCACGCCCGAGGAGCGCCGCCGGTGGCTCGCCGGCCGCAGCCCCCGCCACCCCGTGATCGTGGCCGAGACGACGGAGCCGACCCGCGGTGGCCGCGGCCTGGCGGACCCTGGCACGGCCGTCGGCTGGGGGAGCCTCAACGTCTTCAACGCGCGCGAGGCCTACCGGTTCGTCGCGGACTTGTCCGTCTACGTCGAGCGCGCCTGGCGGGGGATGGGCGTCGGGCGCGCCCTGCTCGCGCGCCTCGTCGAGCTCGGGCGCGAGCACGGCTTCCACAAGCTCGTCCTCTCCGCGTTCCCGACCAACGCGGGCGGCATGGCGCTCTACGCGGCAATGGGCTTCCGGACCGTCGGCATCTACCGCGAGCAGGGCCGGCTCGACGGCCGCTGGGTGGACACGATCGCCATGGAGAAGCTGCTCTAGCGCGCATTCTTCGCGAACGGTCACCGCGCGAGGCGGGTGGGGCTTGGCGTCCGGGGTGCCCAGGACGTAAGATCCCGGCAGGAGCGATTGCACGCTCGGTACCGCGCAGCGCGGCTCGTTCGCACGGATCGGGGGAATGGCGTGGCGAAGTCCCGGTTGACCAGTCGGCCGGTGCTGGAGTGGCTCACGGTCTGCGGCCCGGCCGCCTATCTGACCGTGCTGGCGGTGGGCGTCCTCTATCTCCACCCCCATCCGCTTCCGCCCTTCTGGCCCGCCTTTTTCCTCATGCTCGCGCTGAGCCTGGCCGGGACGTTCGTCTTCTCGCGCTTCGTGTTCGTCCACGTGCGGCGGCAGGAGGCGGAGATCGTCCGGCAGACGCAGGAGCTCGCCGAGGCGAACGAGGCGATGGCGGTCATCCGGGAGCGGCAGCGCATCGCCCACGAGGTCCACGACCACCTGGCCCAGACCCTCGGCTACCTCCACCTCAAGCTGGCCGACCTCCAGCGCCAGGTCGCCGCCGACGACCCCGCGGGCCTCGAGATCGAGCTGGCGGACCTCAAGAAGGTGACTCGCGACGCGTACGAGGAGGCGCGCCAGGCCATCTTCGGGCTCCGGAGCATGGTCTCCCGGAGCCTCGGGCTGATCCCCACGCTCACCGAGTACCTGCACGACTGGAGCCGGCGGACGGCCATCGCCGCGGATCTCCGGGTCGGCAGCGACGAGGCCATCAAGCTGCCTCCGGCGGTCGAGGTCCAGCTCATCGGCATCATCCTGGAGGCGCTCGCGAACGTCCGGAAGCACGCCGGGGCCCGGCACGTGCTGGTCGGCGTCGAGCTCCGTGACGCGACGACCAGGGTGGTGATCCAGGACGACGGCCGGGGGTTCGATCCGGGCGCGGTGGCGGGCGGCGCCGCCGGCAGCTTCGGCCTCGAGATGATGGCGGAGCGCGCCGACGCGGTCGGCGGGAAGCTCACGATCAGCTCCCGGCCCGGCGAGGGCGCCCGGGTGGAGGTCGAGCTTCCCACCGCCGAGCCCGCGGGGCGGAAGCCGTGAAGCCGACGCGCGTGCTCGTGGTGGATGACCACGCGCTCTTCCGCAAGGGCGTGGCCGGCCTCCTGCGCGACGCCGAAGGCTTCGTCGTCGTCGGCGAGGCACGCGACGGACGCGAGGCGGTGGCGAAGGCGCAGGCGCTGACGCCGGACGTCGTCCTCATGGACGTCTACATGCCGGGGATGGACGGCCTCGAGGCCGCCCGGCGCATCGGGCAGGCCGTGCCCTCGGTCCGGATCGTCATGCTCACCGTCTCCGAGGAGGACCAGAACCTCTTCGAGGCCCTCAAGGCCGGCGCCCACGGGTACCTGCTCAAGAGCGTGGAGCCGGACGAGCTCTTCCGGACGCTGCGCGGCATCGTGCGCGGCGACGCGTTTCTCACGCCGTCCATGGCCACCAAGCTCGTCGACGAGTTCACCCGCCGCAGGGGCGCCGAGGCCGCGGCCCCGGCCGGCAGCATGAGTCCCCGCGAGTGGGAGGTCCTCGAGCTGCTGACGCGCGGCGCGGTCAACAAGGAGATCGCCGCGGCGCTCCGCATCAGCGAGAACACCGTCAAGAACCATCTGAAGAGCATCATGGACAAGCTGCACGCCGAGAACCGCGTGCAGGTGGTCGCCTACGCGCTCCGCAAGGGGCTCGTGAGACGCTCCCCGCCCTCGTAGCCTCGGCGCGCCGCCCCCACCCGAACGGGCTACGAGGGAGTAGCCCTTTTGCGTTCCGACCCGTAGTCCTTCCGGGGACTACCGCGGCGCGGGCAGGACGGCGACAGTGGGAGCCGCGTGTACCGTCGGCCTGCTCTCCACACCGGCACGACAGAGGAGGATCAACCGATGAGGCGTGATTGGGTTGTTGGCGGGTGTGCGTGGCTGCTGGTGGCCGGATTCCCCCTCGGCGCCGCTCTGGCGCAGTCCCCGGCGCCCGAGAGCGTCGCGACGGGCGCGCAGCTCTACGACAAGTGGTGGAAGGCGGTGCCGGGCACGAAGGCCCCCGTCGGTGATCACCCCGTGTGGGCCTCGCAGACCACCAACAAGGCGAAGGGCGAGGCGACGTGGCGGTGCAAGGAGTGCCACGGCTGGGATTACCGGGGCAAGGACGGGGCTTATGGCTCCGGCTCCCACGCCACGGGGTTCCCGGGGGTCCTGGCCGCCAGGGGCAAGAGCCTCGACGAGCTGAAGGCCATCCTGAAGGGCTCGGCCGATCGCAGGCACGATTTCTCCTCCGTCCTGAACGATGCCGCCCTGACCCACCTCGCCACGTTCCTCAAGCATGGGCCGGTGGATCTGAAGCCCCTCATCGACCTCAAGACGAAGAAGGCCGTGAAGGCCGAGGCGGACGCGGGCAAGAAGTCATTCGACGCCTGCGCCGCCTGCCACGGTGCCGACGGGGCCACGCTGAACTTCGGGAAGCCGGCCAAGCCCGAGTACGTGGGAACGGTGGCCAGGGCGAATCCCTGGGAATTCCAGCACAAGGTCCGCTTCGGCCACCCGGGGTCGGACCCGCCGATGCCCGCCGCGGCCGAGCTGGGGCTGAGCCTGCAGGACGTGCTGGATCTTCTGGCCTACTCGCAGACGCTGCGGGACAAGTGAGCCTCGGGTGATCGTCGGATGATCGGGCCGCCGGCAGCCCTCCTCGTCGTCGGGCTCGTGCTGCTGGTGGCGTGCGCGGCTCCCCTCGCCTCCGCGGGCGGGGGGAGCGACAACGACGCGGAGGTGAGCCTGCCGGCCACGCTGGTCACCGAGGGGGCCACGCCCGCCACGGAAGCCGAGGTGACCTTCACTCTCTCCAGGTCCCGAGAGGAACGACAGTACGGGCTGGGGTTCAGCAGCCTCCAGTACGCCCCGGTCCCGTCATTCGGCGTCAAGCTGGCGGTCCCGATGATCCTGCGCGACCCGCGAGGCCCCGAGCCCGAGCCGAGCGTGGGCGGGATCGGCGACGTGAGCCTGATGGCGAAATACGCCCCGCTGATGCTCCCGGCTCGGCAGCTCGCGCTGTCGGGCGGGATCAAGCTGACGTTCCCGACGGGGAGCGAGCGGCGCGGGCTGGGAGGCCTGCTCGCCCTGGCCCCGTTCCTGGCCGTGGGCAAGGGGCTGGGCCCCTTCAGCCTCCAGGCCGACGCCAGCTATAGCTGGCA
>Ga0156246_1032_pt3 | contig 13194 bp, 18 predicted proteins | sample RifCSPlowO2_12_FD_107893 | JGI IMG/M metagenome (GOLD analysis project Ga0156246, IMG submission 107893) | Candidatus Rokubacteria bacterium RIFCSPLOWO2_12_FULL_73_47 | reverse complement strand
GGGATCTTCGACTGCTCGGGCGTCAGCGACGGCTCGGCCGCGGCCATCATCGTCCGCGCCGAGGAGGCGCACCGCTACACGGACAAGCCGCTGTTCGTGAAGGCGCTCTCGTTCGTCGCCGGGCCGGCCGCGGGCCCGATCGACCCGGACTACGACTACACGACCTTTCCCGAGGTCGTCGCCTCCGCGGTGGACGCTTACGCGCAGGCCGGCATCAAGGACGCGCGGCAGGAGCTGGCGATGGCGGAGGTCCACGACTGCTTCACGCCGACCGAGCTGGTCCTGATGGAGGACCTCGGCTTCGCCGCGCGCGGCACCGCGTGGAAGGAGGTGCTGGCGGGCACCTTCGACCTCGACGGCGAGCTGGCCGTGAACCCCGACGGCGGCCTGAAGTCCTTCGGCCACCCGATCGGCGCCTCGGGCCTCCGCATGCTCTTCGAGTGCTGGCTCCAGCTCCGCGGCGAGGCCGGCAAGCGCCAGATCGCCTCGGTCGCGCGCGGCCGCAAGCTCGCGCTCACGCACAACCTCGGCGGCGCGCCGGGCGAGTGCGTGTCGTTCGTCGGCGTCGTCGGCTCCGAGCCGAGCGCATAGCGGGGCGATGCGAAGCGTCGCCGACCAGCTTCGCGACGAGGACCGCACGGCGCTCGCGGCCCTCACCCCCGCCGAGCGCGTGGCGCTCGCGCTCCGGCTCGGCGAGCGCGACCTCGAGGCGTTCCGCCTCGCGCACGAGCCGCCCCTCGAGCGCGACGAGGCCCGGCGCCGCCTCGAGCGCCAGCGTCAGCACGGGCGCCGGCGCTCGCGTTGCGTCGAGGAGCTGATCGGCTGAGCCTCGAGGACATCTTGGGGCACGAGGTCGCCGGCGGCTGACGTTGCTCAGCCGCGGCCGGGCGCGAGCGCGCGCGTCGCGGCTCTCAGGATTTCGCGGCGCTTCGCCGGGTCCGGCTCGCTCGACTGGAGCTGGAGGAACGCGGTGTCGATCCCCGCGTCCAGGTAGCGACGGACGCCCGCGCGGATCTCGTCCATCGAGCCGCGCAGGATCAGGTCGCGCATCACCCGCTCGGGCACGGCGGCGACGGCCGCCTTGCGGTCGCCCTGCTCCCACGCCCGCCACATCGGGCCCAGCGCCTCGCTCCGCCCGAGCCACTCGTGGAAGGCGCGATAGACCGGGACGTTCAGGTACGTGGTGATGTGCCGCCGGACCACGGCGTCCGAGGCGGGCCCGGGCGGGTCCACGTTGACCATGAGCCGCGCCGTGAACTCGAGCGCCGCCGGGTCGCGCCCCGCGCGCGCCGCGGCCTCGCGCACGACGGCGACCGACTTCGGGACGTCGTCGGGCGAGAGCCAGTTGAGGATCGCGCCGTCGCCGACCTCGCCCGCGACGCGGAGCATGCCGGGCCGGAGTGCCGCGACGTGGATCGGCACCGGCGCGGCGACCGGCCGGCTCAGCCGGAAGCCGTCCACGGCGAACGTCTCGCCGCGGAACACGACGCGCTCGCCCGCGAGCGCCCGGCGGAGGAACTGCGCCATCTCGCGCACGCGCGCGGCCGGCCGCGCGAAGCGGCCGCCGTTCCAGCTCTCGACGATCGGCTGGGAGCCCGCGCCGATCCCGAGGCAGAAGCGCCCGGGCGCGATCTCGGCGAGCCCCGCCGCGGAGATCGCGAGCGTCGCCGGGCCCCGGGTGAACACGTTGGCGATGGCGGTGCCGACGCGCATCCGGGTGGCGAGGCCCACGACCGCGAGCGGCGCGAAGCAGTCGACGCCGTCCACCTCGAACGACCAGGCGTCGGTGTAGCCGAGCGTCTCCGCCTCGCGGGCGACGTCCGCGAGCTCGGCGAGGGTGAAGCCCTCCATCGGGACGGACAGCGACCAGCGCTTGTCGGGCATCGGGCTCGACCTCCAGGCGACGATGCTATCATCCCGGCGAAGCACCAGAGGAGGGAGCCATGCTGGGCGACGTCGTCGAGCTGTCCGTGGTCGTGCGGGACCTCGAGGCCGCGATCGAGCGCTACACGCGGCTGTTCGGCCTTCGCGTGCACCGGCGCTCCGAGTCCAAGGAGTTCGGCTTCAAGAACGCGATCCTGCCCACGGGGATCGGCCACATCGAGCTGCTCCAGCCGACCGACCCCGACAAGGCGATCGGCCGCTTCCTCGCCCGGCACGGCGAGGGCGTCTACCTCGTCGGCTTCGAGTGCACGGACGTCCCCGGGAGCGTCGCGCGCCTGCGCGCCGCGGGCGCGCGGGTCGACTCGCCGAAGGAGGACATCGCCTGGGTGCACCCGCGCGAGGCCCACGGGCTCTTCGTCGAGCTGCGCCACCGTGAGCGATACGCCTAGCCCCGCGCCCGAGGACCCGCTCGCGACCGTCCGCGAGCGGACGCGCGAGAACCTCTTCTGGCGCCACCTCGGCGTCGAGGTCGTGGACGCCAGGGACGGCTGGGTGAGGCTGCGCGTGCGCGTGCGCGACGAGCTGCGCAACGCCGCCGGCGCGCCGGTCCACGGCGGCGTCTACTCCGCGCTCGTGGACATGGCGGTCGGGGGCGCGCTCGCGACGCTGCACGAGGACGCCGAGGGCGGCGTCGGCCAGACGACGCTCGACCTCAACGTGAGCTTCATGGCCGCCGCGACCGGCGACACGCTCTACGCCGAGGGCCGCATCCTGCGGCGCGGCCGGACGGTGGTGTTCGGCGAGACCACGATCACCGACGGCAGCGGCAAGCTCCTGGCCGTCGGCCGGGCGACCTACATGATCATCGGGAGGCGCGCCTGACGGCGGGCGCGGGCGCCTCGCTCAGCGCGGGCTGAGGAGCTTCGCCCGGAGATCCTCGGCCTGCTGGTGGAAGGGCTTGCCCCCGCGCGCCGTCATCGGCGTCTTGTCGGCGAGCCCCGTCGCGAGCTCGACGAGGAGCGGCCCCTCCTCCCGCAGGAGCGCGGGCAGGCGGCGGCGCAGCGCCTCGAGCTCGCCGATCGCGCAGGCCGCCCGGTAGCCCGCCCCCTTCGCCATCAGGACGAAGTCCACCGCGAGGCCGCCCGGGACCGCCTGCGCGCCCGACGTGTGGTAGACGCCGTTCTTGAACACGAAGTGGACGAGGTTCCGGGCGTGTGCGCCCGCGTTGGTGGCGAGCGCGCCGAGCTGCATCAGGAGCGAGCCGTCGCCGTCGAGCACGAGCACGCGCCGCTCCGGCCGCGCGAGCGCCAGGCCGAGGCCCAGCGAGGAGGCGCCGCCCATGAAGCCGACGCAGGTCACGGAGAGGTCGTCCGGCGCGATCTCGCGCCACGCGGGCGCGGTGGTCATCGTCGGCACGCAGATCGCGTCGCCGCGCACGGCGGCGATCGCGCGGAGCGCGTCCTCGGGCTTGATCGCCATCAGATCGTCTCCAGGCCCACGAGGACGGCCGCGGGCCCGCGCCGGGCGCGGGACAGCCGGTAGTACTCGGGGATGAGGCGGACGTCGTCCGGCCCCTCGAGCCGCGCGTGCGGGACGCCGAAGGTGTCGAGCAGCGGCTCGCAGTAGCGGACCATCGAGTGGCGGCTCTCGCGCGGGTCCTTGTCCCGCTCGCGGGAGAGCAGGCCGATCATGTAGAAAATCGGCACGCGCCCGTCGAGCGCGACGCCGCGCAGCGTGTTCACCGAGGCGTAGAGGCCGGCGTGCTGGATCATGAGCACGACCGGCTCGCCGCCCATCCAGAGCCCCGCCGCGATCGCGGCGGCCTCGTCCTCGGTCGCGCACGTGAGCACGCGGAGCGCCTCCTCCTTGTCGAGGGCCGCGAGCACGGTCTTCTGGTGGGTGTCGGGCACGCTCAGGATCCAGCCGAGCCAGGGGTGGCGCGGCGCGGGCCAGCCCTCGGCGGCCAGCGCCGCGCGCGCCTCCCGGAAGGTGTCCCGGAGAGTGTCGATGACGAGCGGCGCAGGAATCGATTCGGGCATCCGGACTCCTCCCGTGAGAAGATCGACCTATCCTACGTCAAGTCCGTCGCAAGAAAGGACGCTTCATGCGCAAGGCCATCCTGTGGTCGGCGGTCCTCCTCATCCTCGGCCTGTCCGCCGCGCCCGCGCCCGGCCAGGAGCTCAAGACCGAGGAGCAGAAGACCCTCTACGCGCTCGGCCTCGTCATCGCCCGGAACCTCGGGGTGTTCAGCCTCACGCCGGCCGACCTCGAGGTCGTCAAGGCCGGCATCGGCGACGGCGTCCTGCACAAGGACCCGAAGGTCGACCTGCAGGCCTACGGCCCGAAGATCCAGGGCCTCCAGACGGCGCGCCTCGCGGCGGTGGCGGCGGTCGAGAAGAAGGCGGCGCAGGCGTTCCTCGCCAAGGCGGCGGCCGACAAGGGCGCCAGCAAGACGGCCTCGGGCCTCATCATCACGACGCTCAAGGCCGGCACCGGGGCCGCGCCCAAGACCACGGACCGGGTCAAGGTGCACTACACGGGCTCGCTCGTGGACGGCAGCGTCTTCGACAGCTCCGTCAAGCGCGGGGAGCCGATCACCTTCCCGCTCAACGGCGTGATCAAGTGCTGGGTCGAGGGCCTGCCGCTCATGAAGGTCGGCGGCAAGAGCAAGCTCGTGTGCCCCTCGGAGCTCGCCTACGGCGACCAGGGCCGCCCGCCGCGGATCAAGCCCGGCGCGACGCTGGTGTTCGAGATCGAGCTGCTGGAGATCGTCAAGTAGGAGGGCCCGGCATGGCGCGGACCTACGACCGGCGCGCGCAGGACACCGGCAACATCCTGAGCCTCGAGCACGTGAACGTCCGCGTGCCCGACCAGGTCGTCGCGACCCTCTACTACGTGCAGGGGCTCGGCCTCACGCGCGACCCGTACCTGATGGTCGGCACGGAGAACATGTGGGTCAACCTCGGGCAGGAGCAGTTCCACCTGCCGACGGGCGGGCCCCAGGTCCTGCGCGGGTGCGTCGGGCTCGTCGTCCCCGACCTCGACGCGCTCACCGCGCGGCTCGCGGCCGTGCGCGACCGGCTCGCCGGCACGAAGTTCGCGTACACCGTGGAGGGCAAGCACGTCGCGGTCACGTGCCCGTGGGGCAACCGCCACCGCTGCCACGCGCCCGCGCCCGAGTTCGGCGACACGACGCTCGGCATCGCGTACGTCGAGTTCCCGGTGCGGCCGGGCCACGCCGAGGGGATCGCGCGGTTCTACCGGACGGTGCTCCGCGCGCCGGCGACGGTCACGCCCGACGCCGCCGGCCCCGCCGCGCGCGTGCGCGTCGGCGGGCGGCAGGAGCTGATCTTCCGCGAGACGGCGGCGCCCGAGGCGCCCTACGACGGCCACCACATCGCCGTCTACATCGCCGACTTCGCCGGGCCGCACGCCTGGCTCGCCGAGCGCGGGCTCGTCACCGAGGAGAGCGCCGAGCACCAGTACCGGTTCGACACGCTCGTGGACCCGCAGACGCGCGCGCCGCTCTTCCGCATCGAGCACGAGGTGCGGAGCTTCACCCACCCGATGTTCCTGCGGCCGCTCGTCAACCGGAACCCCGCCCAGCGGCAGGCCACGTACGCGCGCGGCCGCGACGCCTTCTCCCCGGGCGCCTAGCGTTCCGTCCACGCAATCATGTCAACCGCCGCCGCGCGACGGGCCGACGGGCGCGCGCGGGAGGGGTCGCCGGCGCCCCCTCCTGCGCGCGCCCGTCGGGCCGACTCCACGCGCCGCGCTCAACATGACTTCGAGAACGGCGCACCAGCCTACGCGGCGGGCTTGCGCACGCGGCCCGCGACGGCGCGCACCTTGCGCGGCGCCGCGAGCCAGATCGCCGCGGACGAGACGACGCACGCCGCGATCGCGAGCCAGAAGGCGAGCACGTAGTCGCCCGTGCGGTCGTGCAGCGCGCCGGCCATCCAGGGCCCGATCGCGCCGCCGACGATCGCCGCGAGGCTCAGCGAGCCGAACACCGTGCCGTAGTGCCGCCCCTGGAACAGCTCCGCGGGGATCGCGCCGAACACCGACGCCGCGCCGTAGCCGAGCATGCCCTGCGCGGCGATCATCAGGGAGAGCAGCGCCGGGGTCGGGGACGCGCGCATGAGGAGCAGCAGCGCGTAGCAGAGCGCGAAGCCCCCGCAGGCGAGCGTCCACACCCACTCGCGCCCGATCCGGTCGGAGAGGTGGCCGAGCCCGATCTGGCCGACGATGCCGGCGAAGCCCACGAGCCCGAGCGCCCAGGCGGCGACCTCGGGCGTGAAGCCGATCTCGAGCAGGTACTTCGTCTGGTGCACCTGCACCGCGTACCAGGCGATCAGGCCGCCCACGAACCCGAGCGCGACCCACCAGAAGCGCGCGGTGCGCGCCGCGCGTGCGAGCGTCCAGTCCACCGCCACCCACGCGGGGTCCACGACGTTGTCGGGCTGCGCGCGCGCCGGGCCGCCCGCGGGCGCCGCGGCGTCGCCGTCGGGCTCGAGCCCGAGGTCCTCGGGGCGCCGGCGCTGGAGGAGGTTGAGCGGCAGGAGCGCGAGCACGACCACCGCGGCCATCGCCCAGCACGCCGCGCGCCAGCCGCGCCCGACGATCACCCGCTGCATCCACGGCAGCAGCACGATCGAGCCCACGCCGACGCCCGAGAACGCGAGCCCGAGCGCGAGGCCGCGCCGGCGGACGAACCAGTTGGGCAGGAACAGCGCGTGGCCCGTGTAGCCGAGGCACACCGAGCCGCCGCCCACGAGCACGCCGAGCGTCGCGTACAGGTGCCACGGGCGCGTCACGGCCGGCGCGAGGGCCAGGCCCCCGCCCATCAGGCCGACGCCGAGGAGCAGCACCCAGCGCGGCCCGCGCCGGTCCATGAGCCGCCCGAGCGAGGGGCTGAACACCGCGGAGGCGAGGAAGCCGAACGAGAACGCGCCCGCCGTCACGCCGCGGTCCCAGCCGAACTCGTCGAGGATCGGCGGGAACAGGAGCGAGAACGCGGTGCGCGCGTTGACGCCGATCGCCATCGTCACGAAGGCGACGGCGACGACCACCCAGCCGTAGAAGACGCGGAGGCGCACGGGGCGCGCCCGGTTAGCCCGCGCTATCTCAGGACTCCGCCGGCGCCACGACGCGCGGGCGGCGGAGCTGCACGACAGTCGCGGCCGTCGCCGCCATGAGCGCGGCGGCGACGACGAACACGGTGCGCGGCTCGCCGCGATCGAGGAGCCAGCCGAAGACGATCGGCGTGGTGGACGAGCCGAGGTCGAGGCCCGAGTAGACGAAGCCGAACACCTTGCCCGAGGCGCCCGTCGGCGTGACGCCGCGGATCAGCATGTCGCGCGACGGGGCGGTGAGGCCCATCGAGAACCCGGCGCACGCCGTGACGCCCGCGACCAGGCCGAGGGGCGGCGCCACGCTGGCGACCACGAGCGTGAACGCCCCGCACGCGAGCATGCCGAGGACGGCGACGGCGTCGTGCCGCTGCGTGCGGTCGGCGACGAAGCCGCCGGTCAGGATGCCGGCCGAGCTGCCGAGCAGGAAGCCGGTCAGCGCCCCCGTCGCGACCGCGAGCGGCGCCGCGTAGAGCGCGACGAGCGCCGACACCATGAACGTCTGGAGCCCCACCTGCGCGGTGGCGAGGAACGCGAAGTAGGCGAACGCGGAGAGGAGCGGCGCCGTCAGCAGCACCCGCGCGCCGCCCGCGACGCCCTCGCCTGCCCGCCGCGCCCGCCCGCCGGCGCCCTCGCGATGGTCGCGGAACGCGCCGCGCTGGCCCGCGACGAGCAGCGCGATGGCGAACCCGACGCCCGACGCCGCGAGCAGCGCGACGCGCCAGCCGAACAGCCCGCTCAGCCCGACGACGAACGGCGGCGCCAGCGCCCAGCCGACGTTGCCGCAGATGCTGTGGACGCTGTAGCCGCGGCCGAGGCGCCGCGCGTCCACCGACGAGTTCAGGATCGCGTAGTCGGCCGGGTGGAAGACGCAGTTGCCGAGGCCCGCGAGCACGGCGACCGGCAGGAGCGCCCGGTACGACGTCGCGAACGCGCCGAGGCCCACCGCGCCGGCCTCGAGCGCCAGGCCCGCGAGCAGCACGGGCAACGCCCCGACCCGGTCCACCAGGAAGCCCGCGCTCGCCTGCCCGATCGCCGAGGTCGAGTAGAACAGCGTGATGAGCAGCCCGAACGCGACGTACGGCACGCCGAACTCGTCCTTGAAGACGGGGAAGAGCGGCGGCAGCGCGAGGCTGAAGAAGTGGCTCGCCAGGTGGGCCAGGCTCACGAGGCCGATGACGCGGGCGTCCTGGCGGACCGTCGGCGCGTGAACGGTCATGCGCAATACCGTACACTACAACGCCGTGCCCGGAACGCGCTTCGACCACATCGCCATCGGCGTCCGCTCGTTCGCGGACGCGGCGCCCGTCCTGGCCGGCGTGCTCGGCGGCGTGCCCGACCAGGGACGGCCGTCGGGCGTCTTCCGCTGGGGGACGTGGCGCTACGCCAACGGCGGCTCGCTCGAGGCGATCGAGCCGCTCGGCGCGGACGGCTTCCTCCACCGGTTCCTCGCCGAGCGCGGCCCCGGCATCCACCACGTGACGTTCAAGGTGCCGGACCTCGACGCGGTCTGCGCGCGCGCGCGCGCCCACGGCTACGCGATCGTCGGCCGCGACGACTCCGACCCGTCCTGGAAGGAGGCGTTCCTGCACCCGAGGCAGGCGCTCGGCATCGTGGTCCAGCTCGCCGAGGCGCACCCGCACCCGGCGCCGCGCCCCTGGGAGCCGCCGCCGGGCGTGCCCGGCGCGCCGCCGGCCGTCGCGATCCTCGGCCTGCGCCTCTCGGCGCGCTCGCGCGAGCGCGCGGGCGCGCTGTGGGGCGCGGTGCTCGCGGGCGAGCTCGAGCGGGAGAGCGCACGCGAGCTCGTCTACCGCTGGGGGGACTCGCCGATGCGCCTCACCGTCGAGCTGGACCCGACGCGCGCCGAGGGCCCGCTCGCGATCGAGGTCGCCGGCGCGCGCGCCCCGGCGCTCCCGCCGGGGCCGCACCCGGCGCTCGGCACCGTCTTCGCCTGCCGGCGCGCCTGACGCCCCGGCGCGCTCGTGCTCACGGCGGCGCTGTTGTATGCTGCGTTCCCGATGCGCATCCTGATCCCCGGCGTGACCGCCCACCGGCTCCGGCCGTGAGCGCCGGGATCGCCGCGCCCTTCGACGCCTACCGCGACCGCGTGCGGGCCGAGTGGATCGACCACAACGGTCACATGAACATGGGCTACTACCTCGTGGTCTTCGACTGGGCGACGGACGAGTTCTGGCGCTGGATCGGCCTCGACGACGCGCACCGCCGCGCGCGGCGCGTGACGACGTTCTGCCTCGAGGCGCACGTCACCTACCACCGCGAGGTCCGCGAGGGCGACCCGCTCCGGTTCCGCACCCGGCTCCTCGCCCACGACGAGAAGCGCGTCCACTTCTTCCACGAGATGGTCCACGCCGAGCAGGCCTACCTCGCCGCGACCAACGAGGTGCTCTCGCTCCACGTGAGCCAGGAGACCCGCCGCGGCGCGCCGATGGCGCCCGAGGTCCTCGCGCGCCTCGCCCGGATCCAGGCCGCGCACGACGCGCTCCCGCGCCCGGCCCAGGTGGGCCGCACGATGGGCCTCGGCGCCGGGCCCACGACGCGATGAGCCCGCTGGCCGCGCTCGCCGGGCCCGTCGCCGCGCTCCTCGTGCAGCGGCGGCAGACCGTCGCGGTCGCCGAGTCCTCCGCGGGCGGGCTCGTCTCCGCCGCGCTCCTCGCCGTCCCGGGCGCCTCCGCGTACTACCTCGGCGGGAGCGTGATCTACACGCAGGCGGCGCGGCGCCGGGTGCTCCGCGTTCCGGACGACGCGGTCCGCCAGGTCCGCTCGAGCACGGAGGCCTACGCGCTCCTGAAGGCGCGCGCGGTGCGCGAGCAGCTCGGCGCCACGTGGGGGCTCGCGGAGACGGGCGCGGCCGGGCCGACCGGCAACCGCTACGGCGACGCGGCGGGCCACGCGTGCCTCGCCGTGGCGGGCCCCGTCGAGCGCGCGATCACCCTCGAAACCGGTCAGGCCGACCGCGAGGCCAACATGTGGGCGTTCGCCCGCGCGGCGCTCGCCCTGCTCGAGGTCTGCATCAAGGAGAGCCGCGCATGACGACGATCGGGATCCTGCATCCGGGGGAGATGGGCAGCGCCGTCGGCGCCGCCGCGCGGGCCGGCGGCGCGCGCGTGCTCTGGGCGTCGGCGGGACGCGGCGGCGTCACGCGCGAGCGCGCGGCGGCGGCGGGCCTCGAGGACGCCGGCACGCTCGCCGGGCTCGTCGCGGCGAGCGACGTGATCCTCTCGGTCTGCCCGCCCGCCGCCGCGCGCGACGTCGCGCGCGCGGTCGCCGTCCACCGCTTCGCCGGCCTCTACGTGGACGCCAACGCGATCGCCCCGGCCACGACGCGCGAGGTCGGCGCGCTCGTCGAGAAGGCCGGCGCCCGCTTCGTGGACGGCGGCATCATCGGCCCGCCGCCCGTGACGCGCGGCACCGCGCGCCTGTACCTCGCGGGCGACGGCGCCGCCCGCGTCGCCGCGCTCTTCGCCGGGGGCGCGCTCGAGGCGATCGCGCTCGCCGGCCCGCCGGGCGCGGCCTCGGCGCTCAAGGCGGCGTACGCGGGCTGGAACAAGGGCCAGGCCGCGCTGCTCATGGCGGCGCGCGCGTTCGCCGCCGCCGAGGGCGTGGAGGCGGCGCTCCTGGCCGAGTGGAAGCTCTCGCAGCCCGACCTGCCCGCGCGCTCGGAGGCCGCGGTGCGGAGCAACGCCCGCAAGGCCTGGCGCTTCGTGGGGGAGATGGAGGAGATCGCGGCGAGCTTCGCCGCGGCCGGCCTGCCCGAGGGCTTCCACGCCGCCGCCGCGGAGGTCTACCGCCGGCTCGAGGGCTGGAAGGACGCGGCGGCGCCGCCCTCGGTCGCCGAGGCGTCCGCGGCCCTCACCCGCCGCCCGCGCTAGCCGGCTAGGGTCGGAGGCCGAACCCGCGCGCCATCAGGCTCGCGACGAAGACGATCACGACCACGAGGGCGAGCTCCGCCTGGTTCAGCGCGTGGAGCGCGCGCGCGGAGGACGTGTCGGGCGTGACGCCGCGCGCGAGCTGCCGCCGCCAGCGGATCAGCGTGAGCATCGGCCGCAGCTCGAGGGCGAACACGGCCGCGAACAGCCCGAGCTTCGCCCAGAAGAGCGTCGAGCGCAGGTAGAAGTCCGTGCCCTTCTCGAGCCCGCCGAACGCGCGCAGGAGCCCGGTGGCGATCCAGAGGAGCGCGGCGAGCCCCCAGACGGTGTCGGCGGCGAAGAGCCGGCGCAGCCCGGCGGCATCGAGCGGGCCGCGCAGCGCGCGGCCGCGCAGGAACACGCTCGGCAGGCCGAGCGCCAGCGCGAGCACGTGGAGCGCCGAGACGATCGCCGCGGGCACGCCCACGGCTCGCGCCTAGTTGAAGCGGATCGTGAAACCGCCCTTGAGCGCGGGGCCGTCCGCGGGGCGGCCGGGCCCGGCGCCGTCCGGGCGCTCGGCGGTGGGGCTCACGTGGAGGATGCGGTACTCGCCGAACAGCTCCATGCGCTGCAGGAGCTTCCAGTTCACGCCGAGGCCCACGTCCACGGCGGGCGCCGCCGCCTCGCCGAGCGCCGGCGGGGCCGCCAGGTCACCGCGCGCCGGCTCACGGCCCGCCTCGGGCGTCCGGGCGCCGAGCGAGACGTAGGGCAGCCATCCGGCGAGCCCGGCGCGCGCCCCGGCGCCGAGGGGCACGCGCACGGCGCCGCCGGACTCGTCGCGGGTCAGCGAGAGGTCGAGGCTCTTCAGGAGCGCCGCCGTCGTGCCGGCCTCGTCGCTCGCCGCGACGGCCGGCGCCGACGCCGCCAGGAGGACGGCGCACGCGGTCAGGAGGAGGCAGGACTTCCTCGACATGCGCCGCCAGTGTACCATCGCCCCGTGCCGCGAGCCGCGCCGCGGTCGTGCGCGAGGCATGAACCCCGCAGCCCCGAAACGGGAGGTCATCGTGAACGCTGACCGGTACACCAGGATCGTCCTCGGCGTCATCGCCGTCGCGCTCGTCGTGATCGCCGCCCAGCCGTGGCTCTCCGGCGCGGGCTGGCTCGGCGCCCTCCGCCCCGAGGCGGTCCAGGCCCAGACCGCGGCGGCCAAGTACGAGGTGGGCGTGCCGAAGAGCTGGGGCAAGTTCGTCGCCTACAGCAACAACAACCTGCTGCTCGAGGCGCCGGACGGCTCGTGGCGCATCGTCGACGTCGAGGGCAGGATGCCGGAGTACCCGAAGGTGAAGGTGCTCATCCGCTGGCAGTAGCGCGATGCGGGCGCGGCGGAGCCTGCTGTTCGTCTGCGGGGCCGAGCCCGCGGCGCTCGAGGCCGCGCGCGACTCGGCCGCCGACAGCCTGATCCTCGACCTCGAGGACACGGTCACCCCCGAGCACAAGCCGCGCGCACGCACGCTGGTCGCCGACTTCCTCACGGGGCCCGCGCGCGCGGGGCTCGAGCGCACCGTGCGCGTCAACCCGCCCGCCACGCCCTGGTTCGCCGACGACGTGGCGGCGGTGGTCGCGGCGGGAGCCGACGCGCTCGTCGTCCCCAAGGTGGAGGTGCCGGCCGACGTCCGGCGCGTCGCCCGCGGCCTGGCGCAGGCCGAGCGCGCGGGGGAACGCTCCGCCGGCGCGGTCCGGCTGCTCGCGCTGCTCGAGACGCCGCGCGGCGTCCTCGACGCCCCCGCGATCGCCGGGGCGAGCGCGCGCCTGGACGCGCTCGTGATCGGCCACGTGGACCTCTCGCGCACGCTCGGCATCCGGGAGGCGGGCGCGATGGAGGGCACGATCCTGCACGCGCGCTGCCAGCTCGTGCTCGCCGCGAAGGCGGCGGGGCTGCAGGCCGTGGACGCCGTCTTCATGGACCTCGACGACCCCGACGGCTTCACCGCCGAGGCGCGCCAGGGGCTCCGCCTCGGCTTCACCGGCAAGCTGGTGATCGACGAGCGCCAGGTCGCGCTCGCCCACGCGGCCTTCCGGCCGTCGGAGGCCGAGGTCGCCTACGCCCGCCGCCTCGTGGCCGCCTGGGACGCCGCGGTGGCTGCCGGCACGGGCGTGTTCGTCTTCGAGGGGCGTGTGATCGACCGCCGGGTCGTCGAGGCCGAGCGGACCATCCTGGCGCGCGCGGCGCTCCCCTGAGCCGACGCCGGGGGGAGGGAGCGCCGCTCCTGACGTGCGAAGGGCGCGGACGCCCCTGCACGCTGGAGCTGCCG
>Ga0156246_1211_pt1 | contig 14511 bp, 15 predicted proteins | sample RifCSPlowO2_12_FD_107893 | JGI IMG/M metagenome (GOLD analysis project Ga0156246, IMG submission 107893) | Candidatus Rokubacteria bacterium RIFCSPLOWO2_12_FULL_73_47 | reverse complement strand
CGCCCCGGAAGATGGCGTGGGAGACGCTGCGGAAGCCGGTCACGTAGTAGAGGTTCTCGGGCGTGGTGGCGACGAGGGCGTCGAGGCCCTCGGCCTCCAGCACGCCGAGCAGTCGCGCTCGCCGATGCGGATCCATTCGCGTCTCCTGGCTAGCGGAAGTTGGGCAGGACCTCGCGCCCGAACAGCTCGATCGCGTCCTGCATCTCGGTCACGGTGCTCGCCACGAACAGCATCCCGGCGAGCGTCGTCACCCCGGCCGCCTGGTAGGCGCGGATGCGCTCCGAGATCGCCTCGGGGCTCCCGATCAGGTTGCGCTGCTCGTAGCCGCCGGTCTGCTCGCGGAGCGTCGTCCGGCTGAGCGACTCCAGGTGCTTGAAGAGCTGGGAGCCGCGGAAGCGCCGGAGCGCCTCGTCCTGCGTCCGGCCGATCGAGACGACGAGCTGCGGAGCGATGTCGATGCGCGCGCCGTCGCGGGCCGCGCGCTCGGCGGCGCGCCGCACGTCCTCCGCGCCTCGCCGGATCTCCTCGGGCGAGAGCACCGCGGGCAGCCACCCGTCGCCCAGCTCGCCCGCGCGCCGCCGCACCTCGGCGTGGTTGCCGCCGGCGTAGAGCGGCAGGGGGTCCTGCACCGGCTTCGGAAAGCACTCGACCTCCTCGAAGCGCACGTACCGGCCCAGGAACGTCACGCGCCGCTCGGTGAACAGGCGGCGGAGCGCGCGCATGCCCTCGTCCACGAGCGTGCCGCGGTGGACGCCCTTCGCGTCGGGGAAGAGCGCCTCGTACTCCTCGCGATAGGCGCCGGTGCCGACGCCGAGGGTGAGGCGGCCGCCCGAGAGCTGGTCGAGCGTCGCGGCCTGCTTGGCGGCGACGACCACGTGGCGCATCGGCAGCACGAGGATGCAGGTGCAGACCCGCAGGCGCGTGGTGCGCGCGGCCACGTAGGCGAACGTCACGAGCGGCTCGTAGTAGTTCGGCGGGTCGGCGAACTCGCGCTGCACGTAGCGCTGGGTCGTCATGTGGTCGTTGCCCCACACCGAGTCGAACCCGAGGCGCTCGCAGAGCAGCGCCGTCGGCAGGATGTCCTCGGTCCGCGCGAACGGGATCGGGTACATCATGCCCTCGATGCAGGTGGGGATGTGGACGCCGAAGCTCAGCGGCATCGCGTCTCCTTCCAGAAGGCTCCGAGCGCCGCGCCGATGCGCGCGAGCTGGCCGGGCACGTCGGCCTCGGGCGGCACGACCGCGACGGGGGCGTCGAGGCCCGCCTCGGCCCAGCGCGCGAGCGCCCGCCGGCACGCGGCGGGCGTGCCCGCGACCGCGACCGCGTCGAGGATGTCGTCGCCGACGAGATGGCCCGCGCCCTCGCCGCGCAGGAGCGCCTCGCGGAACGGCGCCGTCCGCGCCGCGTCGAGGCCCGCGTCGGCGAGGATCGACTGGCCGTGCAGGAAGCCGAGGTAGCGGGCCACGAACGGCCGGAGCGCCGCGCGCGCCGCCGCGCCGTCCTCGGCGACGGCGAGCGGCACGTACGCGATCACGCGGAGCGGCGCCGCGCCCGGCGGGCGCGCCGCGGCCGTCGTCGCGCGCACGCGGCGGACGTGGGCGGGCGAGGCGAGGATCGCGCAGTGCACGCCGTCGGCCACCTCGCCCGCGAGGGCGAGCGCCCGCGGCCCCTTGACGCCGAGGAAGATCGGCACCCCCCCGCCCGGCGCCCACTCGAGGCGGACGCCGTCCAGGGCGAAGCGCCGGCCGCGCCAGGTCAGGCGCTCGCCCGCGAGGAGCCGCCGGACGATCTCGACGCACTCGCGCACGGTGTCGAGCGGCGCCGTGAACGGGATGCCCATCCGCTCCTCGATCCACGCGCGGTTGCTCGCGCCGAGGCCGAGCACCACGCGCCCCGGCGCCAGGCCCGCGAGCGCGGCGGTCTCCATCGCGAGCAGCGCCGGGTGGCGCGTGTAGGGGTTCACGACGCCGATGCCGACGGTGACGCGCTCGGTCACCGCGGCGGCGGCGCCGGCGAGCGCGAAGGCGCCGGGGTAGAAGTAGTCCTCGATGAGCCAGACGCTGCCGAGCCCCGCGCGCTCGGCGGCCCGTGCCCAGGCGGCCACGTGGCGCGGCGCCGCGGCGCCGAGGAACGCGACGCCGGGGCTATCCGTGAAGCTCGAGCCCATAGCGCTCGCGCAGCACGCCGAGCAGCGCGTCGAAGTCGTCGCCGGCGGCCGGCACCTCGGGGAGCCACGCGCGCGAGGCGCCGGGGTCCTTGAGGCCGCTCGAGGTGAGGACCAGCACGATCGTCTGCTCGGGGTCCACGGCCTTCCGCGCGACGAGCTGCATCACCGCGGTGAGCGCCGCGGCCGAGGAGGGCTCGACGAACACGCCCTCCTCGCGCGCGAGCGCGCGCTGCGCCTCGAAGATGCCCTCGTCGGTGACCTGCACGCCGAGCCCGCGCGACTCGCGGAGCGCGGCGAGGCCCTGCCAGGTGCCGTAGCGCGTCGCGATCGAGAAGGCGATGGAGCCCTCGCCGCGCACCGGCGCCGGCGTCTCGAGCGCCCGCTCGAGCGCGGCGGCGAGCGGGCCGTAGGGCTCGGCCGCGACCATCCGCGGCACGTCCGCGACGAGGCCGAGCGCCCGGAGCTCGCGCATGCCCTTCCAGATGCCCCAGAGGCCGTCGCTGTACGCGCTCGGCACGACGACGAGGTCGGGCGCGCGCCAGCCGAGGTCCTCGGCGATCTCGCACGCGAGCGTCTTGTAGCCCTCGATGCCGTACGGGTTCGAGCCGACCGGCGGCGCCTGGAACCCGCCCGTCGGGTACCAGCCGAGGCGCTCGATCCCCTGGCGCATGAGCGCCCAGCGCGCCTCCGGCGTCGGGCACGCGACGACCGCCGCGCCGTAGGCCTGCATGAGCGTCTTCATCGTTGCCGGGACGGAGGCGAGCGTGAAGATCACGCACGGCAGGCCCGCGCGCGCGGCGTACGCGGCCGTCGAGGCGCCGTGGTTGCCGGTGGACGCGATCGTCACGACGCGCGCGCCCGTCTCGACGGCGTGCGTGACCGCGACGGCGCAGAGGCGGTCCTTGTAGGACCAGGTGGGGTTCTGGCTCTCGTCCTTCGCGTAGAGCCGCGGGAGCCCCAGGCGCCGGCCCACGCGCTCGAGGTGGATCAGCGGCGTCGCCCCCTCGCCGAGCGTCACGGGGCGCTCGCCCGCGACGGGCAGGAGCGCGCGGAAGCGCCAGAGCCCGCGGGGCGTCGCCGGGAAGCCCTCGGTCGCCAGGTGCGCGAGCCTCGCGACGTCGACCTTGACCGCGAGGTTGACGGGGACGTGCTCGGCGCGGCAGCGCGGGCAGCCGGTGAACAGGCGCCCGTCCTCGTAGAGCGCGCCGCAGCGGGGACACTCGAGCCGGACCACGTTCTCTCTCCTCGATCGTGATCCTCGACGGGCGGGCGGGCGCCGCGGACGGCACCGGCCGGCCGGCGAGGCAGCGTCCGCGATTGTGCCACAGCGGACGCCGCCGCGCGCGGCCTGGCGCGCGGCGGTGGCGCGGCTCAGCGCTTGGCGGGCATCTGCGGGGTGGTCTGCAGCTGCGGGGAGGCCTTCTGGACGGCGGGCAGCAGCAGACCGATCCCGACGAGCATGTCGGGGGCGACGACCTTGCCGTTCTGGATGATGATGAACTTGCCGCTCGCCGTCTTGTGGATGCCGTTGCCGAGCGCCTTCTGCTGCTTGCCGGCCTTGTCGAACAGGCGCACCGAGCCGTCGCCCAGGAGCCGCGGCTGGTTGAGCCCGATCAGGATGCCCTCGGCGCGCCCCTCCGGCTGCTTGCCCGCCCTCTCGACGAACGGCAGGTCGGTCGGGCCGATGACCATGTCGGGCGCGACGACCCTTCCGCCCTGGACGACGATGAACTTGCCGTCCCTGAGCGCGTGGACGCCGTTGCCGAGGGCCGCGCCCGGCTTGCCGTCCTTGCCGACCCTGTGGACCCGGCCGTCCTGGCCCAGCCCGACCTTGTTGTCGTCGATGATCAGGACGTGATCCGCCCCGGCCGCCTGCGCCGCGAGCGGCGCGGCCAGCGCGAGCGCCGCCGCGAGCACGAGGGATCGTCTTCCACGCATGAGGTGCCCTCCTTGTCCTCCAGGACGTCCGGGACGCTCCCCGGCTTCGATTTCGAGCGTTCAGCCGCCGAGCAGGCGGGCCAGCGCCTCGACCTCCGCCTCGAAGGTTCGCCCCTGGTCGGTCCGGTGGACGAGGTCCGCGGCGCCGCGGTAGACGCCGGCCGACGCCGCCCAGACCCGCTCGAGGTCCTCCTCGAGCGTGGTCCCGGGGTTCACGCGCGGCCGGTCGGCGGCCCGCACGCGCCGGGCGAGCGTCGCCAGGTCGGCCTCGAGCAGCACGACCAGGCCGGTCCCGCGGAGCGCGTCGCAGTTCCACTCGTAGCGCACGGTGCCGCCGCCGAGCGCGCAGACGGCGCCCCGGAGCGCGGCGAAGCGCTTGCAGATCCGGTACTCGAGCTCGCGGAACGCGAGCCAGCCCTGCTCGCGCACCAGCGCGTGGAAGCTCCGCCCGAGCTCGGCGTCCAGCGCGCGATCCAGGTCGTGGAACGGCCGGCCGAGGCGCGCCGCCAGCAGCCGGCCGAGCGTCGTCTTGCCGCTCCCGATCATGCCCGCGAGGTAGACGTTAGCGTCGGGCCTCATCCCGCGCGGCGCGGATCAGCTCCGGGAACGTGTAGGTGGCGAGCGCGCAGCCGGGCGCGAGGAAGAGCTTCTCGCGCCCCGCGCGCGCGACCGCGTCGCGGACCTCCGCGCGCACCGCCGCCGCGGAGGTGTAGGCGAAGTCGGCGTGCCCGATGCCGCCCATCAGCGGAAGCCCCGTCCGCGCCCGCATCTCCGCGAGCGACGGGCCCGCGTCGCGGTCGGCCCACGAGAGCGCGTGCACGGGGTAGTCGAGCAGCCGGTCGAGGTGGAGCCGGTTGCCGTGGGCGTGGAGCACGTGGAGCTCGCCGCGGCCGCGGAGCGCCTCGAGCAGCGCCAGGTCGTACGGCCGCATGAAGCGCTCGAACTGCTCGCGCGTCACCGACTCCTCGGTCGCGGGGACGGAGAAGAAGATGCCGGCCGCGCCGCGCTCGAGCGCCGCCTGCGCGTAGCGCGTGAGGTTCTCGTTGACGATCGCGAGCGCCGCCTCGAGGTCCGCCGGGTGGTCGCGCATCAGCGGGCCCATCGCCTCCTTCACGACGTTGCGGCGCAGCGTGTTCCAGGCGTTGAAGACCGTGTCCACCACGAGCGCCCGGCCGCGCAGCTCGCCGGCCAGCAGCTCGAGCGCCCGGAGCTGCTCGCCGAGCGGCGTGCGCCCGAGGTCGAGCGGGGTGAGCTGCGCGAGGTCGCGCGCCTCGCGCAGCGTCTCGAGCCCCGGCGGCATCGGGTACGAGTAGTCGTTCATCACCTTGAGCCAGTCGAGGTCGTAGGCCTCGAAGAACTCGAGGTGGGCCTGCGCCGTCCGCTCGGCCGGCGCGTGCTGCAGGCCGAAGTGGTACCAGACGCTGAACGGCGGGTGGTCCACCGGCCGCCCCGCCACCGCCGCGCGGACGCGCTCGAGCTTCGTCACGGGCGCGCCTTCAGCTCGAGCCGGTAGCCGTCGGGGTCGCGCAGGTAGAGCGACGGGCCGTCGCCCCAGGCGCCGTAGCGCTGGACCACGTCGCCCTCGAGCGTGACGCCGCGGCGCCCGAGCTCGCGGGCGACCGCCTGGAGGTCGTCGGAGCGGATCGAGAGGCCGACGTGGTCGAGCCCGCCCGGCCCCTCGCCGTCCCGGGCCGGGAGCAGGTCGATCAGGTGCTCGCCGAACCGGAGCTGCACGAGCGAGAGCTGCTCGTTCACGCGCTCGAGCGTGCAGCCGAGCACCTCCTGGTAGAAGCGCGTCGAGCGCGCCTGGTCGCGCACGCGCAGGACGACGTGGTCGAGGCCGAGCGGGGCGAACGTCACGCGGCGCGGGCCCCGCTACGTCCCGCAGACGCCGAGGGACGCCTTGACGAAGCCGTTGCCCACCTGGAGCGGATAGAGGAGGTTGAGGGACTCCTCGAGGCTCCGCTCCAGCCACTTCTTCACGAGCTTGTCCAGGTCGTTCTGGAGCGGCTTGGCGTTGAACCCGCCGATCTTGACGTTGATCTTCTGGGTCGTGGGATTCAGGCTGAACTTGCAGCGCCCGCCTCCGTCGAAGGAGAGGGCGGGCCGGGCCTTGTACTGGAAGTGCACGTTGCTCGCGGCGATCCCGAACGTCACGCTGTGCTGGACGCACGGCCCGAGCTGGAACGTGGCGTGGAGCCCGGTGACCGAGAGGCTCGGGATGCGCTGGTCGATCGTGAGGGTGTCGCCGGACACGCTGAACTGCGGCGGCTCGACCTTCAGCGAAAAGCCGCTCGTGGACTTGAACCGGACGCACGACACCCGCGCGCGGGCCGGGCCCGCTCCCACCCAGACGTCGTCCTTGTATTGCTTGTCCACGGCCCTGATCGCGAACGTGAAGGCCGACCCGTCCCGCCCCACCCTGGCCAGGATCTCGCCGTGGCCGGGGAACTTCGCGAAGGCGACCGTCTCGTTCTTGTGCCCGGACGCCTGGCCGGCCGGGGCCGGCGCGCCGGGCCGCGGCTTGAGGCCCGGGCGGGGGCCCTGGGCGGCGGCGGGCGCCGCGGCGAGCAGGAGCGTGGCAGCGATCGCGAGGGTCCTGCGCATGGGGATTCTCCTTGGGGCGTGTCGCCCTCACCCCGGACAGACGTCCCCGGGCCGGCGCGCCATCAATGTAATGCAGGACGGGCCGGCCGTCACTCCCGGCGGAGGACCGGCAGCGGCTTCTGACCGAGCAGCCGGAAGGTCGCGAGGAAGCCGACCGCGAGCGCCACGCCGGTCGGCGCGACGACGCCGAGGGCGAGCGTCGCGGGCTCGAGCGTCCACGGCAGCTCGAGGACCAGGCGCAGCACGATCCCCGCGAGCGCCGCCGCGAGGAGCGTGCCGCCGGCGCCCGCCGCGGCGCCCAGGCACGCGTACTCGACCGCGAAGGCGCGGGCGACGGTGCCGCGCGTGGCGCCGAGCGTCCGGAGGATCACCGACTCGTAGAGCCGCTCCCAGCGCGTGGCCGCGAGCGCGCCCGCGACGACGACGAGCCCGGTCGCGACGCTGAAGGCCGCCATCCAGCGCACGGCGAAGGCGACCTGCGCGAGCAGCGCCGCCGCGCGCTCCAGGACCTCGCGCACGGGCAGCGCGGTGACGTTGGGGAAGGCGGCGCTCACGCGGTCCTGCAGGCCGGCCTCGGCGGCCGCGGGCACCCGCGCCGTCACGACCCAGGTCGCCGGCGCGCCGTCGAGCGCGCCCGGCGAGAGGATCGCGAAGAAGTTGGGCGAGAGGCTCTGCCAGTCCACCCGGCGCAGGCTCGCCACCTCCGCCGTCACCGGGACGCCCTGCACGTCGAAGGTGAGCGTGCCGCCGACGCCGACCCCGAGCCCGCGCGCGGCCGCCTCCTCGAGCGAGACGCGCGGCCGGGCGGCCGCCTCGGCGGCGGTCCACCACCGCCCGCGGGTGACGACGTTGGACGCGGGCGGCTCGCCCGCCCAGGTGAGCACGTACTCGCGCGTGAGGTACCACATCCGGTCGAGCCCCTCGGCGCGGCGCCGTGCGATCAGCTCGCGCGTCACCGGGACGCCGTCGAGCGCGGCCAGACGCGCGCGCACCACCGGCGTCGCGGCCGGCGCCGTCCCGCCGCTCGCGGCGGCGAGGAGCCGGCGGAGGGCGGGGAGCTGGTCGCCCTGCACGTCCACGAAGAAGAACGACGGCGCCGAGCGATTCTGCTCGAGCGCGACCTGCCGCGCCAGGGCCGCCTCGAGCTGGGCCACGGCCACGAGCAGCATCACCGCCAGGCCGAGGGCCGTGACGACGCGCGCGGCGTGGCCGCCGGGCCGCGCGAGCCCCGCGAGGCCCTGCCGCAGGGCGACGCCCCGCACGCGCGGGGCCCGGCGCCCGAGCGCGGCGAGCCCGCGCGCGCAGAGCGCGAGCAGGCCGAGCGCCGCCAGCGCGGCGCCGACGAAGATCGCGCCGAGGCCGGGCGAGCCCGCCTGCCACACCGCGAGCGCCGCGAGCCCCGCGGCGACCGGGAGCGCGGCGAGCCACGGCCGGCGTGCGCGCCAGCCGGCCGCCTCGACGTCCCGGCGCAGCACGAGCGACGGCGGGACCGCGCGCACCGCGAGGAGCGGCAGCAGCGCGCAGAGGAGCGCCGTGAGCGCGCCGAGCGCCACGCCGCGGACGAGCGTCCAGGCGTCGAGGCGCGCCTCGAGCGCGACCGGGGCGAGCGGCGCGAGCGCCCGCACGAGCAGCGGCTGGGCCGCGGCGCCGAGCGCGGCGCCGGCGAGGCTCGCGAGGACGCCGAGCGCCTGCGTCTGGAGCAGGTACGTCGCGAGCACCGTCCGGCCGTCGGCGCCGAGGACCTTCAGGACCGCGACCGTCGCGAGCTGGCGCCGCACGAGCGTCGTCACCGACGCCGCGATCCCGATCCCGCCGACGAGCAGGCTCGCCAGGCCGACGAGCCCGAGGTAGGTCGCGAGCTGGCCGAAGAAGCGGCGGAGCCCGGGCTGCGCCGCGTCGAACGTCGTCACGCGCACGCCGGGGTCGGCGACGGCGCGCGCGAGGTCCTCGCCCGCCGCGTGCGCGGCGCGCCCCTCGGGCAGCCGCACGAGGGCCCGGTAGCGCACCCGGCTCCCCGGCTGCACGAGCCCCGTCCGCGCGAGCGTCTCCGCCGAGACCAGCACGCGCGGGCCGAGGCTCACGAGGCTTGCGGGGCGGTCGGGCTCGCGCACGAGCACGCCGGTGATCGCGAGCGTCGCCACGCCGAGGGCGAGCCGGTCGCCGGGCCGCAGGCCCAGGCGCTCGAGGAGGCCGGGCTCGACGACCGCGCCGTCGGCGCCGTCGCGCGGGGCCAGGAGGCCCGCGAGCGGCGCGGCGGGGCGGGTCTGGACGCGCCCGTAGAGCGGATACGCCGGGTCGACCGCCTTCACCTCCACGGGCAGCGTGCGCCCGGCGGGGCTCCGCGCCATGCCGACCAGCTCGCGGAGCGCCGTCGTCCGCGCGCCCGCGCGGCGGAGCCGCTCGAGCGCGGCGGCGGCGTCCGCGCCGAGCGGGCGTGCGGCGCGCAGCTCGACGTCGCCGCCGAGCAGCGTCCGGGCCTCGCGCGTCAGCGCGCCGTCGAGGTTCACCGCGAGCGTGCCGACGGCGACGAGCGCCGCGACGCCGAGCGCCACGCACGCGCCGAAGCCGACGAAGTGGCGCCAGGCGCCGCGCGTCTGGCGCCAGGCCATGCGCAGCGCGAAGCCGGCGCTCACGCGTTCGCGTCGAGCAGGCGGCCGTCGCGCAGGCGCAGGACGCGGTCGGCCTTCCCGGCGAGCGCCTCGTCGTGGGTGACGAGCAGGAGCGTCGAGCCGCGCTCGCGGTTGAGCCCGAGCAGGAGCTCGATGACCCCGCCGCCCGTCGCCGAGTCCAGGTTGCCCGTCGGCTCGTCCGCGAGCAGCACCCGCGGCCGGAGCGCGAGCGCCCGCGCGATCGCGACGCGCTGCTGCTCGCCGCCGGAGAGCTGCACCGGGTAGTGGTGGGCGCGGTCGGCGAGCCCGACCTCGTCGAGCAGCGCCCGGGCGCGCGGGCGGGCATCGCGGGCCCCCGCCAGCTCGAGCGGCACCGCCACGTTCTCCGCGGCGGTCAGCGTCGGGATCAGGTGGAAGGCCTGGAAGACGAAGCCGAGCGTGTCGCGGCGGAACCGCGCGAGGGCGTCCTCGCCGAGCGGTGTCAGCGCGACGCCCGCGACCTCGATCGTCCCCGCGCTGGGCCGGTCGAGGCCCGCGATGAGGCCGAGCAGCGTGGACTTGCCGCTGCCCGACGGCCCCGTGACCGCGCAGACCTCGGCGTCCTCGACGTCGAGCGTGACGCCGTCGAGGACCGTGAGCGTCCGGCCGCCGCTCGGCAGGCGCAGCGTGAGGTCGCGCACGCGGATCATCACGACGCCCATACTACACTGGCGTCATGGGTCGCCTCGCCCCGCGCGCGCTCCTCCTCGCCGCGGTCCTCGCCGCGCTGCTGGCCCCCGCGCCCGCGCGCGCGGCACGAGTGATCGTGGCGCTCGGCGACAGCCTCACCGCGGGGCTCGGCGTCGCCGCGGACGAGGCGTACCCGGCGCGCCTCCAGGCACGCCTCGGGCGCGAGGGCTTCGACTACCGGGTCGTCAACGCGGGCGTGAGCGGCGACACCTCGGCCGGGGGCCTGCGGCGCCTCCCCTGGGTGCTGCGCGCCGCGCCCGAGGTCGCCATCGTGGCCCTCGGCGCCAACGACGGGCTCCGCGGCCAGAACCCGCGCGCGACGCGCGAGAACCTCGAGCGCATCGTCGCGCGCCTGCGCCGCGCGGGGGCCCGCGTCCTGCTGGCCGGCATGCACGTGCCGCCCAACTACGGCCCCGAGTTCGCGCGCGCCTTCGCCGCCGTCTACCCGGCGGTCGCGCGGCGGGCGTCGGTCGCGCTCATGCCCTTCCTGCTCGAGGGCGTCGCCGCGGACCCCCGGCTCAACCAGGCCGACGGCATCCACCCGAACGCCGCGGGCCACCAGGTGATCGCCGACCGGCTCTGGCCCCACCTCCACCCCCTCCTCCGCCGCGCCGGGGCCCACTAAATACCCGGCCCTCCGCCTCCGTCATACGGGGCGAAAGGAGGGATCGCCCATGCGTCGCGTGATCGCCTCGGTCGCACTGGTCGCGCTCCTGCTCGGTATCTCGGCGCCGGCCGCCTGGGCCGGCAAGTCCACGGACATCGCGCTCGGGCTCGCCTCGTTCGCGGTGTTCAATCAGGTCGTCGGGCCGCTGCTCCGGCCGCACCGCGCCGAAGCCGCGTATCACCACAAGCGCGAGGTGGTCTACGTGCGCGAGCCGCGGGTCGTCTACGCGCCCGCGCCGCCGGTCTACGTCGCGCAGGCCCCGGCGCCGCCGCCCGTGTACCCGAACGTCGTGCAGTACCCGCACGGGCGTTACGAGCTCCGCTGGCAGGGTCAGCAGTACGTGTGGATCTGGATCGCCGCGGTGCCGCCGCCACCGCCTCCGCCGCCCGCGCCGGCGCCCTAGACCGCATTATTCACGCACGGTCATCGCGCGAGGCGGACAGGGCCTGGCGCAGCGTGCGGCCCCCGCGGGGGCCGCACCCTGCGCCACCCGCCCGGTCGCGCCAGCGCCGTTCGCGCATAGTGCGGGCGAGGGGGCGGTTCTCGAAGTCATGTTGAGCGCCGTCGAGTCCGGGCCGCCGGGCGCGGGCGGAAGGGGTCGACGGGATCCGTTCCCGCCACGTGGGTGGCGGGCCGCACGTGCCCGAATGGAACCGAGCCACAACGGGGCAAGCGGACGCGTGCCGACCGACGTTAAAAGGCGGGTGGACGTTCCCGGTCGAAGGGCTGGCGCTCGCGGCGTGACGTTGTAGCACCAGCGCCCCCGGTCCCCCGCCGGGGGCGCTCCGGACCGCCCAACCGAACTTGTCCTGACAAGTTTTTGCGCCAACTGCCCGAGTCATCCGCCGCCGACGCGATAAAGGGAAGCGAAGGAAAGAGGGTCGAGCGGGCCCTCCCCGCGCCGGGCGGGAGCTCCCGGCGGGCAGTGAACCCCCACGGCAGGAGGAGGACGGAGTGCCTACCCACATTTCCGGATTCATCGACGACGTGCGGTATCAGGCCGAGTGGCGCGAGCAGAAGGCGGTCGAGTACCCCGAGGACGACCGCAACCAGCGCTCGGCCGACGCGCTCCAGGCGCTCGCAGAGTGGATCGGCGGCCAGCCGGACGACGCGCCGATCCTGGGCCAGCTCGACGCCGCCCTGGGCCGGCTCTACGCGAGCGAGAACGCGGCGGAGTTCGGCGTCACCGACCGGCTCGGGCGCTACGATTTCTGCTCTGGTCCGCACGAGACGCCCGACGAGTTCCTGCGCGAGCTGATCAAGGATATCGAGGACCACCTCCAAGACCTCGTAACGACCGAGGAGGAGGTCGACGCGGTCGTGGAGGAGTACGTCGGGAAGGCTGCGCGCGATCCTAGAGGACGTGCGTGAGGAGGCGGCCCAGGAGTTCAACGAGACCGTCGACGTCCTCGACGCGCAGTGCTTTCCGCACAGCTACTACCGCCTGGGGTTCGACAGAGAGACCTTTGAAGACACAACCTAAAGGGTTCGTGCTATGGTCGGCCCGTGACTGACTACTTGGTTAGAGCGCTACCGCTACTCCTCGCGCTGCTCGTCGCCGTGGTCTCGCTCCCTGTTCTCCGGCGCTTCGCTCCGGGTGGTTCGGAAACGGACGGGTGGCCGCTCTGGCGCAGGGTGGTCCTCGCCATGCTCGCCGCCGCCTGGCTCGGCTCCCTGGGCGCGGAGATGAAGTCCGTCAGCGACGCAAGGGACTTGAGGGAGCGCATCAATGTCCTCGGTCGAATGATCGAGCGCGACATCGTTGAGGGAAAGGAACTCCTAGGCGGGATGGAGAATGATAGCGACTGGAGCACGCTTCCGCGGTGCCTCGACAAGGCGGTCCTCGACCGGTATCAGGTCCCAGTAGAAACCTGGCGCACTAGGACAGCGAGAACGCTCGCGACGGAGTTGCCCAATTCCGGTGCCGATCGGCGGTTCCTCCACGTAACCGAACGGCGCCCGCCGGGCCCCTGCGGTCAGGTGGACTACGTCTACTGGCGATTGTTTGATCTACTTTCGAACCTTCAATTCATCTGGGAATCGGTAGACCGTTACTGCTTGGTTGTCGGACCCACGTGCCGCGCCGAACAGCGGGAGAGCGCTGCGCGAAGCGAGACGGGCAATACGCGAACCACCAGCTCCGCGGAACTCTTCTATTCTTCCCTCGTGCAAGTGGCAGCCGCCCTGCTTGCCCTCATGGGTGCTTTCTTCCTGTACCGCCTCGTCGATCACGTGGATCAGGTCGGCAAGCTACGAGCTCCGGTCGACGAGAAGATCGCCAAGTATGCGGCGGGCGAACTGGAGAATCGAGGAGCTCTGTCGAGGGACATCGCGGATTTCCGTCGCAAGGCCTGGCCCCGCTGGACTGGTCTCGCTTTCTTCGCGCTCGCCCTCTTGGCTGGCGGCTGTATAGTCTGGCCTCTTTACGTGCTTAGTCCGCCTGGACAACCGGTGGTCATGCTTCTTGCCTTGGTGTTCAGCTTGGTCGTCTTCTTCGTTTTTTGTGGCTGGCAATTCTGGCGTTTGCACCGCCTCCGCCAGATTGAGTTGCCTCCACCGCCCAGGTGAAGGGGCGACCGCCGAGCAGCAGTAGCGTTACAAGACGCGGGACGGAGTTCGCTCGCTGAATGAAAACGAAGGCGGGCGGGCAGCCCCGAGTCATCGGCTGCCAGGGAGATAAGGCAAGCTATCACCCCTCGGCGCCCTCTTGACTGGGAGGTAGCGGTCGCATCGGAGCGGGCTGGACGTCCTCGCGGCGGCCCGCCCGCGGCTGGGGGTGTAAGATTTCGCTGGACACATATAACCTGAGAGGTTATATCATCAGTGCGTGACTGGTGGAGGGGATCGGTGCTGAGCGAGGCGCGGAAGCGGGCGGGCCTGACGCAGGCGGCGCTGGCGAAGAAGGTCGGCGTCCACCAGGTCACGATCGCCCGCATCGAGAGCGGCGCGCGCCACCCGTCGATGACGCTCTTGCAGCGCATCGCGCGGGCGCTCGGTGTGCCACTGGCGGAGTTGTTGGGGTGACACTGGCTCACGTGATCCAGAGGAAGGAGGGAGTGAGTTGACGATTCACAGATCGAATGGCCCAGCCCGGACCAATGATGGCCGTTACCGAATTCTGCTGAGCGACGCCCCGGATATCGGCTGGCGCCACCGATTCGATCAAGCGCTGAGCGATACGCCGGCCGCCGGGGCGCTCGCGCTCGAGCTGGACGGCCCGCAATCAATGACGTTTCGCTCCTCCGGTGACCTTCGCGCCGACATCCTGTTGATAGATGCTCTGCTGGGGCGAGCGAACCGATCAACATCGCGTCGCATCCCGTTTCTTGCGCCTGGTTGCCTGCTACTCGTCGCTGCGTTCGCCGCGTGCGCGACGCCTCGGATCCTGCTGAGACACCCTTCGACCGGAGTCACTGTTGAGTGCGGAGCCGAAGGAGAGCTTCCAGGCTCGGGTGCTGCGTACCGGCGTCAACGCGACTGCGTCGAAGACTATCAGCGTCAGGGATACGAGCGGGTTCCTCGATGATCACCGCGATCTACACCCGCCGCGTCCTGCTCGTCACGCTCTGCCTGCTCGCCATCGTCATGTCGGCGTCTGCGTCCACCGAGTGTGGATGGGTCTTTTGGCAGAACTTGGGCGGAGAAGGCCGACCGAGCGCCTGGCTCATCGGCCGCAGTTTCGCCACGCTTGAGGAGTGTCGGGCCCGCCTGCGCGAGGAGGTGAAACTCCAGATGCTCGGGCAATACAGCACCGAGGTCGAGGATGGAGTTCATACGACCATCGCCGGCAAGAT
>Ga0156246_1018_pt1 | contig 14567 bp, 15 predicted proteins | sample RifCSPlowO2_12_FD_107893 | JGI IMG/M metagenome (GOLD analysis project Ga0156246, IMG submission 107893) | Candidatus Rokubacteria bacterium RIFCSPLOWO2_12_FULL_73_47 | reverse complement strand
CGAAGGCGCGACGTCCGCCTCAGGGAACACAAGGGCGTCGGGCGCGCCTTCGCGGCTGAAACGCACGTTCGCCCCATTTGGCGTGATTCCCCAGGGAAAGGGTGACTCTGCTAGAGTCATCGCCAGGAGGGTGACGATGAGTGAAGCGATGATCGTCTCCGATCCCAAGGTAATGATGGGCAAGCCGGTTGTTGCGGGGACCCGCGTCACGGTGGATCTGATCCTCGAGAAGCTGGGCAGCGGCGAATCCATCGAGGCGGTGCTCGAGTCCCACCCCCGCTTGACGCGCGAGGGGGTGCTGGCTGCCCTCCGGTTTGCCGCTCAGGCGCTTCGGGCTGAGGTCGTCTACCCTGTCAGTGCAAAATCCGCGTGAACCTGGTCGCGGATGAAGGGGTCGACCGCCCGGTAGTGGAGTGCCTACGCCAGGATGGCCATGACGTCGTCTACGTGGCTGAGCTGTCTCCCAGCGCGTTGCCGATGAGGAGGTTCTGCAACAGGCCAACGCGCGGAGGGCCGTGCTTCTGACTGCGGACAAAGACTTCGGCCAGCTGGTCTTCCGGCAGGGCCTCGTGCACTCCGGGGTGGTGCTGCTGCGCCTTGCGGGGTTGGCGAACGCGACGAAGGCCGTGTCGGTGAGCGGCAACTGGCGCGTGACGTTCACGTTCGTTGGTAAGGATGCTGATGAGGTCGATTACGAGGACTATCACTGAGGACTAGCGATGCGCATGCACAATCCACCGCACCCGGGCGAGATCGTCAAGGCCCTGTGCCTTGAGCCGCTTGGCCTCACCGTGACGCAGGCCGCGGAAGCGCTGGGCGTAAGCCGCAAGACCCTGTCCGCCATTCTCAATGGCCGTGCCAGCGTCAGCCCCGAGATGGCGGTCCGCCTGTCCGTCGCCTTTGGCACGTCCTCGGAGAGCTGGCTCAACCAGCAAACGCAGTACGACCTCTGGCACGCCGAGCAGCGCCGAAGGAGGCTTCGGGTGACGAAGCTCGCGTCCGCATGAGGGAAGGGACGTGATCAGCGGTTCGGGCTCGGCGGCCGGCCGCTGAGCGACGCCAGCACGTCGAAGAGCGCGGCGAAGTCGAGCGCGGCGAGGCCGAGGCCCCGCGCCATCGTGAGCCACTGCTGGACGAGCGCGGTGGTGGGCAGCGGCACGCCCACCGCGTGGGCCTGATCGAGCGCGAGCTGCAGGTCCTTCTGGATCATCGGCACCGGGAACCACGCCTCGCGCGGCATCCGGCCCAGCACGAACGGCCCGCGGTACTTGACCATCGGCGAGGCGATCACGGACTTGAGCAGGGCGTCCACGGCGGCCTCGCGCGCGATCCCCGACTTCTCGGCGAGCAGCACGGCCTCGCTGAAGGCCAGCATCTGGACGGCGAGCCCGAGGTTGGTCGCGACCTTCATGGTCTTGGCGAGACCCAGCTCGCCCACGTGGGTGACGCCGCCCGAGCCCATCGCCATGAGCCAGGGCCGCACTCGCTCGAGCGCCGCCGGATCGCCGCCGGCCTGGAACGAGGCCTCGCCGCGCTCCACGGTGATCGTGCTCCCCGACACCGGCACGTCGAGCATGGCGGCGCCGCGCGCCGCCACCGCCGCGCCGACCTCGCGCGTCGCCGCCGGGCCGACGGTGGACATCTCGACGAAGACGGCGCCGGGGCGCAGGCCGGCCACGATCCCGTCGGGGCCGAGGGCGACGGCGCGGAGGGCCGCGTCGTCGGTGACCATGCTGAACGTGGCCTCGGCCGCCTCGGCGACGGCGCGCGGCGAGGCGGCCGGGCGCAGGCCGGCGCGCGCGAGGGCGCGCGCCTTGTCGGGCGTGCGGTTCCAGCCGACGACCGTGTGGCCCGCGCCGAGCAGGCGCGCCGCCAGACGGCTGCCCATCGCGCCGAGGCCGACCCAGCCGAGCGTCGCCATCAGGCGTCGCCGGTGACGGCGATCGCCGTGATCTCGAGCTTGCAGCGCGGGTGCGTCGCCAGGCGCGACACCTCGACCGTCGTCGTCGTCGGCAGGTGGTCGCCGAGGTGGCGCGCCCACACGCGGTTCAGGTCGTCCTGCTCGCCGACGTCGGTCAGGTAGCGGGTGGCCGCGACGAGGTCGCGCAGGGAGCAGCCGGCGGCCTCGAGCGTCTTCGTGAGATTCGCCATCGCCAGCTCGGCCTGCTCGTGCATCGTGCCGGGCAGGTCGAACTCCTCGTCGCGATGCGGGTGGCTGTGATAGACCGGGGCGGCGGTCACGCCCGACAGGAAGACGAGGTGGCCGCGGCGCACGACGATCCCGGGCGCGTAAGGCATCGTCACGTCGGTGCGCCGGTCGGCATGATGGACGATCGCGATTTCCTTCGCCATGGTGGCCTCCGCGGACTGCCGGGCATCCTATCACGCCGCACGAGGGGCCGCGGTACACTCGAGGCCGGTGGAGACGATCCTCGTGGTGGAGGCGGACGCGGGCCGGCGCGAGGCCATCGCGCGCGCGCTCGCCGCTCGGCGCCCCGGGGCGCGCCTGCTGCCGGCCGCCTCCTGGGCCGAGGCGCGCCGGCGACTCGCGGACGGGCGCCCGGCGGGGCGCGTCGTCGCATTGACCGACGACATGAGTCCGGATACGCTGATGGATGCTGAAGCCGCCGGGGTCTCCGCCTCGCTGCGCACACCCCCCGACCTGCAGCAACTCGAGACCGTGCTGGGATTTCTGGACGACAGGGGAGACGCATGGAGCTGAAGGGCCGGACCGCCGTGGTGACGGGGGGAGGCAGCGGCATCGGCCGCGCCCTGGCGCTCGCGTTCGCGCGCGAGGGGATGCAGGTGGCGCTCGCCGACCTGGACGAGGCGGCGATGGCCGAGGTCGCGGGAGCGATCCGCGGGCAGGGGAGCGAGGCGCTCGCCGTGCGCACCGACGTCGCGGAGCTGGGGTCGGTGCAGGCGCTCGCCGACCGCGTGTGGGCGGCCTTCGGCCGCGTCCACGTCCTCTGCAACAACGCCGGCGTCTCGACGTGGGGCGGGATCGAGACGGCGACCCACCGCGACTGGCAGTGGGTGCTCGGCGTGAACCTCTGGGGCGTGATCCACGGCCTCGAGGCGTTCCTGCCGCGCATGATCGCGCAGAAGGAGCCGGCCCACGTCGTCAACACCGCGTCGATGGCCGGGCTCATCGCGAGCCAGGGCCTCGGCGTCTACAACACCTCGAAGTACGCCGTCGTCGGGCTCTCGGAGACGCTCGCCAAGGACCTGCGCCCGTACGGCATCGGCGTCTCCGTGCTGTGCCCGATGGGCGTCTCGACGCGGATCCGCACGAGCGAGCGCAACCGGCCGCCCGGGCTCCGCAACCCGACGGCGCCCGCGGCCGAGCCCGTCGAGCTGATCGGGCGGTCCCTGGAGCCGGAGGCGGTGGCCGGAATGGTCCTCGACGCGATCCGCGGCAACCGGCTCTACGTCATCACGCACGACGAGGGGCTCGAGCCGCTCCGCCGCCGGTTCCAGCGCATGGAGCGGGCCATCGTCGAGAGGAAGCGGTAGCCACGATCCCCGCGCGCTGGATCCAGGACCCCGACGACCTCGCCGCGCTCGTCGCGCGGCTCGCCGAGGCCCCCGAGGTGGCCCTCGACACCGAGGGCGACAGCCTGCACCACTACCCGGAGCGGCTCGCGCTCGTCCAGCTCGGCGTGCCCGGCGGCGACGTGTGGCTCGTGGACCCGCTCGCGCTCGCCGACCTCGCGCCGCTGGGGCGCGTCTTCGCGGCGCCCGGCGTCACCGTCGTGCTCCACGCGGGCGACAACGACCTGGCGCACCTCAAGCGCCGCCACGGCCTCCGCTTCGGGTCGGTCTTCGACACGTCCGTGGCGGCCCGCTTCCTCGCCGCGCGCGCGACCGGGCTCGACGTGCTGCTCGACACGTACGTGGGCGTGAAGCTCCCGCCCTCGCGCCAGAAGGACGACTGGTCGGCGCGCCCGCTCTCCGAGGCCCAGCGCGACTACGCGGCCGCGGACGTCTTCCACCTCGGCGAGCTCCGGCGGTGCCTCACGGAGGAGCTCCGCCGCGTCGGGCGGCTCGCCTGGGTCGAGGAGGAGTGCGCGGCGCTGGCGGCGCAGCCCGTCGTCGAGCGGCCGGTGGACCCGAACGCCTTCGCGGGCCTCCGGGGGGCGCGCGAGCTGCCCGCGCGGGGCCTCGCGGTGCTGCGCGAGCTCCACGCGCTGCGCGAGCGGCTCGCGCTCGGGGCCGACCGGCCGCCGTTCAAGATCGTCGGCGACGAGACGCTCGTGCGCCTCGCCCGGACGGCGCCCGCCGACCGGGCCGCGCTCGCGGGGCTGCCGGGCTGCACGCCCCGGGTCATCGGCCGCTGGGGCGACGCGCTCCTCGAGGCCGTCGCGCGCGCCCTCGCGCTGCCCGAGGACGCGCTGCCCGTGCTCGAGCGCCAGCCGCGCGCGCGCATCCCGGGGGCCGCGACGCGCCGGATCGACACGCTCCGGCGCTGGCGGGCCGGCGCCGTCGAGCGCGCCGGCCTCGAGCCGGGGCTCCTGCTGCCGAACCGGCTGATCACGGCGATCGCGCTCGCGGCGCCGCCCGACGTCGAGGCCCTCGTCGCGGTGGACGGCGTCCGCCGCTGGCGCGCCGAGGCGTTCGGCCGCGAGATCGTTGCCGCGCTCGCGGCGGTGTGAGAGGCTCGTGCCTCGTGACTGACTGGCGACGCTTCCTGGTGACCGACGACGCGGGGCTCGCCGCGATCTTCCGCGAGAGCCGGACGATCGCGGTGGTCGGCGCCAAGGCGGGCGCGGGCGAGCCCGCGCACTACGTGCCCGCGTACCTGCGCGCGCAGGGCTACCGGATCCTGCCGGTGAACCCCGAGCTCGCCGGCCGCCGGCTCCACGACACGGCGACCGTGGCGCACGTGGCCGACCTGCCCGGCCCGGTCGACGTCGTCGAGATCTTCCGGCGTCCCGAGTACCTGCCGGGCCACGCGGACGAGATCCTCGCGCTCGGGTGGCGGCCGCGCGTCGTCTGGTTCCAGCTCGGCATCCGGAACGACGCGGCGGCCGAGCGGCTCGCGCGCGCGGAGATCCGCGTGGTGCAGGACCGCTGCATGATGCCGGACCACCGCCGCCTGCTCGGCCCCGCGTAAGAGCCAGGCGTACGAGCAAGGCGTAAGAGCGAGAGAGGAGGGGTCTGGGGAACCCGTCCCGGGTGCCCCATGGAACAATGGCCGGCGAGTACGCGTTCGTCATGAAGGACCTGCGCAAGGTCGTCCCGCCCAAGCGGGAGATCTTGCGGGGCATCTGGCTGTCGTTCTTCCACGGCGCCAAGATCGGGGTGCTCGGCGCCAACGGCGCGGGCAAGTCCTCGCTGCTCCGGATCATGGCGGGCGTGGACCGGGACTTCCTCGGCGAGGCGTTCCCGGGCGCGGGCCTGCGCATCGGCTTCCTGCCGCAGGAGCCGGCGCTCGACGCCGCCAAGGACGTGCGCGGCAACGTCGAGGAGGGTGTCGCCGAGACGCGCGCGTTGCTCACGCGCTTCGAGGCGGTGAGCGGCCGGCTCGGCGAGCCCCTCGAGGCCGACGAGATGGAGCAGCTCCTCGAGGAGCAGGCCCGATTGCAAGACAGGATCGACGCGGCCGGCGCCTGGGACCTCGACCGCACCGTCGAGCTCGCCATGGACGCGCTCCGCTGCCCGCCCGGCGACATGGAGGTCGGGAAGATCTCGGGCGGCGAGCGCCGGCGCGTCGCCCTCTGCCGGCTCCTGCTCGCGCGCCCGGACATGCTGTTGCTCGACGAGCCCACGAACCACCTCGACGCCGGGTCGGTGGCGTGGCTCGAGCGCTTCCTCAAGGAATACCCCGGGACCGTCGTGGCCGTCACGCACGACCGGTACTTCCTCGACAACGTCGCGGGCTGGATCCTCGAGCTCGACCGCGGCCACGGCATCCCCTGGGAGGGCAACTACTCCGCGTGGCTCGCGCAGAAGCAGGAGCGGCTCGCGCGCGAGGAGAAGGCGGACCTCGCGCGGCAGCGGACGCTCGAGCGCGAGCTCGAGTGGGTGCGCATGGCGCCGCGCGCCCGGCAGGCGAAGAGCAAGGCGCGCCTGCAGGCGTACGACGCGCTCCTCAGCGAGCCCTTCGCCGAGCGCGCCGCGAGGCTCGAGATCGCGATCCCCCCGGGACCGCGCCTCGGCGACGTCGTGGTCGAGGCGGACCACGTGGCGAAGGCCTACGGCGACCGCGTGCTGATCGACGACCTCTCGTTCACGCTGCCGCGCGGCGGCATCGTCGGCGTCATCGGCCCGAACGGCGCGGGCAAGACCACGCTCTTCCGGATGATCGTGGGGCAGGAGACGCCCGACGCGGGCACGCTCCGCGTGGGCGAGACGGTCCGGCTCGCGTACGTGGACCAGAGCCGCGACGCCCTCGGCCCGCGGCAGACCGTCTGGGAGGCGATCTCGGGCGGCGCCGAGACGCTCGACCTCGGCGGGCGGAGCGTGCCGTCGCGCGCCTACGTCGCCTCGTTCAACTTCAAGGGGCCCGATCAGCAGAAACGGGTGGGCGACCTCTCCGGCGGCGAGCGCAACCGCCTGCACCTGGCCACGACGCTCCGGGGCGGCGCGAACCTCCTGCTCCTCGACGAGCCGACGAACGACCTCGACGTGGACACGCTGCGCGCCCTCGAGGACGCGCTCGTCGAGTTCGCGGGCTGCGCGGTCGTGATCAGCCACGACCGGTGGTTCCTCGACCGCATCGCGACCCACATGCTCGCCTTCGAGGACGAGGGGCGCGTCGTCTGGTTCGAGGGCAACTACGCGGACTACGAGGCCGACCGCCGGCGGCGCCTCGGCGCCGAGGCCGACCGCCCCCACCGCCTCAAGTACAAGCGGCTCCCGCGCGGCTGACCGGCTGCGCGCAGCCCACGAGCAGGTTCTCGCCCCCGCGGCGCACGAGCCGGACCACCACCCGCGCGAACCGTGGGCGCAGCAGGCGCGCGAGCTCCCGGCCGTCGGCGCGGCGGTGGCGGTTGACAACGAGCACGCCGTGGGGCGCGACGAGCCCGGCGAGCGCCAGCGCGAGCGGCCGGCCGCGCTCGGGCGCGTCGGCGTACGCGGCGTCCTCCATGACGAAGTCGAACCGACGGCCCGCGCGCGCCAGGGCGGCGACGGCCGTCGCCGCGTCGGCGCAGACGAGCTCGAGCGGCCCGAGCGCGTCGAGGCCGAACCAGCGGTCGGCGACGCGCACGATCGCGGGATCGCGCTCGACGACCGTGATCAGGCGCGGCCTCGCCAGGCGGTGGAGGAGATGGACCTGCGTGCCGCCGCCGAGCCCCACGAGGAGGGCGCGCGGCCGGGGCGGCAGGGGGAGCGCGGTGAGCGCGGTCCACCAGTACTCGCGCTCGAGGCGCGACCAGTCGCCGTCGAGCGGGCGGATCGAGAGGATCTCGCCCGCGACGATCAGCCGGCGCTCGCGCCGGTAGTCGACGACGCGGATGCGCCCCGAGAGCCGCGAGCGCGTCTCGTACACGGTCCGCGAGCGGCGGGCTAGCGCGGGGCCATCCGGATCGCGCCGTCGAGGCGGATCGTCTCGCCGTTCAGCATGCCGTTCTCGATGATGTGGCAGGCCAGCGCCGCGTACTCCTCGGCCCGGCCGAGCCGCGACGGGAACGGCACCTGCTTGGCGAGGGAGGCCCGCACCGGCTCGGGCAGCGTGCCGAGCAGCGGCGTGTCGAAGATGCCGGGCGCGATCGTGCACACGCGGATGCCGAGCTCGGCCAGGTCGCGCGCGATCGGCAGCGTCATGCCGACGATGCCGCCCTTGGAGGCCGAGTAGGCGGCCTGGCCGATCTGGCCGTCGAAGGCCGCGACCGACGCGGTGTTGACGATGACGCCGCGCTCGCCGTCCGGGCCCGGCGCGCCCTGCGCCATGAGCGCCGCGGCCAGCCGGGTCGCGTTGAAGTGGCCGATCAGGTTGACGGTGATGACCCGCGTGAAGTCCTCGAGCCTGGCCGGGTTGCCCTTGCTCACGGTCTTCGCGGCGGTGCCGATGCCCGCGCAGTTGACGAGGACGTTCAGGCCGCCGAGGCGCTGGCGCGCCTCGCCGAGCGCCCGCTCCACCTCGGCGCCGCTCGTGACGTCGGCCGGCGTGAACGGCGCCGCGGCGCCGAGCGCCGCGGCGAGCTCGGCCCCCCGGGACGTCGGCAGATCCAGGATCGCCGCCCGGCCGCCCGCCTTCACGATGCGCTCGACGGTCGCGCGCCCGAGCCCCGACGCGCCCCCGGTGACCACGGCCTGCACGCGTTGAAGATCCATGGGGTCCTCCCTCGGAGCCGCATTCTAGCCGAACGCGGCGCGGTGGGCGTACCTAGTCCGAATGCGCTATGCTGGTAGGCCAATGCGCACCCCGTACCGGACGCGGAGTCGTCGGCGCATCCTCTGCATCTACCCGGCGTACGCGCGCTCGTTCGGCACCTTCCAGCACGCGTACCCGCTCTTCGGCCGCCGGGTGCGCGCCTTCATGCCGCCGCAGGGCCTGCTCGTCACGGCCGCGTACCTGCCCGAGACCTGGGAGGTCCGCTTCGTCGACGAGAACTCGCGCCGCGCCAGCGACGCGGACTTCCGCTGGGCGGACGCGGTGCTCACCTCGGGCATGCACGTGCAGCGGGCGCGGATCACCGACGTGATCGCGCGCGCCCACGCGCACGGCCGGCCGGTCGTGCTCGGCGGGCCGTCGGTCTCGGGCTGCCCCGAGTACTACCCCGCGGCCGACCTCCTGCACGTGGGCGAGCTGGGCGACGCGACCGACCAGGTGATCGAGTGGCTCGACACGCACGCGGGCCGGCCGCCGGAGCAGCTCCGCTTCGAGACCGGCGAGCGGCTCGCGCTCGTGGACTTCCCCCGGCCGGCGTACGGGCTGATCGACCTGCGGGAGTACTTCCTCGCCAACGTCCAGTTCTCGAGCGGCTGCCCGTACACGTGCGAGTTCTGCGACATCCCGGCGCTCTACGGGCGCAACCCGCGCCTCAAGACGCCGGGGCAGGTGCTGGCGGAGCTCGACGAGCTCGTGGCCGGCGGCGCGACGAGCGTCTACTTCGTGGACGACAACTTCATCGGCAACCAGCGTGCGGCGCTCGACCTCCTGCCGCACCTGATCGACTGGCAGGCACGCCGCCGCTACCCGCTCCGGTTGGCGTGCGAGGCGACGCTCAACATCGCCAAGAACGAGCGCGTGCTCGAGCTCATGCGCGAGGCCGGGTTCATCACCGTCTTCTGCGGAATCGAGACCCCCGAACCCCACGCGCTGCACTCGATCTCGAAGGACCAGAACCTCCGGCTGCCCGTGCTGGAGGCGGTGCGGCGCATCAACCGCTACGGGCTCGAGGTGGTCTCGGGGATCATCGTCGGGCTCGACACCGACACGGAGGCGACCGCCGGCCACATCCTCGAGTTCATCCGCGCCTCGCAGATCCCCATGCTCACGATCAACGTCCTCTACGCGCTGCCGAAGACGCCGCTCTGGCGGCGGCTCGCGCAGGAGGGCCGCCTGCGGCACGACGGCGGGCGCGCGTCGAACGTCGTCTTCCGGCTGCCGTACGAGACGGTCCTCGGCGTGTGGCGGCGCTGCATCACGGCCGCGTACGCGCCGGAGGCGGTCTACGCGCGGTTCGCCTACAACCTGCGCCACACCTTCCCGAACCGCCTCGCGTTCCCCGCGAGCCCGGAGCGCGCCTCGTGGGGAAACATGTTGATGGGGTTCGGGCTCCTCGGGCGCATCGTCTGGCGCATCGGCGTGCGCGGCCACTACCGGCGGACGTTCTGGCGCATGGCGTGGCCGACGCTTCGCGCGGGCAAGCTCGAGGAGCTGATCAACGTCGCGGTCGTGAGCCACCACCTGATCGAGTTCACGCGCGACTGCCTGCGCGGGGAGGGCGAGTCGTCGTTCTACGCCCCCGAGCCGGCCGCGCCCGCCCCTCCGATCGCTCCGACCACTGCGGCCGTCTGACCCCCACCATCTGGTAGCTCCGGCCGTTCCGAGCCACTACATCTTCGTCTTGCCTATCACTCGTCACGTGATTAGCTTTTTAGTCCCATGGTCCTTCCCGGGTCCATCACCGAGATCGTCGGCCGCCTGTCGTCGGGGCGCACGAGCCTCCTGGCCGCATGCCTCGGGGAGGTCACCGGGCGCGGCGCGGTCGCGGCACTCGTGGACGCCGACAGCGCGCTCGACCCCGCCTCGGTCGCGCGCGCGGGCGTGGACCTCGCCCGCCTCCTCTGGGTGCGCTGCGGCGGCCGCCGGGACGTGGCGCTCCGCGCCGCGGACCTGCTCGTCCGCTGCCCGGGCTTCGCGCTGGTCGGGCTCGACCTCGGCGAGACGGCGTGCCCGCTCTCCCCCGCGGCCGCGTTCCGCCTGCGGTTCGCCGTCGAGCGGACGGCGGCGGCGCTCGTGGTCGTCGGCCGCCGCCGGGTCACCGGCCCGGCCGCCTCGCTGGTCGTCGAGACCGTCCGCGACCGGCTCGAGTGGGCCGGCCCCGGGCCCGTGCCCACGCGCCTGGGGCACGTGCGGGCGCACGTGCGCGTGCTCCGCGCGCGCGCGGCCCGCGCGCCCGGCGCGGCGCCGCTCGGGTTCTGCGCGTGAGCCGGTTCGCGTGCGTGTGGGTGGACTGCTTCGCCGCGGCCGCCGCGGAGCGCTGCGAGCCCGCGCTCCGCGCCGGGCCCCTCGCGGTGCTCGGGCCGGCGGCCCCGGCCGCGCGCGTCCTCGACGCGAACGCGGCGGCGCGGGAGGCGGGCGTGCAGCCGGGGATGACCGAGACGGAGGCACGGGCGCGCTGCCCCGCGCTCGCCGTTCGCCGGCGGGTGGAGGAGCACGCGGCCTCGGGGCGCCGCGCCCTGCTCGAGGCGGCCGCGAGCGTGTCCCCGCGGGTCGAGGACTGGGCGCCGGGGGTCGTGCACGTCGACGCCGCCGGGCTCGCGCGGCTCTTCGGCGACCCGGCCGCCGTCGGCCGGCGCCTCCTCGGCCGGGCGCACGCCGTGGGGTTCGCCGCGCGCGTGGCGCTCGCCGACAGCCGCACCGCGGCCCGGCTGGTGGCCGCGCGCGCGCGCGGCGCCGTGACGGTGGTCCCGCCGGGCCGCGCGCGGGAGGCGCTCGCCGACGCGCCGCTCGCCGTGCTCGGGCTCGACGCGGACCTCGCCGCGACGCTCGCCCGCTGGGGCGTGACGACGCTCGGCGAGCTCGCCGCGCTGCCGCGCGCCGGGCTCGGGACGCGGCTCGGCCCCGCCGGGCTCCGCGCCCACGACCTGGCGCTCGGCCGCGACCTCGATCCGTTCGTCCCCTGGACGCCGCCGCCGTTCTGGGAGGAGGCGCAGGGGCTCGACTGGGAGCTCGACTCGCTCCCGGCGCTCGCCGCGGTGCTCGAGGCCGTGCTCGGGCGCCTCTGCGCGCGCCTGGCGGCCGCGCGTCTCGCGACGGACGCCCTCGAGGTCGCGCTCGAGCTGGCGAGTGGCGCCCACCACGCGCTCAGCGTCGCCCTCGCGACGCCGATGGGTGAGCCCGGGCCGATGCTGACGCTCGCCGCGCTCGCGCTCGAGGCCCGTCCACCCGCGGCGCCCGTGACGCGCGTCGCGGTGAGCGCGCGCCCGCTCGTGGCGCGCGCGGGGCAGGGGGGGCTCTGGCAGCCGCCCGCGCCGCCCCGGCGCGAGCTCGCCGCCGTGCTCGCGCGGCTCGCGGCGCTCGCCGGCCCCGACGACGTCGGCTCGCCGCGGGTCGAGGACTCGCACCGTCCCGACGCCCACGCGCTGGTACCGTTCACGCTGCCCCAGGACGCGCCCGAGGCTCCCGGCGAGCGCGCCCCCCGCCGCCCGTCCCCCGCCGCCGCCGAGGGGGCGCTCAGGCTCGTGCTGAGGCGGGTGCGTCCGGTGCGGCGCGTGGACGTCGAGACGGACGGCGAGCGGCCGGTGCGCGTCGGCGGGCGGCGCGTCGTGACGTGCGCCGGGCCCTGGCGCGGGTCGGGCGAGTGGTGGGACACGGGCGTGTGGGCGCGCGACGAGTGGGACGCAGCACTCGGCGACGACGGCACGCTCTGCCGCCTCGCCCACGACCGCCGGACGGGCGAGTGGTACCTCGACGGCGTCTATGACTGAGCGGGAGAAGGGGCAATGACGCGCGGCGGGTGTGGGCGTGTGCCGTGGGAGTGGGGGGCGGGGGGGCCTCCGAGACCCGTGGTTGTTGCAGTCGTGGTCGAGGAGGCCCCCCCGCCCCCCACTCCCCCCTGAGTCATGTTCGTCGAGCTGCACGCGCAGTCCGCGTTCTCGTTCCTCGAGGGCGCCGAGCTGCCCGAGGCGTACGCCGACGCGGCGGCGCGACTCGGCCTGCCGGCGCTCGCGCTGGTGGATCGCGACGGCGTGTACGGCGCCGCGCGGTTCACGCGCGCCGCGCTCGCCGCGGGGATCCGGCCCATCGTCGGCAGCGAGCTCACGCTCGCCGACGGCTCGCGCCTGCCGCTCCTCGTGGAGGACCGCGAGGGCTACCGGAACCTCTGCCGCCTGCTCACACGGGCCAAGCTCGGCGCCCCCAAGGGCGCGGCCGCCGTCACGTTCGACGACCTCGCGGCGCACGCCGCCGGGCTCGTGTGCCTGACCGGCGGCGCCCGCGGCCCGCTCGCCCGCCGGCTCGCCGCGGGCGACGCGGCCGGCGCGCGCGAGTGCCTCGCGCGCCTGCGCGCGATCTTCGGGCGCTCGGGCTGCTACGTCGAGGTCCAGCGCCACCTCGACCGCGAGCAGGAGCGCGTGCTCCAGGGGCTGGTCGCGCTCGCGCGCGCGATGCGCGCGCCGCTCGTCGCGACGAACCAGCCACTGCACGCGCACGCAGCGGGCCGGCAGCTCGCCGACGTCTTCACCTGCATCCGCGAGAAGACCGACCTCGACCACGCCGGCCGGCGCCTGCTGCCGAACGGCGAGCGGCACCTCCGGGGCGGGGCGGCGATGGCGCGGCGCTTCGGCGACCTGCCCGACGCGCTCGCGGCGACGGGCGAGCTCGCGCTGCGCCTCTCCTTCACGCTCGAGGACCTCGGCTACCGCTTCCCCGACTTCCCGCTGCCGCCGGGCCAGACGCCGCTCGCCCACCTGCGCGAGCTGGCCCTGCGCGGCGTCCGCGCGCGCTACGGCGCCGGGCCGCTCGCCGCGCGGGCGCGCCGCCAGATCGCCCACGAGCTCGACGTCATCGGGCGCCTGGACCTCGCGGGCTACTTCCTGATCGTGTGGGACCTCGTCGAGTACTGCCGCGCCCACGACATCCTCGTGCAGGGGCGCGGCTCGGCCGCCAACAGCGCGGTCTGCTACGCGCTCGGGATCACGGCGGTGGACCCCGTCGGCATGGAGCTCCTGTTCGAGCGCTTCCTCTCCGAGGCGCGGGGCGAGTGGCCCGACATCGACCTCGACCTGCCGAGCGGCGAGCGCCGCGAGGCCGTCATCCAGCACGTCTACCGCCGGTACGGACGGCACGGGGCGGGGATGACCGCCAACGTGATCACGTATCGCGGCCGCTCGGCCGCGCGCGAGGTGGCCCGGGCGCTCGGGCTCCCGCGCGAGCTCCAGGATAGGCTCGCCGGCCTCGTCTCGACCTGGGGCTACCAGGACCCGGACGAGCTGCTGACGAAGCACCTCGCGGAGGCGGGACTGGACCCACGCCAGCCGCGCATCCGGGCGTTCGCCGCGCTCTGGACGCGCGTCCAGGACCTGCCGCGCCACCTCGGCCAGCACTCGGGCGGCATGGTGATCGCCGCGGGGCGCCTCGACGACGTGGTGCCGCTCGAGCCGGCGACGATGCCGGGCCGCACCGTGATCCAGTGGGACAAGGACGACTGCGCGGCGCTCGGCATCGTCAAGGTGGACCTGCTGGGGCTCGGCATGATGTCGGTGCTCCAGGACGCGATCCGCCTCGTCGGCGAGACGGGCGGGGAGGTGGACCTCGCACGGCTGCCGCCCGACGACCCTGCCGTGTACCGGAGCCTCCAGGCGGCGGACACGATCGGCGTCTTCCAGGTCGAGAGCCGCGCCCAGATGGCGACGCTCCCGCGCGTCCGTCCCGAGCGGTTCTACGACCTCGTCGTGCAGGTCGCGATCATCCGCCCCGGGCCGATCGTGGGCGACATGGTGCACCCCTACATCCGGCGCCGGCGCGGGCGCGAGCCCGTGACCTACCCGCACCCGTGCCTCGAGCCGATCCTCCGGCGCACGCTCGGCGTGCCGCTCTTCCAGGAGCAGCTGCTCCGGATGGCGATGGCGGCGGCCGGCTTCAGCGCCGTCGAGGCCGAGGAGCTCCGGCGCGCGTTCGGCATGAAGCGCAGCGCGCGGCGCATGGGCGAGGTCGAGGCGAAGCTCCGCGCGGGCATGGCGCGGCAGGGGATCGGGGGGCGCGCGGCGGAGGAGATCGTGCACGCGATCACCTCGTTCGCGCTCTACGGCTTCCCGGAGTCGCACGCGTCGAGCTTCGCGCTCATCGCCTACGCGAGCGCGTACCTGAAGGTCCACCACCCGGCCGCGTTCTACGCGGCGCTCCTCAACAACCAGCCGATGGGGTTCTATCACCCGGCGACGATCGTCAA
>Ga0156246_1176_pt1 | contig 15494 bp, 12 predicted proteins | sample RifCSPlowO2_12_FD_107893 | JGI IMG/M metagenome (GOLD analysis project Ga0156246, IMG submission 107893) | Candidatus Rokubacteria bacterium RIFCSPLOWO2_12_FULL_73_47 | reverse complement strand
GGTGGCGACCGTAGGACGATCCGGAAGGCGAGTCAAGCGTTTTCTAGCGAACACGCCTCACGTTCGTGGGCCCAATGCTCTGGGCAAAGTGCAACCAGTTCTGTGCAGCGGGGGCGAGTTCTTGCGCGCCGCGTCGGATCAAAGTTCGCGAGTTGGCGTGATCTGCGGCCTGGCGAGGGGCATGCTTGGCGCGCGACGCCTTGCGTCAGCCGGCGCGCCGGCTCCGGATCATCTCGACCGGCCTCAGCGGTACTCCTCGGGCGTGATGGCGTAGGCGAGGATCTTGCGGTAGAGCGTCTTCGGGTCGATCGCGAGCAGCGCGGCGGCCTTGCCGCGGTGGCCGCCGACCTGGCGGAGCGTCGCGACGATGTGCTGGCGCTCGACGGCCTCGAGGCTCCCGCCGGCCGGCGCCGCGGGCGTCGCGGCCGTCGCCGGCTGGGCGCCGCGGACCTCCGGGGGCAGGTCCTCGGGCTCGATCTCGTCGGCCTTCGCGAGGATCACCGCGCGCTCGATCACGTGCATCAGCTCGCGCACGTTGCCGGGCCAGTCGTAGGCCGCGAGCGCCGCGAGCGCCGCCGCGCCGAGCCGCCGGACGCCGTAGGCGGCGTTGGCCTGGACGAAGTGCCGGGCCAGCAGCGCCACGTCCTCGCGGCGCTCGCGCAGCGGCGGCAGCGCGACGGTGATCGTGTTGATCCGGTAGTAGAGGTCCTGGCGGAACTCGCCGCGCCGCAGCGCCTCGGCGAGGTCGCGGTTGGTCGCGGCGACGAGCCGGACGTCCACGCGCCGGGGCCGCGTGCCGCCGACGCGGAAGAACGTGCCGGTCTCGAGCGCGCGCAGGACCTTCACCTGGCTGTCTGGCTCCATCTCGCCGATCTCGTCGAGGAACAGGGTGCCGCCGTCGGCCAGCTCGACCAGGCCGGGCTTCGTGCCCACCGCGCCGGTGAAGGCGCCCTTCTCGTGGCCGAACAGCTCGGACTCGAACACCTCGCGCGGTACCGCGCCGCAGTGGATCGGGACGAACGCGCGGGCGGCGCGCGGCGAGCGCTCGTGGATCGCCCGGGCCACCAGCTCCTTGCCCGTGCCGCTCTCGCCGAGGATCAGCACCGCGGAGTCGGTCGGCGCGACCCGCTCGACGACGCCCAGTACCTCCCGCATGCGGGGGTTCGTCGTGAGGATGCCGCCGAAGGGCTCGGCGCCCGGCGCGTAGGCGCGGAGCGCCACGTTCTCGCGCAGGAGCTGCGCCTTCTCCGCGGCCTTGCGGATGACGATGTCCAGCTCCTCGATCTTGGTCGGCTTGGTCAGGTAGTCGTAGGCGCCGAGCTTCATCGCCTCGACCGCCGTCGCCACCTCCTGGAAGCCCGTCATCACGATCACCTGCGGCGGCTCGGGCACCTCGGCGAGCTCGCGCAGGACCTCGATGCCCTCCTTGCGCGGCATCTTCATGTCGAGCACGGCGACGTCGTAGGCGGCCTCGCGCATCCGCTCGAGGGCGAGGACGCCGTCGGCGACGCCGTCCACCTCGTGACCGCGGCGCGCGAGCTCGCGGACCATCAGCTCGCGCAGGTTGCGCTCGTCGTCGGCCACGAGGACGCGGATCGGGCGGCTCACAGCGGCAGCACCACGCGGAAGACGCTGCCCTTGCCGGGCCGCGAGGCGACCTCGAGGCGGCCGCCGTGGTCGGCGACGATCCCCTGGGCGATCGCCAGCCCGAGCCCGGTGCCCTGCCCCGGCGGCTTCGTCGTGAAGAACGGGTCGAAGACGCGCGCGAGGTGCTCCTCGGAGATGCCCGGGCCCTGGTCCTCGAACTCGACCTCGAGCTCGCCCCGCACGACGCGCGTGCGCAGCGTGAGCGTCCCCCGGCCCTCCATCGCCTCGAGCCCGTTCGAGGCGAGGCCGAGGAAGACCTGGCGGAGCTGCCCCTCGTTGACCGTCACGGGCGGCAGCGCCGGGTCGAGCTCGGTGACGAAGTGGCTCTCCGCGAAGCGCGACTGGTGCGAGAGCAGCTCGACGGCCTTCTGCAGGAGCGCGTTCACGTCGGTCGGGGCGCGCCGGCTGCCCGGCTCGCGGACGAACTGCAGGAGGCTCCCCGTGATCTCCTTGCAGCGGTACGCCTCCTCCTCGATCAGGCCGAGGTAGTGCGGGAAGTCGGCCAGCTCCGGGCGCGCGGCCAGGCCGCCCTCGCGCAGGCGCCCCTGGAGCGACTCCGCGCAGCCCGCGATCGTCGCCAGCGGGTTGTTGAGCTCGTGGGCGACCCCCGCGGCGAGCCGGCCCGCGGTCGTCAGGCGCTCGGTGAGCAGCATCTGGCGCTCCAGGCGCTTGGCGCGCGTCACGTCCTCGACGAGCAGGACCGCGTGGGTGACGGCCGCCGCGGCGGACTCGAACGGCGCGACGGTGAGCCGGAACATCTTCGCCTCGCCGGCGATCACCAGCTCCTGTTCGATGGTGGCGACCTGGCGCGTCTCGAAGGCGCCGCGCAGGAAGGCCTCGACGGGCGCGGCGCGCTCGGCCGGGAGCATCCGGGCGACCGAGCAGCGCGCCGCGGGGTCGCACGCGAGCGCGCGGGCGCCCTCCCGGTTGGCCCGCACGACCGTGAGCGCGGCGTCCAGGACGAACACGCCGAGCGGCAGGGTCTCGAGCACCACCTCGACGAAGCGCTTCTCGGCGTCGAGCTCGCGCGTGCGCTCCGCGACCATCCCCTCGAGCGCGGTGTAGAGCCGCGCGTGCTCGAGCGCGATCGCGGCCTGGTCGGCGAGCGCGAGCAGCAGCTCCTCCTCGCCGGGCGAGAACTCGTGGACGTCGTGGCGGAAGACGCTGATCGCGCCGATCGCGCGCTCGCCCACCCGGAGCGGCGCCGCCAGCATCGAGCGGAACCCGCTCGCCTGCGGCAGCTGCGGGTACTTGACGCGCGGGTCCGCAGGGAGGTCCCGGCTCTGCACCGGGCGCCGCTCGAGCACCGCGCGGCCGCCGATGCCCTCGCCCACGCGCAGGCGGATCCGCGAGACCATCTCGGGCGGCAGGTCGAGGCTCGCGACCGACACCAGCTCGTCCGTCCCCGGCTCGAGCGTGCTGAGGCCGCAGGAGTCGGCGCCGAGCACGCTTCGCGCCTCCTCCATGATGACCCGGATCGTGCGCGACACGTCGAGGCTCGCCGTCACGGCGCGCCCGGCCTCGAGCAGGGCGCGGGTCTCGCGCGCGCGCCGCACGCTCTCCTCGAACAGCCGCGCGTTCTGGATCGCGATCCCCGCCTGCTCGGCGAAGGCCTCGAGCACGCGCTCGTGGTGCGCGCTGAAGAACCCCGGCCGCGTGGAGAACGCCGAGATCACCCCGATGACGGCGCCGCCGACCGCGAGCGGCACGCAGAGCATCGAGCGGATGCCCTCGCGCTCGTCCACGTCGCGCCGGGCCGAGCGCGGGTCGGTCCGCACGTCGTCCACGCGGATCGCGCTCCCCGTCTGGGCGGCGCGGCCCATGAGGCCCTCGCCGACCGGCATCGAGAGGTCCCGCCACTCCTCGCTCCGGAAGCCGTGGGCCGCGGCGTGCTCGAGCCGCGTGCGCGCGGCGTCGAGCAGGCCGATCCCGCAGCCAGTCGCGCCGATCAGGCCCGTGACCGAGCGGCTGATCCGGTCGAGGACCGAGGCCACGTCGAGGCGTGCCGTGATGAGCTGGCTCGTCGTGTAGAGCGCCGCCAGCTCGTCGGTCCGGCGCCGGCTCTCCTCGAGCAGGCGGCGCTGCTCGATCGCCGAGGCGAGCGGCCGGGCCAGCTCGGCGACGACCTCGACGTCGGTGTCGTCGAAGGCCCCGGGGCGCGCCGCGGCCAGCGTGACCGCGCCGAACACCCCGCCGCCGGCGACCAGCGGCACCAGCGCGACTGCGCGCCAGCCGTGCTCGGCGAAGGCGCGCCGGCTCGCCTCGGGGACCCGGCCGCGCAGGACGTCGTCCACCCGCACCGGCGCGCCGCCCGCGGCGACCTCGGCCAGGAGGGTGCCGTCCACCGGCATGCGGGCGTCGCGCGCCGCGCCGAGCGGGAGCGTGCGCGCGACGACGTCGACGATCTCGAACTCGCGGCGCTCGGCGTCGAGCAGCGAGACGCCGATCGAGTCGAAGCGCACGAGCCGCGCCGCGCCCTCGGCGAAGGCCCGGAAGACGTCGTCGAGCGACTGGCTCGAGACCATGAGCCGCATGATCTCGTTCAGCACCGACATGCGGAGCGCGCGGCGGTGGAGCCGCCACACCTGCTCGAGCGCCTGGCCGAGCTCGCCCGGGAAGCCCCGGGCGAGCGTCCCGCGCCCGAGCGCCTGCGGGGGGCCCACGAGCACGAGCGTGCCGACCGGCCGGCCGGGCGCGCCCAGCGCCGCCCGCAGCACCGCGGCCCGCCCGCCGCGGCCGCCGGGCAGGGCGGCGCGCTCGAGCCGGACGCCGCGCACGGGGGCCGCCGCGGCGGCGGCGAGCCAGCGCCGGAGCGCCAGCCGCCCGGCGCCCGCCGTCACGACCAGCGGCGCCTCGCGCGGGGGCCGGAACAGGAGCGCGCCGCCGGCGGCGCCGGTGAGGCCGACGAGCCGCACGAGCGCGCGCCGCAGCCCCTCCTCGACCGAGGCGGCCGTGGTGAGCGGGGTGAGCAGGTCGGGGAAGACGCGCCCGATCTTCATGGGCTCAGGGCGGGGTCAGCACGCGGCCGGGGAGGCTTCCGGTGTGCTCGCCGTCCTTGACGACGAAGCGGCCGTTGACGAGCACGTGCTCGATGCCCTCCGGGTAGCGGTGCGGGTCCTCGTACGTCGCGCGGTCGGCGACCCGCCGCGGGTCGAGGAGGACCAGGTCCGCGCGCGCCCCCGGCGCGATCACGCCCCGGTCGCGCAGGCCGAGCCGGCGCGCGGGCAGCCCCGTCATCTTGTGGATCGCCCGGGCCAGCGGGAGCACGCGCTGCTCGCGCGCGTACTCGCCCAGCACGCGCGGGAACGTCCCGTAGCTGCGCGGGTGCGGCTTGCCGGCGGCGAGCTCGCCGTACGGCGCGAGCGCCGAGCCGTCCGAGCCGATCATCACCGCGGGGTGGACGAGGGCCCGCCGGAGGTCGGCCTCGTCGAGCTGGAACAGGATCATGTAGGCCTTCCCGCCCTCGGCCGCGATCAGCTCGAGGGCCGCGTCGATCGGATCCTGCCCACGCGCGGCGGCGATCTCCGAGAGCCGCTTGCCCTCGGCGTCCTTCCGCACGGCGCAGTAGGACACCATGATGTTCTCCCACCCGACGCGGTCGAGCAGGCTCTGGCCCGACGGCGGCGCCTCGAGCTCCCGGCGGATGCGCGCGCGCGCCGCGGGGTCGGCGAGGCGTCCGAGCATCGCGTCCACGCCGCCCTCGAGCGCCCAGTCCGGCAGGAGCGTCCGGAGCGTGGTGCTCGAGGCGGTGTACGGGTAGACGTCGGCCATCACGTCGAGGCCCTCGGCGCGCGCGGCGTCGATCAGCGCGAGGGCGTCGGCGACCTTGCCCCAGTTGGGCCGGCCCGCGGCCTTGATGTGGCTCACCTGCACGGCGAGCTCCCCCTCCCGCCCGACCCGGATGGCCTCGGCGACCGCGTCGAGCAGTGCCGCGCCCTCGCCGCGGATGTGGCTCGCGTAGAAGCCGCGGGCGCGCCCGGCCACGCGCGCGAGCGCGACGATCTCGTCGGTCGTCGCGTACGAGCCCGGCGCGTAGATGAGCCCGGTCGAGAGCCCCCACGCCCCGTCCTCCATCGCCTCGCCGAGCAGCCGCTGCATGTGCGCGAGCTCCCCGGCGTCGGGAGCGCGCCTGGCGAAGCCCATCGCCGCCACGCGCAGCGTGCCGTGGCCCACGAGCTGCACGACGTTGAGCGCCGTGCCGTGCTGGTCGAAGGCGCGCAGGTACTCGCCGACCGAGCGCCACGCGAAGTCCATGCCCGCGGGGAGGTAGAGGGCGAAGCCGCGCAGCTCGTCGAGGTGCTCGGGGGCGACGGGCGCCGGCGAGAAGCCGCAGTTGCCGACGACCTCGGTCGTGACGCCCTGGCGGATCTTCGACTCGGCCCGCCGGTTGGCCCAGAGCCGCCAGTCCGAGTGCGAGTGCATGTCGATGAAGCCCGGCGCCAGCACCCGGCCCGCCGCGGCGAGACGGTTGCCGGCGGGCTCGCGCGAGAGGTCGCCGACCGCGACGATCGCCTCGTCGCGGACGCCGACGTCGGCGCGGCTGCCGGCCGCCCCGGTGCCGTCCACGACGGTCGCGCCCTCGATCTTGAGGTCGAGCACGGGCTAGAGCGCCGGCGCGGCGCCGGGGCCGAGAACGCCCTCACACCACGCCGCGACCCCGAGCAGGCGCGCCGAGGCGCCGGCCGCCTGCACGAGCTGGACGGCGAGCGGCAGCCCCGAGGCCGCGAGCCCGCTCGGCAGCGAGATCGCGGGGACGCCCGCGAAGCTCCAGGGCGCGCAGTGCCAGGCGTCGCCCGTGGACGCGAGCCCCGCGGGCGCGGGCGCGGGCGCCGAGGGCGAGAGCAGGGCGTCGTGCGCCAGGAGCAGCGGCATGACCTCTTCGCGGAACGCCAGGCGCGCCCGGGTGGCGTGGATGTAGGCGGTCGCGGGCGCCGCGAGCCCCGCCGCGACGAGCGTCCGGATCCCGGGGCCGTAGTCGGCGGCGTGCCGCGCGAAGGCGGGCGCGTGGTACGCGGCGGCCTCGGCCTCGAGGATCGCCTGGCCCGCGGCGTGGAGGCCCGCGAAGGAGGCCGGCAGGCGCACCTCCTCGACGCGGGCGCCGGCGCGCGCGAAGGCGTCGGCCGAGGCGCGCACGTGCGCCGCCACCTCGGGGGTCGCGTGCGCGAGCAGCTCGGGGGCGAGCGCCAGGCGCGGCGCCCGGACCTCCGGCGGCTCGAGGTCGCGCCCGGCGAGCACGCCGATCGCCAGCGTCGCGTCGGCGACGTCGCGGGTGAAGACGCCGACGTGGTCGAGCGACCAGGCGAGCGGCACGACACCGTCGGCGGGCACGAGGCCGTGGGTCCCCTTGAAGCCCACGACGCCGCAGTACGCCGCGGGCCGGAGCACGGAGCCCACGGTCTGCGAGCCGAGCGCGAGCGGCACCATGCCCGCCGCCACGGCGGCCGCCGAGCCCGACGAGGAGCCGCCCGGCGTGTGCGCCTCGTTCCACGGGTTCCGCGTCGGCGCGGGGTCGCGGTAGGCGAACTGGGTCGTGTGCGTCTTGCCGAGCACGACCGCGCCGGCGCCGCGCAGCCGCGCGACCGAGGCGGCGTCCGCCGCGGGCCGCGTGTGGGCGAAGGGGGCGGCGCCCGCCGCGGTCGGGAGCCCCGCCACGTCGAAGATGTCCTTCACGCCGAGCGGCACGCCGTGGAGCGAGCCGCGGAAGCGCCCGCCGCGCGCCTCCGCCGCGCGCTCGCGCGCCTGGGCGCGCGCGCCCTCGGCGTCCACGTGCACCCACGCCGCGAGGCGCCCGTCGAGCGCCTGGATCCGCTCGAGGCACGCCTCCACGAGCGCGACCGGGTCGAGCGCGCCGCGCCGGATGCGCTCCGCGGCCTCCCGCGCGCCCGGGAGGGCCGGCTCAGCGCAGCGCACGTGCGGCATGCGCGTCCCGCAGCGCGGCCAGCACGCGCGCGACGACCTGGTCGGGGCCGAGGCCCGTCGTGTCGACGCTCAGGTGCGCTGCGCGGTAGTACGGCTCGCGGGCCCGGTAGAGCGCCTCGACCTCTGCGGCCGTCCGCTCGGCGAGCATCGGCCGCGCGCCCGCCCGCCGCGCCCGCGCGACCAGCTCGCCGAGGTCGCCGCGCAGCCACACGACGGTGCCGAGCGCGCGCAGCGTCTCCATCCGCCCCTCGCGGCACGGCAGCCCGCCGCCGGTGGCGACGACCTCGCCGGACTTCTCGCGCAGCGCCTCGAGGGCCTCGGCCTCGAGCTCGCGGAACCGGGCCTCGCCGTGCGTGCGGAAGATCTCGGGGATCGCGCGCCCCTCGCGGGCGGTGATCAGGTCGTCGGTCTCGACGAAGCACCGGCCGAGGCGGCGCGCGAGCAGGCGGCCCACCGAGGACTTCCCGGCCCCCATGAAGCCCACGAGGATCACGTTGTCGGCCCGCATCCCCCGCATCCTACCATCCCCGATGCACGGTGCGCCGGGCCGGCGCGCGGCGATACGCGCAGTCGCGCATCCAGCAGCGGGCGCACTGGCTGAAGTAGTGGTCCACGCGCGCCTCGGGGCCGGCGCCGACCAGGAGCGAGATGGACTTCACCGGCGTCATGAAGCACGCCGCGTTGAGGCGCACGCCGATCGCGTCGCCCGGGCAGAGCGCGAACAGGCGCGGCTGCTCGCCGACGTCCCAGCGGGCGTAGCCCGGGCTGATCCGGTTGGTGACCCGGAGCCCGCGCGCGAGCCCCTCCTGGCACAGGAGGTCGTTGACGTGCTCGGCGAGGCTCTCGACCGCGCCCGAGCCGACGCTGTCGAGCATCGCGGCGAGGGGCAGCTCGCGCGCCTCCCAGAGCTCGGCCGCGCGGCGCTCGACCGCGTCGCCCAGCGTGCAGACGCCGGCGACCACGTGCTCGACCGGCCCCCAGTGCGCGCCGATGCCCGGGATCGTGAGCGTCACGCCGCCGGCCTCGAGCGCGTCGCCGGCCCGCCGCGCGACCGGCGCCCAGCGGACGACGGCCCGCGGCGCCATGAGGCGGCGCCCCAGGGCGAGCGCCTCGTCGAGGAGCGCCCGGACATCGGCGCCGGGCGCGTCGGCGCCTTTCTTGTACCCCTGGAAGCGCAGCACCTCGTCGGGGTCGATCGCGAGCGGGAGGTCGGCGAGAACGCGGGGCGCGTCGCGGAGCGCCGGCGCGCTCACGTCCCGCGGGTCGTGCCGCGGGTCGTGACGAGCTCGGCGATGCGGCGGATGTGCTCGGGGTTCGAGCCACAGCAGGCGCCGACGATGTTGCACCCGGCCTCGAGGAGCGCCGGGTACTCGCGCGCCATCGCCTCCGGCCCGAGCTCGTAGGTGACCGTGTCGCCCGTGGTGACCGGGAGCCCCGCGTTCGGGTACGCGACGAGCGGCGCGTCGGTCACCGCGCGCATCTCGCGGATGATGACGATCGCGCGGTCGGGGCCGCGCCCGCAGTTCATGCCCACGACGTCCGCGCCGGCCGCCAGGAGGTTCTTCGCGACCTCGGCCGGGCTCTCGCCCCACATCGTGCGGTCGCGGTCGTTCCCCTCCTCGTACTGGAAGAACATCGTCGCCATGACCGGCAGGTCGGCGACCTTCCGGCACGCGCGCACGGCGGCCGTCGCCTCCTGCGGGAACATCATCGTCTCGACGGCGAACAGGTCCACGCCGCCCTCGGCGAGGGCCTCGGCCTGCTCGCGGAACGTCGCCTCGTACTCCTCGTCGGTCACGCCCGCGTCGAGCGCGTAGTCGAGGGGGAGCCGGCTCGTCGGGCCGATCGAGCCCGCGATGAAGCCGCCGCCCGGGTCCGCCGCCCGCGCCAGCCGCGCGCCCTTCTCGTTGAGCTCGCGCGTGCGGTCGCCGATGCGGTACTCGTCGAGCTTGAGCCGGGTGCCGCCGAACGTGTTGGTCTCGACGATCTGGCTGCCCGCGTCGAAGTACGCCCGGTGGATGCCGCGGACGACGTCGGCGTGCGTGTCGTTCCAGAGCTCGGGGCAGGCCCCGTTGGCGAGGCCGGCGGCGAAGAGCATCGTCCCGTAGCCGCCGTCGAAGACGAGCGTCTCGCCCGCCCGGACGCGCTCGAGGACCTCCCGGCCGCGCGCCGTCACGGGGCGACCGCGGCCCCGACGCCCATGAGCGCCTTGGCCTTGACCACGGCGAGCGTCGAGTCCTTGGCGTAGCCGTCGGCGCCGATCTCGTCGGCGAAGGCCTGGCTCACCGGGGCGCCGCCGATCATCACCTTGACCCGCGCGCGCAGGCCCGCGCGGACCAGCGCGTCGATCGTGCGCTTCATGGCGGGCATCGTGGTGGTCATGAGCGCCGAGATCCCGACGATCGTGGCGGCGTGCTCCTCCACGGCCTTGACGAACACGTCGGGCGCCACGTCGCGGCCCAGGTTGACGACCTTGAAGCCGGCGCCCTCGAGCATCATCGCGACGAGGTTCTTGCCGATGTCGTGCAGGTCGCCCTGGGCGGTGCCGATGACGACCACGCCGAAATAGTCGTCGCCGCGCGCGGCGGCGGTGATGAGCGGCTTGAGGAGGTCGAGGCCCGCGTACATCGCGCGCGCCGAGAGCAGCACCTGCGGCACGTAGTACTCGTTCCGCCGGAACTTCTCGCCGACCACGTCCATGCCCGGGATGAGCCCCCTGAAGATCAGCGTCTTGGGGTCCATCGAGAGGTCGAGCCCTTCCCGCGTCTTGCGCGCGACCGTGTCCTTGTCGCCGAGGATCAGCGCGCGCGCCATCGTCGGGTAGTCGAAATCGTCTGCGCCCATGCGACCTCCCGCGTCCCGGTCTCCCGCGTATCTTAGCGCGATTTTCGCGCGAGGAACTCGGAGATCGCCGCCACGACCTCGGGGGCGACGCGCATGAACTGCAGGCCCGCGGCCTCGTCGGTTCGCCACGCCACGCGGCTCTCGGCCTCGATGGGGTGCGGGAGCGCGGGGTCGCCCTCGCAGCGCACGCGCACGGGCGCGTCCACGGCGAAGCCCTCGGGCAGGGCGGCGACGGCGACGCCGTAGCTCCCGAGGTCCCGGCCCGCCACCCGGACGACGCCCCCCGCGCCCTCGACGGTCACCGTGGCCCCCTCGAGGGGCGCCCGCGGGTTCCGGCGCTGGTCGGCGGGCACGATGGCGTAGATCCGCACCGGCACGGCCCGGTCCTTGACCGCGACCGTGTCGAGCTCGCGTGTCAGGAACCGGCCCTGGACGCGCTCCCAGGTGGCCTCGCTGACGATGATCGAGGCCGGATACTCCTTGGTGAGCGCCTCGAGGTGCGCGGCGACGTTGACCACGTCGCCGATGGCCGTGAACTCGAGACGCTGCCGCGACCCCATCGTGCCCACGATCGCCTCGCCCGTGTTGACGCCGACGCCGTTCTCGAGGGGCGCCCCGAGCCGCGCCTGCCACCGCTCCGAGAGCGCGCGCGTGCGCTCGCGCAGCTCGAGGGCCGTGCGCACCGCGCTCGCCGCGTGGTCGGGGTCCTCGATGGGCGCGTTGTAGAGGGCCATGATGCAGTCGCCGATGTACTTGTCCACCGTGCCGCCGTTCTGGAAGACGATCTCGGTCATCTCGCTCATGTACTCGCCGAGCATCTCGACCACCTCCTCGGCGCGGTTGCGCTGGGAGATGGCGGTGAAGCCGCGGATGTCCGAGAAGAGCACGGTCACCTCCCGGCGCGCCGAGCCGAGCGCCCGGCCGGGATCGCGCACGATCTCGCGGACGACGGCCGGCGAGAAGAACTGGGCGAGCCGGCGCCGCTCGCGCTGCTCGCGGACGTAGCCCGCGACCACGGCCGAGCCGTACCCGAGGACCAGCGCGAGCGTGGGGGCGATCGCGCGGAGCCACACGTCGAGCGCCACGAAGGCGCCGTACGTCACCGCCGCGAGCGCGCCCCAGAGCAGCACCGCGCCCGCGAGCGCGCGCGCCGGCCGCAGCCGGACGAGCAGCGCCGCGCCGACGAGCCCCGCGGCCAGGGCGGCGAGGGCGCTCGTCCAGGCGGGCACCTCGCGGAGCCCGATGCCGCGGAGCAGCGTCTCCAGGACGTTGGCGTGGAACTCCACGCCGGGCATCGTGCGCGCGGGCGCGAACGGGGTGGAGTACACGTCCTGGAGGATCAGGCTCGTGGCGCCGACCAGGACGATCTTGCCCCGGAACGTGTCGGGCGGCACCTCGCCCTGCACGACCCGGTGGTACGGGATCCACGGGAAGGTCTTCGGGCCGCCGCGGAAGTTGACCAGGACCTCGGCCCGCGCCGGCAGCGGCGCGGCCGGCACCCCGCCGGCCTTCGCGAGCCCGTGCAGGATCGCGTCGAACGACGGGATGACCTCGGCGCCCAGCGGGTAGCGGAGCGGGACCCGGCGCAGGGTGCCGTCCGGGTCCACGGAGACGCTGACCGGCCCGACGCCGGCGGCGCCGCGCCGGATGACCGGCAGGGGCTTGTTGAGATCGGCCTTCCGGACGACGATCGTGGCGAGGGTCTCCGCGACCTGCGTGATCGCGGCCGCGAGGACGACGTTGCCGGCGCGCTCCACCGAGCCGCCGAGGAACTCGTCGTCCGCGCGCCCGCGCGTCGACGGCTCCGGGAACATCACGTCCATCCCGATCGCGATCGGGCGGCCCGCGTTGATCGTCTCGATCAGGTTGGCGTGGAGCGCCCGCGGGAAGGGCCAGGGCAGGTCGAGCTCGTCGAACGAGTCCTCGTCGATCGTCACGATCACGATCGGCGCGGCCGGCGCGCGCGCCCCGCGCAGCTCGAAGAGCCGGTTGAGCACCGCGAGCTCGACCGGCTCGAGGGCGCCGAGCACGACGAGGACGGCCGTGACGACGCCGGCGGCCAGCCCCCAGAGGAGCGTCCGGGCTGCGGTCATCGCCTTCCAATGTATGCTAGTATCGCCGCGGAATGAAGATACGGGTGCTCGGCGCCTTCGGAGGCGAAGGGCTTGGGCATCGCCCGTCCTCCTTCCTGATCAACGACCGCGTGCTCATCGACGGGGGCTCCGTGACGGGGGCCCTGACCGTGCCCGAGCAGCTCCGCATCGAGCACGCGCTCGTCTCCCACGCCCACCTCGACCACATCGCCGGGCTCGTCTACCTGACCGAGACCCTCGGCTTCTGCGAGACCGGGGCGGCCGTCACGATCGCGAGCATCGACCCCGTGGTCACGACGCTCCGGGCGGGCGTGTTCAACAACGTCCTCTGGCCCGACTTCAGCCGGATCCCGCACGCCGACGTCCCGGTGGTGAAGTACCGCACGCTGGTCGAGGACGTCGAGCAGCGGCTCGGCGACCTCTGGGTGACGCCCGTCCAGGTCCAGCACACCGTGCCGACGGCGGGCTTCATCGTGCACGACGGCTCGACCGGGCTGATCTACTCGGGCGACACCGGGCCGACGGCCGCGCTCTGGGCCGCGGCGCGGGGGCTCCACGGCCTCCGCGCGGTGATCCTCGAGTGCGCGTTCCCGAACCGGCTCGCGCAGCTCGCGGACATCGCCAAGCACATGACGCCCGACCTGATCCGCCGCGAGCTCGACAAGCTCCCGCCGGACCTCCCCGTCTGGATCTTCCACGTCAAGCCCCAGTTCCACGAGGAGGTCGCCGAGGAGCTGGAGCGGAGCGGCGGCGACCGCGTGCAGCTGCTCGAGCAGGACCGGACCTACTCCCTCTAGGCCTCGGGCACGAGCACGACCGTGTCGCTCGAGACCTCGACGCGCACGCGGTCGTCGAGCCTGAAGATGCGGGTGTCCCCGGTCGAGGGCACCTCGACGCGCACGGGCAGGCTGCCGCCGATCTCGACCTCGTAGATGTGCCGCGCGCCCTCGAACACGCGCAGCGCGACGCGGCCGGGGATCCCCGGACCGCGCGCCATCGCCGCCTCGGTGATCGAGAGCGTCTCGGGCCGCAGGACGAGGAGCCCGCGGCTCCCCTCGCGGAACGCGCCGATGCCGGCGACGGGGACCCGGTGGCCGCCCTCCGTCTCGACGACGACGCCGAGCTCGCGCACCTCCTCGACCCGCACGGGCAGGAAGTTGGCGGGCCCGAGCGCCTCGGCGACGGCGCGGCTCGAGGGCCGATGATAGAGCGCGTCGGGGTCGCCGACCTGCAGCAGCCGCCCGTCCTCCATCACCGCGATCCGGTCGGAGAGCGCGAGCGCGTCCGCGGCGTTGCGCGTGGCGTGGAGCGTGGTCACCGCGAGGTCCCGGTGGAGCTTCGCGAGCTCGAGGCGGAGCGTCTTGCGCGCGACCGGGTCGATGTTCGCGAGCGGCTCGTCGAGCAGCAGCACGCGCGGCTCCACGGCCATCGCCCGCGCGAGCGCGAGCCGGCGCCGCTGCTCGATCGTGAGGTCGCCCGGGCGTCGCGCCTCGAGGCCGGCCAGGCCGAGGCGCCGCAGCACGGTCTCCACCTTGCGCCCGACGTCCGCCCGCGGGAGCCCCTGCTGCTCGAGGCCGAACGCGACGTGCGCGGCGACCCCGAGGTGCGGCCAGAGCGCGCCGTCCTGGAAGACGTAGCCGACGCCGCGCCGCGCGGGCGGCACGGCGGAGATGTCGTGGCCGTCCACGAGCGCGCGCCCGGCGGTCATCGGCAGGAAGCCGGCGACCGCGCGCAGCACGTCCGACTTGCCGGACTTCGGCGGGCCCAGGAAGGTGAAGAACTCGCCGTAGCGGACGTGCACCGACACGTCGCGCACGCCGGGGGGGACGCCGCCGCGCGTCGCGAGCCCCTCGATCCGGACGTCGACGAGCGGCCGGCCGCTCACGCGCGCGCCCTCCCGGGGCGCGCCGCGGCGCGCGGCAGGCACGCCGCGCCGATCGCGGCGAGGACGAGGGACGTCCGGCTGCGGAAGGGCAGGCTCACGTCCACGAAGGACCAGGAGAACGCGTGACGCGGGGCGCGCCGTGGAAGTCGGGGCTCATCAGCGACCCCGGAATCTTAGCACGATGCGCGCCGGGCGCCGGGACGGGGAGGCCGCGCCGGCGTGCCTTGCGCGGCGCCGGGCACTGGTGTAAACGGAGGACTGAACACGAGGAGGGTTCCATGCCGGAGCATGACGGAGGCAAGGTCGGGGCGCTGCCCAAGGAGCTCGTCGGGGCGGACTGCCCGCGTTGCGGGTTCAAGATCTCGCAGGACACCGAGGTGACCTTCAGCCGCGAGGACTCGTTCTTCGTGGGCTACTCCCTGACCTGTCCCGCGTGCGGCAACGAGTTCTGCTACACGCTCTACTTCAAGTAGGAGGCGCGCCATGGCGACGAGGGCGAACGCAGCAGCGACCGCGGAGAGCCCGCGGGTCGCGTACAAGGACCTGCGCGACTGGATCTCCGCGCTGGACGCCGCCGGCCAGCTCGCGCGCGTGCGGGCGGAGGTCGACTGGAACTGCGAGCTCGCCCACATCACGCGGCGCACCTGGGACACCCACGGGGACGCCTCGCCCGCCTTGCTCTTCGAGAACATCAAGGGCTACCCGGCGCCGGGGCCGAGCAAGGTCTTCGTCGGGACCTTCCGCTCCTGGTACCGCACGGCGATGATGCTGGGGCTCGACCCCGCGGCCACGACCCGCGCCGGGCTGCTCCGGGTGCTGCGCGAGCGCATCAACGACCGCGACCGCTTCCTGCCGCCCCGCGTGGTCTCCTCGGGGCCGGTGAAGCAGAACGTCGTCACCGGCGGCAAGGTCGACCTGACGATGTTCCCGGTGCCGATGTTCGGCGAGCGCGACGGCGGCCGCTTCATCGGCACCATGCACTCGGTCATCACGCGCGACCCCGACACCGGCTGGGTCAACGTCGGGACCTATCGCATGATGCTCCACAACGGCCAGGAGACCGGGATCCAGATCGACCCGGCCAACCAGCACATCGGCCAGCACTA
>Ga0156246_1144_pt1 | contig 16013 bp, 16 predicted proteins | sample RifCSPlowO2_12_FD_107893 | JGI IMG/M metagenome (GOLD analysis project Ga0156246, IMG submission 107893) | Candidatus Rokubacteria bacterium RIFCSPLOWO2_12_FULL_73_47 | reverse complement strand
GGTCCGGTCGACCCCTCCCGCCCGCGCCCGGCGGCCCGGGCTCCGCGGGCGGCGGGGCGTAACACGACTGCGAGCGCGGCGCACTAGCCCGGATTATTCGCGAACGGCGCTGGCGCGACCGGGCGGGTGGCGCAGGGTGCGGTCCCCGCGCGGCCGGCGGTGTGGGACCCCTTCGTCCCGTCCGCCGCGCGCAGCGCGGCGTTCGGGCGAATGGGTGACGGCGCCGGCGCCGCGGGGACCGCACCCTGCGACAGGCCCTGCCCGCCCCGCGCGATGACCGTTCGAGAATAATACGGACTAGCGCCGCCGGCGCAGCGCCGCGAGCGGGACGCCGAGGAGCGCGAGCAGCGCCACCAGGAGCGTGCCCGCGTGGACGAGGTGGATCGGCGCGTTCCACGCGCGGAAGCGCGCCGCGACCTCCGCCGGCGCCTCCGCCGCGCCCTGGAGCACCGCGGCCTCCAGCGCGCCGAACCCGGACGCGTAGTGGACGACGACCCAGAGGGCGCCCGCGACGGCCGCGACCACGGCCGCCGCGCGGTGCCGGCGCGCGGCGAGCGCCACCGCCGCGAAGGCGAGGACGGCGAGCACCTGGAGGCCCGCGACCGCGTAGTACGCGTCGAGCCCCGCCCGGCCGGCCGAGCCGCGGAACACCGGGTACGTCCGCGCGAGGAGCCCCGACGCGAGCAGCCAGTCGAGGAACCGGGCCAGGATCAGCGCGTGGCCGAGCATGAAGCCGGCGACGACGCCGGTCAGCACCGAGGCCGCGAGCCAGCAGGACCAGAACACGCGATTCGCCACGTCAGAGCCGCATCGGGTTGAAGTCGGTCCCGTCGTCGAACGTGTCGATGCGCTCGCGCGCCTTGAGCCACCCGACGGCCGCGTACGTCAGCGGCGTCGCCGCGGCCTCGTAGGCGACCTTCACCGCCCACTGCCCGGCGATGATCGCGAGCAGGGCCGGCGGCGGCACCGTCCGCGCGAACGCGAGGGTCACGAAGACCACGGTGTCGAGCGCCTGGCCGACGAGCGTCGAGCCGATCGTCCGCGTCCAGAGCCACCGCCCGCGCGTCAGGATCTTCAGCCTCGCGAGCACGTAGGCATTGGCGAACTCGCCGGCGAGGTACCCGAGGAACGACGCGAGCAGGATCCGGGGCGTGGCGCCGAGGACGTCCTCGTAGGCGGCCTGGCCCTTCCAGAACGGCGCCGGCGGCAGGGCGCCGCCGAGCCAGAGGGCGGCCACCATGAGCGCGTTGCACGCGAAGCCGAGCCAGATCACGCGGCGCGCGGCCCCGTAGCCCCAGACCTCGGTCAGCACGTCGCCGAGGACGTACGACAGCGGGAAGATCACGATCGCCGCCGAGAGCACGACGCCGCCCAGCACGATCAGCTTCGAGGCCATCGTGTTGGCGGTGAGCAGGCAGGCGACGAACAGCGCGGCGAGGGTGACGAACCGCCAGCTCATACGTTGGTCGCGATCGCGGGCGGCTCCTCGTAGAGCGCCCGCTCGAGCGCCTTCGCGAGGACCGCGTCGTGCTCGTGGCTGGTGGCGAAGATCCGGCACTGGGCGACCTTGCCCGGCAGGTACTTGAGGATCTCGGTCAGCGGCTCCTCCGAGACCGTGTCGGTCGCCGAGTCGTAGACGTAGATCTGCCGGTCGCCCATCTTGAGCGGGTTGAGCGGCCGCGGGTCCTGCAGCGCCATGTCGATCTCGAAGTTGAAGTCGCGGAGCGCCGGCGGCAGGAAGCTCCGGACCCGGCGCTTCACCGTCTCGGCGTCGAGGAAGCTGTGGCCGCGCCGGGGCTCGAAGAGGTCCAGGACCACCTCGTGCGACATGCGCCACTTGAGCTTCCGGTCGAGGACGTGCCGCCACTCGAGGCCCAGGCGCTGGCGGTCGGGGTCGTCGGCGTCGTGCCACTTGCCCACGTCCTCGAGCAGCGTCCACTCGGTCAGGTGGAGGTACGGGTGCAGCTCCTTGCGCAGGTCGTAGGGAAAGGCGATCCGCATCGTGTCGCGGAAGATCTCCTTGAGGTGCAGGTCGATCCCGCGCGTCGTGCGGTGGTAGTAGACGTTCGTGTACATGTAGAAGCGCGCGTTCAGGAACATCGTGAACGCCTGCAGCCCGCCGCGGTCGAGCGTGAGGCCCTTCTCGGAGAAGAACGAGTAGTAGATGATCCGCTCGATGTCGATCGGCCCGACGGCGACCCCGCACATGTACGCGTCGCGCAGGACGTAGTCCATGTTGTCGGCGGTGAACACGCCCGAGAGGAGCGGCTTGAGGAAGGGCAGCCACCGCGGGTGCGACTCGAGCGGGTGCGTGTAGGTCTTCCCCATCAGGTAGCAGATCCACTCGGGGTCGATCGCCTCGCCCGCGCCGAAGGCGCCGCTGGGGCTGCGCCGGAGGTTCCGGACGATGTCGGCCAGCTCCTCGCGGATGATGCGCTGGCCGACCAGCTCGTGCGTCAGCTCGTAGTCCACGAGGAAGTTGTCGTCGAAGAAGTGGCCGAACGGCCCGTGGCCGACGTCGTGGAGCAGCCCCGCCATGCGCAGCAGCTCCTCGATCAGCGCGGACGAGGGCGCGTCGGGGAAGATCGCGCGCAGCGACGGGTAGAGCTGCTGGGCGAGCCGCCCGGCGAGGTGCATCGCGCCGAGCGAGTGCTGGAAGCGGCTGTGCTCCGCGGCCGGGAACACCCAGCGGGCCGACTGGAGCTGGGGCACGCGCCGGAGCCGCTGGACCCAGGAGGTGTCGATCAGGTCCTGCTCGGTGGCCTCGCCCGGGATCCCGCCCGGGCGCGTGTAGAGGATGTACCGGTGGATCGGGTCGGCGATGAGGCCACGCCCCTGGTAGGTGTCGGCGGCGCCCTTCACGCGGCTCACCGCCTCAGCCGCGGCCGTACTGCCTCGCGTAGTACGCGCGGAACTCGCCCGACTTGAGCGGCCGCCACCACGCCTCGTGCTCGCGGTACCAGGCGACCGTCGCCTCGAGCGCCGCCGCGAAGGCGTGGCGCGGCGCCCAGCCGAGCTGCTGCACCTTCTTCGAGTCGAGCGCGTAGCGGCGGTCGTGGCCGGGCCGGTCCCGGACGGGCTGGATCAGCGTCTCGGGCTTGCCGGTGAGGCGCAGGATCTGGCGCGTGAGCACCACGTTCTCGACCTCGTGGCCGCCCCCGATGTTGTAGACCTCGCCGTCCTTGCCCCGCCGCAGCACGAGGTCGATCGCCGCGCAGTTGTCGAGGACGTAGAGCCAGTCGCGGACGTTCCGGCCGTCGCCGTAGAGGGGCAGCGGCGTGTCCTCGAGCGCGTTCGTGACGAACAGCGGGATGACCTTCTCCGGGTACTGGAAGGGCCCGAAGTTGTTCGACGAGCGCGTGATCACGACCGGTACCCGGTGCGTCTGCCAGTAGGCGAGCGCGAGCAGGTCGCCGCCCGCCTTCGAGGCCGAGTACGGGTTGGAGGGCCTGAGCGCGTCGCCCTCGCGCGAGGAGCCGTGCTCCACCGAGCCGTACACCTCGTCGGTCGAGATGTGGAGCAGGCGCGGGATCTTGAGGTCCCGGACCGCCTCGAGGAGCGTGAACACGCCGAAGACATCGGTCCGGAGGAACTCGTCCGGCTCCATCAGCGAGCGATCCACGTGGGTCGACGCGGCGAGGTTGACCACGGCGTCCACGCCGCGCGCGACGTCGCGGACGAGGGCGGCGTCGCAGATGTCGCCGTGCACGAACGCGTAGCGCGTGTCGCCCTCGACGTCGGCGAGGTTGGCCGGGTTGCCGGCGTACGTGAGCCTGTCGAGGTTGACGACGCGGTCCTCGGGGTGCGCGCCGAGGACGTGGCGGATGAAGTTCGAGCCGATGAAGCCGCACCCGCCGGTGACGAGCAGCTTCACGCGTCTACCCGCGCGTGGGGTCCCAGACGTCGGCGCCCGCGAGGTCCCACGGCAGGCGCCCCTCGTCGCACGTCGCGGGCTCGGGCGAGAAGTGGACGTCCGTGAAGTAGAGGATCCGCCCGGTCGTGACCCCGAGGTTCTTCACGCCGTGCGCGACGCCCGGCGGGATCCGCAGCAGGCGCGAGGTCCCGTCGCCCAGCACGAGCCGCATCCGCGCGCCCTCGGTCGGCGAGCCCTGGCGGACGTCGAGCAGCACGACGAGCAGGCGGTCCGTCGGCGGCACGAACCAGACGTCGGTCTGCCGGACGTGGAGGTGGTACGCCTTGAGCGCACCCGGCGCGAGCTCGCTGTAGTTGGCCTGGCGCACCTCGAAGCCGGGCAGCGCCCCGGTGCGCCCGTCGGCCAGGCGGACGAGCTCCGTCATCGAGCCGCCGTCGTCGTGGTGGCGCCGGAGCTCGACGAGCGCGACGCCGTCGATGGACGGGGCCGCGCCGTAGGCCTGGAGCTGGAAGGCGCGCTTGGCGGGCGGGGTGAGCTCCATCACCGGGGATCTTACGTGTCCGCCTCGACCAGGCGCAACAGGTACTGCCCGTAGGCGTTGTCCTTCATCGGCTTGGCGACGCGCGCGACGTCCGCGGCCGTGATCCAGCCGAGCCGGTAGGCGATCTCCTCCACGCAGGCGACCATGAGCCCCTGCCGCTCCTCGATCGTCTGGATGAAGGTGGAGGCCTGCAGCAGCGCCTCGTGCGTGCCCGTGTCGAGCCACGCGATGCCCCGCCCGAGCTTCTCCACGTGGAGCGCGCCCGCGGCGAGGTAGGCCAGGTTCACGTCGGTGATCTCGAGCTCGCCCCGCGCCGAGGGCCGCAGGCCCGCGGCGATCTCGACGACGCGGTTGTCGTAGAAGTAGAGGCCGGTGACGGCGTACGGCGAGCGCGGCCTGGACGGCTTCTCCTCGAGGCCGATCGCGCGCCCGGCCGCGTCGAACTCGACGACGCCGTAGCGCTCGGGGTCGCGGACCCAGTACGCGAAGACCGTCGCGCCTGTCGCGCGCTCGGAGGCGCGCGTGAGGCACTCGGGCAGGCCGTGGCCGTAGAAGACGTTGTCGCCGAGGGCGAGCGCGACCGTGGCGTCGCCGACGAAGCGCCGGCCGATCACGAACGCCTGCGCGAGCCCTTCCGGGCGCGGCTGCGTCGCGTACTCGATGCGCAGGCCGAGCTGACCGCCGTCGCCGAGCAGGCGCTGGAAGGCCCCCTGGTCTTGCGGGGTCGTGATCACGAGGATCGTGCGGATGCCCGCCAGCATGAGCGTCGAGAGCGGGTAGTAGATCATCGGCTTGTTGTAGATCGGCACGAGCTGCTTGCTGAGAGCGAGCGTCAAGGGGTAGAGGCGACTCCCCGAGCCTCCCGCGAGGATGATGCCCTTTCTGGCATTCGTCATGGAGTTTTGAGAGTATAGCAGTCACCTCGGCTGGGGACGAAGTGGCTGTCAGGGGCAATCACTGTTGACCCGACCGGAAATGGGGGTAATATTCGGGCCATGAAGACCCTCAAGGAGATGCTCGCCGAGGCGCGCCAGGTCGTTCCCGAGGAGGGCCCCGCCGACCTCGAGCGGCGCCTCAAGTCCGGCGACCCGGTCGTCGTCATCGACGTCCGCGACCCCGACGAGTACCGCGACGGCCACGTCGAGGCGGCGACCAACATCAGCCGGGGCTTCCTGGAGTTCCGCATCGGCACCGCCGTGAGCGACCCGAGCACGCCGATCGTCCTCTACTGCCAGACCGGCCTGCGCTCGGTGCTCGCCGCCAAGGCGCTCCGCGAGCTCGGGTACACGACGGTCATCAACCTGCAGGGCGGCTACCAGAAGTGGGTGCAGTCCGGCCTGCCGGTCGTCCGCGAGGTGCCGATGACGCCGGACCAGATCCAGCGCTACAGCCGGCACTTCCTGCTGGCGCAGGTCGGGGACAAGGGGCAGCGGCGGCTGCTGCGCTCCCGGGCGCTGCTGATCGGCGCGGGCGGGCTCGGCTCGCCGACGGCCCTCTACCTCGCCGCGGCGGGCGTCGGCACGCTCGGCCTGATGGACGGCGACGTCGTGGACATCACGAACCTCCAGCGGCAGGTGCTCCACACCACCGCCGACGTCGGCCGGCCGAAGGTCGAGTCGGGCACGCGCACGATCAAGGCGCTCAACCCCGACACGAACGTGATCGCGCTCCCGATGCGCATCACCGTCGACAACGTGATGGACGTCATCAAGGACTACGACCTGGTCGTCGACGGCTCGGACAACTTCGAGACGCGCTACCTGGTCAACGACGCCTGCTACCTGGCGGGCAAGACCAACGTCCACGGCTCGATCTTCCAGTTCGAGGGCATGGCGACGGTCTTCGCGCCGAACGAGGGCCCGTGCTACCGCTGCCTCTACCCGACGCCGCCCCCGCCCGGCCTCGTGCCGTCCTGAAGCGAGGCCGGCGTCCTGGGCGTGCTCCCAGGAGTGGTCGGGCTGGTGCAGGCGACGGAGGCCGTAAAGCTCCTGCTCGGCATCGGCGAGCCGCTGATCGGGCGGCTCTTGACCTACGACGCGCTCGGCATGCGCTTCCGCGAGGTCAAGCTGCGCCGCGATCCGAAGTGCCCGCTCTGCGGCACGTCGCCGACGATCAAGGACCTCTCGATCCACATGGAGGGCGGCGGCGGCGCGTGCGCGGTCGACCCCAACGGCCACGGCACGACGGTGGCCGCAGCCGGCGCCGCGCCCCGGGCGGGCGGCTGATCGGCAGGCGCGTCGTCGTCCCGCGCCCGCTCGACCTCGCGCTCGGTCAGTAGGCGCAGGCGCACGCGGCCGCGGCGCATGACGTCACCGGGCGCGCGCCAGCACGAGGCGCACCGGGGCGCCCTCGTGGTCGACGCGTCCCGCGAGCCGCGCGCCCTCCAGGGTGAGCTCGGCGCGGAACAGCCGGGCGTCCTCGGGGTGCCGCAGCACGACCCCCGTCGCCCCCACGTCGAGCACGACGCGGATCCCGCGCGCGCCCTCCCACCTCACCACCTCCGGGACGGCGGCGGCGAGCGTGTCGGCCAGGAGCAGGCGGCCCTCGCCCCAGCGCCCGACCTGCTCGAACCGGGCCTCGGCGCGGCTCGTGCGCGGCGCCATCACGCCGCGGCCGCTCCACGTGCCGACCCAGCGGCCCGCCACGTCCGCGAGCGCGGCCACCCGGACGTCGAACGGCCCGCCCCACCAGCCCTCGGTCTGCGCGACGGCCACGTCGCGGGGCTCGCTCAGGAGCGGCGGCGCGAAGCGGTTCTTCAGCGAGAACGCCAGGTGGTGCCCCGACGCGAAGTGCGCCGGATGCTCGCGCCACATCGCCCACTCCTCGCTGCTCGCGCACGCCGTCGTCCCGAGCAGCACGCCCCCGACGATCATGATTCTCAGGTTCAGGCAGTGCATGCGCGCGCCCTCCTCACGGAGGACCCGCCGCTGCAAGCCGGACACCACCCGGCGGAAGCCCGCAGAATCGGCCCCTTGCGCGCGCCGCGGCCCGCGCAGTCTGGCATCGGTCGTCAGCCCCTTGACAGCCCCGCCGGTTTCCCGCAGAAAGGCGCCATGACGGGGATCGAGCCGTGACGCGCAGTCTCGGCGGCGCGCTCACGCCGGCGCTCGTCGCGCGCCTCTCGCAGCGCGACCTCGCGAGCCGCCTGGGCCTCGCGCTGCCGTTCGTGACGGTGGACGCCGACGGGCGCCCGCACCCGATGCTGGTCTCCTACGTGGAGGTGCGCGCGTACGACGCCGGCACGCTCGGGCTCGTGATCGGCGCGCGGAGCCGGAGCGCGCGGAACCTCGTCGAGCGCGGCACGGGCACCCTGCTCATCGTCGAGCCCGACCTGACCGCCTACGTGAAGACGCGCGCGCTCGACGGTCCCCTGCCCGTCCCGGGCGGCGGCGAGCTCGGGCTCGGCTACTTCCTGCTCGCCGTGGAGGACGTGCTGGAGGACGCGACGGCGGAGTGGGAGGGCGGCATGCGGATGACCGGCGCGCTCCGCTACGCGCCCGCGCCGACGCTCGCCGAGCCCTGGGCGCGCGCGACGCTGGCGGCGCTCGCCGAGCCCCGCGCGCGGGCCTGACTACTTCGGCGCGTCGGGCCTGGGCGCGTTTCGCTCGGGCGGGTCGGGCCGGCGCGGCACGCGGCGCGGCACGGGCTGCCGCTCCCGCTCGCGCTCCTGGTAGAGGCCGATCGTCACCTCGACCTCGGTCGCCTGCCCGTCGCGCACGAGCGACACGCGCACGCGCTTGCCGACCGGCGTGCTCGAGACGAGGCGCTGCAGGTCGCGCGGCGTCTGGAGCGGCGTGCCGTCGATCTCGACGATGACGTCGTTCGGGCGCACGCCGCCCTGCTCGGCGGGCTCGCCCGGCATCACGCCGCGCACGAGGACGCCGCGCGCCTCGGGCAGCCTGAGCCGGGCCGCGTCCTCGTCGGTCACCTCCGCGATGGACACGCCGAGCCAGCCCCACTCGACCTTGCCCTTGGTGGCGAGCTGGGGGAGCAGGAGCTTCACGACGCTCGACGGGATCGCGAACCCGATCGAGCCGTTCCGCGCGGCCATGCTGTTCACGCCGACGACCTGGCCCGCCATGTTCACGAGCGGCCCGCCCGAGTTCCCGGGGTTGACCGCCGCGTCGGTCTGGATGAAGTCGAACCCGGGCGCGGCGACGGCGAGCGGCGCGCCCTTGCGGCTGACGATCCCGAACGACACGGTCTGCTCGAGGCCGAACGGATGGCCCAGGGCGAGCACGAACTCGCCCACCCGCAGCCGGTTCGAGTCGCCGAGCGGCAGCGCGGTGAGGTTCGTGGCGCCCTCGATCTTGACGAGCGCGAGGTCCACGCGCCCGTCGCGCCCGACGACGCGCCCGGCGAACCGCCGCCCGTCGGCGAGCTTGACCTGGATCGCGTCGGCGCCCTCGACGACGTGGGCGTTGGTGACGATGAGCCCGCTCTCGTCCACGACGAAGCCCGAGCCCGTGCTGCGCCGCGGCTCCAGCGGCTCCCCGCGCTCGGCGTCGTCCGGCACGCCGGAGGCCCGGCGGACCCGCACGTGCACGAGCCCGGGCTTGAGCCGCTCGGCCAGGTCCGCGAGCAGGTTGTTGAAGCGCTGGAGCTCGGGCGCCGCCAGCGCGTCCGGGCTGTCCTTCCAGAAGGTGCGGACGCCGTCGGCGCTCGTCGGCCCGGCGCAGCCGATCAGCAGGCCCCCGAGCACGAGCACGACGGCGAGGACGCGGCAGCGGGATGTCGCCATGAGACCCCTCCTTGGGGTGTCCATTGTACCTAGCGGGAGGCCTCGCGCACGAGATGGGGCAGCTCCGGCAGCAGCAGCTTCTCGAGCGCCAGGCGGCAGGCGTTCGGGGAGCCCGGCAGCGAGACGATGATCCGCCGCGCGTGGATGCCCATCTGCGCGCGCGAGAGCATCGCGGCGGCGCCGACCTCCGGGAACGAGAGCATGCGGAACAGCTCGCCGAACCCGGGCAGGCGCTTCTCGAGCAGCGCCTCGATCGCCTCGAACGTGGAGTCGCGCGACGTGATGCCGGTCCCCCCCGTCGCGATCACCGCCTGCACGGCCGGGTCCGCGCACGCCTCGCGGACCACGCGCGCCACGTCGGCGGGCTCGTCGCGGACGATCGTCGCGCCGATGATCTGGTGGCCGGCCGTGAGCAGGAGCTTCTTGATCAGGCCGCCGCTCGAGTCGGTCTCGGGCGTCTTCGTGTCGGAGATGGTGAGCACGAAGCAGCCGATCGAGCGCGGCGCCTGTGCCCTGTGCTCCCGCGGCGTGCTGTCGGGCGCGGTCATGGCCCGTCGGCCGGGTAGGCCCGATCGAGCACTTCCACGAGGTGGAGCACGCGCAGCGGCGCGCCCCGGGCGGCGAGGCCGGCCTGGATCTGGAGGATGCAGCCCGGGTTGGCGGTCACGACGGCCTCGGCGCCCGTCGCGAGCACGTGGCCCACCTTCCGCTCGCGCAGCCGCGTCGCCATCTCCGGCTGGGTGAGGTTGTACAGGCCCGCGGAGCCGCAGCACCAGTCCGACTCCGCCAGCTCGACGACCGAGAGCCCCGGGATCTGCGCGAGGAGCCGGCGCGGCTCGCTCCGGATCTTCTGGCCGTGCACGACGTGGCACGGGTCGTGGTACGTGACCGTCAGCGACACCGGAGCGAGCGGCCCGCGCAGCGGCTCCCGCGCGAGGAACTCCGCGACGTCCACGACCGACGCGGCGAAGCGCCGGGCGCGCTCGGCCCAGGCGGGATCGTCCGCGAGGAGGTGGCCGTACGCCTTCATGTGCGCGCCGCAGCCCGAGGTGTTGACGACCACCGCGTCGGCGCGGGCCGCCTCGAACGCCGCGATCGTGCGCCGCGCCAGCTCGAGCGCCCCCGCGTGCTCGCCGCCGTGCGCGCTGAGCGCGCCGCAGCACCCCTGCGCCGCGGGGACGACGACCTCGCAGCCCTGCCGCGCGAGCACGCGCGCCGTCGCCCGGTTGTGCGCGCCGAAGAGGACCGACTGCACGCAGCCGGCGAGCAGCGCGACGCGCGCGCGGCGCGCGCCGGCCGCCGGGATCAGGGGCGGCAGCGGCGCGCGCTCGGCCGCCCGCGGCAGCGCCGGCAGCAGCGCCTCCCACGCGGCGAGCGGGCCCGGCAGCCGGCGCGCGAGGCCGCTCGCGCGCACGAGCCGGCCGAGGCCGCTCGCCTGGTACGCGCGGAGCGCCGCGGCCGCGAGCGCGAGCCGGCGCGGGCTCGTGAGGAGCACGCCGAAGTTGAGCCAGCGGAACGCGCGCCGCGCGGGACCGCCCGGGCGCTGCCGCTCGAGCTCGGCCTTCGCCGCCTCGATGAGCCGGCCGTAGGGCACGCCCGCCGGGCAGACGGTCTCGCACGCGCGGCAGTCCAGGCACAGCTCGAGGTGGCGCGCCGTCGCGTCGCCGAGCGCGATCCGGCCCTCCGCGAGCGACTTGATCAGGAAGATCCGCCCGCGCGGCGAGTCCATCTCGGTCCCGAGCTCGGCGAAGGTCGGGCAGGAGGCGAGGCAGAGGCCGCAGTGGACGCACTGGTTCACGCCCGCGACGGACAGGCCGTGGAGCGCGAGCGGCGGCGCCGCCGGCGCCTGCTCGTCGAGCGTGTGCGCCATCGTCGTGCCCGCTCAGATCCCGGCGACGAAGCGGCCGGGGTTCAGGACGTTCCGCGGGTCCAGCTCGCGCTTGATCCGCTGCATGATGCGGCCCGCGGCGCCGGGATCGTCCCAGACGGGGACCTGCGCCTTCACCGCGAGCGGCGCCCACTCGAGCGTCGCCTGGCCGCCGCCCGCGTGCGCCATCTCGCGCCACTCGGCGAGCGCGGCGGCGAGCGGGCCGGGCGGCGGCGGCGCCGGCTCGGCGGCGACCGCCGCGCGCACGACGCCCACCCCCGCGTGCGCGGCCCACGCCGACACGAACCCGCGGGCGCGCGCCGCGGTCGCGCCCTGCTCCATCGTCTCGGCGACCTGCATCGGCAGGACCACGAACGTCATCACCGCGGCCGGCGGCTCGACCGCCGCGCGCGCGGCCGGCGCGAGCCGCGGCCAGGTCTCGGGCGGGAGCGCGCGCGCCTGTCGCCCGCCGAGCGGCGCCACGAGGCGCGCGAGCTCGTCGCACTGCCAGGCCACCTGCTCGTCGAGGCCGTCGAAGCCGACGACCAGCACGGCGCCCGGCGCCCGGCCGGCGCCCGCCGCGGCCGCGGCGGCGCCGTCCAGCAGCTCGACGGCGTTGGGGACCAGGTCGGAGCCCATCAGCGCGCGCGCGGCGGCGCCCGCGTCCTTCAGGCGGTCGAAGCTCACGGCCATCAGGCGCTCGGCGTCGGGCCGCGGCCGGAGCTTGAGCGTCGCCTCCACGACGACGCCGAGCGTCCCGTAGGAGCCGACGAAGAGCTTCGGCAGGTCGTAGCCGGCGACGTTCTTCACCACCTTGCCGCCGCCGCGCACGAGGGCGCCCTCCCCGGTGACGACCGTGACGCCGATCAGCAGGTCGCGCGCGGTGCCGTAGAGATGGCGCCGGGGCCCCGAGGCGTCGGCCGCGAGCACGCCGCCGAGCGTCGCGCGCTCGGCGTCGGGCGGGTCGAGCGACAGCCACTGGCCGCGGCCGGCGAGGGCCGCCTGCAGCCCGGCCACCGTGACGCCGGCCTCGACCGTGGCGGTCAGGTCCCCCGGCTCGTGCTCGAGGAGCCGGCTCATGCGGTGGAGCCCCAGCACGACCCCGGCGCGCGCCGCCGGCGCGCCGACCGCCGCCGCCGTCCCGCCGCCCCAGGGCACGACCGGCGCCTCCGCCTCGGCCGCGAGCGCGAGCACGCCGACGACCTCCTCGGTGGAGCCGGGGAAGACGGCGGCGTCGGGCGTGCGCCCCTCGACGACCCAGGGCCCGAGCGCGACGCCGGTGAGCACGTTCGCGGGACCGACGACGCTGCGAAATCCGTCGAGCAGCGCGTCCTGCACGGAGGCGTCCGCCGCCCGCGCTAGAAGCGCTGGGCGAGGCCCTTTGCTTCGATGGCGTGGGGCCGGTAGGCGACGGGCCCGACCTCGGCGCACGACTTGCTGGTCGGGAAGATCTTGCCCGGGTTGCAGAGCCCGGTCGGGTTGAACGCGTGCTTGAGACGCTGCATGAGCGCCAGATCCGCCGCGGAGAAGATGAACGGCATGAAATCCGCCTTCTCGAGGCCGATGCCGTGCTCGCCCGAGATCGAGCCGCCGACCTCGGCGCAGAGCCGCATGATCGCGGCACCCGCCGCGACGACGCGCGCCTCCTCGCCCGGCCGGCGCGGGTCGTAGAGGATGTTCGGGTGGAGGTTGCCGTCGCCCGCGTGGAAGACGTTGCCGACGCGCAGGCCGTGGGCGGCGACGATCTCGTTCACGCGGCGGAGCACGTACGGGAGCCTCGTCCGCGGAATCACGCCGTCCATCACCATGTACGCGGGCGAGACGCGCCCGTAGGCGCCGAACGCCGACTTGCGGCCCTTCCAGAGGAGCTGGCGCTCGGCCTCGTCGCGCGCCGTGCGGACCTCGCGCGCGCCCGAGTCGCGGCACGCCTGCACGATGCGCTCGGCCTGGGCCTCCATCCCGACCGCGAGGCCGTCGAGCTCGACGAGCAGCGCGGCGGCCGCGTCGCGCGGGTAGCCGCAGCCGAACGCGTCCTCGACCGCCTGGATCGTGAGCTGGTCGATCATCTCCACCGCCGCGGGCACGAGCCCGCGCGCGATGATCGCCGACACGGCCGCCGAGGCCTGGTCGATCGCGTCGAACACCGCGAGCACGGTCTTGACCGCCTGCGGCTTCTTGAGGATGCGCACGACGATCTTCGTCGCGATGCCGAACGTGCCCTCCGAGCCGACGAAGACGCCGACGAGGTCGTAGCCCGCGCGCGCGCGCGTGCGCCCCCCGAGCCACGCGATCTCGCCGTCCGGCAGCACGACCTCGAGCCCGAGCACGTGGTTCGTCGTGACGCCGTACTTGAGCGTGTGGGGGCCGCCCGAGTTGTTGGCGATGTTGCCGCCGAGCGTGCAGGCCTGCTGGCTCGACGGGTCGGGCGCGTAGTAGTAGCCCCGCGGGCCGACCCTCCACGACAGGTGCAGGTTCACGAGCCCCGGCTCGACCACGGCAAGCTGGTTGTCGTAGTCCACCTCGAGCACGCGGTTCATCCGCATGAGCGACAGGACGATGCCGCCCTGGGCCGGCAGGCAGCCGCCGGAGAGCCCCGTGCCCGCGCCCCGCGCGACGAACGGCAGGCCCTCGCGGTTGGCCAGGCGCACGACCGCGGACACCTGCTCCGCGGAGGTGGGAAAGACGACGAAGTCGGCCAGCGCGCGGAGCAGGGTGAGCCCGTCGGACTCGTACACGAGCAGCTCGTCGGGATCCGCGAGCACCGCGCCCGCGCCGACGAGGGCCTCGAGCTCCCGGCGAAGCGACGCCTTCCGGGACTCCGTGAGGACCGCCATGGTGGCCGGATTATACCGTGTCCGGCGGGGCGCCGGCCCCCCGCGTTGGGCCGCGGGGGGCCGCGCGACTCCGGCTCCGCGCGGGCCACCACCCGGTGGCCCGACGCCGTCCCTCGCCTACTTCACCGCGTGCTGGCCGCGGGTACAATGGCGGCCGTGGCCGCGCTCCGCCTGCTCGCCGCGCTCCTCCTCGCGGCCGCCGCCGCCGGCGCGGCCGAGCCGCCGGGCCCGACGGCCGAGTGGCTGCTCGGCCAGGTGCGGGCGCTGTCGGCGCCCGAGACCGAAGGGCGCGCCTCCGGCACGCCGGGCGGCGAGCGCGCCGCGCGCCACATCGCCGACGCGCTCCGCGCCGCGGGGCTCCGGACCGAGCTCCAGCCCTTCGCGGTGCCGACCGGCACCCGCCTGGGCCCGGTCAACACGCTCAGCGTCCTCGGCCCGGCGCCGCGGGCGCTCGCGCTCGGCCGCGACTGGGCACCGCTCCCCGTCTCCGCCGACGGCGCCGTCGAGGGCGAGGTGGTCTTCGCCGGCTACGGTATCACCGCGCCCGACCTCGGCTGGGACGACTACGCGGGCCTCGACGCGCGCGGCCGGATCGTGCTCGTGCTCGGCGGCGACCCGCGGCCGGCGGACCCGGGCACGCCCTTCCGCCGGCCCGAGGCCTATCACTACTCGGAGCGCAGCCACAAGCTCATCAACGCGCGCGAGCACGGCGCGCGCGCGATCCTGCTCGTCGCGCACCCCGAGGCGCCAAGCGAGGCGCTGCCGCCGCTCGCGGGCATCGCGCAGCCGGCGGCGATCGCCGCCCTCGGCCTCACGCGCGCGGCCGCCGACCTCCTCGCGGCGCCGGCCGGCACGCGCCTCGCCGACCTCGCCGCCGCGATCGACCGGCCGCTCCAGCCGCGCGCGCGCCCGCTCGCCGGCGTCCGCGCCCGCGTCGAGGTGAGCCTGGTCCGCGAGCGCGGGAGCGCGGCCAACGTCGTCGCCGTCCTGCCCGGCACGGACGGGCGCCTGGCCCGCGAGGCGGTCGTCGTCGGCGCGCACTACGACCACCTCGGGCACGGCGGCGAGGGCTCGCTCGCGCCCGACCGGGTCGGCGCCGTCCACCCGGGCGCGGACGACAACGCCTCGGGCACGGCCGCGGTCCTCGGGCTCGCGCGCGCGTTCGCCGCCGCGGGCGGCGCGCCGCGCACGCTCGTGTTCGTCCTCTTCGCGGGCGAGGAGACGGGCCTGCTCGGCTCGGCGCACTACGTGAAGCACCCGGTCCACCCGCTCGAGGCCACCGTCCTCATGGCGAACCTCGACATGGTCGGGCGTCCGCGCGAGGGCCGCCTCTACGTGGGCGGCGTGGACGGCGGCACCGGCCTGCGCGCCCTCGTCGGGAGCCTGCCCGCGCCGGGCCTCTCGCTCGCGCTGCGCGGCGACCCGATCGCGCGCTCGGACCACACGCCGTTCTACGCCGCCGGCCGCCCCGTCCTGTTCTTCTTCACGGGCGCGCACGCGGACTACCACCGGCCGAGTGACACGTGGGACAAGATCGACGCCCCCGGCCTCGCGGCCGTCACGGCCTTCGTCGCGCGCGTCGTCGCCGCCGTCGCCGCGGCGCCGACGCCGCCCGCGTACGTGCGCGTCGAGACGGCGCCGGCGCCCGCGCGCGCCGGCTACGGCCCGTTCTTCGGCCTGATCCCCGAGTTCGGCGAGTCGGCCGCGCCCGGCGTCCGGGTCGGCGGCGTGCGCCCGGGCAGCCCCGCCGAGCAGGCCGGCGTCCGCGCGGGCGACGTGCTCGTGCGCTTCGGCGGCGTCACGGTGAAGACCCTCGAGGACTTCGCGTTCGCGCTGCGCCGCCATCGGCCCGGCGAGGGCGTGGACGTCGTCGTGCGGCGCGACGGCGCCGAGCAGCGGCTGCGCGCGGTGCTCGGGGAGCGCCGCTGATGTCCGCGCCGGGCCTCGGCCGGCGCGACGCCCTCCGGCTCGGCCTCGGGGCCGCCGCCGCGGCGCTCGGCGCGGGCTGCGCGCCCGCCGCGCGCGGCGCCGCCGTGCCGGTGCCGCCCGAGCCACGCGAGCGGCGGCTGGCGAACCTCCGCCAGCTCACGTTCGGCGGCCAGAACGCCGAGGCGTACTGGGACTGGACGGGCACGCGCCTCGTGTTCCAGTCCACG
>Ga0156246_1089_pt1 | contig 17847 bp, 14 predicted proteins | sample RifCSPlowO2_12_FD_107893 | JGI IMG/M metagenome (GOLD analysis project Ga0156246, IMG submission 107893) | Candidatus Rokubacteria bacterium RIFCSPLOWO2_12_FULL_73_47 | reverse complement strand
GGCGTGCTGGCGGGCAAGATCGCGCTCGAGGACGCGTACAACGCGCGCGACAGGGACGGCCTCCGGCTCGCCGACGAGCTGGAGCGCATCGGCTACCTCGGCCCCGAGCCCTGCGTGCCGCGCGCCTTCCGCGCCTACCTGGAGCTGCACATCGAGCAGGGGCCGCGGCTCGAGGAGGAGGGGCTCTCGGTCGGCGTCGTCGAGGGCATCGTGGCGATCTCCTGGTCGCGGCTGACGCTCCACGGCGTGCAGGACCACGCCGGGCCGACGCCGATGCGCAGCCGCCACGACGCCCTCGTCGCCGCCGCCGAGGTGGTCACGGGCGTCCGGCGGATCGCCACGGAGCTCGGCGGCGACCTCGTCACGACCGTGGGCAGCCTCGTCGTGAGCCCCAACATCGTCAACGCCATCCCGGGCCGCGTCGCGCTCTCGATCGACATGCGCGACCCGCAGGACGCCACGCTCGACCGGGCGCTGCCGCTGCTCGACCGCGTCGTGCAGGAGGCGTGCGAGCGCGAGGGCGTGCGGTACGAGCTCGAGCACTACTGGCGCGTGCCCCGCACGCCGTTCGACGCCGGCGTGGTGGCCGCCGTCGAGCGCGCCGCGAAGGCCTCGGGCGCCGGCTGGCGCCGCATCCTCTCGGGCGCGGGGCACGACGCCCAGTACATGGCCGCGCTCGGTCCGGCGGGGATGGTCTTCGTGCCCTCGCGCGGCGGGCGCAGCCACTGCGAGGAGGAGTTCACGCCGATGGACGACATCGAGCACGGCGCGAACACGCTGTTCCTCGCCGCCCTCGACCTCGCCGGCCGCGCCTGACGCCCGGGCCCCTGCGCCCGCCCCGGCCGCTCACCGCCGCCCGAGCTTGACCAGCGGCAGCGCGCCCTCGAGCTCCCCCTTCAGCATCGGGTTTTGCTTGCCCCCGACCGCGCGGGCCTTGCGGCTCACCTGCTGCTCGACGTACTCGTACAGCTCCTGGAGCGTCACGATGCCGTCACGGTTGGCGTCGGCGACGCCCCGGAGCCCCTGGACCAGGTAGTACGTGAACACGCCGTGGCCCAGCTCGGGCAGCTCCACTGACACCTCGGCCGGCCGCGAGGCGGTGACGATCGCGCGCCCCTTCGCGCGCGTGAGGCGCTCGAGGAAGATGTCGTCCACGCCGGTGGCGCGGGTCTTCTTCGACACGAACGTCCGCCCGCCCGCCGCGCCGCTGAAGCACGAGTCGAGGAAGGCGACGACGCGCTCGGACTCGAGCCGCCCGAAGATCGTCTGCAGCTCGTCCATCGGCAGCGCCGTCGAGTAGAGGTCCTCGGGGTCGGCGTCACGCGGGATCAGGTACTTGGCGAGCCCGTCGCGCTCGAGGCCGCGCTGGTCCACCTCCGGCGCGCCGTGCCCGGCGAAGTAGATGATGACCGTGTCGTCCCGCTTCGCCGCCCGCGCCAGGAACGTGCCGAGCGCCCACTTGATGTTCCGGAGCGTGGGCTTCCGCTCGCTCGCGTCGGTCAGCAGCAGGACGTTCTCCTTCTTGAAGCCGCCGATGCTGACGAGGGCCTCGTACATCGCCTCGGCGTCCGACACCGCGTACGTGAGGCCGGGGATGTCGCGGCTCTCGTAGCGCCCGACGCCGATCACGACCGCCCAGCGCTCGGCGGCGGGCGGCGGCGCGGGCGCGGCCGGGGCCGGCGCCGGCGCCGCGGCGACCGCCGGACGCTCGTAGAACACGGTCCGGATCTCCTGGCGGGTCGTCCCGTCCGGCTCGGTCGCGCTCACGACGACCGCGTTGGCGCCGTCGCGCAGGGTGATCGGGACGCTCAGCGCCACGGAGGCCTGCGGCGTCGCCAGCGCCTGACGGTGGACCTCGGCGCCGTTCAGCGTGATGCTGACGCTCGCCACGCCGCGGCTCGAGCTCGCGACCGCGGCGACCACGCTCGAGGTCTGGGTGACCTTGGCGAGGTCCTGGGGATAGCGCACGTCCACCTTCAGCGTGGCGACCCGCTCGTAATAGACCGTGCGGACCTCCTGCTGGGTCGAGCCGTCCGCGCCCGTGGCGGTCACGGCCACGGTGTTCTGGCCCTGCCGGAGCTTGAGGGGCACGTGCACCGCAAGCGCCCGGCGCGCGGCCGGCTCCTCCATCCGCGAGACCTCGAGGCCGTTGAGCGTCACCACGACACGGCTCACGCCGCGCTCGCTCGAGGCCACGCCGGCGAGCGCGATGTCCTCCTGGGTGACCCGCGCCTGGTCCGTGGGCGAGGACACGCTCACGCGCAGCGGCGCGGGCGCCTGGGCGAGCGCCGGCGCGGGCTTCGCCGCGGGGGGCGGCGCCGGGGCGGGGGCCGATGCGACCGCCGGCGGCGCCGCCGCCACCACGCCGCCCGCCGCGACCAGCTCGGCCGAGAGGGACGCAAAGTCGCCCTGGCCGTCGATCTTCACGATCCGGCCGAGCGCTGGCGCGTACCAGATGGTGAAGCGGTCCTCGTCCCTGAACCTCCGCCGGCCGTCGCACAGGGGCGTCCCGCTCAGCTTGGCCCCGAGCGCGTACTCGATGCGGTAGGCACCGACCGGGCCCGCCGCGGACGAGACCTGGTCCCAGGCCGCGACGCGCCACGACAGGACCAGGTCCTGGCGACAGGCGCCGCCACCCCCCAGGGTGTAGTCGTAGCGCCCGTGCTGGACGGCCACGCCATCCTCGCCTGTGCGGCCGACCGCGAGCGGCCAGGCGAGCCTGGGGGCCGGATCGAACTCCCACTCCACCGTGCCGTTCCGCATGGTCCGGACGATCGCCAGGTCCCGGCTGAGGTGAACCTCGCGGCCCCCGGGCGCGACGTAGACGTAGCGGTCCTTCTCGACGCGCGCGAGCTCGTACGCCCCGTCGTTCCGGAGCCAGCGGTCGCCGACCGCGTAGGTGGGCCGCACGGCTACGGACGGCGCGGTCGCGCTCGACGGCGCGGGGGGCGGCGCGGCGGCGACGGCCGCAGGTGCCGGCGCGCCGGGCGGAGCCGCGAGCGTGAACGCCAGGCGCGGGCCATCGAGCTTCACGAGCCGCCCGAGCTCCGGCGCGTACCAGACCGTGTAGTGCCGCTCGCGGCCCTCGGGCCGGCTCTGGGCGACGGCGCGGTTCACGGACTCCGTGGACAGCGCGATCCGGAACGCCCGGACGCGGACGCCCGCGACCGCGATCTCCTCCCAGGCCTCGACCTTCCAGATGAACCGCACCTCGAGGCCCGACTCCGCGGGGGCGCGGAGGGTCACGAACGCGACGCCGAACTTCCCGACCTCGAGCGGCCAGCCGAGCCGCGGCGCGGGATCGAGCTCCCACTGCACGCTGCCCCCCTCGACCGCCTTCACGATCACGAGGTCCTGCGACAGGTGGATCTCGCGCCCGCCCGGCGCGACGAACACGTAGCGGCCGCGCTCGACGCGCGCGAGCTCGTACGCCCCGTCGCTCCGGAGCCAGCGGTCGCCGACCGTGTACGTGGGCCGCTCCGCGCGCGGCGTCTGCGCCGGCGCGGGGGCGGCCGGTCCCGCCAGCAGGAGGAGGGCGCCGAGGACGAGCGCGCGGCGCGGCGTCATGCCTTCGCGAGACCCTCGCGGGTGAGCGGCAGGCGGCGCACGCGGCGGCCCGTGCGCGCGAAGATCGCGTTGCAGACGACGAGCGTCAGCATGGGGCCTCCTGGCCGGCGGGCGCCGGCCGGGCCATTATCCCACTGCGCCCCGCGGGCGGGCCTCATTCCGCCGGCGGCAGGGCGTCGCCGGTCACGTAGGGGGTGACGCGCGGCGGGCGGTGGCGCAGGCGCAGGCGCGCGACCACCGGCAGGTGGTCGGAGGCCAGGCGCGAGAGGCGGCTCTGGTGGACGTGGAACTCCTCGCCCTCGAGCTCCACGTCCCAGTAGATCCGGTCGAGCGCGAACAGGGGGAACATCGCCGGGTGCGTGCGCCGCATCCGCCGCATCGGCGACGAGAACTCGCGCCGGAACCCGCGCGTGACCGGGCCGCGGTGCCACTCGTTGAAGTCGCCCACGAGCACGCGCGGCCCGGCGAGGCGCTCGGAGGCGCGGATGAAGCCACCGAGCAGCTGGACCTGCTCGCGGCGCTCGCCGAGCCCGAGCCCGAGGTGGCAGTTGAAGACGTGGAGCGGCGTGCCCTTCACGTCGAGGTCGACGCGCAGGCAGCCGCGCGGCTCGCGCGCGCCGCGCGAGAGGTCGAAGCGCTCCGAGCCGAGCACCGGCAGCCGTGTGAGCACCGCGTTGCCGTAGGCCCCCGTGCCGTGGGCGCGCGTCTCGCCCATGACGACGGTCATGCCGAGCGTCGCCGCCAGGTACGCCGCCTGGTCGGCGGGCGCCAGGCCGTTCTCGCGGATCACCTCCTGCAGGCCGACCACGTCCGGCGCGAGCTCGGCGATGACCTCGCCGATGCGCTCGAGGTCGAGCCGGCGGTCGAGCCCGACGCCACGGTGGATGTTGTAGCTTGCCACCGTGAGCGGCGTCACGCGGCCCGGTCCTGGTAGCGCATGAACAGCGCATAGAGCTCGATCGGGTGCGCGATCGCCGCCGGGGCCTCCGCCCCGGGCGGGCGGAGCAGGAAGGCGTGCAGCTCCTCGTGCGCGGGGCCGGCGTGCGCGCCCACCTCGTTCACGTAGGACACGTGCCCCTCGGGCGCGTCGATCCCGTAGATCACGAGGTCGCCCGCGCTCGGCATCGCCATGAGGTCGCGCACGCCCTCGACGACCCGCGGCAGGTCGTCGCGCCCCGCGAACGGCCCGCGCCCGAGCTCGTCGAGCCGGTAGGGCTTGCCGCGCCAGAAGCAGAGCGGGCCCGCCGCCCCGCGCACCAGCACGATCCCGACGCCCCGGTGCCGGGAGAGCGCTTCCACCAGGCCCGGGAACCGGGGCTCCATGTGCTCGAGGGGCACGGGCTCGGGCGTGTCCACGAAGTAGACGAAGGCGTTCGGGCCGGCGGCGATCACCCGGACGCCGGCGTGCTCGCGCACGCCGCGCATGCCGCCGAGCACCGCGGGGAAGTCCCGCTCGAGGTAGTTGACGAAGCGCTGGAACATGCCCGGCGCCCGCGTGCCGACCGCGCGCAGCGCGGCCGCCCAGCGCCGTCCCGGGCGGGCCGGCCGCGGCGCCGGGCGCGGCGCCGGCGCGTCGAAGAACTCGTCGAACAGCGCGTCCTCGAGCGGCCGGCCGCGCGCCAGGCGCCGGTAGGGCGTGCACGCCGCCTGGCCGTGGTCGGCGAGGATCCAGAGGTCGTAGCGGTGCTCGGGCACGCGTCGCAGCACGTTCCAGAGCTGCCGGATCGAGGCGTCGACGCGGCGGAGGGCCCGGAACGCCCGCCGGTGGCGCGGGCCGTACGCGTGCGCGAAGACGTCGTAGTCGAGGTAGTTGACGTAGATCGCGGGCACGCCGGCGTAGAGGTCGCGCGAGACCGCGAGCGTGAAGAGCTGGCGCAGCCACACGGAGATGGCGATCTTGATCGCGAGCCAGCGCCAGCCGCGCGCGCTCTCGCCCACCGGGTCCGCGACGAGCCGGAGCAGCGCGCGGGTCAGCTCGAGCGCCGTGAGCGTGCTCGCCTTCACCGCGACCCAGCCGAGCACGACGAGCTTCGAGACCAGCCGCAGCAGCCCCGCGCCGCTCGGCCGCCACATCATCGCGAACGTGAGCAGGTTGTTCGCCGCGCCGCCCGTGAACACGCAGCCGTAGGCGCTGCCGTCCGCGAGGATGCCGCGCCGGCCGTCCGCCTGCGCCCGCTCGACCAGCGCCGCGTCGCCGCCGCGCGGGAAGTAGACGTCCGCCCCCCGGCGCTTGTCGCGGTAGTGGAAGCCCGGGATGTCGGGGCGCACGCCGTACATGGCCGCCAGCTGGAAGGCCGGGGTCGAGCTCGGCAGCCCGACGCACAGCGGGACCAGGCGGAAGCCGCGCTGCTCGAGGAGCCGCCGGAGGAACGGCGCCCGGCCGAGCGCCAGCGCCTCCTCGAGCACCGCGCGCGAGAGACCGTCGATCTGCACGACGAGCAGGCGCCTGCGGTCGGCGGCGGGCGCACGGCCGAGCCGCACGCGGCGCACGAGACGGTCGAGCGCGTTCTGGACGCCGAGGACAAGGTCGTCGAGAGGCATCGCGACCTTTATTGTAGTATCGAATCGCCGATGAGCCAGCCGGTGCTCGACGCGGTCCGGACGTTCGTGGCGACCGAGGTGCGCCCCGCCGCGCCCGCGCTCGAGCACGCCGACGCCTACCCGCACGCGCTGGTCGCGCGCCTGCGCGAGCTCGGCCTCTTCGGGGCGCTGATCCCGGCTGCCTACGGCGGCCTCGGCCTCGACGTGACGACCTACGCGCGCGTCGTCGAGGAGCTGTGCCGCGGCTTCATGTCGCTCGCCGGCGTGATCAACAGCCACACGATGATGACGCTCATCGTGCTCCACCACGGCACCGAGGAGCAGCGGCAGCGCCTCCTGCCGCGCTTCGCGAGCGGCGAGGTGCGCGGGGGCCTCTGCCTCACCGAGCCCCACGCCGGCTCCGACGTCCAGGCGATCCGCACCACGGCCCGCCGCGAGGGCGACCGGTACGTGCTCGACGGCACCAAGATGTTCATCACCAACGGCCGCGAGGGTCACGCCTTCGCGCTGCTCGCCGTCACCGACCCGAAGGCCCGGCCCCCCTACCGGGGGATGTCCTGCTTCATCGTCGAGAAGGGGCACCCCGGCTTCCGGGTGATGAAGTCGCTCGCGAAGCTCGGCTACAAGGGCGTGGACACCGTCGAGCTGGTGTTCGAGGGCGTCCCCGTGCCGGCGGCGAACCTCGTCGGCGGCGTCGAGGGGCGCGGCTTCGCGCAGGTGATGCAGGGGCTCGAGGCCGGCCGCCTCAACATCGCCGCGCGCTGCGTCGGCGTCGCCCAGGCCGCGCTCGACGCGAGCCTCGAGCATCCGGCGGCCGGCGACGACCCGACGCCGCTCGCCGGCATGGCGACCCGCGTCCACGCCGCGCGCCTGCTCACCTACTGGGCCGCGGGCATGAAGGACCGCGGCGAGCGCTGCGACCTCGAGGCGGGCATGGCCAAGCTCTTCGCCTCGGAGGCGGCCCACGAGGTCGCACTCGCCGCGCTCCGCTGGCACGGCGCGCGCGGTGCCTCGACCGAGCTCGAGGTCGAGCGGCACTACCGTGACACGCCGCTCATGCTCATCGGCGAGGGCACGAACGAGATCCAGCGCACGCTCATCGCGAAGAGCCTGGTGACGCGGCACGGCGAGACGCTCGGCGCCCTCACCTCGCGCGAGGGCGAGCCCGAGGAGCGACGCCAGATGGCGCTGGCCGTCCGCCAGTTCGTGGACAAGGCGGTCGTGCCCGCCGTCGGCGACCTCGACGCCGCCGGCCGCTACCCCGCCGAGCTGCTGCGCGGCCTGGCCGAGCTCGGCATCCTCGGCGCCACGATCCCGCCCGAGTGGGGCGGCCTCGGCCTCGACGCGCGGACGTGGACGACGATGGTCGAGGAGCTCGCCCGCGGCTCCGCCGCGCTCGCCGTGCTCACCGCCGTCCACCTGGCCGCCTGCGAGGCCGTCGCGCGCTTCGGCACCCGCGCCCAGCGGGACCGGCTCCTGCCCGCGCTGGCGCGCGGCGAGCGCCTGGCCGGGCTCGCCTTCGGCGGACGCCTCGACGCGCGGCGCGACGGCGCCGCCTGGGTCCTCGAGCTGCCGTGCGTCGTCAGCCACGCCGCCGCCGACGTCTTCCTGGCGCGCGGCGGCGCCGACGCCCTGGGCGCCGCCCTCCTGGTCCCGCGCGACGCGCCCGGCGTCAGCGTGCGCGCGGCGCCGCCCGACGTCGGGCTCCGGGGCCTCGCCCGCGCGCTGCTGCTCACGGACGGCGCGAGGCTCGGCGACGACGCTCTCCTCGGCGGCGAGCTGGCGCTCGCGACCTTCGACCAGGCCCGGCTCGGCCTCGCCGCCGTCACGGTCGGGCTCGCGCAGGCGGCGTTCGAGGCGGCGCTCCGGTACGCGCAGCAGCGGACGGCGTTCGGCAAGCCGCTCTGGCAGCACCAGGCCGTCCAGCTCAAGCTGACCGACATGGCGACCGCGATCACCGCGGCGCGCCTGCTCCTCCAGGACGCCGCCGAGCGGGAGCGGCGCGAGGCCATCCTGAGCGCGCGGGTCTTCGCCGCCGACACGGCCGTCGGCGTCACGCTCGAGGCCATGCGGATCCACGGCGGCTACGGCTACGTCGCCGAGTTCCCGATCGAGCGCTGCTACCGCGACGCCGCGCAGCTCCTGCTGACGCCGACCGAGGTGGAGCAGGACCGCGCCGCGCTCGGCCGCGCCGTCGCCGACGCCTGGCGCGCCGCGCACCCGAGCCCCCTCGACGCGCTCCTCACCCCCCGCTGAGGTCGCCGATGGCCTACGGACGCTACTTCGAGGAGTTCACGCCGGGCGAGGTGATCCGCCACTGGCCCGGCCGCACGATCAGCGAGGCGGACTGCACGTGGTTCGCCCTCCTGACGATGAACCAGCACCCCGTCCACTCCGACGCCCACTACGCCGAGAAGCACACGCAGCACAAGCAGCGGATCGTGCTCGGGCCGCTCGTCTTCGCCATCGGCGTCGGCATGACCGTCGCCGACGTGTCGGGACGCGCGATCGCCAACCTCGAGTACGAGCGGATCACCCACGACCGGCCGACCTTCATCGGCGACACGCTCTACGCCGAGACGACCGTCCTCGACACGCGCGAGTCGAAGCGGGGCGATCGCGGCGTCGTGGCCGTCGAGACGCGCGTCCTGAACCAGCGCGGCGAGGTCGTGATGACCTTCCGCCGCAAGCTGCTCGCGCCGAAGAAGAGCCACGCCACGCTCGGCGAAGGCCAGCTCCCCTCCTGATGCCACCCGACGCCGCCCGCGCGCCGCTCGAGGGCCTCCGCGTCCTCGCCGTCTCCCAGTTCGGCGCCGGCCCCTTCGGCACCCAGCTCCTCGCCGACCTGGGCGCCGAGGTGCTCAAGATCGAGGACCCGGCGGTCGGCGGCGACGTCTCGCGCTCGGTCGGGCCGGACGCGCGCGGGGGCGACTCGCTCTACTTCCAGTCGTTCAACCGCGGCAAGAAGTCGCTGGCGCTCGACCTGCGCCACCCCGAGGCGCGCGGCGTGCTCCACGACCTCGTGCGCGTCTCGCACGCCGTCTACAACAACCTCCGCGGCGACCTGCCGGCGAAGCTCGGCCTCACCTACGCCGCGCTCGGCCGGGTGAACCCCGCGATCGTCTGCTGCTCGCTCTCGGGCTTCGGCGCCACGGGGCCGCGCGCGGCCGAGCCCGCGTACGACTACCTCATCCAGGGCTACGCGGGCTACATGGCGGTCACCGGCGAGCCCGGCGGGCCGCCGGAGAAGTGCGGCGTCTCGGTGATCGACTTCGCCGGCGGCTACGCCTCGATGGCGGCGCTCCTGGCCGGGCTCTGGGACGCCCAGCGGAGCGGCCAGGGCCGCGATCTCGACGTCTCGCTCCTCGACACCGCGGTGAGCATGCTCTCCTACTTCGCGATCTGGGCGCTCAACCGCGACTGGCAGCCCGCGCGCGTCGCCGACTCCGGCCACCAGGCGCTCGTGCCGGCGCAGAATTTCCCGACGAAGGACGGCTGGATCGTCGTGTTCTGCAACAAGCCGAAGTTCTGGGAGGCGCTGGTGGACGCCCTCGGGCTCCCCGCGCTCGGGCGCGACCCGCGCTTCGCGACGTTCCCCGACCGCCTCGCGCACAAGGACACCCTGCTCCCCGTCCTGAAGGCGCGCTTCGTCGAGCGCACGACCGCGGACTGGCTCGGGCGCCTGCGCGGCCGCGTGCCCTGCGCGCCGGTCAACACGGTGGCGGAGGCGCTGGCCGACGAGCAGGTGCGCGCCCGCGGGATGCTCCTCGAGGTCACGCACCCCGAGCTCGGCACGCTGCGCGAGGTCGCCTCGCCGGTGAAGACGCCCGGCGCGGTCACGCGGCCCGGGCCGGCGCCCCGGCTCGGCCAGCACACCGACGAGATCCTGCGCGGCCTCTTGCAGTACGCTCCCGACCGGATCGCCGCCCTGCGCGCCGCCGGCGTGTTCGGCCGCCCCGAGGACGAGATGGAAATCCAAGGGCTAGACTGAGACCATGGCCGAGCAGGTCCTGCCCGAGTCCGAGGTCGAGGGCATCACCGAGGGGGCGGTCGCCCCCCCGTGGATGACCATCCTCCACAACTGCGAGTGTCACACCTTCGAGCAGGTGGTGAAGCAGCTCCAGAAGGCGATCGGTTGCAGCGAGGCCGAGGGCTGGGAGATCGCCTGGCAGGTGCACAACACCGGCAAGGCGGTCGTGAAGGTGGGCGCCGAGACCGAGTGCGTGCGCGTCGGCAACATCCTGGCGTCCATCGGCCTGGTCGTCACCGTCGTGAAGTCGTAGCGCCCGGCGCCGTGACGGCCGGCCGCTCTCGGTTCTACGTCCGCGCGACGACCTGAGCGAGGAGGACGCGCCCCTCCTCGAGGTTGCGCGCGAGGTTCCGGGCCATGACCCGGAAGTCCGGCCCCAGGAGCACGTGCAGGCCGAGCGGCGGCGGATCCGCCGCCTGGACCTTCTTGACCAGGCTCGTGAACCACAGGGTGGCCGCCTCCGTCGTGTCGTCCCAGCGCTCGATCCTGAAGCCGCTCGCCTCGAGCAGCCGCCGCAGCTCGTCCGGGGTGACGAGGAAGCTCGCCTCGGGCGAGCGGGCCCACGGGACGGGAAAATGCACGGGGCCGGCGGGGCCGGCGAGGACGTCGTAGAGCGCGAGCGCCCCGCCGGGCCTCAGCACGCGGTGCATCCCCCGGTAGAGCGTCGCCTTGTCCGGGATGTTCATCGCGGCATGCTGGGTCCAGACGACGTCGAAGGCGCCGTCCGGGAAGGGCAGGTCCAGCGCATCGCCCTGCCGGTACGTCACCAGGTGCGCGAGCCCGGTGCGCTCCGCGAGCATCGTCGCCACGCGGCAGTACTCGTCGGTCAGGTCGATGCCCGTGACCCGGCAGCCGAACGCGCTGGCGATGCAGCGCGACGGCCCCCCGATGCCGCTCCCGACGTCGAGGACGCGCGTGCTCGCGTCGAGCCCGGCGGCGCGCGCCAGCTCGAGCGTCGCCAGCCGGCCGCGGACGTGGAACTCGTCGATCGGCGCCAGGTCCTCCGGCGCGAGGCGGTCCACGTCCTTTCCCGCGCTGGCGAGCGCCGTGAGGACGAGCGTCGCCAGGTCGCCCCTCGCGTAGTGCCGCTTGATGTCGTCGTTCAGCGAGCTCGATGGCTCCATGGGACCCACTCGTGTCCGAACCCCGCAAGGAGCAGAAGACCGACCCGGGCGGCTGCGCCGACTCCTACGACCACGAGCTCGACGAAAAGCGCAGTGGTGCGCACCTCGACCTACAACCCTTCCGATAGGCCGGCGCTGACGGTATCCCATCTGCCCGGAGGCGGCAAGGTGCGTGAGCGCTGCGGGGCCGGAAGACGGATGAAGCTCTTCTTTTACATCACGGGGCCGATGATCCAGGGAGCGAACTCCTCCTCGCCCACCCCGGAGAGCTCGCTCTTCGTGCGCTTGCCCGAGGCGACCGCCAGCATCTCCTCGAAGATCTGCCGCCCGACCTCCGGCAGCGGCGTGCCCTCGAGGATCACGCCGCAGTTGAGGTCCATGTCCTCCGCCATGTGGCGGTACATCAGCGAGTTCGTCGCCAGCTTGATGGACGGCACGGGCTTGCAGCCGAACACCGAGCCCCGGCCCGTCGTGAAGCAGATGAGATTGCAGCCCCCCGCGACGAGGCCCGTGATCGAGACCGGATCGTGGCCGGGCGTGTCCATGAAGACGAAGCCCCGCGTCGTGATCGGCTCGCCGTAGAGGAAGACGTCCATCAGCGGCGTCGTGCCGCCCTTGGCGACGCCGCCCAGCGACTTCTCGAACACGGTCGTGAGGCCGCCGGCCTTGTTGCCGGGCGCGGGGTTGTTGTCCATCGCCTCGATGCCGCGGCAGTACCACTCCCACCACGTGTAGCGGTCGAGGAGCTTCTTGGCGACGCCCTCGCTGATCGCGCGGCGGATCAGCAGGTGCTCGGCGCCGTAGATCTCGGGGGTCTCGGCGAGCACGCCGGTGCCGCCGTAGCGCACGAGCTCGTCCACCGCCCAGCCGAGCGCCGGGTTCGCGGTCATGCCGGAGTTGGCGTCGGAGCCGCCGCAGTTCGTCGCGAGCGTGAGCTCGGAGACCGGCTGCTTCGTCCGCCTCGCCGCGTCGGCCTGCGGGAGCAGCTTCGCCACCTCGGCGGCGGCGCGCTCGACGGTCTTGCGGATGCCGCCCGCCTCCTGGATGTTGACCAGGAACGGCTTGCGCTCCGGGTGGCCGGGCGCGGCCATGCGCTGGCGCTCGACCATGCCCGCGGCCTGGTTCACCTCGCAGCCGAGCCCGACCAGGATGTAGGCGGCGACGTTCGGGTGCTTGGCGTAGCCGGCCAGCACGCGCTGGAGCGCCAGGTGGTCCTCGCCGAAGAGCTTCGTGCCGCAGCCCGACTTGTGGGTGATCGCGATCACGCCGTCCACGTTGGGGAACTCGCGCTGGACGTCGCGGAACTTGTCCTTCACGAACTGGCTCACGCTCGCCGAGCAGTTGACGCCCGAGATGATCGCCACGTAGTTGCGCGTGCCGACGCGCCCGTCGTCGCGCTCGTAGCCGTCGAAATGGCGCATCCGGTCGGGCGGGTAGAGGTCCACGGGCCGCACGTCCACGCCGACCTCGTAGCGCTCGGCGCCGAGCGCGCCGATGCCGAGGTTCTGCGTGTGGACGTGGTCGCCGACGGCGATCGGCTGCGTGGCGAAGCCGATCACCTGGCCGTAGCGGCGCACGGGCGCGCCCGGGGCGAGCGCGCGGCGGGCGACCTTGTGCCCGGGCCGGATGTCCTGTCGCACCGTGATGCGCGCCGCCCCGTCTTCCAGGACCGACCCCGCCGGGATCTCGGCCTTCGCGACCGCGACGTCGTCCTCGGGCCGGAGCAGCACCGCCTTGTCCGTCAGCGCGAATGTCCCCATGGGCGTCTCCTCGTGGCCCCCCACTATACCGGATCGCCGGCGCCGGGCGTCTGGATGCGGAGCACCGCCGGCGGCGCGGTCTCGAGCTGGATCGTCGTGTGGTCGATGCCGAAGCGCGCGTGCAGCACCCTGTGGAGCGCCTCGAGCAGGCGCTCGCTCTGGCCCACGTCGTCCACGACGACGTGCGCGCTCATCGCCTCCATGCCCGACGTGAGCGTCCAGACGTGCAGGTCGTGGACGCGCCGCACGCCCGGCACGTGGCGCATCGCCTCCTCGATCTCGCCGAGGTCGAGGTGCGCGGGCGTGCCCTCGAGCAGGATGTTCACGGCCTGGCGCAGGAGCCCCCACGTGCGCGGCACGATGAACAGCGCGATCGTGGCGCTCGCGAGCGGGTCGGCCGGCGTCCAGCCGGTCGTCAGGATCACCGTCGCGGCGGCGAGGACGGCCACGGAGCTCAGCGCGTCGCCCGCCACCTCCAGGTACGCGCTCCGCACGTTGAGGCTCGCCGCCGCGGCGCCCCGCAGCAGCCACATCGCGCCCAGATTGACGACGAGGCCGCCGGCGGCGACGGCGAGCATCGGGCCCCCGAGCACCGCCGGCGGCGCGAGCAGGCGGCGGTACGCCTCCCAGAGGATGCCGCCGGCGACGACGAGCAGCACGAGGCCGTTCACGAGCGCGGCGAGGATCTCCACGCGGTAGTAACCGTAGGTCTTCTCGGGCGTCGGCGGGCGGCCGGCGATCCAGATCGCGAAGAGCGCGAGCGCGAGGCCGCCCGCGTCCGTGAGCATGTGGCCCGCGTCGGCCAGCAGCGCGAGGCTCCCCGTCCACCAGGCGCCGGCCACCTCGACGACGAGGAAGGCGAGCGTGAGTCCGAGCGCCGCGGCGAGCTTGCCGCGGGAGCGGGCGGCGGCCGTCGGGCGGTGCGCGGGCGCCATGCAGCGGATCGTAGCAGGTTCCTGCTAGAATCCGGCATGCCCGACGATCGGGGTAGTGTCTCAGTTTGACCGCCCGAGGGATAAAAGTGGGTTTACGTTCGAATGAAGAACGGTTTCATTTTCGGTTCGTCCAATTCGTGCACGACGTCGGCAGCTTGCACTAGTTCCCAGGAGCGACCACGCGGGAGTGTGGCGAGTTCGACGTGCTTGCCAAGCTCTTTCACGGCCTTGATCGCTTCAACCAAGTCGCCGTCGCCGCTCACGAGAATCGGAACGTCAATCAGGCTCTTAGACGTGAGCGAGAGCATATCCACCCCGATCCTCATATCCACGCCCTTTTCGACGTAGCGCTCGGCCGTTTGACCGCAAGCCCCGCAATGAACCTGCTTCTTGGAGAGCTTCCCGAGTCTGACTTCAAAGTACGGAATCCGAGCAAGCGCGCCATAGAACCGCTGCTGCCGTTTCTGCTGCTCAACGTCAGAGTCGGGGGGAAGGGGACAATTGTAGTAATAGGTTCTCACGAGCTGACGCCCTGGTCCCACGACCCAAGCGGCGAACTTCCCAAGGTCAATGTCGGTTCGACCCAAACTCTCCTTGCAGGCAAAAAAGAAGTTGCTTCCATCGATGAAAACGGCAACACGGTCCATACGGTACCCTCCGCGAATGGTGATGGAGGCCGGAGTGCCGGGGAACGCCAGAAAGAGTACAGGGGGTCCGAGTGCGGACCCCCTGGATTTGCATTACCTGCTCCGCGTTCATACAGATTCCACGAAGCAGGGGCTTAATTGAGTTCTAGGCTATGCGAGCAGATGCCCTTTGTCAAGAACCGAATACCTATTTATTTGCTGTGATTTACGCGCCGAGTCAGTTCCCCAGCCGAGCGATTTCTTCCAGCGACCACACGTGATCGGTTACGCCAGCCTCCATCGCGGGCGTCACGCGGAGCGTCTTATGAATCCGGGCGAAATTGTAGTGCATGTAATGGAGCGCAATCATCGCCTTGTGATTATCGACCTTTTTCGAGAAGGCGTTGGTCAGGCGCGTGAACCGCCGCATGCTCATCCGCATCGTGAGGTTCTGGCGTTCAACGTAGCTCGTGGAGACGTGGGCGGGATCAGGATTGCCCGCGATCCGCTGCTCCCGCGCCCCCGTGCAGACGGCCGGGCTGTAGCGGCGCTCGGCGGGCGCCTGCTTGCCGGAGTCGCCCTCGTACAGCTTCACGAGCATAGCGTAGTCAATCTCGGAGCCGAAGGCACCCTCGACCGCTTCGAGGTAGACCTTGTGGCCGTCCGTGGTGAGCTGGACGCGCGTGGCCAGTCGGTCGGCAAGGTCGTGGATGAACGCCTGCGCCGTGAAGCCGTCGCGGCGCCCGACCGCCCACGACGGGACGAGCTTGCTGTCGGCGTCAATCGCTACCCATGTCCACACGTCGCCGACGCCGAACGCCCCGGCCATGCTCTCAGGGACGTTCTTCGCCTTGGCGTAAACGAACGACCAGATTTCGTCGCACTGAATCCGCTTGCACTTGAGGTTGCGGAGCACCTTGTCCTGGTACTGCTCGCAGGCTGCACCTACATCAACCAGGAGCTTGGTCACGGTGTTGATGGACACGTCGGCGAGCCGGCTCGCCGAGCGAAGGCTAGAGCCCTCCGCGAGCATCCCGAGGATTTGGCTCCGACGGGTGAGCGGTAGCCTATTCATGTGGCCGATCGTAAAGGCTCCCATCCCTCATGTCAAGCATAAACGTTCATTTAGGCGGCTCTATCCGTATGCCGAGCCGCGATAGAATATCATTACTAGGCCCAATCGTTCTGTTAATATGGCCTCGGTGCGGCTCCGATGATCCCCTCATGCCGCGGCAACGCGGCGCGGGCCGCCATAGGGAGGCGCGAATGCCGGACAGCAACGAGATCAGACGGCTCTCGGCCAAGTGGGCGACGGGGAGCGGTTGGCCGCAGAGGCTTGAGTGGGTCGAGGTCACGGGCGTGCGCGGGTGGACGGGGCAGCGATTCCATCTCCGCTACCCGATCATGGCCGTGGTCGGCGAGAACGGCGTGGGAAAGAGTTCCGTTCTCCAGGCCGTGGCGTCAGTCTATCGCTCGCCGAAGAACAAGAAAGCGCGGTTCGCCTCGGACTTTTTCCCCGACACCGCATGGGAGCGGATCACCAACGCCACGGTGAGCTTCGCGTTCCGCCAAGGCGACAAAGGAAGTGAAAAGAGCCTTCGGAAGCCTGGCGAGCGTTGGCGCGGCAACCCTCAGCGCCCCGAGCGTTACGTCGAGTACATCGACCTCAGCCGGATTCAGCCCATCGGCGCCCGCGTCGGATACACCAAGCTCGTGCGGTCTCCCCACAAAGAAGTGTCGGCCACGCTATTCGACAAGCTTCGGCTCGATAGATTCAGCCAGATCATGGGTCGTACCTATGACCTGGCAAGGATGGCACTGACTGACGTACATTCGAAGCGCGCCGTGCCAGTACTCGCTCAACAGGGGGCGACCTATTCTGGATTTCACCAAGGCGCCGGCGAAACGATGATTGCCGAGCTGTTGCAAGTCGATCTTCCACAGCACAGCATCGTCTTGATTGACGAGATCGAATCGTCGCTCCACCCGAGAGCACAACGCCGTCTGATTCGCGATCTTGCCGAGCGATGCCGCGAGCGAGAGTGGCAGGTGGTCTTGACGACGCATTCGCCCTACGTGCTGTCGGAGCTGCCTCCCGAGGCACGGGCGTACATCATGCAGGTCGGCACCGCCCGCACCATCATCTACGGCGTGAGTCCGGAATTTGCCATGACGAAGATGGATGACGTGGCGCAGCCGGAATGCGATCTCTTTGTCGAGGATATTCGAGCGCAGACGCTTCTGACCGAGATCCTCGTGGAGCAAGCGCCCCACGTGATCCAGCGGTCTCGGATCATTCCCTACGGGGCTGCATCGGTTGGTCAGGCGCTCGGACTCATGGTCTACCAAGGTCGGTTTCCGCGTCCATCCCGCGTGTTCCTAGATGGGGATCAGGCCACGTCTGTGGGCTGCATCAATCTCCCGGGCGATGACGCGCCTGAGCGTGTTGTGTTTGAGGGGATGAGAGCACACAACTGGGGGAGCATCCATCAACGCGTCGGGCGGCCGTTCGCGAATGTCGCCGATGCCTGCGGGCGCGCGATGGTGGTAAGCGACCATCACGAATGGGTCGCCGATGCTGCCAGCAAATTAATCGTGAGCGGCGACATCCTGTGGCAGGCGATGTGCTCGGAATGGGCTAGAACCTGTCTGGCAAAGGACGATGCGGTAAAGATCACGCAACCGATCGAGGACGCGTTGATCGGTCTCGGTCCCGAGGCGCTGGCGCGGCCCCGAAGCGCGAGCCCCTCTGTCGCGCCGCCTGCCGCCGTCAGCGTTGCCCCACCCGTGGCGACGGCGAAGGCGAAACCTAAGAGCGGTGCTTCCCCCAGCGGGCCGCTGCCGCTTTTCGAGCTATAGCGCGTCGGCGGGATGGTGATAGCACCCCGGCGCGCGCCCTGCCCCCCTTGAGTCCGCCCTTGCGGCGCGCCGCGGTCGCGGGCGTCTCAGGCACGTGGGGTGCATCGCGCGGCACCTCGCCAACCGACATGTCCACGATGAGCTTAGCCAGGACGTTCGGGTCGCGCGGACGCTTCGGTCGCTTGGCCACGGGCTGAGTATGCCACGGGCGGCGAGAGGACGCGCCAGCACCCCTCAGTCAAACTGAGACACTACCCGCTCACTTCCGCGCTGCACAGTCTCCGACCACTGCCGCGTTTCGTCATATTCGTGGCACGGCGGGTCAGGATGGCACGTGGCGGGGACTACTTCGCGGGGGCGGCGCCGGGCGGCAGCACCTCAGATCACGGGGCATCCCAGCGCCCG
>Ga0156246_1130_pt3 | contig 18135 bp, 20 predicted proteins | sample RifCSPlowO2_12_FD_107893 | JGI IMG/M metagenome (GOLD analysis project Ga0156246, IMG submission 107893) | Candidatus Rokubacteria bacterium RIFCSPLOWO2_12_FULL_73_47 | reverse complement strand
GAAGTCGGCGACGGCGGCCATCAGCAGGAGCCGCCGGCGAGCGCCGGTCGCTGCACGAGCTCGAGCCGCGTGTCGTCCGGGCCCTGGAGGAACGCGAACCGAACGCCGTTCGGCGCCTGGATCGGGCCCTCGAGGAGCCGCGCGCCGAGGCCCTCGAGCCGGCGGATGTCGGCCTCGAGGTCCACGGAGTCGAACCCGACGTGCTCGAGGCCCCAGTGCGCTCCGGCGTCGCCGGCGCCGAGGCGCTCGCCGGTGCGCGCCCCCGAGATGTTGACGGCCAGCCCGCCGTCCCCGCTCACGCAGCGGACGAAGCGGTCGCCGAACACGCGCGTCTCGTCGCCGACGATCGTGAAGCCGAACGCCGTCGCGTACCACTCGGCGGTCTTCCGCGGATCCGGCGCCTTCAGGTGGACGTGGTTGATCCGGTAGGGCACGGAGACTCTCCTACGCGCCGCGCGCGCCGGGCTCCTGGCCGCGCGCCAGCTCGATCGGCCGGCCGTGCGGGGTCGCGCGCACCGCGCGGTCCCACTCGTCGCGCCGGCGGCGCAGGTCCTCCGCGGAGGCGAGCCCCTTCGCCGCCACCAGCTTCTCGAGCGCGGCGAGCCAGTGCGCGTAGTAGCCGGTCGTCGTGTCGCCCCGCTGCCGCGCGGCACCGATCTCGGCGGCGAGCGCGTCGGTCCACTCGCGCCAGGTGAAGCAGCCACGCTCGTGGAGGCGGACCGCGAGGGCGAACGCCTGCGCCTCCCACGGCTCGGCGAAGACCGGGCCCTCCGCGTCCCGCGGGATCGCGGGCAGCGCGTCGAGGTCGGGGCGCCCGCTCATCGGTCGACGTGTGGGGCCCCGACATGGCCCCCCACACCCCCCAGCGCTCGGCGCGCCCCGGGGGACCCGTGGCGCTCCTCGATCACGCGACGCGCGTCGCTCATCGGTCGCCGTCCGGGTCGAGGTAGTCGTCCCAGAGGTCCACGTAGATCGCGTCGCGCGGCGAGGCGTCGGGCCCCCACAGCTCCCGCGCGGCGAAGCGCACGCTGTAGACGTGCTGCGGCTTCGTGCCGAGGCCCGCGGCGTGCGTGTCGGGGAAGACGAACACGCCGTGGTCGCGATCCACCACGCCGCGCCGTCCGCGCACGTAGCGCGGCAGCCGCGTGTGCCCGACGGGGTTGACGTTCCGCGCGAGCACGCGGTCGCCCGGCGCGAACTTCGCCGGCAGCGGCTCGGGCACGCGCGCGCTGCCGCCCTTGAGGATCATGCGCCCGACGTCGGCGGCCGCCAGCACGCGCATCAGCGCGTCTGTGCCCGGCGCAGCACGGCCACGCGCGCCTCGAGCTCCTCGCGCGTCAGGAGCCCGCGCGCGACCAGGAGGTGCTCGAGGCCCCAGAGCCAGTGCTCGTAGTAGCTCGCGCCCAGGGACTCGGCGGGCGGCATCTGCTCCCGCGCGAACCGCGACATGTCGATGTTCCACTCGCCGAGGAAGCCCGCCGCGAGCGTGAGCGCGAACGCGCGCCGTTCCCACTCGGCGTGGAAGACCGGCTCGTCCGCCTCGGCGACGACGGGCCCGAAGCCGTGCATGCCGCCCATGTCGTGCACGCCGTTCACCGCGGCCGCCGCTCGGGCGCCTTCGGCCGGCCGACGCCGATCATCGAGTCGCGCGTGACGAGCGCCGCCAGCTCGTCCTCGTGGAGTCCCTCGGTGCCGGGCGGGCGCTCGGGCAGCACGAGGTAGCGCACCTCGGCGGTCGAGTCCCACACGCGGACCTCGACGTCGTCGGCCAGCGCGACGCCGAACTCCTTCAGCACGCCCCGCGGGTCCAGGACCGCGCGCGACCGGTACGGGGGCGACTTGTACCAGACCGGCGGCAGGCCGAGCACGGGCCACGGGTAGCAGGAGCAGAGCGTGCACACGACCATGTTGTGCACCCGGGGCGTGTTCTCGAGGACGACCATGTCCTCGCCCTGCCGCCCGGTGAAGCCGAACTCGGCGATCGCCGCGCTGGCGTTGTCGAGCAGGCGCTTCCGGTACGCCGGGTCCACCCAGGCGCGGGCGACCACCCGGGCGCCGTTGCGGGGCCCCACCCTGGTCTCGTAGAGGTCGATCAGCGCGGCGAGCGCCTGCGGGTCCACGAGCCCCTTCTCGGTCAGCAGGGACTCGAGCGCCTTGACGCGGAGCTGGGTCTCCCCGAGCGGCGCCGTGTACTCGTCGTCGTGGTCGTGCCCGTGGCCCCCGCTCATCCGCCGTTCCCTCCGTAGATCCGCCGGTACTCGTCCCAGGCGAGGATCACGCGCTTGACGTAGCGGCGCGTCTCGTCATACGGGATCTGCTCGACGAACGCCTCGACGTCGTCGGTCCGCCGCGCGCGCCACCACTGGCGCAGCCGCGCCGGTCCCGCATTGTACGCCGCGAGCGCCAGGCGCGGGTCGCTGAACTCGCGCAGGAGGCCGGCGAGGAAGCGCGTGCCGAGCCTGAGGTTGAAGGCCGGGTCCTCGAGGTCGCCCTGCCTGCCGCCGAGCGGCCGGGCGGTCGCCGGCATGAGCTGCATGAGGCCGCGCGCGCCGGCGGGCGAGACGGCCGCCGGGTGGTAGCTCGACTCCTCGCGCACGACCGCGGCGACCAGGTAGGGGTCGAGCCCCGTCGCCTGCGCCGCCTCGACCACCTCGTCGCGCCAGCCGAACGGGTAGAGCGTCCGCCAGAAGGCCGGCGGCAGCGCCGGGTCGCCGGTGGCGGCGGGCCCCGCGAACCAGCGGCGCAGGATGCGGAGCGCCAGGTGATAGCGCTCCTCCTGCGCGTACGCCGCCGACAGGCCGTAGAGGCGCACGGGATCACCCGCCGCGCGCTGCACGACGTCCTCCATCTCCTGCCACGCGGGCTCGACGAGCCCGATCCGCCGCAGCAGCTCGACGCGCGCCCAGCGCGGGTCGTTCGCCAGCGCCGCGTGCGGCTCCCGCGGCAGGCTGATCGCCGCGCGCGCGGCGGGGCCGGCGGGCGCCGCGGCGCGCCGGGCCGCGAGCACGCCGTAGTAGCTCCGCGGCGCCATGGCGAGCGCTTCGGCATAGAGCCGCGCCGCGGCCGCGGCGGCGCCCGTCCGCTCGTGCGCACGCGCCGCCCAGTAGAGCGCGGGCAGGCGCCAGGCGCGCGGGGCGCCGGCCGCCGCGAGCCGGTCCCAGCTCTGCGCGGCCGCCGCCGCGTCCCCGCCGAGGTACGCGAGCCAGCCGAGGCGCCAGAGCGCGGCGCCGGCGACGTCGCGCCCCGGGTGCTGCGCCGCCAGGGCCCGGTAGGCGCCGGCAGCCTCCGCCCCGCGGTCGAGCTCCTCGAGCAGCCGCCCGCGCTCGTAGAGCGCGTCGGCCGCCGCACCCGTGGCCCCGCCGGCGGCGACCTCGGCGAAGATGGCGAGCGCCCGCTCGGGCCTGGTCCCGCGCGCGAAGAGGCGCGCCTGCTCGAGGCGCAGCGCCGGGCGCTCGGCCGCCGGCGCGCGCGCCAGCATCAGCGCGAGCGCCCGCGCCGCGAGGTCCCAGCGGCGCAGGCGCCGGGCGCCGTCGGCGACGATCCGGAGCGCGCGGTAGGCGATGCCCCCCTCGCGCGTCTCGTCCACGATGCGCTCGGCCTCGGTGGTCGCGGTGTCGGCGACGCCCCCGCGGAGCAGCCGCTCGGCGCGCTCCAGGCGCTCGGCGAGCGTGAGCGGCGGCAGCCGCACGCCGAGCCGCTCGAGCGCGAGGAGCCGGTCGCCGGCGCCGTCGGCCCAGCCGCTCGCCGGCACGAGAAGGCGGAGCTGCCGGTACGTCTGCGCGGCGAGCGCGAGCTGGCCGCGCGCCTCGGCGGACATGCCGAGCAGGTAGAGGGCGCCGGGGACCTCGTCCGCGTCGGGGTACGCGTCGATCAGGCGCGCGAGCACGGGCTGGGCCGCCGCGTCGTCGCCCGCCCGGAAGTCGAGCGTGGCGGCGAGCAGCAGCGCCCGCGGCGCGAGCAGGCTGTCGCGCCAGCGGTCGGCCACGCTCACGGCCAGCGCGCGGGCCCGGGCGAGGTCGCCGCGCGTCGCGAGCGCCTGCGCCAGCGCGAAGCGCACGTGGTCGCCGATCGCGCTGTCGAGCGCGGCCGGCCGGCCGAACTCCTGGATGAGCGGGTCCGCGTCGCCGCCCTGCCAGGCCGTGACCGCCCGCGCCCAGGCACGCTCGAGCGCGGGCGGCACCGCCGGCGGCGGGCCGGCGGCCGCCGGCGTCGCGGCCCCGAGGAGCGCCGCGAGCGCGAGCGCGCGGAGGATCGCGGGGTCGCGCGTCGCGCGCCGGGTGAACGCGATGCGCTGGAGCGCCGTCAGGTTCGAGAAGATCGCCAGGGCCCAGAGCGCCGGCTCGAGCAGCCCGAGGAGGGCGCCCGCGATCAGGCAGATCATCCGCTCCGGCCGCTCCATCATGCCCACCGTGCACTCGACGCCGATCGACTCCGCGCGCGCCTTCGTGTAGCTCACCATCATCGAGCCGATCAGCCCCGCCATCGCGACGAACGCGCCGCGCACGTGCGCCATGCGGGCGAAGAGGATCACGAGGCCGAGCAGCACGACGAGGTCCGAGTAGCGGTCGATGACCGAGTCGAGGAAGGCGCCGAACGCCGTCACCTGCCCGGAGGCGCGCGCGAGCGAGCCGTCGAAGAAGTCGCACAGGCCGGCCAGGAGCAGCAGGACGCCCGCCGTGCGGATCTGCGCCGTGCAGAACGCCGCCGCGGCCAGGACGCTCACGCCGAGGCCGATGACGGTGAGGTGGTTCGGCCGCAGGCGCAAGCGGAAGAGCGCGCGGCCGACGGGATCGGTCCACGCGCGCACGGGTTCGCGGTAGCGGCCCAGCATCGTCAGATGGGCTCGACCAGCGCCTCCGCGAGCGCCTCGCGGACGCGCGCGAGCGTCTCCGGGGCCTCGAGCTTCCGGCCCTGCCGGTCGTGCACGTAGAACGTGTCGAACGCCTGGTCGATCTCGGTCGCGATGCGGGCGCTCGCGATGTCGAGGCCGAGCGCGGACAGCGTGCGCGTGATCAGGTAGAGGAGGCCGAGGCGGTCCGGGCACTTGACCTCGAGCACGGTCGCCGCGTCCGAGAGCTGGTTGTCCAGCGCGATCTTGGGCGGGCCGGCCGCGCTCGCCGGCGCGCGCCCCGCGGCCCGGCGGCGCTCGAGCAGGGTCTCGACGCGCTCCTCGCCGGTGAGCACCGCCCGCAGCGCGTCGAGCAGGCGCGTCCAGCGCGCCTTCGACGTCAGGGTCTCGCCGAGCGGGTCGTTCACCTGGAACGTGTCGATCGCGATCCCGTCGGCGCGCGTGTGGATCTGCGCGGAGATGATGTTGACCCCGTGGGCGGCGAGCGTACCCGCGATGAGCGCGAAGAGGCCGGGGACGTCGCGCGTGACCACCACGAGGTCGGACGAGCCGAGGTCCGGGTGGTGGAACAGCTCGGTCACCACCGACGCCCCCGCGAGGCGCCGGAGCATCCGCAGATGCTCGGCCATCCGCTGCACGCTCGTGGACGCCAGGTAGCGGTCGGTCACCATCGCGAGGTGCGCCTTCACCGCCTGCAGCTCGAGGTCCTCCCCCACGGCGGCGTGCAGCCGGCCGACGAGCTGGGTGCGGTTGGGCCGCGCGACGCGCCCGCCGGTGAGGCGGGCCAGCGCCCGCGCGTACAGCTCGTGCAGGATGCGCGCCTGCCAGGGCGTGAGCACGCCGGGCCCGACCGCGCGCATGTCCGCGTACGTCAGGAGGTAGAGCATGCGCAGGCGCTGCGGGTCGCCGGCCGTCGCCGCGAAGTCCGCGACGGTCTTCGGGTCGTCGATGTCCCGCCGCTGCGCGACGTGCGACATCGTCAGGTGGTGGGCGACGAGGAACTCGACGGCGCCCGCGTCGGCGGGGTCGAGGCCCATGCGCGCGGTCAGCGCGCGGACGAGCGGGATGCCCTTGGCGACGTGACCGTGGCCCTGCGCCTTGCCGATGTCGTGCAGCAGCATGCCGAGCATCAGCAGCTCCGGCTTCTCCACCTCGTTGAACACGAGCGCGGCGCCCTCCGACTCGGCGGACTGGCCCGGCGCGAGCGCCTCGAGGTGCTCGACCGCGAACAGCGAGTGCTGGTCGGCCGAGAACCGGTGGTAGACGTCGTACTGCACCAGGCAGGTGAGCGCCCCGAACTCCGGCAGGTAACGGCCGAGCAGCCCGATCTCGTGCATCTCCGAGAACGTCTGCGCGACGCGGCCCCAGTTCCGGCAGACGTCGAGGAAGAGGTCGCGCACGAGCGGCGAGCGCCGGAAGCCGTCGTCCACCAGGTGCAGCGCGTCCTCGACCGCGCGCTCGAGGTCGAGGGAGAGCTCGCACCCGAGCCGGTGGAGGTGCCAGAAGACCTTCATCAGGCGCGTCGCGTCCTCGCGGAGCCGCCGCGGGTCGCGGTCGGCCAGGTGGAGCGCCCCGTCGAAGAAGACGAGGCCGTCGGCGAGCGCCTGCTGCCGCTGCCGCCGCTCCGCCGAGCCGCGGCGCGAGAGGGTTTCCTGGCAGCGCGCGATCAGCCGGCGCGACACGCGGTGGATCACGCGGGCGTGCAGGTAGTAGTCGTGCATGAAGCGCTCGACGCCCAGGCTCGTCTCGTCGTTCTCGTACCCCAGGTTCTTCGCGATGCGCGGCTGCAGGTCGCGCCCCAGCACGTCGTTCTTGTGGCCGGAGAAGAAGTGCAGCTCGTTGCGGACGCGCCAGAGGAACGTCAGCGCGGCGTCCGCGGCGGCCTGCTCGCGCGGCGTGATCAGCCCCTTGTCGGCCAGCTCGCGCAGCGTGCGCGCGCCGAACTTGGCCGCGCCGAGCCACATCGCCGTGTGCATGTCGCGGAGCCCGCCGGCCGACTCCTTGACGTTCGGCTCGCCGATGTACGGGGAGGCGCCGAACTTCCGGTAGCGCTGGTCGCGCTCGGTCAGGGTGGTCTCGAGGAACTTGCCGAAGTCGCGGCGGTAGACGTTCTCGCGCAGCACGCGCTGGAAGCGCGCAAACAGGCGGCGGTCGCCCGCGAGGAAGCGCGCCTCCTGCATCGACGTGCGGCTCGAGAAGTCGGTGCGGGCCATCGCGACGCAGTCGTCGAGCGAGCGGAGGCTGTGGCCGACCTGGAGCCCGAGGTCCCAGAGCGTGTAGAGCAGCTCCTGCATCGCGCGCTGCACGTACGGCGACAGCTCGCCCTCGTAGATGACCATGAGGTCCACGTCGGACTGGAGGTTCAGCTCGCCGCGGCCGTAGCCGCCGAGCGCCATCACCGCCAGGGGCGTCGGCACGAGCCCGGCGCGCGCGCCGTCGGCCGCGAGCAGCCGCGTGAGGGCCAGGACCACGTCGTCGATCAGCCGGGCGTGCGCGCGCACCGACTCCTGGCCGGACGCGCCTTCGGCGTGCCGCACCTTGAGGGAGTCGAATCCCTCGGCGAGGGCCTGGCGGAAGAATTCGAGCCGGAGGCGTCGCCGGTCCGGGGCGCTCGCGGCCTTCGCCTCGGCTCGCCGGGCCCGGCGATACAACTCGACGGACATGACGGGCAGAGGGTAGCACAACGGCCCGGAGACTGACTAGAATGGCCGGGTGAGGAGGATCTGGCGCACCGCCCTGGACCCGATCGTGCCGTACGCGGCGGGCAAGTCGCTCGAGGCGCTCGCCGCCGAGCTCGGCGGCCTGGACCTCGTCCGCCTGTCGGCGAACGAGAACCCGCTGGGGCCCTCGCCGCACGTGGTCGAGGCCGTGCGCCGCGAGGCCGCGCGCGTCCACCTCTACCCCGACGGCGGCTCGACCGCGCTGCGCGAGGCGCTCGCCGCGCGCCTGGGCGTCGGCCCCGACCGGCTCATCGTCGGCAACGGCGCGGACGAGCTGATCGGGCTCGTCGCGCTCGCCGCGTTCGAGCCGGGCGACGAGGTGCTCGTCCCCCACCCGTCGTTCGAGCCGTACACGACCGGCGTCGCCCTCGCGGGCGCCACCGCCGTGCCGAGCCCGCTCGCCGGCTACGACACCGACCTCGACGACATGCGCCGGCGGCTCACGCCGCGCACGAAGGCGGTCATCCTCTGCTCGCCGCACAACCCGGCCGCCACGATCGTCCGCCGCGGCCCGCTCGGCGCGTTCCTCGCGGCGCTCGGCGCCGAGCCGCCGCTCGTGGTCCTCGACGAGGCGTACGCCGACTTCTGCGACGACCCGGAGTATCCGGACGGCGTGGCGCTGCTCCGGCAGCACCCGCGCCTGCTCGTGCTGCGCACGTTCTCGAAGATCGCGGGGCTCGCGGGCCTGCGCGTCGGCTACGCGATCGCGAGCGCGGAGACGGTGGATCGCCTGAACCGGGTCCGCGCCCCGTACAACGTGAACCGCCTGGCCCAGGTGGCGGCGCGCGCGGCGCTCGAGGACCCCGAGCACTGGGAGCGGACGCGGAAGCTCGTGATCGAGGAGCGCGCCTGGCTCTCCGCGGAGCTCACCCGCCGCGGCATCGCCCACCCGCCGTCGCAGGCGAACTTCCTGCTCGCCCGCGTGCCCGACGCGGGGGCGGCCCGCGAGCGCCTCTTCCGCGCGGGGATCCTCGTGCGCGACGGCGCGGGCGTCGGCTTCCCGGGCCACCTGCGGATCTCCGTCGGGCTGCGCGAGACGAACGAGCGGCTGCTCGCCCTGCTCTAGCCCTGCTCTAGCCCGCATTATTCGCGAACGGCGCTGGCGCGACCGGGCGGGTGGCGCAGGGTGCGGCCCCCGCGGGGCCGTGCGCTGTGGGCCCCCTTCGTCCCGTCCGCCGCGCGCAGCGCGGCGTTCGGGCGAATGGGTGACGGCGCCGGCCCGCGGGGGCCGCACCCTGCGACAGGCCCTGCCCGCCTCGCGCGATGACCGTTCGTGAGTCGTGCGGGCGAGCGCAGGCTACCGGCGGCGGCGCAGCTCGGCCAGCTCGCGCTCGAGGCCCTCGAGGCGCTTGACGAGCGCGTCCCGCTCCGCGGCGAGCGCGGTCAGCTGCCGGTCGCGCACGGCGTGCCGCTGGTCCACCTGGGCGAGGCGGCTCTGCAGCTCCGCCTCCCGCGCGTAGAGCGTCTTGAGCTCGCGCTCGAGCTGCGCGACGCGCTGCTTGGCCGGCAGGTAGCCCACGAAGAGGACGTAGAGCAGCAACGCGATCAGCAGCACGCTGGCGGCGACGAGGAGCCAGGGGAACTTCCCGCGAGGACGCTCGGCCACGGCCTCGGATTCTAGCAAATCTGCTATCATCCGGCCGTGGAGCTCCGGCGCTTCTTCGAGCGGGCGATCGGCGCCAGCTTCAGCGACCTGGCGCTCGGCGACGACCCGGCCTGCGCGTACCTGGCGGACCTCCTCACGCGGTTCGCGCACACCGAGCACCTCTACCCCCGCGGCCGCGCGACGCCCCGGCTCGAGAGCGTCGTGGACCTGCTGCTCGAGACGCAGGCCGTCTGGGAGGATCCCGCGCGCTTCCGGCCGGAGCACGAGGTCACCGTGCGCCGCCACATCGGCGACTACACGCTGTTCATGACCGGCATCTTCCGCGAGCGCGTCGAGCGCACCGCCTCGACCGGCTACTACGTCGTTCAGGGCAAGCGCGCCTACCGGTTCGTCTCCGAGCACGACCGCGCGAGCGCCCGGCCGGCCGCGCCCGCCTCGGCCCCGCTCTACCGGCGGCTCGCCGACCGCTTCGAGCACTACGCGGGCGCGCTCGACTACGCGCGGCGCGTCCACTTCCGCGACCGCCCGGAGCACCCCTTCTTCCACCTGAGCTTCGGATGACCGACGCCGCGCCGGGCCTCGACGCGGCGAGGCTCGCGACCCTGGCCGAGGACGCCCTCGACGACGCGCTCCGGGCCTACGCCGACGCCCACGGCGCCGCGGCGCTGCCCGTCCTCGGCGACCTCGCCGCCGGCGCCGCCGACCGCGCCGTGCGGCGGGGCGCCAAGCGGGCGCTCTACCGGCTCGCCCAGCGCGGCGTCACGGCCCCGGCCGCGCCCGCGGTGCGGCCGGTCGTCGAGCGCCGGGCGGAGCGCGCCGCGCGGGCCTGGCTCTCCGGCGTGGACGGCAGCGGCTCGCGCGCCGTCTGGATCGTCTTCGAGGGCGCGTACGGCGCCATCACGCTCTGCTCGCTCATCCTCAACGACACGGTCGGCGTCGTGGACGCCGCGGGCGGCGAGATCACGAAGAAGCGGCTCGACGCGGAGCTCGCGGCGCTCCGCGCCGCGCAGAAGCTCCCGTGGGTGGAGGTCGAGCCGGCGCGCGCCGTCGGCCTCGTCGCCGAGGCGCTCGCGCTGCACCGGCAGCGAGGAAGCGCGCCGCCCGCCGCCTTCGCGCGCTGGGAGGGCCGCTTCGCCGGCGCGGGGCCGGCGCCCGTGCCGGCGCTCCCGGCGCCCGACCCGGCGCTCGTCGAGCGCTCGGCGGAGCTGCTCGAGCTGCCGGAGCTGGCGGGCTGGTTCCTCGACCCCGAGAGCGTCCAGGCCGACGCCGTCGAGCGGGAGGCCCTGCGCACGAGCCGTCTCGTCGTGTCCGACCAGATCAAGGCCGAGCGCGAGGAGGCGATCCTCGGCGGCGTCCTCGCGCGCGAGCTCGGGCCCGAGGCGCGGGCCCGCTGGGCGCGGCGGCTCGCCGAGACGGCGCTCGTCCTCGACGCCGCCGGCCGGCCGGAGCCCGCCGGGCTCGCGCGCGCCGCCGCCGCCACGCTCGCCGCGCCCGATGCCGATCCCGCGCGCCACCCGCTCGCGCGCGGCCTGGCGCAGCGCGCGCTCGATGTCGCGGCCGAGGTCGCGGCCGGGCGGATCCCCGCCGCCGACGCGAGCCGCAAACCCTGAGCCGTTGATCACGGACGTCCCCGGCCTCCGCGTCGGCCACGCGACCGACGCCGCCGCGCTCACGGGCGTGAGCGTCGTGCTCTGCGACCGGCCCGCCGTGTGCGGCGTCGAGCTGCGCGGCGGCGCCAACGACGTCGTCGGCCTCGACTTCCTGGACCCGCGCCATCTGGTGCCGACCGTGGACGGCGTGGTCCTCGGCGGCGGCAGCCGCTTCGGCGAGGAGGCGGTGTACGGCGTGCTGCGCTGGCTCGAGGCGCGCGGCCGGGGCTTCGCCGCGGGCCCGACCGTCGTGCCCCACGTGCCCGGCGCCTTCCTGTTCGACCTCGGCGTGGGCGACGGCCGCGTACGGCCGACGCGCGAGTCGGGCTACGCGGCCGCGGCGGCCGCGGTCGCGGGCCCCGTCGCCGAGGGCAGCGTCGGCGCCGGCACCGGCGCGAGCGTCGGCAAGCTCCACGGCGTCGCGCGCGCGATGCGGGGCGGGATCGGCAGCGCGTCGGTGCGCCTCGGCGAGGTGGTCGTGGGCGCGCTCGTCGCGGTCAACGCGCTCGGCGACGTGCGGGACCCGGACACGGGCGCGCTCGTCGCGGGCACGCGCGACGCCGCCGACGGGCGCCGGCTGATCGACACGGCGCGGGCCCTCGCCGCGGGCGCGACACCGGGCGGCTTCGGCGCGCCCCGCCACACGACCATCGGCGTCGTCGCGACCAACGCGCGCCTCGGCAAGGCGGAGGCGCGCGCGCTCGCGGCGCTCGGGATGCTCGGCTTCGCGCGGGCGCTCTCGCCCCCGCACACCGCGTTCGACGGCGACACGCTCTTCGCGCTCTCGCTGGGCGAGCTCGCCGCGGACCCGACACGCCTCGGGCTGGCCGCGGCGGAGGCCGTCGCGCGCGCGATCGTGCGCGGCGTGCGCGCGGCCGCCTCCCTGCCAGGCCTCCCCGCCGCGCGCGACCTCGCCGCCTGAGGCGCTCCGCTCGCCACCGGCAGGCGCCTCCACAATGGGAGACGCGCCGTGGGCGGCCCATGCTCTACGAGCGGTACGCCCAGCCCAGCAGCGTGTAGACCGCGAGCGCCGCGATCACCCAGAGCCAGCGGCGCACGCGCGCCGCCTGCTCGGGCACGAGCGGGCGCAGCACGACCGGCTGCAGGAAGCGCCCGACGAAGGCGCCGCCGAGCGCGCCGCCGATGTGGGCGCCGTTGTCGATGAAGGGCGTCATCAGCCCCGCGCCGACCGTGAAGACCGCCCAGATCAGCAGCACGAAGCCCACGCGACGATCGCGCAGGAGCAGCCGGTCGCGGTGCTGGCGGAACAGCACGATCGAGGCGCCCTGCAGGCCGAAGATCGCGCCCGAGGCGCCGACGGACGGCCCCGGACCCCACGCCAGGCTCAGCACCGAGCCCGCGAGCCCGCTCAGCACGTAGAGCACGACGAACTGGCCCCGGCCGAAGGCGTGCTCGCAGATCATGCCCAGGATGAAGAGCGCGATCGCGTTGCCGATCAGGTGCTCCAGGCTCCCGTGCAGGAGGGTCGCGCTCAGCAGCCGCCAGTACTCGCCGGCGGCGACCTGCGCGCGGGTCAGCGCGCCCATCGCGATGATGGCGGGGGCGGACTCGAGCGCGTGCGACGCCGCCTCGACGACGAACACGACGGCGAGCAGGGCGATGAGCGCGACGGTCATCGGCGGGAACCGCCGCATCCGCCGCTCGAAGTCCACGCGGCGCGAGAGCAGCATGTCGGGCGTGATGCGGAGCGGCCGCTCGGCGGCGCTCCCGGCGGGCTCGCTCATCGCCGCTCCCCCGTGTCGAGCATCACGCCGAGCGCCAGCGCGACCCGCCGGTCGAACCGGCGCTCGTGGTCGAGCGAGAGGTCGAGCACGTAGCGGTCGAGGAGCGTGAACTTCCGGTTGAACTCGCCGAAGATCTCCTCGGTCGGGTACACGAAGACGAAGTTCGTCCGGAGCAAGCCGAAGAACGGGCCGAGCAGGCGGCGCAGCAGCGACAGGATCATCGAGTCCTCGATCGCCATCCCGAGGAGCCGGCCGCCCGGCGTCTCCACGTACCAGCGCTTGCGGACGATGTTGTGCAGGTACGTCTTGCGCAGGCGCGCGAGCGGCGCGCCCGCGGGCGTGAGCACGGTATAGGTCCGGGTGAGGAAGGCGACGCGCTGGTCCTGCCGCACCCGGAGCAGCGTCTCGCGGCGCGAGTCGTCGCGGTACACGCTGACGTGGCGCAGCGGCCGGAGCGACATGGAGACCACGAGGAACACGATCGCGGCGGCCGGATACATGAGCAGGACGAGCAGGGCCCGCGCCCCGGCCGGCCCGCCGCCGGCCAGGCCCACGAACACGGCGACGGCGGCGAGCGCGGCGAGGGTCGCGAGCAGATACGCGAGCACCGTCCGCAGCGGGTAGCTCGGCCGGTGCACGAAGAGGATCGGCTGGCCCTCGGGGCTCCAGATCTCGTACTCGGACGCGATCCGGAACACGCGCTGGTTCAGGAGGAACTGCTCGCGGTCGAAGGCCGGGTCCAGGTCGCCCGCGGGCGGGCGTGGCGCCGCCCCGGGCGGCGCGCCCGCGCGCAGGTGGCGGCCGCAGACGGGGCACTCGAGCAGCCGGCCCGCGTACTCGGGCTTGAGCTCGTACACCTCCCCGCAGGGGCAGGCGGCGACGACGCCCTGCGGCGCCCCGGGGGGCCGGCTCACGCGGCGCGGCCGACCGCCGTCACTCGCGCTCCGGCGGCCGCGGCACGAGCTCGTCCCGCGCGTCCGCGAGGCGCTCGCCGAGCGCCCGCACCTCGGCGAGCCGGTCGGGCCGGTGGACGAAGCGCGGGTCGGTCGTGTAGGCGCCCCAGCTCGCCATGTAGTCCGGCCGCGAGAGCGCGAGCGCGTGCTCGGAGACCCGCGCCGGGTTGGCGAAGTCGGCCATGATCGCGACCTCGTCGTGGACGCCGGCCTTCCGCCCGTCGAGGAAGCTCGCGAGCGCCGCGGGCTTCGGGCCGTGCGGCAGCCCGACGGGGTGGAGCGTCAGCATGCCCTCCCGGACCACGCCGCCGCCGCTGAAGAAGTCGCCGAAGTGATAGCCGAGCGTCTCGAGGTAGTCGAGGTTCTTGTGGAAGAACGGCAGCCACATGCCCTCCTTCTCGACCGAGCGCACGGTGAACACGCAGAGGTAGCAGCCCGGCAGCCGGAACACCGTGTGGCCCGAGGGCGGCACGTGCGAGCGGTCGGCGACGAGCGGGCGCACGTCTTCGACCGCGAGGCGGTACGGCAGGTAGTCGCCGCGCCAGCCGACCACGTCGAAGGGGTGCGTCGGGTGCACGCGGCGCGTGTAGACCTCCTCCACCTTCGAGACGATCTCGAAGCGCCCGGCCTCGTTGCGCGTGTCGAGCGTGCGCGGGAAGCGATAGTCGCTCCGGCTGTGGGTGAGGAACTGGCCCGTCGTCGCCGCCTCCGCCTTCTCGGGGTCGCCGGCGAACGACTCGTACACCCAGTAGTACTGGGGTCCGGGCGCGAGCTCGAAGCGGTGGGTGAGGCCCTTGGGCACGATCAGGAAGTCGCCGCGCCGGTACTCGATCGGCCCGAACGTCGTCTCGAGCGTGCCGCCGCCCTGGTGGACGAAGTAGACGAGCGTCGCCCCGTGGTGCTCGAAGAAGTAGTCCATCGGCGCGCGCGGCGCGGTCACGTTCATCGCGACCGTCGCGTTCGCCACGAGGCGCGTCATGCCCCGGTAGACGTCGCGCGCCTCGGCGGGCGCCGCGACGTCGAGCGCGTGGTGCGTGCCGCCGAGCGGGCGCAGCGGCGCGTCCCAGCGGGGCGCGAACGCGCGCGGGTCGAGCACGCGCGCCTCGCCGGCGAGCCAGTTGGTCGGGGGGTAGAGGTGATAGGTGTGGCTCACCTTGCCGGCGAAGCCGCCCCGCCCGTGCTCCTGCTCGTAGACGTGGCGCAGGAGCGGGCCGGCGTGCGGCGCCCGGGGGACGATCCCGACCTCCGGAGTTCCGCCGAAGTACTCGAACTTCTCCACGCGTGACCTCCTCCCGCCCCGGGTGGCTCAGGCCCGATTGTAAACCCGCCCGCCCGCGCCATCGCCGTTCGTGAGGAATGCGCGCCGGCTAGCCCGCGAGCAGCCGGAGCGCGCCGGCGGCCGCGAGCGCGAGCAGCGCCAGCTCGAACCAGCGCCGCGGCAGCCGGCGGTTCACGCGCCAGCCGAGCCACGTCCCGAGCGCGAGCAGCGGCAGCGCGAGCACGGCCGCGAGCACGATGCGCCCGGTGAGGAAGCCGATCGTCCAGTAGCCGCCGAGCTTGGCCAGGTTCGTGACCGCGACGACCGCGTTCGCGGTCGCGACGACCGCCGCGTTGCCGAGCCCCAGGCCGAGGAGGTAGGGGCCGAGCACGATGCCGCCGGAGTGCGCGACGCTCGACGCGACCCCCGCCGTGAGGCCCACCGCCGCGCTCACCGCCGGCGCCGGCGGGCCGCCGAAGAGCGGGCGCGCGCGGTGCCGCAGCACGAGCTGGACGGCCGCGAACGCGAGCACCGCGGCGCCGATCGCCCGCTTGAGCCAGAGCTCGGAGAGCAGCGAGAGCACCCAGATCCCCAGCACCACGCCGCCCAGGACGGTCGGCAGCAGGACGCGGAGCTGCCGGCCGTCCCACTGGCGCCAGTACAGCTTGAGCGTGAGCGGATCGGAGAGGTTCAGGAGCGGCGCGAGCAGCGCGACCGCGACCGGCACCGGGAGGACCAGGCCGAGCGCCGGCGTGAGGACCAGGCCGATGCCGCCGCCGATCGACGCCTTGAGGAAGCCGACGCCGAGCGCCGCCACGGCCGCGGCGGCGAGGAGCAGGGGGAACGACGGCTCGCTCAGGGCGCCCTGCCCGCGCGGGCGCCGGGGCGGCCGGGCGCCGGCGGGAGCTCGAAGGTGACGAAGCCCACGGGGCAGTGATGATAGCGTAGGGGCGGTGGCACCTGGCGGCCCGATCGTCCGCCTCCTATTGGTGGCCGCGCTGCTGGCGGGGGCCGGCCCCGCCGCGGCGCAGGGCGCCGCGCCCGCCGACCCGGGGGGCCACCTGGCGCGCGCCCGCGAGGCGTTCCGCACGGGCGGCATGCTCGCCGCCCTCGAGGCGGCGCGCGCGGCCGTGGAGGCCCAGCCGGCGTCGGTCCCGGCGCTGCTCGCCTTCGGCGGGATGGCGGAGTTCCTGGGCGAGTTCGACGCGGCGCGGGGCGCCTACGCGAAGGCCGCGGCGCTCGAGCCGGCGAACCTCGACGTCCTCTACCGCAGCGCCTCCCTCGCGGTCCGCGTCGGCGAGTACGACCGGGCGCTCGGCCTGCTCGACCGGATCGTCGCCGCCCACGCGTGGTGGGCCCGCGGGCTCTTCCGCTGGGGTCCGAGGAGCGTCCAGATCGGCCTCACCCGCGCCTACCCGGCCCTCGCGTGGCTCACCGGCGCCGCGCCGCGCACGCTCCGCGACGGCGTGCTCCGCAGCCATCCGGTCCTCGAGCACATCGTCCAGCTCGACATCGACATCCTGATGGAGAAGGGCGACCTGGACCGCGCGCGCCGCCTCGCGCGGGGGTACGGCGTCGTCGAGGCCGGACGCGACTACTGCCACGAGGGGCGCACGCGCGGGCGCGACTGGACGCCGGAGCGCGTCCACCGCACCTTCCGCCTCGCCGCGCTCGCCCAGCCCGAGCAGGCGGACTGCCTCTGGTGGTATGGCCAGTGGCTCACCGACGAGGGCTACATGCGGATGGGCCGGCTCCTGGTGCTCGAGGGCACCCGGCTCACGCCCTCGGCGGGCAACAAGGCCTCGGGCGAGAACTACCTGCGCGTGCGCCACTCGGGCGGCCTCGAGGTGGGCAAGCGCGCCGAGCAGCTCGCGCTGATCGCACGCCAGCGCCTCGCCCGCGACCGCGACCCGGAGGGCGCGGCGCGGCTGCTCGAGGAGGCCATCGCGCTCGAGCCGGGCTACCCGCGGCCCTACGCCTACATGGCGCAGGTGGCGTGGGCCCGGGGGGACCGCGAGGCCGCCGTCGGGTGGCTCGAGCGGGGCGTGCAGGCCGACCCGGACTCCTGGCGCGTCCGCCGCACGCTCGCCCGCGCGCTCGTCGCCACGGGGCGCCTCCCCGAGGCCGAGCCGCACGCCCGCCGGGCCGTCGAGCTGTTCGGCGACGACGTCGGCGGCCGCCTGCTCCTCGCGCTGATCCTGTACGCGCGGGGCAAGCACGACGAGTACGCGCAGCACACCGAGTTCGCCCTCCGGTTCGCCACGCAGGTCGGGCACGACCTGCCCGACGTGCGGAGCTTCCTCGAGAACCACCGCCGGTTCGGGCCCGGGCGCTCGCTGCCGCCCGCGCCGGACCCGCGGCTGATCATGGGCTGGAACCAGGACTAGACGCGGATTCCGACTACAATGGCGGCATGCGGCGCCGCGGCAAGGTCATCCGGTTCCCGGCCGCCCCGCCCGAGCCGGGCGACGAGCGGGACCTCGTCCCGGTGCACCGCTGCGACGGCGCCGAGGCGCTGGTCGTGAAGGCCCTGCTCGAGAGCGAGGGGATCCCCACGCTGCTCCGCTCGCACCTCGCTCACTCGGTGCACCCGTTCACGGTGGGCGACCAGGGCGAGGTCGTGATCCTCGTCCCCGCGCGCGCCGCCGAGCAGAGCCGGCGCCTCCTCACCCGCCTCGCGCCGGGCGCGCCGCCCGCCTGAGCGCCCGGCGCTCAGCGCGCCCCGAGCGGCTCGAGGACCAGCCGGACGCGCGGCGTCTGCCCTCCCGCCGTCGCCGCGAGCGCCACCGCGAGCACGTCCTGGACGAGGGCGGGGCGCTCGAAGGGGACGGCGAGGGCGATCTCCCACCCACCGTGCGGCCGGCGCCTGACGGTCGGCGCCGCCACCGCGCCGAGCCGGCGGTGGATCGCGTCGGTCAGGGCGACCTGGCGCGCGACCACCTCGGCGCGCCGCCGCTCCCGCCGCGTGGCGAGCGCGAGGAGCGCCAGCAGCGCCGCGAACGGCAGCGCCGCGACGGCGAGGGCGGCGAGGGGCGTCAGCACGCCCCCCTCCCCGCGCCGGCGCCGGCCGCGAGCGGGAGCGGCGCGAGCCGCCGGCCCGCGCGGATCAGCAGCAGGCCGAGCGCGCGCCGGAGTGCGCGGCGGGGCGCGCGGCGGGCGGCGCGCAACGCGTCGCGCGCCGCCCAGGCGTGCGCGCCGGCGATCCGCTCCCTCACGAGGAGCTCGAGCAGGTACAGCGGGGTCTCCATGGCGTTCCCTCCGCCCTCTGAGACACCGGCGGCGGGCGCGCGTGAAACGGCTCACGCGCGGCGCAGCCCCACCTGCGCTACCCGCCGGCACGTGGGGCAGGGGTCAC
>Ga0156246_1210_pt2 | contig 19675 bp, 19 predicted proteins | sample RifCSPlowO2_12_FD_107893 | JGI IMG/M metagenome (GOLD analysis project Ga0156246, IMG submission 107893) | Candidatus Rokubacteria bacterium RIFCSPLOWO2_12_FULL_73_47 | reverse complement strand
CTTCACCGGGAAGTACGAGTACTCCATCTGGCCCGCCATGGCCTCCTCGAGGCCGTGCTGGAAGCCGAGCGGGGCGTAGATGTTCAGCTCGGTGCCAGGCAGGAACGCGGGCACGAAGAAGGGGAAGCCCTGGATGTGGTCCCAGTGGGTGTGGCCGATGAACAGGTGGATCCGGTAGGGCTGCGGCTCCGTGCGCACGAGGTGCAGGCCGAGCTCGCGGGCGCCCGTGCCGCAGTCGAGGACGATCAGCGTGCCGTCGGACGCGCGCAGCTCGACGCACGACGTGTTGCCGCCATACCGGGCCGTCGTCGGACCGGGCGCGGCGATGGAGCCTCGGGTACCCCAGAAGCGGACCTTCACGGCACCCCATCATAGCCTGAACCCGCGGCCGGGCGCCCGTCCTCGATGGACGGGTTTCCGGCCACCTGGGGGGGCGCCTCGCCCCCCTGGCCCCGCGCGGGCGATCCGATTAGAATGCGGCGCGGCGCTCGCGCCCGGAGGAGACGCGTGGTCATGACATTGCCCCTCATCCCCACGGCCGTCGTCGGCTCCCACGGCAAGCCCGGCTGGTGGTTCGCCGGGGTCCAGGCCCTCGAGCGGGGCGAGTTCGGGCCGGCGGACCTCGAGGAGATGCTCGACGACGCCGCGGACACGGCGATCCGCGACATGGAGCGCGCGGGCATCGACGTCATCACCGACGGCGAGGTGCGCCGGCTCGACGGCTACGTGGACTCCTACTACGCGATCATCCGGGGGATCGCGCCGATCCCCGTGCGCCGCAAGGCCGGCCCCTGGGGCTACGACCAGCAGACGCGCTACGAGGCGGTCGGCCGCATCGAGACGCCGCCCGGCGGGCTCGGCATCGTGAAGGAGTTCGAGTACCTCCGGCGACACACCACGCGCGCCACCAAGGCGACGTGCGCCGGGCCGCTCACGTTCGGCTCGCGCATCCACCCGGGCACGACGTACAAGGGCGTCGTGGACGTCGCCGAGCGCTTCGCCGAGGTCATCAACGAGGAGCTGCGCGACCTCGTCGCGGCGGGCGCGGAGCTGCTCCAGCTCGACGAGCCGGCGCGCGGCAACGTCTCCGGCGCCGAGATGGCGCGCCTGTTCAACATGGCGACGGCGGGCGTCAAGGCGAAGCTCGCCTTCCACGTCTGCTTCGGCAACCGCTTCGGCCGCTCGCGCTTCGCGCGGACGTACGCGCCGTACTTCCCCGGCCTCCTCGAGGCGCGCGCCGACCAGTTCGTCCTCGAGTTCGCCGGCCGCGAGCTGAGCGAGCTCGACCTCTGGAAGCGCTACGGCGGCGGGCGCGAGCTGGGCGCCGGCGTCGTGGACGTCAAAGGCTTCAACCAGGACACGGCCGAGGACGTGGCCCGGCGCATCCGGCGCGTGCTCGAGGTGTGCCCGGCGGAGCGGCTGACGGCCAACCCGGACTGCGGCTTCGGCTGGTCGCCGCGCGCCATGTGCAACCAGAAGCTCGGCGCGCTCGCCGCGGGCGCCGCGCTCGTGCGCCGCGAGCTCACCGGCGCGCGCTGAGGGCCGGCTCCCTCACCGCCCTCGGCCGGGACCGGATGGGCGCGGCGCGAGTTGCCAAAAAAGGAACCTCGATGCTAGTCTCGGTGGCACGAGTGTTCCGGCAGCCGGCCGGGCACCGAGCGCCCTGCGGCGCATCCGCGGGGCGCGGAAGAGGGTGAACATGGACGCCACCATGGCTGCTGAAGCTCGCGAGCGGTTGAGGAAGTGGATCGAGGAGACCCGGCAGATCCTCGGCACGCTGCCGGAGCTCATGGAGCCGGACAGCTCGGCCGGCGAGCGGGTGGCCACGGCGGAGCGCGAGATCGAGCGGCTCAAGAAGGAGATCGACGACCTCAAGCGGGAGAACATCCAGCTCCGCGGCGAGAAGGACGAGATCGCCCAGGCGATGGGGCAGATCGCGCAGAAGCTCGGCATCGCGCCGCGGAAGAGCCCCTTCGAGCGTAGCGCCCCGCCGGCGGCCGAGCCGGCCCGGGCGGCCGACGCGCCGAAACCCCCGGAGCCGCCGAGACCCTGACCGCCCTCAGGCGGGCCGCGCGGGCCGGGCCCCGGCCGCCGCCCTGACGTCCTTCCGGAGGCCGAGCGTCAGGTCGTAACGCTTCTCGGCCTCCGGATCCGGGTTGAACACCGCCACCCAGAGCGTCGCGTAGTCCTTCCCCAGCCCGGGCAACGACGTCCCCTCCGGCGCGAGCCGCACCAGTTCGGATTTGAGGTCGGCGCGCCCGGCCGCCGGCATCGACAGGAGCCAGGCGTGGTCGATGTCCGCGCGGCCGTCGGCGAGCTTCACCTCCACCGCCCGCGGCTCCCGGAGGTCGGCGGCGACCGCGTAGAAGCGGGTCGTGAGCGGCGCCAGCGGCACCGTGAAGCGGTGGTCGGCGAACCGCTGCCGCTCCTGCGTCAGCCGCTGCGAGTTGTGCTCGGTGTCGCCGATGCGGTTGCTCGGGTGCGTGAACAGGCGCGTCTCCATGGTGGACTCGAGGATGCGCGCCGTCGTCCACACGCCGGGCTCGGGCACCGCCGCGACGAGCACGCTCTTGACGAAGTCCCCGTACTGCGACGCGAGCCGGCCCTCGGTGACCAGGAAGTCGTAGAGGTGCGCGCCGACCGTCTTGGGCTGGCCCGGGCCGCCGGGCGCGACGGTCTTCAGGCTGTTGAGCGCCTTCGCGATGAACCCGGCGTTCTGGCGCTCGAGGTACTCGAGGAGGATCGAGTAGCCGTAGGACAGCAGCCCCTCCTCGTAGTCCGTGCTCCGCTGGATCGGCACGCTCAGCAGGTAGCTGTACTTGCCGAGCTCCTGCTTGACGGCGTCGGCGAAGGAGAGCGTGGACTTCCAGCTCGTCCAGCGCGCCCACGCCGAGACCCACCACCGCCCCGACTCGTCCACGTTGCGCGCGGGCTCCCCCTCGGCCTCCGGCGGCGCGGGCGCCGGCGCCTCGACGGCCGGCGGCGCGACGGGCGCGGCGGCGGGCGGCGGCGGCGCGGGCGGGGGCGGCGGTGGGGCGGGCGGCGCGGGGGCGGCCGGCGCGGGGGCGGCCGGCGCGGCGGCCGGCGCCGCAGCGGCCGGCGCCGCAGCGGCCGGCGCGAGGCGCGCGAGCCCCTCGGCCAGCTCGTCGAGCGTCCGCGGCACGCCGGCGGACCGCGACACGGCGGGCGCCGGCGCGGGGCGCTCGGCGGCGGGCGCCGGCGCGGGCGGGGCGGGCGCCGCGGCAGGCGCCTCGCTCCCGACCAGGAAGAGCTTGCCGCGCGTCGCGGCCACGGCCAGCGCGCGGCCGAACGACTGGTTGACGGTGTCCTCGAGCGCGGCGAAGCGCTCGTCGTCGAGGTCCCGCGCCTCGATCAGCGAGAGCAGCGCCGTGAACGCGGGCGTGCTCCCGACGATCGTCTCGGGATCGCCCCGCTCGAACGCCGCCGGGTCGCTGATGACGCGACGGATCTCGTCGGCCTTGGCCTTGCACTGCACGAGCGCGGCGAGGTTCGCATCGTCCCGGTGGGAGATCGAGAGCACGCGGTCGAGGATCGTGAGGGCGCGCCGCCGCGCCTCGCCGACGGCGCGCCGCTTCTCCTCCGCGGCGATCGCCTCGCGCAGCGCGCGGAGCACCGGGTCGAGCGCCTTGAGTCCGGTGATGTCCGCGACCGGCGGCACGGTGACCGAGGCCGCGCGGGCGGCGTCGAGGATGCCCGCACGCAGGTCCGCCAGGTCGGCGCGCGCCGTCGCGAGCTCGTCGAGCAGGGTGTCGGGAGGCGGCGCGCCGGAGGTCTCCAGCTCCCGCGCGGCGCCGGCAAGCCGGGTCGCCAGACCGGCGAACCGGTCCGTCAGGGTCGCGAGACGCCTGGAAAAGTCGTCGATGTTGGACGCCATCGGGTGGAGCCGATTCTAGGCGTCGTGGCCACGACGTGTCAAACTTCCAGCCGGCCCGGGGCGGCCTACTCGGTCGTGACCCGGAGGACTTCCTCGACGGTGGTGACGCCCTCGAGCGCCTTCTGGAGGCCGGCCTCGCGGAGCGTCCTCATGCCCTGCTTGCGGGCCACGTCCTGGATCTCCCCCGCGAAGGTGCTGTGGAGGATGAGGCTGCGGATCTCCGGCGTGATGGGCAGGACCTCGTAGAGGGCGCTCCGGCCCTTCATCCCCGTGAAGTGGCAGATCGCGCAGCCCTTGCCCCGGTAGAGCGTGCAGCGGCCGAGGCCGGCCGGGGTGTGGCCGTACGGCGCGAGCGACTCCTCGTCCACCTCGTAGGGCTCGCGGCAGTCCATGCAGACCTTCCGGACCAGGCGCTGGGCGACGGCGAGCCGGAGGGAGGAGGAGAGCAGGAACGCCGGCACACCCATGTCCGTCAGCCGGGCGATCGTCGAGGCCGCGTCGTTGGTGTGCAGCGTGCTCAGCACGAGGTGACCGGTGAGCGCCGCCCGCACGGCGATCTGGGCCGTCTCCTGGTCGCGCATCTCGCCGACGAGGATGACGTCCGGATCGTGGCGCATGAAGGAGCGGAGCGAGGCGGCGAACGTGCGGCCGATCTCCTCGTTGACCTGGACCTGCGTGACGCCGTTCAGGTCGTACTCGACGGGATCCTCCACGGTCACGATGTTACGGTCCCCGCGGTTGATCGAGTGGAGCGCCGAGTAGAGGGTCGTCGTCTTGCCGGCGCCCGTCGGGCCCGTGAGGAGGATCATGCCGTGGGGCGCCGCGATCGCCTTCTCGAACTCGCCGAGGCTCGCGGCGTCGAAGCCCAGCTGGCTCAGGTCCACCCGGAGCGCCTCGCGGTCCAGGATCCGGAGCGTCACCGACTCGCCGAAGATCGTCGGCAGCACGGAGACGCGGAAGTCCACCTCGCGGCTGTGCTGGCGGAGCTTGATCCGGCCGTCCTGGGGCAGCCGCCGCTCGGCGATGTCCAGGTTCGACATGATCTTGAGGCGCGAGACCACCGCGGCCTCGACCCGCTTGGGCGGCGTCATCACCTCGTGGAGGACGCCGTCCACGCGGAACCGGATGCGGAACGACGTCTCGCTCGGGTCCAGGTGGATGTCGGAGGCGCCGCGCTTGATGGCGTCCAGCAGCACCGAGTTCACGAGCCGGACGACCGGCACCTGGTCGGCGGAGGACCGCAGCTCGTTGGGGTCGAGCGGCTGCGCGGTCTCGCGCCCGTCGAGCACCTCGACGTCGGCCGCCTCGGCCTCGATCTCGGTGAGCACGTCGGCCAGCGTCGCCGGCGCGGGCTCGTAGTAGCGCTCGAGCGCGCCCCGGATGATCGACGGCGCCGCGATCACCGGGACGACCTTCAGGCCCGTCATGAACGCGACGTCGTCGAGGGCCGAGAGGTTCGTGGGATCGGCGACGGCGAGCGTGACCGAGCCGATCGTGCGGCCGATGGGCACCACGCCGTACTTGCGCGCGATCCGCGCCGGGATGATCTTGATGATCTCGGAGGCGATCGTCTCCGGGAACGTGACCTGGGGGATCCCGTACTGGCGCGCCAGGAAGTGGACGAGCTGGTCCTCGGTCAGGAGCCCCAGGCGGACCAGGATCTCCCCGAGCTTCTCGCTGGTCCGCTTCTGCTCGGCGAGCACCCGGTCGAACTGCTCCTGGGTGACGAGCCCGTCGGCCAGGATGAGGTCGCCGAACCGGCGCCCGACCGGCCCCTGGATCGGCGCGCGGCCGTTGAGCGTGGCGACCTTCGCCTGGCGCGCCTCGCGCGATTCCATCCGCGCGCCGACGACGTGCCCGTTCTCGCCGCGTCCCGCCTCGAACAACCGCGTGATGTCCTCGCGTCGCGCCGTTTTCATTGGTGGACCTGCGCCGGATCGCTCGCAAGCGCGATGCCAGGGCCGTCGCAGCGCAGGCACGTCCTAACCTGCCGGAAAGCAAGGGTTCCGGATACCCTCCTCGTGGCCAGACGCTGACCAGCGGCCAGTTTCGTCGCACCCGTGGCAACTTTCGTTTCGCTCGGCTAGACTCCGGGCGTGAGCCTGCCGCTCGAAGGCGTGGTCGTGGTGGATCTCACGCAGAACGTGGCGGGGCCCTTCTGCACGCAGATCCTCGGCGACATGGGCGCGGAGGTGCTCAAGGTCGAGCGCCCCGGACGCGGCGACGACGCGCGCGCGTGGGCGCCGCCGTTCTGGGGCGAGGAGAGCGCCTCGTTCATGGCGATGAACCGCAACAAGAAGAGCCTCGCCCTCGACCTCAAGCGCGAGGGCGGCCTCGAGGTCCTCCGGCGGCTCGTCGCGCGCGCGGACGTCTTCGTGCAGAGCCTGCGCGCGGGCGTGATCGAGGAGCTCGGCCTCGGCTTCGCGCGCGCGCGCGCGCTGAACCCGCGCGTCGTCTACTGCTCGGTCACCGCCTACGGCGCGCGCGGCCCGCTCGCCGACCTGCCGGGCTACGATCCGCTCATGCAGGCGTACGGCGGCCTCATGTCGGTCAACGGTCACCCGGGCCAGGAGCCGGCCCGCGTCGGCACCTCCATCGTGGACATGGGCACCGGCATGTGGGCCGCGCTCGGCATCGTCGCCGCGCTCCGGCAGCGCGACGCGACCGGCCGCGCCGTCGAGGTGACGACGGCGCTCTTCGAGACCGCGCTGATGTGGGTGTCGTACCACGCGATGGGCTACCTCGCCTCGGGCGAGGTCCCGCAGCCGCAGGGCTCGGGCACGGCGATGATCGCGCCCTACCAGGCCTTCCCGACCGTGGACGGCTACGCGATGATCGCGGCGGGCTCCGACGCGCTCTTCGCGCGCCTGGCCGCGGCGCTCGGCGCCCCCGCGCTCGCCGCGGACCCGCGCTTCGCCGACAACCCGTCGCGCGTGCGGCACCGGCGCGAGCTGGTGGACGCGCTCTCGGCGCGCACGCGCGCGCTGAAGGCCGCGGACCTGCTCGAGCGCCTCCGCGCGGCGGGCGTCCCGTGCGCGCCGATCCTCACCGTGGACGCGGTGCTCGCGGAGCCGCAGACGCGGGCGAGCGGCGTGCTCGTCTCCGCGCCGCACCCGCGGCTGCCCGACTACCGGAGCATCGGGCTGCCGCTCCTCTGGGACGGCACGCGCCCCGAGGTGCGCCGGGTGCCGCCGCTCCTCGGCGAGCACTCCGCCGACATCCTGACCTGGCTCGGCTACACGCTCGACGACGTGCGCGCGCTACGCGCCCGGGGAGTGATCGAATGACGACGCCGTACCGGCACCTGCTCGTCGAGCGCTCGGCGGACGGCCACGTGGTGACCGTCACCTTCAACCGGCCCGAGCAGATGAACGCGATGAACACGGCGATGGGCGAGGACCTGCTCGCCTGCTTCGAGGGCTTCCAGCACGACCGCACGGCGCGCGCCGTCGTGCTCACCGGCAGCGGCGAGCGGGCGTTCTGCGCGGGCGGCGACCTCAAGGAGCGCAACGAGATGACCGACGAGGTCTGGCGCGCGCAGCACGTCGTCTTCGAGCGCGGCGCCTTCGCGCTGCTGCGCTGCCCGGTGCCCGTGATCGCCGCGGTCGAGGGCTTCGCGCTCGCCGGCGGCTGCGAGCTGGCGGTCCTCTCGGATTTCATCGTGGCCAGTGAGACGGCGGTCTTCGGGGTGCCGGAGACGACGCTCGGGATCTTCCCGGGAATCGGCGGCACCCAGCTCCTGCCGCGCATCCTCGGCGCGCCGCTCGCGAAGGAGCTGATCTTCACCGGCCGACGCATGAAGGCCGAGGAGGCCAGGGCCGCCGGCCTCGTCAACCACCTCGTGCCCGCCGGCCAGGCGCGCGCCCGGGCGCTCGAGATCGCGCGGACGATCGCGCGCAACGGCCCGATCGCCGTGCGCCAGGCGAAGAAGGCGATCGCCTACGGCCTCGAGACCGACCTCGACACGGCCATGATCCTGGCGATCGAGGCGTACAATGCGACCGTGGTGACCGAGGATCGCCTCGAGGGCGTGCGGGCCTTCAACGAGAAGCGGAAGCCGCAGTTCAAAGGACAATGACGATGGCCACCATCAGCCTCTCGCTCACCGAAGAGCAGCGCGCCCTCCGGGCGGGCGTCGTCGAGATCTGCAAGCGCTACCCCGGCGAGTACTGGCGCGACCTCGACGCCAGGCGCGAGTACCCGGACAAGTTCGTCACCGAGCTGACGCAGGCGGGCTATCTCGCGGCGCTCATCCCGCAGGACTACGGCGGCGCGGGCCTGGGCATCCGCGACGGCGGGCTGATCCTCGAGACGATCAACGCCTCGGGTGGCAACGCGGCGGCGTGCCACGCCCAGATGTACATCATGGGCACCGTGCTGCGCCACGGCTCGGAGGCGCAGAAGCGGCAGTACCTGCCGAAGATCGCGACGGGCGAGCTCCGGCTGCAGGCCTTCGGCGTGACCGAGCCGAACTCGGGCTCGGACACGACGAAGCTCCAGACCACCGCCGTGCGCCGCGGCGACCGCTACGTCGTCAACGGCCAGAAGATGTTCATCTCGCGCGTGCTCCAGTCCGACCTGATGCTGCTGCTCGCGCGCACGACCCCGGTGGACCAGGTTAAGCGCAAGACGGACGGCCTGTCCGTGTTCCTCATCGACATCCGCCACCTCGAGGGCCTCGAGGTGCGGCCGCTCCGCATGATGATGAACCACTCCACCAACGCGCTCTTCTTCGACAACATGGAGATCCCGGCCGAGAGCCTCGTGGGCGAGGAGGGCCGGGGGTTCGCCTACATCCTGGACGGCATGAACGCCGAGCGCATCCTCGTCGCCTCCGACTCGCTCGGCGACGCGCGCTGGTTCATCGAGAAGGCGGTCGCGTACTCGAACCAGCGCGTGATCTTCGGCCGGCCGATCGGCGCCAACCAGGGGGTGCAGTTCGCGATCGCCAAGGCGCACATCGCCATCGAGGCCGCGCAGCTCATGCGGGACAAGGCCGCGGCGCTCTTCGACGCGGGCCAGCCCTGCGGCGGCGAGGCGAACATGGCGAAGTACCTCGGCGCCGAGGCGGCGTGGGACGCGGGCAACGCGTGCATCGACTGTCACGGCGGCTACGGCTACGCCGAGGAGTACGACGTCGAGCGGAAGTTCCGCGAGTGCCGCCTGTACAAGACCGCGCCGATCAACAACAACCTCGTCCTCGCCTACGTCGGCGAGCACGTGCTCGGGCTGCCGCGCTCGTACTAGCCGTTCAGCTCGGCACGAGCGACGAGCGGAGCTTCGCCGCGACGGTCGCCCACGTCGCCGGCACCGCGAAGTGCGCGAGCATCTCGTCGCTGATCAGGATACCCTGACGCTCCGAAGGAGGGCCCATGCCCCGGGTGCGTAGGCGCGCCGCGGCCGCCGCGACCCTGCTCGTGCTGGCGCTCGCCGGCGCCGTCGCGGCCGCCCCGGCGACGCTCAGGTTCCGGACGCTCCTGGGCGACTACACGCTCGCCTTCGACACCGCGGTGATCGGGGAGGAGGCGATGCGCGCGCTCGCGCCCCTGTCGCCGCACCTGCACGGCTGGGAGAGCTGGCTGGTCACGCCGCCGCTCGAGCGCTGCGTGGACACCGACCCGGCCTACGCGAGCTGCGGCGCCCGCTCGCTCGGGAGCGCCAACTTCGAGCGGAACGCGCGCGTGAACCTCGAGCGCGGCGCGCGGCTGCTCGAGACGCTCCGGCGCCTGCGCGCCCCGCGCGAGCTGGCGCCCGTCGTCGAGTACGCGCGCCGCTCGCTCGCGTGGAGCCTCTGGCTCGAGCAGACGAAGCTCGAGTTCTACCGGACGTGGGACGCCGGCGTGCTGCGCCGCCCGTACGAGGGGCTCGACCCCGGCGCGCCGTGCGGGGCGGTGCTCGAGGCGCTCGAGCGCGCCCCGGGGCACGAGGCGAAGTACCGGCTCGTCACCTACCGATGGCACAACTGCGCGAACGACGCCTACCGGCTCCGCCTCGGTGACTACCCGCTCGACGCGTGGGAGGCCTTCCTGCGCGCGCACGGCGTCCACGAGGCCGTGCTGGAGCCGCTCAGCCTCCGCGAGAGTCCGAGGCTGTCGTAAACCAGCCTCAGCGCTTCGCGCCGAAGGCGCGGAGCATCCACGCCATCTTCTCGTGCTTCTCCATGAGCCCCGTGAGGAAGTCGCTCGTGCCGGCGTCGCGGTGCTTCATCGCCGTCTCGAGGTCCACCCGGAGCTGGCGCACGATCGCCTGGTGGTCGCCGAGCAGGTCCTCGAGCATGCCCGCGGCGTCGGGGTAGGTCGCGGGACGCTCCTTGAGCCGCGCGTGCTGCGCGAGCTCGGCGAGCGTGCCGAGCGCCCATCCGCCCAGCGCCCGCGCCCGCTCGGCGACCTCGTCCACGACGGAGTCGAGCGCGTCGTACTGCGCCTCGAAGAACTTGTGCAGGTCGTTGAACTGCGGGCCGACCACGTTCCAGTGGTAGTTCCGGGTCTTCGTGTACAGCAGGTACTCGTCGGCCAGCAGGGTGTTCAGGATGTCAACCACGACCTTCCGATCGCTATCGGGGATCCCGATGTTCGGGGTCATCGTCTTCCTCCTTTTCTTCTCGAACTCCTTATACTCCTCCTGTTGGGATGCGTCAGGCCCGGCGCCGGTTGCAGCGGCGAACGTGCTAGAGTTTTGGGCACTCTGGAGGGGGCGGAGGACGCGATGAAGCTGCCGACGCGCGTGACGATCTGCGAGGTCGGGACCCGGGACGGGTTCCAGATCGAGCCGGAGTTCATCCCCACGGACCAGAAGGTCGAGGTGGTGGACCTGCTGTCCGGGGCGGGGCTGCCCCGCATCGAGGTGACGTCGTTCGTCCACCCGAAGGTGGTCCCGGCGCTTCGCGACGCCGAGGAGGTCATGGCGCGGATCACGCGCCGCCCGGGCACGCGCTACGCGGCGCTCGTGCCGAACGAGAAGGGCGCGGTCCGCGCCGTGGACGCGGGCGTGGACGCGATCCATACGGTCGTCTCGGCGAGCGAGAGCCACAACCTGGCCAACGTCAACATGACGGTCGCCGAGTCGATCGCGAAGCTGCGCGCGGTCCAGCAGGTGGCCGAGCGCGCGAAGGTGCACGTGGGCTGGGGCATCTCGACCGCGTTCGGCTGCCCGTTCGAGGGCGACGTGCCGGTCGCCCGCCTGGAGAGCGTGGTCGGGCGCTTCGTGGACATGGGCGCGCGCGCGATCGGCCTCGGCGACACCACCGGCATGGCGAACCCGCGCCAGGTCGGCGAGGTGCTCGGCCACCTGATGTCGCGCTTCCCGGGGATCGAGTGGACGCTGCACACCCACGACACGCGCGCGATGGCGATCCCGAACATCCTGGCGGCGCTGGAGTGCGGCGTCACGCACTTCGACTCGTCGATCGGCGGGCTCGGCGGCTGCCCGTTCGCGCCGGGCGCGTCGGGCAACGTGTGCAGCGAGGACCTCGTCCACTGCCTGCACGCGATGGGCGTCGAGACCGGCATCGACCTCGGCCGGCTCCTCGCCGTCTCGCGGCGGGTGCAGGAGATCGTCGGCCGCGCGCTGCCCGGGCAGCTCGTCAAGGCCGGCACGGCCGCGCGCCGCTACCCCTTGCCGGACGGCGTCGCGGCCCGGCTCCCGGCGCGCGCATGACGAAGACCGCGCGGCGGATGCTGGCGCTGATGGATCGCGCGACGACGGTCTGGCACATCCCGGTCGTCGGCCGGGCGAAGGGCCGGCTGATCCGGCGCCTGATCGAGCGCCACGGGTGCACGCGCGCCCTCGAGGTCGGCTCGCTCTTCGGCTACTCGGCGATCCTCATCGCCGCCGCGATGCGCCCGAAGGGGCGGCTCACCTGCATCGAGGCGAACGAGTACCTCGCCAGGTTCGCGCAGAGCAACGTGGCCATCGCCGGGCTCGGGAAGCGCGTGAAGGTGATCGTGGGCGACGCGCTCCGCGTCATCCCGCTGCTCTCGGGCCGCTTCGACTTCGTCCTGATCGACGCCGCCAAGGAGGACTACCTCGACTACCTGCGCCAGGTCGAGCCCAAGCTCGTCCCCGGCGCGGTGGTCGTCGCCGACAACACCGGCGTCTACCGCCGCGTCGTCGCGCCGTACCTCGAGTACGTGCGCGCCCCCGGCGGGCGCTGGGCCTCGCGCGCGCACGACTTCGGCGCCGACGCGATGGAGGTCTCGGTCCTCCGTGGCTGACGCGCGCCGGCGCGCCGCCTTCCTCTCGCCGGGGCGCGACCTCCCCGCCGCGGTGGACCTCGCGCGCCGCGCCGAGGCGCTCGGCTACGAGAGCGTGTGGGTCACCCACGGCCTCGGGCGCGACAGCTTCCTGGTGCTCGCGGCCTACGGCGCCGCGACGACGCGCCTGGGGCTGGGCGTCGGCGTGCTCCCGATCTACCCGCGCCACCCCGTGGCGACCGCCCAGGCGGCGCTGACGCTCTCGGAGCTGACGGGCGGCCGCTTCACGCTCGGGCTCGGCGTGAGCCACCGCGCCTCGATGGAGCAGATGCTCGGCCTCTCCCTCGCGGCGCCGCTCGCCGTCATGCGCGAGTACGTCGCGGTGCTGCGCGGCGCGCTCGCCGGGGGCGCCGCCTTCGAGGGCCGCCACTTCACCGTCCACTGGAGCCTCGCCGTGCCCGTGCGCCCGCCGGCGCCGCGCATCGTCCTCGCCGCGCTCTCGCACCGGATGTGCGAGCTGGCCGGCGAGATCGCCGACGGCGCGGTGCTCTGGCTCTGCCCGCCCGCCTACGTGCGCGACGTGGCGCTCCCCGCCCTCGAGCGCGGGCGCCGGCGCGCGGGCAAGACGCTCGAGGGCTTCGAGGTCGTCGCGGCGGTGCCGCTGGCGGTCACCGACGACCGCGCGGCAGCGGCGACCGCATTCCGCGCCGAGCTGGCGCGCTACGTCGCGCTGCCCTTCTACCGCGCCATGCTGGAGGCGAGCGGCCTCGGCGAGGCGCTCGCCGTGTACGACCGGAGCGGCGAGGTGCCCGAGGCGCTCGCCGACGCGCTCGGCGCCGTCGGCGACGCGGCCGCGGCGCGGGCGTACGTCGAGGCGTACCGCCGCGCGGGCGTCACGCTGCCGGCGATCCGCCCGATCACCTTCCCCGACGCGCCGTGGTACCGCGGGACGCTCGAGGCGGCGGCGCTCTGACGCGGCGCGCGGGCGCCGTGGCGCTCGCGCTGCTGCTCGGGGGCTGCGCGTGGGGCCGGAGCGACGCCGCGCGCTCGCTGCCCGCCGACCGCGACGCCTCGCTCGTGTACGTCGCCCTCGGCGACAGCACCGTGGAGGGCGTCGGCGCCTCGAGCCCGGCGGCGAGCTACGTGGGGCGCCTGCACGCGCGGCTGCGCCGCGTCTACCCGAACGCGCGCCTGGTGAACCTCGGCGTCGCCGGCGCCACCTCGGCCGACGTGCGCGCCGGCCAGCTCGAGCGCGCGATCGCGCTCCGGCCGCACCTCGCCACGCTCTCGATCGGGCCCAACGACGTCACCGGGCGCGTGCCCGTCGAGACGTACGAGGACAACGTCGGCGTGATCCTCGGACGGCTCGCGCGCGAGACGCGCGCGGTCCTCGTCGTGAACCTGCTCCCCGACCTGGCGGTCACGCCGCGCTTCCGCGGGAGCCCCGCGCGCGACGCGCTCGGCCGCCGCACACTCGAGTTCAACCGGGCACTCGGCCGCGCGGCGCGCGCGCTCGGCGTCGAGCCGGTGGACCTCTACGGGCCGAGCCGCGAGGAGCTGCCGCGCCGGCCCGAGCTCGTGTGGTCCGACGGCTACCACCCGTCCGACGCGGGCTACGCGCGCTGGGCGGAGCTGCTCTGGGCGGGCGTGGAGGCGCGGATCGCCGCGCGTTGAATGACGGACGCCGCGCCGGCGTCCTAGGAGGTAGCATGGCCAGGATCGTCGCGCTCGCGCTCGCCCTGCTCGTCGCGGCGCTGGCGGGGGGCCCGGCGCCCGCCGCGGCCGGCGGCGTCAGGATCGTCATCGGCGGACCGCAGTTCCACCCGGCGGGCCGCCCGCGCCACGTCCACCCGCACCCCGGCCGGGCGATCGTCGTGCCCCGGCCGATCTACCTCGCGCCGCGCCGCTGCTGGGCGCAGGGGGCCTGGACCTACCAGTGGGTCCCGCAGAGCCAGGTCTACTACGCGTGGATGCCCGGGCACTACAACACCGACGCCCTCTGGGTCGAGGCCCAGTACGTGCCGCGGGTTCTCCAGTCCGGCTACTGGCAGCCGATCTGGATCGAGGGGCGCTGGGTCGACTGCTGACCGCGGCGCCCGGCGCGGCGCGGGGGAGGGAGCGCTGCCGATGGCCAAGACGCTCGACGAGATCATGGCGGACCTGCGCGACGAGGTCTTCCCCGCGTACGACTTCGCGCCGATCGCCGCCCAGCTCAAGCGCGACCACGCGTAGGGACGTGATACAACTGTAGGCCCATGCGGGCCTACATCGCCTCGCGCCTCGTCCAGACCGCGCTCGTCGTCTTCCTCTCGCTCACGGCCGTCTTCGGGATGGTGCGCCTGTCGGGCGACCCGGTGCTGCTGTTCATGCCGATGGACATCCAGGCGAAGGACGTGAACGAGTTCCGCGAGCGGCTGGGGTTCAACGACCCGCTCGCGGTCCAGTACGCGCGCTTCATCGCCGGCGCCGCCCACGGCGACTTCGGCGAGTCGCTCCGCTACCGGAGCGACGCGATGACCCTCGTGCTCGAGCGCCTGCCGGCCACGCTGCTCCTGGGCAGCACCGCCCTCGTGCTGACGCTCGTGATCGCGGTGCCGCTCGGCGTCCTCTCCGCCGTGCGCCGCGACAGCCTCCTCGACCACGTCGGCACGCTCGCGACCGTGCTGGGCCAGGCGACGCCCGGCTTCTGGCTCGGGCTCATGATGATCTACCTCTTCTCGGTGCAGCTCCGCTGGCTGCCGACCGGCGGGCGGGGCTCGCTCGCGCACCTCGTGATGCCCTCGATCGTCCTCGCCGCGTTCTTCGCCGCGCGCATCGCGCGGCTCACGCGCTCGGCGGTCCTCGACGTGCTCGGCGAGGAGTACGTGCTGACCGCGCGCGCCAAGGGGCTCGGCGAGGGGCGCGTGATCGGCAAGCACACGCTGCGCAACGCGGCGATCCCGATCGTCACGCTCGCGGGGCTCGAGGCGGGACAGCTCCTGGGCGGCGCCGTCATCACCGAGACGATCTTCGCCTGGCCCGGCCTGGGCCGCCTGACCGTCCAGGCCCTCCTGAACCGCGACTTCCCCGTCGTGCTCGCGGCGGTCTTCCTGATCTCGGTGCTCTACACCCTGATCAACCTGACCGTCGACCTCCTCTACGGCTGGCTCGACCCCCGCGTGCGCCTCCAGTGAAAAAATACCTGGGCGGCGGCGTCACGCTCGCGGTCCTCCTCGTCGCCGTCCTGGCGCCGTGGCTCGCGCCCCACGATCCGCTCCGCGCCGACCTGGTCCAGAGCCTCCGGCCGCCGGGCACCCCCGGCCACTGGCTCGGCACCGACCAGCTCGGGCGCGACGTGCTCGCGCGCGTGCTCCACGGGGCGCGCCTGGCGCTGTTCATCGGCGGCTGCACGGTGCTGCTCACGGCGGTGGTGGGCGGCCTGCTCGGCCTCGTCGCGGGCTTCGTCGAGCGCTGGCCCTCGGCCGCGCTCATGCGGATCGCCGACGTGCAGCTCTCGTTCCCGTTCATCCTGCTCGCGATGACGATCAACGCGATCGTGGGCCTCGGGCTGCGCAACATCATCCTGAGTCTTTCGGCCGCCGGGTGGGTCGTGTATGCTCGCGTGGTGCGCGGCGAGGTGCTCTCGGTGAAGCAGCGCGAGTATGTCCACGCCGCCGCGGCGCTCGGCGTCGGCCGCGTCCGGCTGCTGTTCCGCCACGTCCTGCCCAACGTCGCGCCGTCCATCGTGGTGGTCGCCAGCCTGCAGTTCTCGCAGTTCGTCGTGGCGGAGGCGGCCATCAGCTTCCTCGGCTTCGGCGTCCAGCCGCCCACGCCCGCGTGGGGCAGCATGCTCTCGGAGAGCCGCGACTTCCTCTACGTCGCGTGGTGGCTCGCCGCCTTCCCCGGCGCGGCGCTCGCGCTGACGGCGCTGGGCGTCAACCTGCTGGGCGACTGGCTCCGCGACCGCCTCGACCCCAAGCTCAGAGTCTGAACAAGGAGATCCATATGCGTGGCCTCAGAAGCGCTCTCGCCGTCTCGCTGGTCCTCGGCCTGCTCGCCGCGGCGCCCGCCGGCGCCCAGGATCGCGTCAGGAGCAAGGAGGTCGTCCTCGGCCTCGGCGCCGAGCCGCGCACGATGCTCGCCGTCACGATCGTGGACTGGACGACCAACACGCAGCTCGAGCACGTCTACGACCGGCTGCTCGACCGCGATCCCAAGACGCTCCGGCCCAGGCCCATGCTCGCGACCGGCTGGAAGATCGTCAACGACACGACCTGGGAGTTCACGCTCCGCCGGGGTGTCAAGTTCCACAACGGCGAGCCGTTCGACGCGCAGTCCGTCAAGGCCACGATGGACTACCTGAAGAACCCCGCCAGCAAGAGCCACTACGCGGCGTACTGGCGCCTCGTCAAGGAGGTCCAGATCGTCGACCCCTACACGGTCCGGTTCGTCACCGAGAAGCCGTGGCCGAGCCTGATCGACCGCGCCTCGCTCACCGACTTCCTCGTCCTGCCGGCCAAGGCGCTCCGCGAGCTCGGGCCCGAGAAGCTCAACCAGCACCCGATCGGCACGGGGCCGTTCAGGTTCGTCGAGTGGAAGCGCGACGAGCGGCTGGTGCTCGAGCGCAACCCCGACTACTGGCAGGGCCCGGCCGACGTCGCGCGCGTCACGTTCCGCTTCATCCCCGAGTTCAGCGCGCGGATGGCCGCGCTCCTCTCGGGCGAGATCGACGTCATGAAGGACGTGCCGCCCCACGTGCTCGAGGCCGTGGAGCGGAGCGGGCGCGCGAAGATCCGCGCGGCCGTCTCCTCGCGCATCAACTACCTCGCGCTCGTGAACCTCAAGCCCGGCCCCATGCAGGACCTGCGCGTGCGTCGCGCGCTCAACCACGCGGTCAACGTGGACGAGCTGATCGCGCAGGTGCTCAAGGGGCGCGCCACAAAGATCTGCGGGCCGCTCTCGCCGGCCAACGTGGACTACGCCCCGGTCGAGTGCTACCCGTACGACCCGCAGCGCGCCGCGGCCCTCCTCCGCGAGGCCGGCCACGACCCGGCGAAGCTCCAGCTCACGCTCGACACGCCGTCGGGCCGCTACCCGCTCGACAAGGACGTCTCGCTGGCGATCGCCGCGCAGCTCCAGCGGCTCGGCATCAAGGTCAACGTCGTCGTCAACGAGTGGGGCACGCACCTCGACAAGATCAAGAACCGCAACACCGGCGACATGTTCTTCCTCGGCTGGGGGCCGGCCGTGTTCGGGCAGGGCGTCGTCGAGCCGCTCTTCCAGGCCAACCAGACCTACTCGTCCTACGGCAACAACAAGGTCATCAACGAGAAGATCGCGCGGGCGATCACGATCGTGGACCCGAAGGGCCGCGCGGCCGCGTACGCCGAGCTCCAGGGCCTCGCCCACGAGGAGGCCGCGTGGGTGCCGCTCTGGCAGCAGCACGACCTCTACGGCGTCGCGAGCCACGTCGAGTGGACGCCGCGCGCCGACGAGAAGGTCTGGATGTACGAGGCCAGGGTGGTGGCTCGATGAGCCTCACGGTCTTCACGAACGCGTTCCTGATCGACTGCACGGGCGCCGAGCCGAAGGAGGGCGCGGCCGTCGTCGTCGAGGACGACCGGATCAAGGACGTGCTCCCGGGCGGCAAGGTCGGCCCGCTGCCCGGCCCCGTGACGACGCTCGATTGCAAGGGCGCCACGCTCATGCCCGGCCTGACCGACGCCCACGTCCACATCTGCGCGGTCACCGAGAACATCACCGACCAGCACCGCTACTACCCGCCGAGCTACATCGCCGCCCGCGCGATGCGCCGTGCCGAGGAGTGCCTGCTGCAGGGGTTCACGACCGTGCGCGACGCCGGCGGCGCCGACTACGGCTTCCGCCTGGCGCTCGAGGAGGGGCACTTCCCCGGGCCGCGCCTGCTCGTCAGCGGCCACTACATCTCGCAGACCGGCGGTCACGGCGACAAGCGGCGCCGCGCGGAGTGGACCCCCCCCATCGACTGCTGCATCGGGATGATCGGCTCGATCGCCGACGGCGAGGCCGAGGTCCGCAAGGCGGTGCGCGAGCAGCTCCGCCGCGAGGTGGACCAGATCAAGATCATGGCCTCGGGCGGCGCGATGTCGCCCTCCGACGAGCTCGACACCACCCAGTTCACGGTGGCCGAGATGCGCGCCGCGGTGGAGGAGGCCCAGGCCGTCGGCACGTACGTGCTCTCCCACGCGTACTCGGACCCGGCCGTCCGCAACGCGGTCGCCGCCGGCGTCCGCTCGATCGAGCACGGCAACCTGATCCGCGAGACCGCGGCCAAGGCCATCAAGGACGCCGGCGCCTTCCTCGTCCCCACGATGGTCACCTACGAGGCGATCTACCGCGAGGGCAAGCGCTACGGCATCGGCGACCACCAGATCCAGAAGATCGACCTGGCGCGCCAGCAGTCCGTGCAGGGGCTCACGCACGCCTACCGGGCGGGCTGCAAGATCGGCTCGGGCTCCGACCTCCTCGGCGACATGATGACCCAGCGCGCGGTCGAGTTCGAGCTGAAGGGCCAGGTGATGACGCCGATGGAGGTGCTGCTCTCGGCGACGAGGGTCAACGCCGAGCTGTTCCGGATGCAGGACCGGATCGGCACGGTCGAGCCCGGCAAGTACGCCGACCTCCTCGTCGTCGCCGGCAACCCGCTCGAGAACCTGCGCGTGTTCCAGGTCCAGGACAACCTCCGGCTCATCATGAAGGGCGGCCGTGTCCACAAGCGGACCCTCTGAGCGCACGCTCGACCTGCGCCTGGCCCCGATGGCCGCCGTGACCAACGCGCCCTTCCGGCTGGTCGCGCGCGAGTGCGGCGCGGGGCCGCTCACCAGCGAGGAGATCGACGCCCGCGCCCTCGTCGCGGGCAGCGCCAGGACGCTCGAGCTCACGCGCGGGCTGCCCGGCGAGCGGCCGCTCGCGATGCAGCTCCTCGGCGCGGACGCGGACGTGCTCGCCGAGGCCGCGCGCCGGCTCGAGGCCGCGGGCGCCGACGCGATCGACCTCAACATGGGCTGCCCCGTCGCGAAGGTCGTCGCGAAGGGCCAGGGCGCCGCGCTCATGCGCGACCCGCTCGCCGCGGCGCTGATCCTCCGCACCCTGCGCAAGGCGATCGGCGTGCCGCTCACGGCCAAGATCCGCGGCGGCTGGGACGACCGCACCGTGAACGCCGTCGAGGTCGCGCGCATCGCCGAGAGCGAGGGCGTCGCCGCGCTCACGGTCCACCCGCGGACGCGCTCGCAGCAGTTCGCGGGCGTGGCGCCCTGGGAGATCATCGCCGCCGTGGTGGACGCCGTGCGCGTCCCCGTCGTCGGCAACGGCGACGTCCGGAGCCACGCCGACGCCGCCGCCATGGTGCGCGCGACGGGCTGCGCGGCGGTGATGATCGGCCGCGGCGCCCTCGGCGCCCCGTGGATCTTCCGGGGCGACGCGGTCCCGCGCGACGAGCGGGCGCGGATCATCCGGCGCCACTGCGCGCTGATCGAGGCGCACCTGCCGCCGCGCCTGGCGCTCGTCCAGACGAAGAAGCACCTGGCGTGGTACTGCCGCGGCCTGCCCGGCGCCGCCGCGATGCGCGAGG